>Ga0335070_10002085_pt1 | contig 23286 bp, 19 predicted proteins | sample Lox_Sample_13_FD_206722 | JGI IMG/M metagenome (GOLD analysis project Ga0335070, IMG submission 206722) | Soil microbial communities from Loxahatchee National Wildlife Refuge, Florida, United States - Lox_Sample_1.3 | ecosystem: Environmental > Terrestrial > Soil > Wetlands | place: USA...
CTGTTCGAGGGTATTCCCCTTCGAAATGATATCCGGAACGTCCCTCTCATAGTCCTGGACATAGGCATAAGCGATCCCCGCCGCTGTGGAAATAAAGTACGGCCAGGCTGAGAACTTCTCGGCCAGCATCGAGTCGAAGACGATATATGCCTGTCCCCCGGGTTGTCGTGCGATCGGGAAAGAAGGATCTTTCAACTCGTTCGAGAACCGCTCACCCTGATTATTGACCAGAATCGCCCCTTCCCTGTACAACCCTTCATCCGGTGCTCCGCGCGTCGTCAGAATATGACTGGCCAGTCTGATGAAGAACCCTCTGGGTAATATTCTGCTTCCGGCGGCATAAAGCTTAATAAACAGCGGGTGATTGGGGAGTAACTCGTGCCACAGCTTCTTGGGAGCAGGAATGAATCGAACGTTTGGACGGGTAAAAACGCCCATGTTGACCGTGCGTCCCCCAACCTCCATTCCCATCACGTGTCCGTCTCCCTGACATTCGGGATTATAACCCGGGGCCTTGGCCAGATCGGATGACAGGAAGCGTTCCTTCAAAGCAAAGCTATTGCTATAGTCACCGCAAGCCAGGATCACGCCGCGACGGGCCCGGACTTTGATGGAAATATTCTTTCGGGTCTGATCCAGCAGGGCTCCGGTGATTCGCCCTCCCCCCTGGATCAATTTCCGCCCTGGGGTGCTCAGGAGAATCCTCACGCCTTTCTTTGCGGCTGCTCTCTGGAGCAGAAAGGGATAGGCCAACCCACTCGGAATGACATTATGCATCCGGGGCACGCGATGGGGTGGTTCCGGATTCGGTCCGTAGAATTTAAATCCGTAACTTCGTAACCACTCAATCGTCTGAGCACCTTCCCGGATCAGCACCCAGAAAAGCTCCTTGTTATCGAATGGATCTAACTCTCCATTCAATTTTTTCATGTCCTCGAACAACGCCTCCGGAGAATCGAGGATCCCCCGGCGGGCCTGATAAGAGGTGCAGCAGGCCGTGATGGAGCCAACGGAAAGACCCGTCGTCCCTCCCGGAGAACTGCATTTCTCTGCGACGATCACCTTTGCCCCTTCTTCCGCTGCGGACACAGCCGCAGCCAGACCCGTCCCTCCCCCGCCGATGACAAGAACATCCGTTTCCATTTCTTGAGCGCTCGTTGAAATTTGCCGTGTCATATGGGCTCCTTACGTAGATATCCTACACATAGCAGAAAGAAGTGGGGAAGCGCAAGTTTGCCATCCCCAGTTTTGGCTCGCGATCGGAGTAGGTCCCTGAGGAGGCTTACCCCGGTCGCCGGCAGGAAAAACTGGAGAAGGACAAGGAAGCGCAAGCGGTTGACAGTCCACTCCCTTTCTCTTATAGTAAAACCACCTCAAAGCAGGATGCTCTTTGTTTCTCATCATGCGTTGAGACACATCGCTTTTTTAGGAGTGACCGGGGATGATAAGCTATAAATTAGCGACATACGGAGCGGTTCAGGGACCGCGCGCGGGAATCGTCGTGGGCGAGGAAGTTTTTGATTTGGCCGGATTGACGGACAAATCATCTTATGCGACCGTCCTCGACGTCCTGAAAGACTGGGAAGCCGCGCAAACCGTGCTTGATAAAGCAGCGGAAGAAACCGGGGGCGGAAAGATCAAAGGTATTCCTTTGGAGAAGGTCAAGCTGCTTGTCCCCGTGCTCTACCCTTCGGCGATTTACTGCGCCGGCGCCAACTATGTCGACCACGTGCACGAGATGGCCACGGCCCGGAATATTAACCCCGATCCCGATCCTCGCAGCTTGGGACTCAAAGCCTGGCACTTTATCAAGGCATCCCGTTCGGTTGTCGGAGCAGAGTCCATCGTATCCTTGCCGGCCTATTCCAAGATGGTCGACTGGGAAGCCGAATTGACAGCGGTGATCGGTCGCCGGGCGAAAGATGTGCCTGCGGACAAAGCCCTGGAGTATATCGCCGGCTACACCGTGGGGAACGATCTCTCGGCACGAGACTTCACCGCTCGCTCACAAGTCTCGGACGCTTCGCCGTTCAAATATGACTGGGTGAGTCACAAAACCTTCGACGGGTCCTGCCCGGTGGGTCCCTGGATTGTTCCGGCAAGGCAGATCCCGGACCCTCAAAATCTTCACATTAGACTTTGGGTCAACGACGTCCTCAAACAGGACTCTCACACCAGTAAGATGATTTTCTCCGTCGCTGAGCAGATCGCCCATCTCTCGGCCCGGATCACGCTCTATCCGGGGGATCTGATCCTCACCGGCACACCGGCTGGAGTGGGCATGGCGAGACGAGAGTTCCTTAAAGCCGGTGATGTGGTGCGTGTTTGGATCGAGAAAATCGGAACGCTGACGAACACGATGGAATAGCTTGAGGCAACCCGAATCGGCCAATCTCGCCGTTGAAAAAACCTCGCAGGACACCTCGACAAGGACCGGTCGGATACCCGCTGCCGAAGAAGACATTCCGAGCAAATTCCGTGGACCGCCTTAAGTGCAGAAGGCCACGGGAGAAAATCATCGTTTATTCAAGCCTTCTTTAATCGCCGTCACGCAGAATCGTGAAATCCATGAGATCAATATCGATGGACCCGAGCTTCTTAACGTCGCTTTGATCGAAAGGAGAAGGCAGTTGATAAAAAGATGCGGGCTTAACCCCTGATTCAAACGTGATCGGGAAGACGAACGCGTTGCTTTCATTTCCCAATTTATCCACGACCGAGACCGTCAGGGTAATGGGTGTCCACTCGGATACATAGGGTGTTTTCGAACTGAAGGTATTCCATTGAAGGTACCCTTTAAAGTGCTTTCGATCCGTTGGCTTCAGATACACCCAACTGGTCGGGTACCGGCCAGAGCCCGCCTGGTCAACCACTGTGGCGATCTTCATCATATCCCCTTGTGGATCCTCCGCCTCGATATACACCCTCAGAATATCTCCATACTTTATTTTGTCTACGGTAAATGCATGGGTGATGACCGGCGCATTCGATCCTGATTGGCTTTGCGCCCATCCCTGCGGGCCCGAAAAAAGAATCAGGGCGATCATTACCCCTGGTACCCAATACATCCACTTCTTGTTCATTTTTGCTCCCCCTTCTTGTGTTTACAGCTTTAAGTGTAAACAGCCTCGTTGGGTTTGTCAATCCTTCGACTCCCCTCGCCCCTCCAGTTTTTTGGCAGAATAGCTCCCGGCACTCCGGGGCGAGTTTACTCGGGTCGCGGGCTGGTCTAAACCCCTTTTTGCTTCCATTCCCTTTTTCAAGCGCTTCGAAACGTAGCTTTACAAAGCCTCCGGGTTATGTTAGACACACATCTGTTTCTCTCTTATCCCATGAAGGTTCGGGAGGGATCTTGGATTTCGGTCTATGTCAGAGAATTATAGAAAACATCGCACGTGTGATTGTGGGTAAAAAAGAGTCCATCGGGCTCCTGCTGGCGGCACTGGTTGCGGATGGTCACGTTCTCATCGAAGATATTCCAGGGTTGGGGAAGACTTTACTGGCCAAGTCCTTAGCCAAAAGTATCGGCGGCTCCTTCAGGCGGGTTCAATTTACCCCCGACTTACTCCCCGCAGATATCACGGGCTTTAATGTCTACAACCAACAAGCCGGTCAATTTATCTTTCAGCCCGGACCCGTGATGGCCAATATTTTACTCGCGGATGAAATTAACCGCACGATTCCCCGCACCCAGTCCAGTCTGCTTGAAAGCATGGAGGAACGACAGGTCACCGTCGATGGAAAGACTTATCCCCTGCCCCATCCTTTTTTCGTCATGGCCACCCAGAATCCCATTGAGCTTGAAGGAACATTCCCTTTACCCGAAGCACAGCTCGACCGGTTTCTCCTTAGAGTACGTTTAGGATATCCCGAGAAGGATGAAGAAATCGCCATCCTTCAACGTTTTCAAGAGAAAGATCCTTTAACCGAGTTGGAGGGAGTCTCAAATCCCGGCCAGGTCGCCGAACTCCAGCATGCCCGAAAGGGAATTCATGTTTCTCAGCCTATCCGTGAATATATCACCGGCATGGTGGGAGCGACCCGCCGCCACCCCTCGCTGCGCCTTGGAGCGAGCCCCCGGGCCTCTCTCAATTTAATGCGGGCCGGCCAAGCCCGGGCAGTACTCAACGACCGAAACTATGTGCTGCCCGACGATATCAAATCGTTAGCGGTTCCTGTCCTCTCTCACCGGTTGATTCTTAAAGAGGAGGAACGGCTTCGTGGAGAAACCGCGGAACACCTCATGGAGCAGATCATCCATCAAACGCCCGTGCCTGCCCCCGTCCGCTAAGAGATCGCTTCGCGAGAAACGTTTCCTTGTCGCGTATCGATCGCTTCCTCAACGACGACTGTTGATCGGTGATGGATCATGAGTGCGAATTCGCTGGATCGCGGTGTGCCGTCCGTCTTTGTTGTCCCCCTATGTCAGGTGATACTAGGGGTGTTTCTCTTTATCGCCCTGTTTTATGCTGAGCGTCCTCTTGCCATGTTGGCCATCCTGGTTTTGGGTCTGGCGGTCGGGGCAAAGGTTTGGGCACGAGCAAGCCTTTCCGGGATGAGATGCTCCTTATCGGTGGACAAAAAAAGGGCTTTCCCGGATGAAGAACTTACGTTAAGAATCAGCGCAGAAAATCGCAAGCTCCTCCCGGTTTGGTTCCAAGTGAATGTTCCTGTCGGTGGCCTGCTGCGTCCTTCCTCTTCCGGGGGGATCCTGACGAATGAAGCCCGCCTCTTATGGTATCAACGGGCACATTTCCAGTGGAAATTGACTGCTCAACGGAGAGGGGTTCATTCCATCGGCCCATCCCGCCTCTCGGCCGGCGACCTCTTTGCTTTCTTCACCAAGACAAAGAAGACGGAGGAATTGCATTCGATCATCGTCTACCCGCGACTGGTCTCATTAAAATCCTTTTCTTTCCCGAAACGCGATTTCTTCGGCGTTCCCGGAGCAAAAAGTCCTGTCCAAGACCCTATCTACATCCTGGGAACCCGAGATTATCAACAGGGTCAGCCGGCCAAGAGGATCCACTGGAAGGCCAGCGCGCGACATCACCGATTGCAGCAAAAGATTTTTGAACCCTCAGAACAGGAAAAGATACTGCTTGTGGTTGATGTGGCTCAGTTCGCGAAGAACGGGGCCGAGAATGAATTCGAACAGACTCTCGAAATAGTAGCCTCTCTGGCTCTCAGGCTCGACAGAAGGGGGGATGCCGTAGGGTTGCTGACGAATGGAGCGGTCGTGGGGAACGGTCCGGCAGGCGTGCCCATCTCAAAAAGCAATTCCCAGTTACCCGCGATTCTGGAGGTCCTGGCGAGGCTTCGAATGGAACCGGAGGGCGATTGTATCCACACCCTTCGTCGAGAGTTAGAAGCCTCGTGGGGCATCAGTTGTGTTCACTTTTCCTATGAAGAAGGAGAGACGGTCGCCCTTTTCAAAGAATATTACAGGCACCATCGAAAGCCCGTCACTTTTTTTGTGTGCCGGCCCGGTCTGAACTCAAGAGAAGATAAGCCAAGGGGTTGCCAAGACGTTCATCGCCTGGACGACATCCGCATGAAAGAGGACCCAAGGAATGAAACGGGGATATGACCTTTCTCTCTTTTTGATCAACGGCATGATGGAATTGAGCTGGCTCTATGCCTGGGCGACCTTCTTCATCGTCTCCACGCTTGATCAACCTCTCCCTCTCCAGGAGGCGATCGGTCCGTTTGCGCTTGCCTCGGCGCTCACTCTCTTCTCAAACGAAAGGGGATGGCGGGTCATCCAGATCCTCGCCCTTCATTTACTCGGTGGCCTCCTTGCCGTACTACGGATGGTTTATATTTTCAACCGCGGCTCTTATTCTTTTTGGGATAAAACTTGGCTCATAGAGTTTTTCAACCGTCCGAGGTCTCCCCAGGAATGGTTGTGGCTTTTTCTGCTCCTCTTCTGCACCGCGATGTTTTGGCTCGGGGGCGTCGGCTTGGCGAGGCGATCGATGGTTTACACGACCCTTTGTTCCCGTTTCGATGTGGGGGTCGCGGCCTTTCTTCTTCTCTTTCTGATAAAATTTCTGCTGCTGATCAAAGGGGGGATGAAGATCGAACAACCCCTCTCTCAACTTTTATTCTTTCAATTTTTCGTATTGAGCCTTTTGGCCATCGGTCTCGCACGGAATCGAGGAGCGGCCTCGAAAGAGTTCCTTCCGGGCTATCAGAGCATCGGAGTCATATTAATTTTTGCAGGTGTGGTTCTTTTGGTTGGGGGAGGTCTCGTACTGTTTTTCTTACCTTATTTGAAGCTGGCCGCTGAGGTGACGTATGGCGTCCTCGCGGTTGGCGCGAAACCCGTTGGAGATGTAATCGTACAAGTCCTGCGTTTCTTGTATATGCCTCGTGCCACCAGGCCCGAAGAACCTCCTACAGGACGGGGCTTAGGCGATTTAAAGGTTCCCTCCGGAAGCGGTTGGCTGCCCGAAATTGTAGAAAAAATTCTGGGTTGGGGGCTGGGGAGTCTGCTGGGACTGGCGGCATGCGGGTTATGTTTTCTGATTCTGTTCTATCTCCTCCAGTGGCTTTTTTCAAGAACCTCCGTCCTCCAAAAGAGACAGAGCCGCGGCTTATGGCACCTGATTTCGTTTTGGACGCTAAGATTTCAAACCTTTCTGGTTTTATGCTGGACAGGAATCAAACACGAATTCAAAGGCTGCCATAGGGCAGTGGACTTCTTTGCCGTTCTCCTCCGTTGGGGGCGCCATAGCGGCCTGTCCCGTCTGACGAGTGAAACCCCGATGGAATACGGGCTGCGTCTGAAGTCTCAATTTCCTTCTCTCGAGAGAGAGATCGGGTGGATCATCGAAGCCTTTCATCACGAGGTCTACGGAGAGATCCTTCTGGATCGCAAACAGTTGGCCGTAGCCCGACGGGCCTGGCACAGGCTTCGCAGTCCGTTCCATTGGCCTTTGCGGCTGAGAGTCTGGTTCCGTCAACCCGGCTCTCCACCCGGTCCGTCCTCTGCAAGATACCCGAAAAAATTTGACCTCCCAGAAGACTGACAGGCCCTTTGAGAAAAGCTTTATCTCATCTGATCTCATCTGTTTTGGCTTGACAGAGAGCCGCGGTTCTCATATATTCAACTCACTCTAAACAAGTTTCAACGGCTAAAGGAACAGGAGGAAAATCTCATCATGGGGCGCTTAGAAGGTGTCATGGCCCTTACGTATACACCCTTGAAGGAGGACTTCAGTCTAAACGAGGACGCGGTTCGGCGAGAAATCGATTGGGTCATCCAGCGGGGAGCGACGGGCATATGGCCGGGGGGATACGCCGGCCAATGGCCGGAATTGGACGAAGAGGTCCGAAAAAGGCATCTCAAGGTCTGTATCGACCACGCGAAGAACAGGTATTTTTGTGCCGCCGGGTGTCACGCCACCAACACCCTGCAAACTGTCCGACTGGCGAATTATGCAGAAGAGATCGGCTATGACTGCGCCTGGATTTCTCCGACAGTCCCCCGAAAGGCAACGGAGGATGAAATTGTCGAACACCACCGATGGATCCTCGATCATACGACGATTCCCATCGCCCTATACGATTCCAGTCCCGCCGGTTCTTACATGAGCCCGGAACTGATTGCGCGGATTGTCGAAATGAGTCCGCGGATTATCGCCATGAAGGCCATCGTCGGCGACATCGTCCATATCGCTTCCCTCTATCATCTCGGCGTGGATCAGCGGATCAGCATCCTCGGCGTCGAATGGAATATGCTTCCCCACTTACTGCTGGGTGCGCCTGGCGCGATGGGTGGCTCGGATTGGATTCCAGCCATGTGGGCTATTTACGAGGCGTTTAAGAATGGAAACATGAAGAGGGCCTGGGAACTGCAAAAAGCGGTCGCGGCCCAATCCCCCCTCCTCGTTCCTCGGGTTGCATCGTCGGCCATGGGAAGCAAGATTGACCACTCCGGGATAGGATACTTGAAGGCCAGATTCTCACTGATGAGTGGTATAGATTTGGGTCCCCCCATGCCGCCTTACCGTCCGGCTTCAGAGACCGAGGTCCAAAAAGCAAAGAGAGATATTCAGTCATTGGAGGCGTTGATCGCTCAACCAACGTAGTGTCGCACATCCTTGCTCCCTCATCTCCTCCGCCCGCATAGGAAGAGGGGAAGGGCGAGGAACGTCATTCTCAGATTGAACCTTGTTACCATCTCACAAAAGGAGGGGATTTATGAAACGTCACTTTTTTATCACTGTCTTTTTTTTAGTCGTGTTTGGACTTTGCGGAGGAATCCCGACGCTCCAAGCCCAGAATTACCCGAATCGGCCCGTTCAGTTCATCTTGCCCGGCACTCCAGGGTCGATCATCGACATCACCGGGAGGGTGTTGGCAGAGGATCTGGGAAAAGTGGTTGGGGCTCAATTCATTCCCGTCAACAAACCCGGTGCAGGATTTACCCTGGGCACTGATTTTGTCGTCAGGAGCAAGAAAGACGGCTATACGCTCGTCTATACGAACAGCCCGGCCATCGTCCATGCCAGGATCCTGAGTCCGGATACAGTTCCTTATAATCCGGACAAAGACTTAGAGCCTTTGGGACTTCACCTCTCTTTCCCTCATGCCATTGCGGTGCAAGCCAGCGCCCCGTGGAAAACATTCGGGGAGCTCATCGACTATGCCAAAAAGAATCCCAATCAAGTTCGCTGCAGCACCCCGGGGATCGGGAGCACGACCCACTTCCACTTAGAAATTATCCAGTCCCTGACGGGCGCTCAATTCAATCACATTCCCTTCAAGTCCGGCGAAGCTGTGATCACTGCCCTCCTGGGGGGCCATGTGGAAATGACCTTCGACGCAGTCAGTAAGATCGCCCCTCATGTCGAAGCGGGAAAGATGAGGATGCTCCTCGTGACCATTAAGTCGCCCATTTTTTCCACTGTTCCCACTTTGAGAGAACTGGGCTTTAAGCAGGATCTGGTCCCAACCTGGTTTGCCATGTATGGCCCGGCAGGAATACCGGAGGAAGTAAAGAAGACCTTGATTCCCGCGATTGAGAAAGCAGTGAACAACCCGGAATCAAAGGCCAGGGTCGAGAAACTTCATTTCGTCGTCAGTTATAAATCTCCTGCGGAACAGAAGAAGCTCGCTGACGAAGAGTATGAGGCGGGTCTTGCCCTTGCGAAGAGAATTGGATTGTACAACAAGAAGCCCGAATGAGGCGAGGTTGACGATCTTTTGCAAATCAAGCCCCACCATAGCCTCCCAGCAAGGAGGCTATTTTTTTGCCGGGCAGTCGAAAAATCCTCTGCCCGAATGGCCGTAAAACTCTGGGTTGAGCAGAGCGTGCATCTCCCATGGCGTATTGATGGAACTTCGACTTCCCAAAAATGCAAGAATTGTGTATAAGGGAATTGTAGCCTCAAAAGCGGCTCAAGAAGCCCCCTCCATCAGGAAGTGATATGAAAAAGATTCCGTCGGTATTTTTCTTCGGCATCGTTCTTCTAACCGTGGCGGTTCTTTTGAGCTGCTCCCCCTTCCGGAAAAAAGAGGCGACGCAGCCGGAGGAGGCTCTCAAACAGGTCCGCCTTTTCTTCCCCAAGTTCAATGACGACCTGGATCGTGAATCGCTGATCCAGGGCGTGAGGAGAAGCCTCGAGTACCTGGATCGCCTTGCTCCTGAAACCCTATTTCGCTACGGCTCCGACGATTTCACCCGACAGCAGGTGCGTGAAAGCCAAGAGGTTTTCTTGGATCTTCTGTCAAGAGGGCTGGATGCAGATCAGTTAAACAGAGAGATCCGGAAGGCGTTTCGGGTTTACCGGGCTACCGGTCGCAAAGGAACCGGGCGGATGCTCTTCACCGGGTATTACGAGCCCATTTATGAAGGGAGGCTGACTCGGGACGAAGTCTTCAGGTTCCCGCTCTACCGTCTGCCCAACGATCTGACCCGAATCGATCTCTCTCCTTTCGGCGAGAAATTCAAAGGAGAAACCATCGTCGCGAGAATCGAGGGCAAAAAAGTCCAGCCTTATTTCTCCAGGTCTCAGATTGAGGCAGAAAGGGCGCTGGAGGGAAAGGGTCTCGAGATCGCCTGGTTAAAAGATCCCCTCGACGTGTTTTTTCTTCACATCCAGGGATCGGGCAGGCTCAGGCTTCCCGACGGGCAAGATTTCTTGGTTCACTACCAGGCCTCGAATGGGAGGCCCTACCGGAGCATCGGGCAGTACATGATCGAGAAAGGGTTTCTCGCGCGCGAAGAGATGTCCATGCAGGCGATGAGGAGGTACTTGACCGAACATCCGGAGGTTCGTGATGAGGTTCTCAATCAAAATCCGTCTTATGTTTTCTTCCATCGGGTAGAGACGGGACCCTGGGGCAGTCTCGGCGTCCTCTTGACCCCAGGAAGGTCGGTGGCTCTTGATCCTAAGTTTTTTCCCAAGGGTGCCCTCGGGTTCATTTCCAGTCAGAAGCCTCTCATCAACGACCAGGGGGAGATCACGACGTGGACCCCCTTCTCTCGTTTTGTATTCCACCAGGACTCGGGCGGAGCAATCAAAGGGCCCGGGAGGGCGGATATCTTTTGGGGGAGCGGTCCTCACGCGGAGGTGACCGCCGGGCATCTGCGCCATGAGGGAGAACTGTACATCCTAATCAAGAAGTAGCCCGGCCTCTCTCCTTGCCCCGCGTTTTTAATCAACTTCTCTACACGCTTGATCCGTCCGCTGTTTGAGACCAAAACCGACCACCCATACTCATTGAATATCCAACGGGATCCGAGTATCATAATAAAGATGGGAGCAGGTCGTTGACGTCTCGACCGACCCATCCGTTGATTCGATGGGACGGCTCATCGATTTCCCAAAGGAGCAAGAGGCATGAATCAAGAAGAGATGCGTACGAAAATAGAGGAGGTCAAAAAGAGATATCCGAATAAGTTTGCATCGGAGGAGAAGATATTCCGCCAGATCCGACGGGGAGACAGGATCTTCGTGGGTACGGGTTGCGGCGGACCTCAATATCTTATCCGGGCCCTGATCAATTACGTCGAAGCCCATCCGTTGGCCCTTTGCGATGCGGAAATACTCCAGGTGTGGACCCTTGGGGTAGCCCCCTATATCGATGAAAAATTCAGCCGTAATTTTCGACATAACGGTTTCTTTGTCGGAACCAACACCCGCGACGCGGTCAACAAGGGCGCGGCCGATTATACCCCCATCTTTCTGTCGCAGGTTCCTGACCTCTTCCGCCAGAGGATGATCCCGATCGACGTCGCTTTGATCCAGACATCCCCTCCGGATGATCACGGCTATTTGAGGTTGGGGGTGAGCGTGGATATTGTCAAAGCCGCGGTCGAGAATGCCTCGCTGGTGATCGCTCAGGTGAATTCGAATGTGCCCCATGTTCAAGGCGATGGGTTTATCGGGATGGAGGACGTTGATTTCATGATCCCCTTTGATGAACCCCTGCTGGAATACGACGGAGAGACGGATAGTGCGATTGCCCAGCAAATTGGAAAGTATGTTTCTCGTCTGATCCAGGATGGTGACACGATTCAGGTCGGGTACGGAAGCGTACCCAACGCCATTATCTCCAATCTCGACAATAAGAAGCATCTCGGCGTGCACACAGAGCTACTGAGCGATGGTGTCGTAGAGCTCATGAGAAAGGGGATGGTTGACAACACAAAGAAAAACATCGACCGGGGAAAAACGGTCGCCTCCTTCTGCATGGGCAAGAAAGAGACGTATGAATATATCCATCATAACCCTGCTGTAGAATTCAGGACGATCGACTATACGAACAATCCTTTAGTCATCGCCCAACAAAATAACATGGTGGCGGTCAATAGCGCGCTGGAGATCGACCTTACAGGACAGGCCACGGCCGAATCGATTGGAAAGTTCTTTTATAGCGGCATCGGGGGGCAGACCGATTTCATGAGAAGTGCCGTTTTGTCCCACAATGGCAAAGCCATCCTCACTCTTCCCTCCACCGCAGAAAATGGAAAGGTCTCCAGGATTGTTCCGTTCTTCAAGGAAGGCGCTGGGGTCACCCTGAATCGAGGCGACGTTCATTACGTGGTGACCGAGTTCGGGATTGCCTACTTAAAGGGAAAGAACCTTCGAGAACGTGCCATGGAATTGATATCGATCGCTCATCCGACCTTTCGCCCCTGGCTGATCGAAGAGGCAAGGAATTCATCCCTCATTTATAAGGATCAGGCCTTTGTCGCCGGAAAGGAAGGGGAGTACCCCGAGAATTTGGAAACCTATCGAACGACCAAAACCGGCTTGGAAATCTTTCTGAGGCCCGTGAAAATAAGCGATGAGCCATTGGTGAAAGATTTCTTCCATCGTTTTTCGAGTGACAGTCTCTATCGACGGTTTTTCTCCAGATGGCCGGATCTTCCCCACGATTTCTTGCAAAAATTTGTGATTATTGACTACACGAAGAAGATGGTGATTCTCGCGGTGAACCAAAAAGGCGGAAAAGAAGAAGTGATCGGGATCGGACAGTACTGGATCGAGGAGGCCGCCCACACCGCAGACGTCGCTCTCGCCGTGAGGGATGACTATCAGAACAAGGGAGTGGGATATCAGCTCTTCTCTTACATCACGTATCTGGCGAGGAAACAGGGCCTCCTCGGTTTCTCAGCAAGCATCCTGATGGAGAATGATCCGATGCTCCGTCTCTGCAGAAAAATGGGCTTCCACATCGAGAAGACGGGGAGCGCGGGCGTGTACGATCTGAAGATGACGTTCAGGGCAGACACGCCACTCGGAACCATCGACAAAAGAGCCGCTTTGGAAAAATGAAGAGGCGCGCAGTGGAGCACCCCCAAATCTCTGACCTCCCTAAATTGCGTAACCGGGTCCAAGTATTCCGGGACAGGGCCTCGGCAGGCAAGGTGCTCGCCGGCATGCTCGTGGAATACCAGGGCAGCGATGCCGTGGTGATGGGTATTCCGGCAGGAGGCATGGCCGTGGCTGTCGAGATCGCAAGAGAGCTACATCTTCCTTTGGACATTGCTGTCGTCAGTAAGATCACCCTTCCCTGGAACACAGAAGCCGGTTACGGAGCCGTCGCTTTTGACGGGACGGTGATATTGAACGAAGAGCTTTTATCACGTCTGAACCTCAGCGACCAGGAAATCCAGGCAGGAATTAAGAACACGGAACAAAAAGTCTCCAGGCGAGTGACGATGTTCAGGGGTGATCGTCCTCTGCCTGATTTCAAGCGGCCAATAATTCTGGTAGACGACGGGCTGGCTTCCGGATTCACACTGCGCGTCGCTATCAAAGCCTTACGCCGGAATGGTGCCACGAATCTCATCCTCGCCGTCCCCACCGCCCATTCGGAATCCGTGAAAAGAGTCGTGGAAGAGGTTGAAGCGATTTACTGTTCCAATTTAAGAAGCGGTCTCTCTTTTGCCGTGGCCGACGCCTATGAACGGTGGAGCGATTTGGACGAACAGGAAGTCATCCGAATCCTCCAAGAATTTACATCTGGCAATTAACCGCTCTTAAGGAAGGGTGTTATAATAGTACCGTTTATCCCTTAATAGAAATCAGGATTGTGGAGCCCCACGGGCAAAGCCCGTGGCGTCTGATTAACGCACGAGTGGGGCGACATCCCGGTCAAAAGTTGGTGCATTCATCCTCCCCCGTTTGAAATGGGAGGACCCTTCTGCTGCCGGGGTAAGCTTTCAATCTCGTCAACCCATCCTTTGGAATTTTGGGAACAGAAAGAATGCTGAGAACCAAATTCCATGACATTTTTCAAACAAGACTGCCTATCATCCAGGCTGGAATGGGACCTTATGATACCACTCAGCTTGCAGGTGCGGTTTCCAAGGCGGGTGGCATAGGGATCATATCGACAGTCGGCATGGGTTCTTTCGACATCGCAAGCCTTGGACAGTTCCACTATTCGGCAATTTTTGGCGAAGGAACACCCGAAGAGCGGTTGGAACGTTCTGTGAACCATGTGCTGTCTGAAATTGCAGAAGCCCCATGGGCCCGTTTTGGCGTCAACATCCCGGTCTCAGAGGAGTTCATTCCAACCGCTTCCAGGTTGATCCGCTATGTCGTGAGCAGAGTCAAAAGCGACCCTGCCGCCAAAGAAAAAGTGAACGTCATTGTGACTTCCGCGGGTGATCCTTTACCATGGTCCAAAGTTCCCGGACCCAAGGGACTTCCAGAATCCATTGCGATTAAGAATGAAGCCCCTGACATGGTGTGGGTCCATGTCGTACCCTCGGTCAGGGCAGCCTTGCGGTGCGTCAAAGCCGGTGTCGATGTAATCGTGGCGTCGGGCCGTGAAGGAGGCGCCCATTGCAGCTGGCGGGACACCAGTACGATGGTTCTTCTGCCTGAAGTCGTCAAGTGTGTCTATCCCACCCCGGTGGTTGCGGCAGGCGGGTTTGCAGACGGAGTTTCATTAGCTGCAGCCCTTGCCATGGGAGCCATCGGAGTTCAGATGGGGACTCGGTTTATCGCAACAAAAGAAAGCGACTTTGAGCAAGTGTGGAAAGAAATGGTCGTTAAGAGCACGGAAGAAGATGCTCTGGTGGCCCGCGGATTTTTCGGACCGATGCGGTTCTTAAGAAATCGTCGTGCCTTGGAGCTTGTCGATGCCACCCTACGCGGGACCCCGGATCTCTATAAGGGCAACCCCTGTGGGTCGACCCAGGAGCTCCTCGATTTAGAAATCGGCGGATTGACCAATTTATTCCAGGGCAAGACCGACGACGGTGCCTTTTTAGGGGGGACAGTAGCTGGGCGTGTTCACGACATTCCCACGGTCCAGGAACTCTGCGATCGGATCATGAAAGAAGCCGAGGCTACGATCAAAAACCTCGATTCCTTGGTCGTCCAAGAGCAATGAGGACCGTCAAAAGGATGTAAATGTTTCTATCCTCAACCCACGAGAAAGGCTTCTAATAGCCTGTTGAAAAAGAACTTTTTATCAGGCTGCTCAAAAATGCCTAGATGCAAGGAGCCCGAAATCCTGAGGAGTGAGGCGTACTTGGTTGTACGCCGCAACGACGAAGGATAAGGGCAACGCCGCAGATGGGCGTTTTTCAGTAGCCTTTTCTTTCCTATGAATCCCATTCTTGATTGGGGCATCGATTTGATCGCCGGGCTGCAAACCAGCGCTCCCTGGCTTGTGGCGCCATCCCGGTTCCTTAGCTTCCTGGGCACCGAAGAATTCTATCTGGTCATTCTGCCTTTCCTCTACTGGTGCGTCGACACCCGCCTGGGCCTGCGCATCGGTATCCTCCTGACCGCCTCCGACTCCTTAAACGCGTTTTTCAAACTTGCCTTTCATCAACCCCGACCCTACTGGGTAAGCGACAGAGTGCGGGCGTTCCAGGCAGGAGCTTCCTACGGCCTTCCGTCCGGCCACGCCCAGCACGCCATAACGGTCTGGGGAGCGATTGCGGCGTGGGGTAAGCTCTGGTTGCGTTGGCTGATGACGGCCCTGATTTTTCTCATCGGCTTTTCTCGCATCGTCTTAGCTGTCCACTTCCCAACGGACGTGCTGGCGGGTTGGTTAATCGGCGGCGCAATCCTGTGGGCGTTCTTGAAATGGGAAACGGCCGTTTTGGCCTGGTTCCATCGCTTCACGCTGGCCCAGAAGATCGGCCTAACCTTTGCTGCCTCGATGCTGCTGCTCATCATTTCCTTAGCCGGGACGGCCTTTCTGCCGCCCGCTGACCCTCTCCACTGGGAAATCAATGCCGCACGCGCCTTCACGGCTATGCCCGGTCACTCAGCCATCCACCCCCGTATGACGACAGGCGGGTTCGCCGTTGCCGGTACGTTTTTCGGTCTGGTTGCCGGAGCCATCCTGATCTTTCAGCAGGGCGGGTTTGATACCGGGGGCGCGTGGTGGAGGCGGACCCTCCGTTTTGTCCTGGGCGTGATCGGCCTCATGATTCTATGGTTTGGACTGCGCAACCTGTTCCCCCGTGATCCATCGCTGACTTCCCAGGTGCTGCTTTATCTCCGCTGTGCCTTCACCGGCTTCTGGGTTGCCCACGCCGCTCCGTGGGTGTTTATCAAATTAGGACTGCAAAACACTGCCAGAGTTCCTTAGCTACCCACACCAACCCTCCTTGCCACGGTATTTTGACTAGCGGATTCTTCGGAAAATGAGGCTAACTTCCTGTAATCGTTGACTGACAGATTTCGAACATGATGCAAGATTTGATTTAGTAATGGTTTTCTACAATACTGACTAAAACATACCTTTATACGTTATGGTCTTTTCTGCTTGACATAAAACTCATTATATTTTATCCAACCCAAAACGAGTTCTTATCATTGCCCGCGTAGGAATCCCAGCATGATCAAGTATAAGCACGCTCTCGCCCTGAACCCGTATCCCTGGGTTTCTAATACAATCATGGGGGTTTTTCCTCCAACCGGCCTTGAGTATATCGTCGCGAGCATGAAAGACCTGGTCGGTAAGGTGACGCTTCTCGACCTTCGGTATGAGAAGGTCTACCAGGACCCGAAGGCACTCAGCAAGTTTATCAGGAACGAGATCGATCTTCTATGCGTAAGCATCCGATGGGAAACTCGATTCGAGGAAGTTTGTGATTTTGTGTCTCGGCTGCCTCCTGAAGTCTGCACAGTCGTCGGAGGCTATAAAGCGACGGCGGATGTCGAGTATCTATTTGACCGTTGCCCGAATATCGATATAGTGGTACGAGGTGAAGGTGAAGAGATCATCCGACAGATCGTTACGGGGATCCCGTACAAGGATATCCGTGGGCTCTCCTATCGGGAGAATGGAGGAATCGTCCACAATGAGATTCATCCTCTGCCTGACATAACGAAAATTCCATTTCCTGACCGGTCCCTGAGAAGGCACGATTATAGGATAGTTGAGTATGGTCTTCAAATCAGCAGCCGCACTTTCGACACAATACTAACAACGAGGGGATGTCCCTTCAAATGCAAGTTCTGCACATTTAGTCTCAATCCTCTTGGGCAGAAGAGGAGCTACACGGAGCGATCCGTTGAGTCGGTCATCGAAGAATTGAAGACGGTTACGGCCGATGTGGTGCTTTTCAGCGATGACAACTTCTTCACGAACCCGAAACGGAGCGAACAGCTTTGTGATCTGATTATCGAGAACAAAATCAAGAAGATCTTTGCTGTCCAGGCCCGCATTGACGTCGCGAGGCATCCCAGCATCCTCGACAAGGCAGAGAAAGCGGGTTTCAAGATCTTCTTTATTGGGATCGAGTCACCACACGACCGGATTTTAGAGCAGCTTCAGAAGGGAATCACCCAACAGGAGGTCCGAGATGCGTTTGCGGTCCTGACGCAGCACGACTTTTATCTGCATGGATACTTCATCTATGGAAACATCGGCGAGACGGAAGAAGAGATGCTCTATATCCCGAAGTTCGCGAAGGAGATCAAGCTGGATTCCATCAATTTCCAGAAACTCCGCGTCGAAAAGTTCTCGCCCCTAAAGGAAGTAGTTGAAGAAACGCCGGGCTACTATTACAACCGTATCGGTGGTTCTGTTTATTCGGACCGTTATGGGCGGAAGGAACTGAAGCAAATTCGGAATCGGATACGGTCGGAGTTCTATGATTTACCGCGGGTTATCCATATCATCAGAAAAGCGCGGCGAATGGGACTTGTCAGCGGTCGCGACTTGGCGAATGCGTTTCTTAAACTACCCCTTCTCATGATGTATGGGTTGGGCCGACAAGAAATACGAAAGAAGATATAGACCCGGTCTCCTTTCAGATATTTGGTTATTCCACGAACATGATGCATGTTTTCACTCAGTAATGGTTAATTGTTGAGCCTTTGATTATCTGAGGATAAGTAGGTGTTATAAATAAGCCATTTAATGGTAGATTTTCGGGATAGGCTCGGAGGAGTTCCGGTTGGCTGAGATGCAATCCAAACATACCTCTTCAATTGAAGCCCTCCCTTAATTCCCGAAATATCAATCCTTCATAAGAGAAAACGGAGTCCTTTCCCCAAAAGAATCTTTTCCCTACTGATCCAATCCCTAGATGGGAGCGCAGTTTTTTTGAAATTCTCACTTCCATAACGTCTAGGTGTGGTATAAAATAAGAACCATAGCGGAAAGCTCTGGGTTTTGGTGAGAATATTTCTATCAATCCTTTGGAAAATAACGGGAAAGGAGCAGCCATGAAAAGATATTGCCTCGTTTTCCTACTTGTCTTTGCGGTGTCCGGCCTTGCAACAGTCGTTAACGGCGCAGAGGAGGTACGGCCACTGCCAAATCGGCAGGATGGCATTTTCATTGTCCGGAATTTTAAGTTTCAAAGCGGCGAAACCCTGCCGGAGATGAAGCTTGCCTACACAACCATCGGCACACCGCAGCGGGATTCTTCTGGCAATATCACCAATGCCGTATTGCTATTGCACGGTACAACCGGCACGGGCGCGAACTGGCTTGCGCCATCACTCGCCGAGGCGCTCTTTGGACAAGGACAACCTCTCGACGCGGGCAAATACTATCTCATCCTTGCCGACAGCATCGGCCTGGGCCGGTCCGCCAAGCCCAGTGACGGTCTCAAGGCCAAGTTCCCCCATTACGGTTATCGCGACATGGTCGAAGCACAATACCAACTCGTCACCCAGGGCCTTGGCGTGAAGCATCTCCGGCTGGTCCTGGGCACTTCGATGGGTGGCATGCAGACCTGGCTTTGGGCCGAGCGCTACCCCGACATGATGGACGGCGCGGTCGCCATTGCGAGCCAGCCCACGGAGATCTCCGGAAGAAACATGCTCTGGCGGCGGGTCATCATTGAGGCCATCCGCAACGACCCCGACTGGAATGGCGGCAATTACACAACACCGCCGACCCGCTTTGCCTTTGCCGTCCCTCTCTTCACGCTCATGGTGGATAGCGCCACCCATTTGCAGACCGTTGCGCCCACGCGCGAGAAGGCCATCGCGTATTATGACCAGATCGTTCAAAATGCAAAACGTCTCGACGCCAACGATTACCTCTACCGCTGGGAGGCCTCCGCCGACTACAACCCGCAGCCCGACCTCGACAAGATCAAAACACGATTCCTCGCCATCAATTTTGCGGACGACCTGCTCAACCCGGCGGAACTCAAGGTGATGGAACGTGAGATGGGGCGGGTAAGGAATGGGAAACACGTGATGATTCAGGCGGGGGAGAACTCCCTGGGCCACCAGAATCTATCGCAAGGTGCCTTGTGGGGACCGTATGTCGCAGAATTTCTGAAGTCGCTGCCTTGATGCATCCTCCGATGCTTTCGTCCGGAACCGCGTTAAGCACCCATGACTTATTTTGATTTTACGACCTTCACTTCCGCACTACAAACGAATCCGTCGTCATTAAAGCCGACGTACAAAATCTCGCTTCCTTCCAGTACCCGTCCGGTCATCACAATTTTTGTATAGACCCAAAGTTCAATGCATCCTTTTTCGGTCTTCTGGATGGGTGCGCTTGTGTCGGGCTTGCCGAACAATTTTTCAACGTCTGACTTGTTCTTCTTTTCGGCGCTCGTTAATAGCTTTACTTTGTTGGCATCGAATGCCTTGTATGTCTCGGCATAAAGAGGGAACGAATAAAAAAGGATAACGGCACTCACCAATAACGGGAACGACCACTGCAGATTCTTTCTTACCTTCATGGATTCCTCCTTTGACCGCGGAATTGTTTTGGGATTGAACCCATGCTATCCACTTTCTTCATTTCCGTCAAGCTGTATTTCATCCAGGTCCGATGAATCCCGGGTCAATATTCTATCAGAGCATGCAGCGTCTCTCATCCTCATCCGTCTCAATATCGATCTGAGTGGGCCACCTCTTAAAAATTCTCACTTTCAAAAAATGTGGGGGTAGTATAAAATACAAACCACAATATCCTCTGGAATATTTCAAGCCTATCCTATACCGTTACTTAGAGAGAATGGAAAAGAAGGACCGAGGCGATCTCAGAATCGCCGTCAATATTTTGGAGAACCCGGGAGTGAGTATTCGGTTGATCAACCTGCTCGGGTATCCCATCGAAGGAGTCATAAAGGCCCTGCCGGGAAGGATTGAACGAGCGATTGGAAACGCGGCAGTCAGGGCTGTGGGGACCGCTTTCCATGTTGCGTTGTCTACGATGGATAAGAAGGGCTGCAGCAGACCTTTTCGATTACTTCATCGGGCGATGGTTATGGTCAGCGGGGCTGTGGGAGGCTTTTTCGGACTTCCCGGCTTGATCATTGAGCTCCCCATTTCGACCACAGTGATGCTTCGCTCCATCGCTGACATCGCCCGAAGCGAGGGTGAAGACCTCTCCTCCGTGGAGACCCATCTGGCCTGTGTCACTGTGTTTGCTCTGGGGGGAAGGTCAAGGGGTGACAATGCCGCTGAAGCAGCCTACTATACCGTCCGGGCAGCACTGACCCGGACCCTGTCGGAGGCTGCCGAATTCATCGCACAACGTGGGATTGCGGAAGAAGGCACGCCGATCGTGATCCGGGTGATGGCGAACCTGGGATCCCGCTTTGGGGTCATCGTGACCGACAAGATGGCAGCCGAGATGATCCCCGTCCTCGGAGCTCTCGGGGGCGCATCGATCAACTTGCTTTTTATCAATCACTTCCAGTCGGCAGCCAAAGGACATTTCATCGTCCGACGGCTGGAGAGAAAGTACGGAGAAGAACTCGTCAAGAGGGAATATGAAAAAGTGCTTGGAGAGCTTAGGAACGGGGCGAAGCGATGAAATGACCAAACAGACGCTTCCCCCGAGACCTTACGTTAGTTTTCCTTGCCGAGGCCCAGTCGGGCTTGGGCTTCCGCCGAAACCATGTAAAGCACATACGAAATAGGGATAGTGATTTCGGCAATCAACTCCCCTTCCTCCGGGAGCTTCAACTTCATATTGAGAAAAAAACCGTCCTGCGAAATGGAATCGCAGCTGAAATACTGTCCATCCTGGAGAAACAACTGAATCGGTTCGTTTCGCAATGCTTTTCGGGCCTCTGCCGTAAGGACCACACCGATCCTTGGCCTGTTCTGTCTGTTCGCCATTTCCGCTTCCTTTCTTCGATCCGAAGTCTATCACGGCAGGGCTCAGAGCGCTTAGGCAGAAATATTTCACCCCCCATTCATGTGTAGTTTTATCGTATCAAAAACCCAACTGAATAGCAACCATCAAAATGGACTCCTTTCCCGGTCTTTTTATCTTGCCAAAGACCGGGGTAAATCATCCAGCGAGCATCCTTTCTCCTTCTATTTAAATCGCGTCTCTGCCACGTTCGCCCGTCCGAATCCGGATAACCTCATCTACGGGAGATACGAAGATCTTCCCGTCTCCTATTTTTCCGGTCTTGGCAATCCGCTCAATGGTTTCGATCACCTGAGGAACCATTTCGTCGGTCGTGATCAATTCAATCTTCACCTTGGCGACGAAGTCGATCTTATATTCAGCCGATCGATAGACCTCGGTATGACCCTTTTGCCTTCCGAACCCCTTCACCTCGCTAAGGGTCATTCCTTTGACACCGATTTTGGATAAGGCCTCCTTCACTTCATCCAATTTGAATGGCTTAATAATGGCTTCGATCTTTTTCATTGATAACCCTCCTTGGGTAGTTATGAGTTCGTCGGTCACAGCACCCCGAACTCATCGCTCCGAACTTCTTTCAAAAAGAATATCCTGCTTCGCCATGCTGACTGGTATCCAGACCAGTGATCTCATGCTCTTCGCTCACTCTCAAGCCCATGGTCCGATCAAGGACCTTCAATAGGATCCATGTAACCACGAAGGAATAAACCCAAACTGAACCGATGCTGACCGCCTGAATCCCGATCAGCGAGGGATTTCCAAAGAATAAGCCATTGTTTCCTGCTGAATTAATGACCTTGGTTGCAAACAACCCCGTCGCCAATACTCCCCACGTGCTCCCGACTCCATGAACGCCGACGACATCGAGAGAATCATCATACCCGAACTTGTTCTTCAGGTTAATGGCATAATAGCATAAGACACCGGCAACCAGTCCGATCACGATCGCTGACATCGGACCCACGAACCCTGAGGCAGGTGTGATGGTAGCCAGTCCTGCAACGGCACCCGATGCTGCACCAAGAACGGTTGGGTTGCCCCTGCATGCCCATTCAGCAATCATCCATGAAAGCGCCGCGGAAGCTGCGGAGAATTGAGTCACGACAAATGCCGATGTGGCAAGCGAACCCGACGCGATCGCGCTGCCTCCGTTGAAACCAAACCAGCCAAACCAGAGGATCCCCGCTCCCAGAAGGGTCATCGTCACATTGTGGGGAGGCATGAGTCCGTTGCCATAACCCTTCCTCTTTCCCACGACGAGGGCAGCCGCCAGGGCGGAAACTCCGGAGCTGATATGAACGACCAGCCCCCCTGCGAAATCCAGCCCGCCGAGATTCCTGATCCAGCCCCCTATTCCCCAGACCCAATGGGCAACGGGATCATAGACAAAGGTTGACCAGAGGACGAGGAAGACAAGATAGGTCTTGAATTTGAATCTCTCAGCAAAGGCGCCGGTAATCAACGCGGGTGTGATCACGGCGAACATCATCTGAAAGATCATAAAAGCCTGATGGGGGACAGTGGCCGAGTAGTCAGGGAATGGATCAAGCCCGACCCCCCTGAGTCCCGCCCAATCCAGACTTCCAATCACATGACCTATATCCGGTCCAAACGCGAGACTGTATCCGTAGAAAGCCCACTGGATGGTGATCACCCCCAGTGCGATAAAGCTTTGCATGATTGTCCCCAGGACGTTTTTTGTTCTCACCATGCCTCCGTAGAAAAGGGCAAGCCCGGGGGTCATCAACATCACCAGGGCGGCGGAGATGAGAAGCCAGGAGGTATCTCCTGAATCCGATTTGGGGAGTGCGGCTGCCGGTTCGCCGGCAAAAGCAAAGCCAGCGACGAACAGGCTCGCCAGCAACGATAAGAATGGGATTTTTTTCATCACACACCTCCTCTGAACAATTTCTAAATAAAAACCAATCTCCCTCAGTGACATAAGCCCATTCCTTCTGGAATGGGCTTATCTTTTTAAAGGACGAATCGACGATACCCTTTCACTCCCGCCCATCAACGTAAGGCCCACTATACCAAGAAAAAACTCCAATGGCAATCACCGGACTATCCTCGCCCACCCCCCGTTTTTCCTTGCGTGCGACCAGGGGGGGTCCCCTCCGAGCCTTCATAAGGCCCGCGTTGAGGGTAACCGGGATCAACGCCCGTCATGACATGGATACCTACTCTTCCCCCTTCAAACTCAGGCAG
>Ga0335070_10002086_pt1 | contig 23281 bp, 22 predicted proteins | sample Lox_Sample_13_FD_206722 | JGI IMG/M metagenome (GOLD analysis project Ga0335070, IMG submission 206722) | Soil microbial communities from Loxahatchee National Wildlife Refuge, Florida, United States - Lox_Sample_1.3 | ecosystem: Environmental > Terrestrial > Soil > Wetlands | place: USA...
AAAAGGTGGTGCCCTAAAGCTTTCTCACCCGTCTGTCTGTCCCGCTTTTTGGAATTTGTGGCGCTTATCCCAATTACGACATCGTCTCCCACCGGAGAGGATCAAGGTGAGGGGGGATTTATGATTTTCATTGTGCGCAGTTGAGAACCCGTCATGTAAAATTTATTTGAAGTTTGGGTTTGGTTACAGGAAAGGAAGAGGAGATGGCTAAGCTCAATATGGTGGAAGCGCTCAACCTGGCACTCCGGGAGGAGCTGGGAAGAGACAGCAGGGTCATTATCTTTGGCGAGGACGTGGGGAAAGAGGGAGGCGTCTTTCGCGTCACGGACGGACTTCAAAAGAAGTTTGGACCGGACAGGGTGATCGATACACCGCTGGCGGAATTGGCGCTTAGCGCAACGGCCCTCGGAATGGCTGTTTACGGTCTTCGACCCGTTGCAGAAATTCAGTTTGAAGGGTTCCTCTATCCCTGTCTCGATCAGATCAACAATCACATTGGCCGAATGCGTAATCGTTCGAGGGGGAGATTCACGTGCCCGCTGGTCATTAGAACACCCTATGGTGGTGGCATCCATGCGCCGGAGCACCATTCCGACAGTCCCGAAGCCATCTTAGCCCATATGCCAGGGATCAAAGTCGTCATCCCTTCGACACCCTACGAGGCCAAGGGCCTCTTACTCTCCTCGATTCGAGATCCGGACCCGGTCATCTTCATGGAGCCTAAGCGCATCTACCGGGCCATACGGGAAGAAGTTCCTGAAGGCGATTACAGCATCCCTCTCGGAAAAGCAAGATTAGTTCAAGAAGGAAAAGATGTGACGATCATCGCGTACGGAGCGATGCTAAGAGAGGCGCTGAATGCAGCCGAGCAGCTCAAAGGGGACAAGATCGATTCCGAGGTCATCGATCTCAGAACCATCTCTCCCATGGACATGGAAACGATTGTCGCCTCGATCAGGAAGACGGGCAGGGGAGTCATCGTCCACGAAGCACCAAAGACCTGTGGTTTGGGTGCGGAGATCATCGCTCTGATTAATGAAAAGGCATTTCTTTCTCTTCAGGCGCCGATCGAGCGGGTGACGGGTTTTGATATTCCTGTTCCTCTGATGAAGACCGAGCACTATTATCTACCCAATCCGAAACGGATCGTGATGGCTGTAAAAAAGGTAATGAGCTTTTAATAAAGCTAAATTCGAAGGGCGAAATCCGAAATTCGAAGCAATCTCAAATGACCAAAATTTTGAATGTTGGAAACAGATAGGGTTTGTAGAATTTGAATTTTGAAAATTGGGATTTGTTTCGAGCTTCGGTATTCGGATTTCGGATTTTACGCAAACGTTTGAGTGATGGGTTCCGAAAATTTTATCAGCATTATTTGATTGTTGGGGGTGAAAACATGGCATTTGAATTCAAATTTCCCGACATCGGAGAAGGATTGACGGAAGGCGAGATTGTCCGTTGGCTTGTGAAAGAAGGGGATGAGGTCAAGGAGGGGCAGTCACTTGTCGAGGTCGAGACCGACAAGGCCCTTGCGGAAATTCCGTCTCCAAGGACAGGGGTGATCCTGAAGATTCTGGCCAAAGAGAAGGAGGTTGTGAAGGTGGGCCAGGTGATCGTTGTGATCGGAGAGAAGGGTGAAGCCGTGACAGCCCCGCCTCCCGGGCCCCCCGCTGCGCCTGTCAGACCCAAATCAGTGGGCGTGGTGGGCGAGCTGGAAGAGGCACCCGAAGAAGCCCCGGCCCCAGCCCCTGCGGCAAGGGTGAAGGCTGAACCGGTCAAGCCCGCCCTTGTAAGCGAACATGCGCTGGCAACGCCTGCGGTTCGGGCTCTGGCAAGAGAGCTGGGCGTTGACATCAACAAGGTCCAGGGGACAGGCCCTGAAGGACGGGTGTTGGAGAAGGATGTCAGGCAGTTTGCCGAAGGCAAAGCGAAGCCCGCTGAGGAAGCGAAAGAGATAAAGAAGGTCAGAAAGTATGACCTGTACGGGAATGTGGAGCGTATTCCTCTGCGAGGGGTCAGGCGATCCATTGCCAAAGCCATGGTGAAATCGAAATACACGGCTCCCCATGTCACAGCCATGGACGAAGCGGATGTCACCGAGCTTTGGAAGATCCGTGAGAAGGAGAAGCAGGCGGCGGAGGACAAAGGAATTAAGCTGACGATTCTGCCGTTTGTTATCAAGGCCGTTATCGCGGGCCTGATTGAGCACCCGTATCTCAATGCGACCCTGGAGGAGGAGAGCGAAGAGATCATCCTGAAAAAGTATTTCAATATCGGCCTGGCCACCGACACGCCGGAGGGGCTAATGGTTCCTGTGATCAAGAATGCCAAAGATAAATCCATCTTCGAGCTGGCACAGGAGTCGGCCCAGCTGGCTGAAAAGGCAAGGAACCGAAAGATCGACCTGGCCGATCTGAAAGGGGGAACCTTCACCATCACCAACTACGGAGCGGTGCGGGGGACTTACGGAACCCCAATCATCAATTATCCCGAAGTGGCTATCCTCGGCGTCGGAAGAATTCAGGAGATGCCTGTCGCGAGAAATGGAAGGGTAGTCGTCCGAAAAATCCTTCCCCTCTCTGTCTCCTTCGATCACCGGGTCGTCGATGGCGCCGAAGCGGCCCGCTTTCTCAGCACGCTCATTTCACGCCTCGAAGATCCCGACCTGATTCTTTTGGAGACGTGATTCATTTAGAAGTCGAGTTAGACCAAAATTTATGAATTTAAGGATTACGAAATTCTGAGATTAATTTCTTATTAATCAGACCACAATCGTGTAGGCACTGGAAGCTAAATCCCTCCTGACCTCCCTTTACAAAAGAGAGGAATTCCCCTCTTTGAAAAAGAGGGGTTAGGGGAGATTTCCTTAGTAATTAGGTAAAGCCCCCCGGCTCTGCCGGGGAATAGTTATTCCAGAATTCCCTTATCCACTACCCCTCAATTTCCCAATTTGATCGTCATCCCGAAAATTTACGCCAAAAATGTTATGTACCTACCCCGGTACGAATGAAGTCATTCGTTCATGGAAGAGTTCGGCTCGAGGCCTTGAACAACGCCTCGACTTCTATAAATCGTCAGGAATATATTGACAAGGTATTATAACTTATCTATTATACACTATTATTTGGTGTCGGATCTCAAGTTGGAAATATCCAAAATTATGGAATTTCAAACCTCATCGTGAGTGGGGAGGCAATCATGGCTAAAAAAGAGGCAAGATTAGTCAGAGGCGGTTTGCAAAAAGTTCGTACGGGAATAGCGGGCCTTGACGAAGTCACGAACGGGGGGCTTCCCAAAGGGCGTCCTACTCTGGTATGCGGCGGCGCCGGGTCCGGGAAGACCCTTCTCGGCATGGAGTTTCTTGTTCGGGGGGCAACCCAGTATAATGAACCTGGGGTCTTTGTGTCTTTTGAAGAATCCGCCGAGGAGTTGACAAAGAACGTGGTCTCCCTCGGTTTTGACCTGAGCCGCCTGATTGCTTCCAAACGACTCTTGGTCGATTATGTTCATATCGAACGCAGCGAAATTGAAGAAACCGGCGAGTACGACCTTGAAGGCCTCTTTATTCGCCTCAACAATGCGATCGATTCCATTGGCGCTAAAAGAGTCGTCCTCGATACGATCGAATCGCTCTTTGCGGGATTGCCCAATCCCTCCATCCTGCGGGCAGAACTTCGCCGTCTCTTCCGCTGGCTGAAAAAGAAAGGTATGACTGCCATCATCACGGGCGAGCGAGGGGACAATGCCCTGACGCGGCATGGCCTTGAAGAATATGTTTCCGACTGCGTGATCCTCCTCGACCACAGAGTAGCCAATCAGATCTCCACCCGGCGTCTGCGTATCGTCAAGTACCGTGGTTCGACACACGGCACCAATGAGTTCCCGTTCCTGATCGACGAGCGGGGCTTAGCCGTCATGCCGATCACCTCCCTTGGATTGAAACATATAGTTACCCACGAACGGATCTCGACAGGTATCCCTCGCCTGGATACCATGCTGGGGGGAAAGGGGTATTTTCGTGGCAGCAGTATCCTTGTCTCCGGAACCGCCGGGACAGGCAAGACCAGCGTTGCGGCGCACTTTGTCGATGCAGCGTGCCGGCGCGGGGAGCGGTGCATCTTTTTTGCCTTTGAAGAGTCCCCCTCTCAGATCGTTCGCAATATGCGCTCGATCGGCATCGACCTTGGACAATGGGTGGAAAAGGGACTTCTACAATTTCATGCAGATAGACCCACTGTTTATGGGTTGGAGGCCCACCTGGCGTCAATGCACAAGTCCATTGATCTGTTCAAACCAAAAGTTGTGATAGTGGACCCGGTGACGAATCTCAGCAGCGTGGCCACTGAAGCCGATGTCAAGGGCATGCTGACTCGTTTGTTGGACGAGATGAAATTCAATCGGATAACGATGCTCTTTACGACCCTGACGGCCGCGGCCGACTCACTTGAGTCAACGGCGGTGGGTATGTCTTCGTTAGCCGATACCTGGCTTCTGCTTCGTGACATCGAAATTGGGGGCGAGCGCAATCGCGGCCTGTACATCCTCAAGTCCCGTGGCATGGCACACTCCAACCAGATCCGTGAGTTCTTATTAACGGATAAGGGAGTGGACCTGATCGATGTCTATGTCGGCCCGTCAGGCGTGTTGACAGGCTCGGCGCGAATATCTCAAGAAGCCCAGGAGAGGGATGTCGAGTCGATACGTGAGCAGGAGATTGCGCGGAGAAGGCTGAATGTGGAAACCAAGCGCAAGGCATTGGAAGCCCAGGTTGCCTCTTTGCGTGCTCAGTTTGAAGCGGAAGAGCTGGAGTTGAAGAAACTGACCGAGCAGGAAAAAATGCGGCAAAACGGTGTTTCGAAACTACGGAAAAAGATGGCCGACATGCGCAAGGGGGATTCGAACTCTGAGAGGAGGAAGAGATGAAAAGAAAAGCAGCAGCCGGACCCAGGAGAAATGCGAAACCGAAGGAAGATATCTGGGAATTAAGACTTTACGTGGCAGGCCAGACGCCGAAATCGCTGGTAGCGTTTGCCAATCTCAAGAAGATCTGCGAGGAGCATCTCAAGGGCAAGTATCATATTGAGGTTCTCGACCTTCTGAAAAATCCTCAACTTGCCAAAGGAGATCAAATCCTGGCCATTCCGACATTGGTGAGAAAGCTTCCTCAACCGCTAAAGAAGATTATCGGCGACCTCTCGAACACCATGCGCGTTCTGGTCGGACTTGACCTCCGGCCGAAGATGTAGAAGAATGGGAACTCCAGGAGATAAATCATGAAAAAAGAAAGAGTTAAAGATTCGGCCAAAGCGTTTGAGCGGGCCATCAAGAGACAATCGAAAGAAAAGTACGTGCTGCGTTTATACGTGACCGGCATGACGCCAAAATCCACCCGGGCCATCGAGAACATTAAAAAGATTTGCGGGGAGCATCTTGACGGCCGATACAATCTTGAGGTGATCGATATCTATCAGAGGCCCAGGCTTGCCGCGGGAGAGCAGATCATCGCCGCGCCCACGCTCGTCAAGAAGCTTCCGCTTCCCTTGCGCAGATTCATCGGCGACATGTCGGATAAGGAGCAGATTGTGATGGGGTTGGATTTAAAACCCAAAAAATGAGAAGGAAGAGATGTCATGAAGAAGGCTACGAGAAGAACGAAAACAAGGAAAGCGGCGAAGAGAAAAAGCCGGCATTCGGTGAAAATCGGGGATTTGCGGCTGCGCCTTGAAGAAGCTGAGCAGACGCTTCATGCGATCCGAACAGGGAAGGTCGATGCCCTTGTTGTTTTAGGCCCCCGCGGAGACCAGGTCTATACCTTGAAGGGTGCAGAACAACCCTACCGCGTTTATGTCGAAGCCATGAACGAAGGGGCTGTGACGCTGAGCCTGGATGGAACCATCCTCTATTGTAACGGCCGCCTTGCAGAACTAGTTTTAAGACCCAGTGAACAGGTGATAGGCTCCTCGATATACCGATTCATCGCGCCGACAGACACGGTCGACTTTGAATCCGCGTTCCAAAGAGGCAAACAAGAGAGCCACACGGCAGAAATTTCCTTAAGGAAGGGAGACGGACAGCTTGTTCCGGTATATCTTTCTTTCAACCAGCTCATGGCAGACGAGGTGCCGGCCATTTGCATGGTGGTGATGGATTTGACCGAGCGTAAGAAAACGGAGCGGCAGTTGAGGGAGTCGGAAGAGCGGCTGAGGTACCTCTCCGCCCAGCTGATCAATGCGCAGGAAAAAGAGAGAAAACTGATTGCCGGCGAAGTGCACGATAGCATCGGGTCGTCCTTGGGAGCTATCAAGTTCAGAGTGGAGCAGGTTCTTCAGAAAGGTGACATAGCAGACACAAACGACATCCTTCCCATGATCCAGCAAGCGATTGAAGAGTCCCGGAGAATTCAGATGGCGTTGCGGCCCCCCAGCCTCGACGATCTGGGGATCTTGCCCACCCTCAACTGGTTCTGCAGGGAGTTCCAGAAAACCTACTCCGGCATCCAGGTCAAGGCCCAGCTGAACATAGAAGAAAACGAAGTCCCTGACGAGGTGAAGACGGTCATCTACAGAATCTGCCAGGAGGCCTTCAACAATATTGTGAAGCACAGCAAGGCAAAGGCGGCTACCCTCTCCCTGCGAAAGAGGAACCCCGACAAGATAGAGCTGGTCATCGAGGACAATGGCCGGGGGTTCAATCTTCAGGAAAAGCTGTCGCTCGAGGATTTCAGCACGGGATTAGGCCTCACCAGCATGAGGGAGCGGGCAGAGCTCTCGGGCGGCGTTTTTGTGATTGAATCCAACCAGGGAACGGGAACCACCATCCGGATATCCTGGCCCCTCTTACTTATTTGACCATCATCCGCAATCAAAAACTACGTTTATTAATCAGTCCATAGTTGTATTGACATCAAAGACCAAATCCCTCCTGCCCTCCCTTTACAAAAGGGAGGATTTCCCCCTTTTTGGGAAAGGTGGGTTAGGGGAGATTTTTACAATTTGTCTTTTCAACCACGGACTCCTTGGTAACCGATTGATGGCACTGGGTCTTGAAATCATCGCACTTGGTGGCGCGTCGGAAAGGATGGAGACTATCGGGAAGAGAATATGACGGAGATCAAAAAAAGAAAAACCAGGCCCTGGCCGTCTTTTTCTTCGGAGCTTGCTGCAGCTGGATGGTCTCGGGAGGGACCAGGCTTTTCAGATAATTCTCATACTGGAGAAGGACGTCCTTCGGGTTGAGCGTGAGATATCTGGCATAAACATTCAGGAATCCTTTGACGTAGGGGATTGCGGGAAGGAGTTCATATTGATCTTCTTCGATGGCTTTGAGGTAGTGTTCTCTGACCTTGGTGAACTTAGAGATTTCCTCCAGCGAGATGTTTCGTGTCTCCCTTTCCTTCTTTAAAAATTTCCCCGGAGACTCCATAATTCCTTGTACCGAAGAAGACCCGAACTGTTGATTGGTTTCTTACGTTCTTGCAGCCGTAAGTGTTGAGACGAAAAATACTGATCTAAACGTAAGCAATTGTCATGCCAAAGAATAGAAATTGCAAGATGTTGAAACTCAACAATATTGTCGACGAAAGAGATGGCTGAAGTACGATTTTGTGCCAAAAATGGGCAGGCTTGTGACTATTTTTCTGAAAGAAAGGATGTAAGCTGCGATTAAAAAAAGGGCAGGCCGTCCGGCCCGTCCTTTTGAAAACGTTTTTTGCCTTGCCGCTACTTTTCTTCCCAGTAAGGTTGCACGCCATAATATTTGTAAACGTTTTCCGCATAGCCATGATCGGTCATGTCGGCCATTCTAAAGGCAGGTGAGTCGGCCAACTTTTCCTTCGTTGTTTGAAGGGTAAACGTATTCCGGTCACTTTTTGACAATTCACGGAAAGGAACCGCAACCATTCTGCCTTCACTTCCTCCCACATCGGAAAGGACTGAGTAGACAACCTGATCGCTGCTGAAATCAATCACGAAATCATTGACCCGGGCAACCTCTTCCCCTTCGGAGGTTTGGACGGGAGAACCCATTAAGGCCGATGCATGAAACGCTGCCATGGGTATGGGTTGCACGGAATAGAGGAAACGGGTTTCAGCCCAATGGGTGAACGGTCCTTCCGTGCTAAACTGGCCCGTGAAGCCTTCAAACTTGTTGAACACGTAAATGCCGTTACCGGTATGCGAAAGGGCTGCGAAGGGCACAGTCACCAGATGCCCGCCTTCTTCCGGGGCATCGGAAAGGACCACCTCTAAGACATGTCCGGTATCCGAGTCAATCACTAAATCGCTTATCTGTCCAAGGTAGTCTCCTTCCGTCGTCAACAGTTGAGCTCCGATTATATTGCTCGCTTCCAACGTGTCCCAGCCGCTGATATCCGACTGGCCGTACATTGCTATCGTCCCCTCCGGGAATTCCTCATAGGAAAATGAGGTTCCGGGACCGACGAGGAAAATGGTGAATGCAAATATTGTCATGAGTGAATAGGCTATTTTGTTCATGGCGTATCCTCCTTGTCCATCAGCCTCCGTAGGACGCCGACTTAGTCTTTGAGTTACAGATAATAATCGGATCCCTCGTTGTCAAGGGAAGTGGCGGGTCGGATGAGGAGTTTATTTTTATGTTGTTTATCGAGAGAAGGATGATATATATTAAAGATAGGACCCTAACAGGAGGTGCATTATGCTTTCCAAGAAAAGCGTGTTTGCGATCGTTCTGCTTCTCGCTCTCTTGGCGGGTTGTGCGGGAGCACCCGTTCGGCCGGTGCTCCAAGAAGATCTTAGCATTCCTTCTGGGGAAATCGAGGAAAATCAGTTCACTGGTATTCGGTACCCATTCAACGTCTCGGTTCCCCCCACTTGGAAAATGACGACACAATTCCCTGACTTCCTGCAGGAGTTTGGGTATTACAAACCTTCTTCGACGGATAAGGAGCAGACGGAGTTGTATATTTTCAATCCGCTGACCCAGTCGAGCGTCCAGATCGATTTTACTCCTGCAAATCCTCGCCTTGTCGCTAGTCAAGAAGTGATGGAGGCACTGGTCGGTATGGGGGCCAGCAGCCTGAAGGATGAGTGGGAGGAGGAAGGTGTCCGAGTTGAGACCGGCCCAACAGAAGCAGTAATTTTGAAAGGCGTTCAATATGCAGCAAAAAAATATGTTACCTACACCATAAAGGGTGTGAAGCGGGAGCAGGGATGGATTTATGGGTTTACGGAACCTTATCAGATTTTCGTCCTCTATCTGATATTGGAGAAGGAAGGCACGAACGACCGTCAGGATATAAGGAAGATTCTCGATTCTTTTGTAGTCCTCCAGAAGAAGTAAAAATCAGATGAGAAAGGAGAGCAACCCATGGCAATGAAATCAGCGACAAAAGTTTACAAGTGTAAAACGTGTGGTTTGGTGACGACTGAAAAGGGTCATCTCTGTAGTCCTAAAGAGGTCAAGAAAGCCTATACCTGTGATTATTGCGGTCTCACTGTCAGCGATCCAAGGCATGTTTGCAAACCGAAGGTTGCGAAATTAAACTATGTGTGTGATGCCTGTGGTCGCGTGGCAGTGGGTAAAGAGGAGGTATGCCAACCTAAAAAGATAAAAAGTTAAGGTGAGCGGATTTTATCCGCTTCGATTTAAATTAAGGATCATTTCTTATCTTAAAGGCCCTCAAATCCTTTGGTCTGAAGGGCCTTAATTTTTTGAGTCCGATCTTCGTTGATTTTTGGTCTGAAATTATTTATGTTAATTTTATTGTTAATCTCTGCAATAAAAGAAAAATCTGAAATACACCCCCACCCCCACCCTCCCCCGTTCGAGGGGGAGGGAAGGATAGGGGGCTAAAGAAATGGAGGGCTTTCATGGAGAAGGTAGAGCTGAAGAAAGGGATTTATTGGGTCGGAGCCATTGATTGGAACATCAGAGATTTCCACGGCTATTCCACTCCCTATGGGACAACGTATAACGCTTATTTGATCCTGGATGATAAGAATGTTCTTGTAGACACGGTGAAGGCTCCTTTCTATCTTGAGATGCTGGGACGGATTTCGGAGATCATCGATCCATCAAAAATTGACGTGATTGTTTCGAACCATGTAGAAATGGACCACTCCGGGTCGCTCACGCAGATGGTCGAACGGGTTGGCCATCCCACCGTCATCACCTCGGAGAGAGGCCAGAAGGGGTTGATGAAGCATTATGAGAAGTCGCTGAAATTTAAGACCGTGAAGAGTGGAGAAACGTTTTCGATCGGTCATCGGACCCTAACCTTTGTGGAGGCCCCGATGCTTCACTGGCCGGATTCCATGTTTACCTATGTCAAAGAAGATCAGCTTCTCTTGCCCAACGATGCCTTCGGGCAGCACGTCGCCTCTTGCCAAAGGTTTGAGGATGAGGTCGGGGATGAGGTGATGAAACACGCCGCAAAATATTATGCCAATATCCTATGGCCTCTCGCACCCCTCATTTTGAAAAAAGTAGATGAGGTCGTGAAGATGGGTATCCCCATCGATATGATTGCGCCCAGCCACGGTTTCATCTGGAGAAAGAATCCAGGCCGGATCATTCAGGCCTATGTGGACTGGAGCCAGGGGAAAGGCGGGAATAAGATCCTTGTCATCTACGACACGATGTGGGGAAGTACGGAGGGCATGGCCAAGGCGATCCTCAAGGGTCTGATCGAGGAGGGCGCTGAGGCGAGGCTGCTCCATCTCCGGTCGAACCATCGGAGCGACATCGTCGAGGAGATGCTGGATTCAAAGGGGGTCCTTTTGGGCTCGCCCACTTTGAATAACGGGATGTTTCCGACGATGGGAGATTTTTTGACTTATATGAAAGGGTTGAGACCTAAAGGAAAGATCTTCGGTCTCTTCGGATCTCATGGATGGGGAGGCGGAGCGATCAAGGAAATGAAAAGGGTTCTCGATGAGGAGAAATTCGAGACATGGGAGAAGGAGTTGCCCGTTCAATTTGTTCCAGGCGCGGAAGAAGTGAAAAGTGCGATTCAATTCGGGAGAGAATTTGCCCGTAAGATAATGAGCGCATAAAGGATGGCAGAGGAAACCGGTTCCTATCATGAGATTGTGATCGATCATTTGAAGCACCCGAGGAATATGGGCGAGATGACGAATCCCGATGGCGTCGGAGAAGCTCAAAATCCCGTCTGCGGGGATACCATGCGACTCTTTATCAAAGTCGAAAGAGATCGGATCATCGACGCAACGTTTCTGACCTTTGGGTGTGGGGGGGCCATTGCTTCTTCGAGCATGACAACAGAGATGATTAAAGGGAAGACAATTGAAGAAGCTCTCATGATTTCGGATCAGGTGATCGCCAAGGCCCTCGGCGGACTTCCGCCAACCAAGGCCCATTGTTCCGTCCTGGCGGAGAAAGCCATCCAGGCGGCCGTTTTAGACTATCGGAAGAAAAAAGGACCTCAATGATTAATGGGAAATCCCTCTCGGCCCCCGAAGCTGTGGAATAATTCGGACAATCGGGCGGGCAAGAATGCCTCCAAAGTTTTGCAAATGCGGTTAGTTGAGAGGGTAAAGCTGACAAACGTTTGCCAGTAGTCAACAGGTGTTAGAGTTTTTCATTGTGAGTAGGTAACGTGAAGAGGTGCCGCTGCAAAACTTCCGCGACATCCTTGCCCGCCCTGTGCACGGGGAACAATTATTTTTGCACCTTTCCTTTCCGGAAGAGGGGATTCTCGAAAAGGAGGACGATGAGATGGTCGAAAGGGAGTCTGCCGTTCATTTATTAAGAAAAGTGGTTCAGGAATCCCCTGCCGATCAGACCGAAGCCATCCTCCTAACAGAGGATTCCTCACTCACCCGTTTTGCCGGCTCTGCCATTCACCAGCATGTGGCGGAGAGAAACCAGACGGTTATCCTCCGGGTGGTTTCGGGGAAAAGGATCGCCGTGGTCACAACCAATATTTGTCGGGCCTCATCATTAAGAAAATCTCTTGAAAAGGCGATCTCCTTGGCCAAGGTTCAGCAACCAAACGATCAGTTTGTTTCTTTGCCAGGGCCCGAATCCATTCCCGAGATCAAGACTTTTTCTCCGAATATCGGCCGCCTCACACCCAATACCAAGGTGGGGATGATCAAAGGCTTATTGAGGCGAGTAAAGGAAAAGGGGTGCAAAGGCTCTGGCGCTCTTTCGAATGGAGAGGTTGAACTGGCCGTAGTCAATTCCCTCGGAGCGGAGGCCTATCAGAAATTTTCCGACCTGTTCCTCCATCTGATCGTGGAAAACGAGAAAAGTTCCGGTTATGCGAGTTTTGTGTCGAGAGATCCTGATCAATTAGACGTCGATTCTTTGGCCCGAGAGGCAGTCGGAAAGACCTCCGGAGAAGAACCGACTCAGATTGAACCAGGGGACTATGAGGTTATTTTAGAACCTTATGCAGTGAGTGAACTCTTATCGTTTCTGGGCTACCTGGGTTTTCATGCGCTCGCTGTCCAGGAAGGTCGAAGTTTTTTCTCTAACCGGTTCGGGGAAAAAATGGTGGATAAGAAGATTACCGTCTACGATAGCGGTCTTGACCCGGAAGGATTGCAAGTTCCTTTCGATTTCGAAGGCGTTCCGAAGAAGAAGGTCATTTTTTTTGACAAGGGGGTGGCGAAAGAAGTGACCTACGATTCCTTCACCGCAGGCCGGGAAGGAAAGAAATCCACCGGGCATGGCTTGATCGCACCCAATACGGAAGGTCCTATTCCGATCAACCTTCTTATGAAGGGAGGGGAATCCTCTTTGGAGGAGATGGTCAAATCTGTTCGAAGGGGAATTTATGTGACCCGTTTCCATTACACCAATGTGGTCGAGCCGATGAAGGCCGTCATCACCGGGATGACCCGAGATGGGACTTTTTTGATTGAGGGAGGCGAGATCAAGAGACCCGTCAAGAATCTGAGATTTACAGAATCTATCCTGAAAGCGCTTTCCCGGGTGACCGCTGTATCGAAGCATCGAAGAATTTGCTCGGAAGGGACGGTCTATTCAAGGCGGTTCGTTACCGGCACGGTAGCCCCTGCTGTCAAAATAGACGGATTCAACTTTTCGGGAGTCTCCGCATTATAAGTGAGGCAAAATGACTAACCCCCCTTCATCCCCCCTTAGATTAAGGGGGGAATAGAGGGGGGGTAAGAATAACTTTAGTGACTCATAACTTTAGTCACTTTTAAAGCGGTAAGGTTATGAACGATCTTATTCAGAACATTCTCGATCTCGCCAAATTAAAAGGCGCGGACTATGCCGATATTCGAATCGTCCGTCGCCAGAGCGAAGAGATCGGAGTGAAGAACGGGAAAGTAGAGGCTTTGACCCACGATGAGGATTTCGGTTTCGGAATCAGAGTGCTTTTCCAAGGTGCCTGGGGATTTGCGTCCAGTTCAAGGGTGACCCGGACAGAGATGGGGGCAGTTTTCGGGAAGGCCCTGAAGATTGCCAGAGCCAGTTCGAGGGTCAAAGGGAAGGAGATCATCTTCCTCCCCGCTTCTCCAGTAGTTGATAGATATAAGACCCCGATTTCTATCGATCCCTTTGGCGTCGCTCCCCAAGCGAAACTCGACCTTCTTCTCAAGGCCGATGAGATTATGCGCAGAAACAAAAGGGTGAAAATCTCCGAAGCTTTTTCAGGTTCATATAAGACAGAGAAGACCTTTGCTTCCACGGAAGGGTCTTATATCGAGCAGGAGATTATCGAGTGCGGAGCGGGCATCTCCGCCACAGCCATTGAGGGAGATGAGGTCCAGGTCCGTTCGTATCCCAACTCTTTTCGGGGTAATTTTGCCACTCAGGGGTATGAATGGATTGAGAAATTAGCCCTTCGAGACAGAGCAGAGAAGGTCGCTGATCAGGCTGTCCAACTTCTTTCAGCGAAGCCTTGCCCATCGAAAACAACCACGTTGATCTTAGATAGTTCTCAGCTGGCCCTTCAGATCCATGAATCCGTCGGCCATCCCATTGAACTGGATCGAATTCTCGGCACTGAGGCCAGTTATGCCGGCACCAGTTTCTTAAACCCGCAGATGGTAGGCCATTTTAGGTATGGCTCAGAGCTGGTCAATATCGTCGGCGATGCTACCCGTCCGGGCGGATTGGGAACCTTCGGTTATGATGACGAAGGGATAAAGGCTCAAAGAGTTCCCATTATTTCTCAAGGGATCTTAATCAATCTTTTGACGTCGAGGGAAACGGCCCATCATCTCGGAAAAGAGAGCAATGGGACGATGAGAGCCGACGGCTGGAATCGTATTCCTTTGATCCGGATGACCAACATCAATCTGGAACCCGGAGAGTGGACGTTAGATCAGATGATCGCCGATACCGAGGAAGGGCTTTTCCTGACAACCAACCGAAGTTGGTCGATCGATGATAAGAGGATCAATTTCCAATTCGGAACCGAGGTTGGCTGGGAAATCAAAAGAGGCAAGCTTGGCGAAATGGTCAAGAATCCCACCTATACCGGGATTACTCCAAAATTCTGGAGTTCTTGTGACGCGATTGGAGATCGAGATCACTGGCAGATGTGGGGGACTCCAAATTGCGGGAAGGGTGAGCCGGGCCAGGTAGCTCATGTGGGCCACGGCACAGCGCCAGCCCGGTTTAAGAACGTTCAAGTAGGAGTGATGAAGGGATAATAAAAGTGACTAAAATGAGCTAAAGTTATAAGTAATCTAAAATAACTGCTTTATTTTTGACTTTATTTCACTTTAGTCACTCATAATTTTAGTCACTTTCTTTTTTGGTGACGTCTATGGCGTATCCTTCCCGAAAACCTTCTACGACCTTTTCGGTAACTTTCTTGGTGGCCTGGAAGATCTTTCTCAGCCCTTCCCTAAATAATTCTTTCGCCTCTTTGAGGTCGTCGTCTTCTTTCACCACAGCCTCATTGCTTTGAACTTTCAGCTTTGAGCTTTCACTCTATTTCGGCGGTAGCTGCATCGTTTTCATCTTCTCGATCTGGGCTCTTATTCGTTGGGCCCTTTCACTATTCGGATCTACTTTCAGGTAATCGTCCCAGGCCTTGACTGCACCCTTAATATCCCCCTTGTCATGAAGGAGGACAAGGCCAATATTGTATCGACTGTTGACATGCTTTGGATCGCTCTGGGCTGCCTTTCTGAACTCTTCGAGGGCTCTATCAAATTGCCCCAACTTTCGATACATGATCCCCATATCTGTCCTGACATCTGGGTTATCAGGTTTGGCGGCCAGATAACGGCTGTAGGCCTCAATGGCCTCTTTGGGTCGGTCAGAATCGAAATAAAGGTTTCCTAACTCCACCCAGGCCGGAAGGTTTTTCGGGTCCTTCTTAACGATCTCCTTCAACGTTTGAATCTGAGAAGCCACTTCGATGGAATCGCGGGCAGGAGGAGTGGGTGCAGGAAGAGTCGGCGCCGGAACTCCAGGAGGAGCCATCTGGGGTTTCTGGCCCATGGCCCCCTTTTCTGTCCCTTTTGTTCCTCTCAAGACTGCAACGGTCGCGCCGGTAATGAATCCCACAACGAATGCAATGACAACCATCAGGATAACGGTCTCTTTCTTCATTCAAGATTCTCCTTTTTCTATTTAGTGTCTGGCATAAAGTCTGTCAGTTCGTCATGCCGGACTTGATCCGGCATCCAGAGATCCTTGAAAACACTGGATTCCGGCTTCCGCCGGAATGACACCTTTTTATGGAAACCGTAATTTATCCACAGACTCTATTTAAATAGCCTATAAGAGTGAATTAATCAAATGAAAAGTACGACACGGAAGTGATCTTTTGCAGAATCAAGACTTCACTAAAATCAGGCTTTCGCTGCGTCAAAATCCGCAGAAAAGTGTGAGATTTCTCCCAAGAAAGTAGTGATTCATAACCTTCTATGGTCCATCCGGGCTGAAGTGATTCTTTAGATTTTATGGAATGGGCTGAATTTAATAGTTATTTTCACGTATTCTTAAGGAGGGAAGAACCTACAGGGACTTTGGAATAGAAATTGCTTCAAAGTTTAATGGGTGGTTGTCGCCTAAATTCCACAACAATATACTATATCGCGCGGATATCCGAAATCTGTTTTGTCTCCTTAGCCTTTTTCCTCTTCGACCGAGAGAGAGGATATTCGATGAGACAAGTCAAATTTTATAAAGGTCTTCGCTTTAAGATCATCCTTGGACTGATCAGTCTTCTCACCCTCACCATGACTATCCTTTTTACCGTCCAGTACTTTCACCACCGAAAAAAGATGATCTACAACCTTCAGGAGAACATCAGCCCTCATCTGACTCAAATGGTTAATGATGTCCTGAAGAGCTCCATGTTGTCCAAAAACAAGGATGAGATGAAATATATCCTTGAAGCGGTGCAGCAATATCCAGATGTCAAGAACATTTTCATTCTCAATCGAATTGGCCGAATTATCATCTCCATCAACGATCAGGACATGGGAAAAATTATCAATATCCATGATTCTACTTGTCAGGTCTGCCACCTTGGAGCGACGAAGGCCCTTAATAAAACGGTCATTTACTCTTCTTCCGAAGGAGAAAAGATCTTTCGGAACGTGAATCCCATTTATATTCGGAAGGAATGTTTCTCTTGCCACAAACCTGAAGAGAAGATCGCCGGAGTCCTTGTCACCGATTTCACCCTGAACAATATCGAGAAACAACTCCGGGCAGAATTGAAAGAAAACCTCCTGCTCTTGTTCTTTGCCATTGGCATTTCCACCTTGGTGATCGGCATTGCCCTGAATCAACTGGTGATCAAGAAACTCCAACATTTCGTCGAAGCGGCCTCTCTCTTCGGTCGGGGTGATTTTAACCGGGCGATCAGCTTCAAGAGTGACGATGAGATCAAGAAATTAGCAGATTCCTTCAACCTGATGGCCAAAACAGTGATGGAGAAGATGAGGCTGGAGCGAAAGTATCTCTCCCAGATCATCGAAACCCAAGAGAACGAGCGAAGAAGAATCTCAAGAGAACTCCATGACGAGATCGGCCAGGCTCTGTATGCCATTCAATTCAATCTGGAAATGATTGATAAAGACCTTCCCGAGACGACCTCCCTCGTCCGGGGAAGATTGGGGGAAGCCAAGTCTTTATCAAGCCAGACCCTGACGGCCATGCGCCAGCTATCCTTGGATCTCAGGCCTACCATGTTGGATGATCTGGGTTTGATCCCCACGTTGAGATGGTATGTCCAGAATTTTTCTAACCGGTTAAACATTTACTCTAACTTCGAGACCATGGGGCTTGAGGAAAAACTCCCACCGCAAATTGAGACGGCATTCTATCGGATCGTTCAAGAGGCTTTGAACAATATTGCCAAACACGCACGGGCCGATCGTGTTGAGATTTCCTTGGTGAAGAGGGATTCGAGAATCTTCGCCTCTATTCAAGATAATGGCAGCGGATTCGATCTGGGCAAGGTATTGCACCCGGAGTCCCCGGAAAGGGGCTTTGGTATCGTTGGAATTCAGGAGAGGGTGTCCCTCCTCGGAGGACAGATGGATATCCGGACAGGACCCGGCTTTGGAACCTTGATCCACATTGAGATTCCGTATGAAGATGCGAGGGATGGTCATGAGAAAAATACGGGTTCTATTGGCTGAGGACCACACGATTGTCCGCCAGGGAATTGCTGCACTCCTCAGGGCTGAGAGCGATGTGGAGGTGGCGGGGGAAGCCTCGAACGGGTTAGAGGCCATCGAATTGGCGAAAAAACTCGTTCCGGATATCGTCTTAATGGATATCGGAATGCGGCATTTGAACGGGCTCGACGCCACCCGTGAGATCAAAAAACTCTTTCCTTCGATGAAGATTCTCGTCCTCACGATGTATGACAATGAGGAATGGATCTTCCAGATCCTGAGGGCAGGCGCTTCAGGCTACCTGATCAAAGATTCGGCAATGACCGATCTCACCTCTGCCCTTCGAGCGATCTATCAGGGCGATTCTTATCTCAGCCCCTCCATTTCGAAAAAGGTGATCGAAGACTACATCCGGAAAGCGGAACGGGGGGAGAAAAAAGGAATTGAGGACCTTCTCTCCATTCGGGAAAGAGAGGTTTTACAGTTGATGGTCGAAGGGAACTCCGTCCCCCGGATCTCATCGCTCCTCTGCATCAGCAAGAAGACTGTTGAAGCTCACAAAACCCACATCATGGAGAAATTGAATATCCATGATAAGGTGGGGCTCATCAAATATGCCATCCGGACTGGACTCACAAAACTTTAGAATTTCTCCTTCAAGAAAAAAAGTTCGACTTCCCTGAAAAACCGCCGATCCCTATAGCCAGCCTCTTCAGGGCAAGACCCAGAACCGAGTTTAACGTCCCATTCTTGTCCTCGAGAAATTCTAAGGTGAAATCCCTGCTGGTTTTTAAGTAAAAACCCCCGCAAAAATAGGGATATTTTTTTTGAATTATAGATGAATTCACCGATAGACAAAACTTCTTATAAGAAATAAACTGCGGTCAGAGAGAGATGAAGAAGAACGAGGTCAAACAGAAAAGATACGCCATGGTGGTGGATCTCCGGCGTTGCATCGGGTGTCATAGCTGTTCGGTTGCCTGCAAGTCGGAGAACCGTGTTCCCTTAGGGGTTTTCCGCACCTGGGTGAAGATTATTGAAAAGGGGAAATACCCCAATATCACACGCCACTTCCTCCCCACCCTCTGCAATCAATGCGACCATCCCCCCTGTGTCATCAATTGTCCCGTCCAGGCAACATGGAAGCGGGAAGACGGGATCGTGATCATTGACGAGCACCGGTGCATCGGCTGCAAATACTGTCTGGCCTCCTGTCCGTACAATGCCAGGTATATCAACCCCCTCATGCCGATCGTCCAGAAATGCTACTTCTGCCACCATCGGGTCTATGCGGGGCTGGAGCCGGCCTGCGTCGAGGTCTGTCCTGCCAGAGCCAGAATCTTCGGCGACCTGAACAATCCGGAGGATGAAGTCACGAAGCTGATCTCCAAGCATCCCTTCCAGATGCTAAAGCCCGAAATGGGAACGTTTCCAAAGGTCTACTATATTGCCGCCGATTCAGATGCGATGGACCCCTTCGCCGGGAGGAAGGAATGGACGTAAATATCATCTACAATGTCGAACATGAAATGCCTCTCGGCGTCCCGATCGCAACCTACTTTTATCTGACCGGCCTGAGCGCAGGATCCTTCATTATCTCCACGATGGCCTATGGGTTTGAAATGATCAAGTTTAAACCTCTGGGAAAGATAGGGGTCGTGATGGCCACTTGTCTCTTGATCATTGCTCCCATGATCCTGCTCATTGACCTTGAGCAACCTTTGAGGTTCTGGCACCTGATCATCTACTTGAGGATCACCTCTCCCATCACATGGGGGACTTTTCTTCTGAGTCTCTATCCGATGAATTGTATGGTCTACGGATACTTTATGTTTAAAGGGGACCTCAAGAAAACGAAGCTCTTCGGTCTCATCGGAATTCCTTTAGCTCTTCTGGTGCATGGCTATACGGGGTTCATCCTTGCTCTCGGGAAAGCGAGGGTGCTCTGGAACACGGCGATCATGCCCCCCATCTTCCTTGTCTCAGCCATGGTTTCAGGACTCGCTTTGATGATTCTCGTGGTGATCATTAAAGATTTTATCATCCAGAGAGGAAAGGAGCCGAACCGGCCTCTCATCTATGCCCTGGGAAAGTTCCTGGTGGCGAGTATCGTCTTGGACCTCATTCTGATCGGCATCGATCTGTCGGTCCTCCTTACCTCCACCATGGAAGCGTATAAGGCGGCGCTCATGCTTCTCGACGGATCATTTAGTTTCCTTTTCCTCGGAGTCGAGATCCTTTTGGGAGCAATTCTTCCTCTTTTACTTTTACTTTCCCCTTTCACAAAACGTTGGATTCCGGCCTATGTCGTCGCCTCCGTATTGGTGATGGTCGGGATCTTTGCCATGCGATGCATCATGGTGATCGGGGGATTGACCGTTCCGTTGAGTTAAAGGAGAATCGATGTCCGGAATGAACCGAAGGGATTTCATCAAATGGGGCATGGGAGGAATGGCTCTCCTGGCTGCCGGACTTGCGCGGGAAGGTGAGCCGGCTTCTCTTGAAAAAGGGAAGAGCGTCTCCCCGACGACCGGCCGAACCCGGAGGTCAATCCCCAGCGTCTGCATGATGTGTCCCGCCAGTTGCGGCATCTTAGGATATTTGGAATATGGAAGGGTGATCCATATCGGAGGAAATCCCCTTGATCCAAACAGTCGCGGCAGGATCTGTGCCAAGGGGATCGCAGGGCTGAACCATCTTTACAATCCCGATCGCATTCCTTCTCCATTGCGACGGGCTGGAAAAAGAGGCGAGGGTAGGTGGAAGCCCATTTCCTGGGACGAGGCGTTGAACGAGATTGCTTTTCGGCTCGGAGCGCTTCAGGCCGAAAGGCAGCACCATGATCTCGTCCTCCGTAACGCCTGGGATTTGTCGAGTAATGAGTTGGCCTGGAGGTTTGCATCTGCCTTCGACAGTTCAACCACTTTTCATCAAGCGGTTCTGGAGTCTCCCAACGGGGCCTTCGCCATTCATGATGTGTCCGGTTACCCTATGGGGGTGGGCGATGTGGCCCACGCCCGATATATCCTCAACTTTGGAGGCAATCCTTACGAATCCCATTATTTGTACGTCCCTTTCGTCCAGCGCTTGATTGATGCCAGGGTGAACCTGGGGGCAAAACTGGTCACCTTTGATGTCAGGATTTCTCAGACGGCTGGGAAGAGCGATGAGTGGTTTCCGATCATCCCCGGGACCGATGGCATGGTCGTACTGGCCATGGCCTATGTCATTGCGAGTGAAGGTCTCTGGGATAGGGAATTCATTGAACGGTGGACCAATACCTCTCCTGCGCGGCTCCTGCGACACCTCAGCGCCTACACCCCGAAGAAGGCGGAGAGTCTGAGCGGCGTCCGGGCCTCGGATATCAAGCGCATCGCGGTTGAGTTCGCTACGGCGAAACCAAGTCTGGCTATGGGAGGAGGGGGGGCCCTGAAGCATATTAACGGTACTTCGAACCAAAGGAGTATTCTCCTTCTCAATGCGATGGTGGGAGGTCTGGACAGGAAAGGCGGCTTCCTCTTTCCCCAGGGATATTTTCTCGATCCCCCGCATCCGAAGCCTCTAAAATCGCGGAGGACGAATCCGGAGTCCCAGAACCTTTTTGTTCGAGTGGCTCAGGGGGCGCAGCCCGTGGGGGTTCTGATAACCCACATGGACAATCCCGTTTACAGGGGACCGAATTCGGCGCTCATTTCTCACGTCCTTCAGGACGAGAGAAGAATTCCCTTCCACGTCTCCATCGATCCGTTCCTGCATGAAAGCAATCTGTATGCAGATATTGTGCTGCCGGAAGCCAGTTATCTCGAGCGATGGGATTTTCTCTCGCCTCCCCCGATGGACGGGATTCCTTACATCGCCTTGAGACAACCTCTTGTTAAACCCATGGGGCATTCCCTCCCCTTCTCAGAGATTCTGATCGAGCTGGCTCATCGGGTCGGAAATGGGATGGAGCAATACTTCAGGTTTGGAAGGATGGAGCATTACATCGAAGCCATGGTACGTAAGATCCCAAGGCTGGTCGATGCCGGCGGAATAGATTTCCTGATGGAGAAAGGAATCTGGGTCGATTCCGAATGGAAACCTGAACAAAAGAGGCTAAAGACACTCTCAGGAAAATATGAGTTCGAACCTTCCTTGCCCACTTATTCCCCTATCCCACATCACCAGCCGCTGAGAGAGGATGAGTTCCATCTCGTCACCTTTCAATGGAATGTCCATTCTCAATCCCAGACAGCCAACTGTAAGTGGCTGATGGAAATTGTCCATGAAAACCCCCTCTGGATCAATGAAGAAACAGCCAAGAGAATGAGTCTAAGCAGTGGAGATCGTGTAAAAGTCACCTCTTCGCTGGGCTCCTTGGTTACTCCGGTATTCGTGACCCAGGGGATTCATCCCCGGGTGGTTGCACTCTCCGACAGTTTGGGGCGCTGGAGCTACGGCCGAATCCCCCAGGGGAAACCGTTTCGAAGCCAGGATCCGGAGACCAACCTTCTCTGGTGGGGAAAACAGGGGGCAGGCGTCCATCCTAACCCTATCATACCCATCCTACGGGACCCGGTCGGGGAAGGACAAGCATGGATGGATACGGTGATAAAGGTAGTAAAAGTCTGAATCCTTCCAACCCCCTTCATTCCCCCCAATGGTTGAAAAGGGGTTGGGGGGATTTGGACAGACACTGATGGAAAATTCGAAATCGGAATACCGAAGGGTTGCGAAATACACAAGTGAATCAGGTTATCAGGAAATCAGAGTGCAGGATACCGGGGTATCAGGAGATCAGGAAAAGCCGCGATCTCTGCGCTGATGGCCTGATGTCCTGGTGTCCACTAGCTGATATCCCGATATCCTGATGGCCGAATCTCGCTTGCTGCCGGCAAGGTGATTCGTATTTTGAAATTATTCTTAATTCAAGGAGGAAACACATTCATGGAAACGATTCGATGGATGTCTCTCATCATCATCATGGGACTTCTCGGCATCACTTTTCTGGGCCTCGCCATCAAGATTGTGAGACAGTATGAGCGGGGCGTGGTTCTCCGGTTCGGCCGACTCATCAAGACGAGAGACCCCGGGTTCAATCTCATCATCCCTATTATTGACCGGATGATTAAGGTCGATCTCCGGGTCATCACGATGGTGGTAGAACCCCAGGTAGTGATCACCAAGGATAACGTCACCATTAAGGTTGACGCCGTCGTTTACTTCATGGTCATGGATCCCGTTAAGGCGGTCCTGCAGGTAGCCGACTACATCAAGGCAACCACTCAGATTGCTCTTACCACTCTCCGAAGCGTGCTCGGGCAGTCGGACCTCGACGAGCTTCTTTTCGAGCGGGATAAAATCAACAAACGCTTGAGTGAGATTATCGATCACCATACAGAGCCCTGGGGCGTGATGGTCAGTGTGGTGGAGGTGAAGGATGTCCAATTGCCCGACCCCATGCAGCGCGCCATGGCCAGGCAGGCCGAGGCAGAGCGGGAGAAACGGGCAAAGGTCATCCATGCCCAGGGTGAATACCAGGCCGCAGAAACCCTTCGGCAAGCGGCGAAAATCATCTCCATTGAGCCCGCTGCCCTTCAGCTTCGATATCTGCAGACGCTCACGGAGATTGCCGGCGAGAAAAACAGCACCATTATTCCCATCTCGTTGGACATCGGCAACACCATCAACTCCATCGGGAAAAAGGTAGGGGTGCCGGGACTATTGGCAAACGA
>Ga0335070_10002087_pt1 | contig 23279 bp, 23 predicted proteins | sample Lox_Sample_13_FD_206722 | JGI IMG/M metagenome (GOLD analysis project Ga0335070, IMG submission 206722) | Soil microbial communities from Loxahatchee National Wildlife Refuge, Florida, United States - Lox_Sample_1.3 | ecosystem: Environmental > Terrestrial > Soil > Wetlands | place: USA...
TGGCATTCCGCAGCAGGACCAGGTCCTGGAAGGTCAGCGCGCGGGCTCCGGGCCGGCGCAGGCGGGCAGCCCGCTCCGGGAGCCCCGCCTCGACGAGCTGAAGCACCCGCGCCTCGGTGGTCCCCAGTACCGCCGCTGCATCGGACAGCGTGTACGTCCGCGTCTCCACTCGGGTCTGCTGCATCACCGGAGAGAGGTATCAGCGGGGTCTGACGAAGGGAGGTTGCGGACGGCTCCCGCTCGCCCCTGAGAGGAGGTGGGCGTGACCCGGGTGGGCAGGGGACCGAGAGGTCCGTCGCTCAGGAGGAGTCGGCGTCTGAAGACGGGGACGGAGGCGCGGACAGAGTGACGTCTGCCTCTGGGGGCACCTCGAGGCCGAACGACTGCCGGAAGGACATCTTGCCCTACGCATGGCCGGGCGCGACGTTCACCGTCCTCGAGGCCGGACGAGAGATCCTCGTCGAGCAGCGCGCGCTGTCTCTCAGCACCGGGGTCGGGAGCACCACACGGGAGAAGGTGGAGTCCATCTACGGCAACTTCCACCGGCGACGCCAGGTGCCGGACACCCGATGGGTCTGACTCATCCCCGTACTGCTCAACGCCGCGCTCCGCAGGCGCATCCTCGGATCAGCGCTTGCTGCGCTTCTTCGCCGCGGCGGCCTGCGCAGCCGGAGCGGGGGCGCGCTTGGGCGGCTTGCGCTCGGTCGACACCGCCGGCTCGGCCTCGCCCCCCGCTGGTGCCTCCGCGGACGGCGCGCCACGCTTGGCCAGGCTGGCCTTCAGCGCCTCCATCAGGTCGATGACCTGCGTCCGCGGCGGCTCGGCCGGGGCAATGGACACCGGCTCACCGGCGATCTTCTGGTCGATGACCGCCTGGAGCTTCTTCCGGTAGGTGTCCTCGTACTTGCTGGCGTCGAAGGTGTCGGTCGACAGCTGATCGATGAACTGCTTCGCCAGCTGGAGCTCTGCCGGCTTTACCTCACCCTCGCCGACCGGGACCTCGCTCACCGGCCGCAGCTCGTCGGCGTAGCGGAGGGCCTGCATCACCAGCGCGCCCTGGCGGGGCCGGATGAGCACCAGCTCCTCCCGGCCCCGGGTGGAGTACTTGGCGATGGCCGCGTGCTGGCTCTGCTCCAGCGCCTGCGCGAGCAGCCGGTACGGCCGGTCCGCGCCCTTGTCCGGCCCGAGGTACCAGCCGTTCTCGAAGTAGAGCGGGTCCACGCTGGAGAGCGGGACGAACTCGGTGATCTCCATCGCCTTGGTGGACGCTTCCTCGAGCGCCTTCAGCTCCTCGGCGGTGAAGAGCACGTACTGGTCGCGCGCGAACTCGTACCCCTTCACCAGATGGTCGCGGGTGACGATCTCGTTGTCCACCGGGCACCAGAGCTGCTGCTTGATGCGGCTCTTGCACTTGTCGTGGAGCTGGTGGAACGAGATCTGCGCCGCGCTCTCGGCGGCGGCGTAGAGCTTCACCGGGATGTTCACCAGGCCGAAGGAGATGGTCCCCGAGCCGATCGCACGAGCTGCCATGAGAGCGTAGATATACCCCCCACCGCATGACCGCCAGCAGACGCCCACCACGCAACAGGTCTGTCGCGTCGTCGGCATTCCGACTCGCTGTCGAGGAGAGCGGCGCCCCGCGACGGGAGGTGCGCCTGGCGGACGTGGATTTCCAGCTCGCCACCCGGGCGCCTCGCCCCTTCACCCGCAGCGGATGGTGGTTCGAGCTGAAGTACGACGGCTACCGCATCCTCGCCGAGCGGCACGGCCAGCAGATTCGCCTTCGCTACCGGGGCGGAAGTGACCCCTCGGCGCAGTTCCCCGAGGTGGTCGAGGCGCTCGGAGCGCTGCCCTCGGACGACTTCATCCTCGACGGCGAGGTGGTGGTGGAGGACTCCGAGGGCAAGCCCTCCTTCTCCCTGCTCCAGGGCCGCGCCCAGCGAGCCCGGCCCCCGCGCGGCGCGCCGCCCGCCAGCTACTGGGTCTTCGACCTGCTCGCCGCCGAGGGCCGCGACACCCGCGGGCTGTCGCTCGCCCGCCGGCGCGAGCTGCTCCGGCTCCTCACCGCGGGGAACGAGCGGGTCCGCTGCGTCGAGCCGGTGGAGACGGAAGGGGAGGCCTTCTTCGAGGCGGTGAAGCAGATGGGCCTCGAGGGCGTCGTCGGCAAGCGCGCCGATGCCGCTCACCATGCCGGGCGCGGCGGGGACTGGCAGAAGTTCGTCATCCACCAGGTCGGAGACTTCGCGGTCGTCGGTCACACCCGGGACCTCGCCTCGCTGGCCCTCGCCACCTGGGACGGGGACGGATTCGCCTATGCCGGCCGCGTCGGAAGCGGCCTTGCCCCGCGCGAGGCATCCCGGGTGGAGCGCGAGCTCGCCGCTCATCGCCGCCCGGGGCCGCCCTGCCGGAACCCGCCGCGCGATCGCGACCTCCTCTGGGTCGACCCCACGCTGGTGGCCGAGGTCCGCTACAAGGAGTGGGACCGCGAGGGCTCGCCCCGCGCCCCGGTCTTCTGCCGCTTCCGCGACGACCGTCGCCCCGAGCAGTGCCTCCCGCCATGGCGCAGCGAGGAGCGGAGCGTCTCGTACGTCAACCTCGACAAGGTGTGGTGGCCCGAGGACGGCTTCACCAAGGGCGACCTCATCCGCTACTACCAGGCCATCGCCCCGTGGATGCTGCCGTACCTGCGCGACCGCCCGCTGATGCTCACCCGCTTCCCGGACGGCATCCATGGCGAGAGCTTCTTCCAGAAGCAGGCCGGCGGCCCCCACGTGCCGTCCTGGGTCCGCACCGTGCAGATGGAGGGTGACGAGGGCCCGATCCCGCAGTTCGTCTGCGAGGACGTGGAGACGCTCTCCTTCCTGGTCAACCTCGGCACCATCCCCTTCCATCTCTGGAGCGCGCGGATCGCGGACCTCGATCACCCCGACTGGTGCATCCTCGACCTCGACCCCAAGACCGCGCCGTTCGAGCACGTGATCACCCTGGCCATCGCCGCCCGGGCGCTGTGCGAGGAGCTCGAGCTGCCTCACTTCATCAAGACCAGCGGCAGCTCCGGTCTGCACGTCCTCGTCCCACTGGAACGGCAGCTGGACCACGACACCGCCATCGGCTTCGGACAGGTCCTCGCCGAGGCCCTGGTCCAGCAGCACCCCGACATCGCCACCACCGAGCGGGTGGTCCGCGCTCGCCGCTCGAAGGTCTACGTGGATTACTTGCAGAACGGCCGCGGCAAGCTCCTGGTGGCGCCGTTCTCGGCGCGGCCGCTCCCGGGCGTACCAGTATCGATGCCGCTGCGCTGGGACGAAGTCGGCCCCGGCCTCCACCCTCGGAAGTTCACCGCGCTCGACGCTCCGGCCCGCATGGAGCGGCTCGGCAGCGACCCGTTTCTCGGCGTCCTTGGCGAGGCCCCGACCCTGGTCGGGGTACTCTCGCGCCTCCAGGCGTACCTCGAACGGCGCGGCAACCTCCGGGCCCCGGTGGGCGGTCCCACCCGGACCGGGCGCTGGGGGGGTGGACGCCGCCCGCCCCTCAGTAACTCCGCAGAACGACCAGCGTCACCCGCCGGGGCCGCACCTCGATCTGGACCTCGCGGGCGCCGCCGCCGGCCACCACGGTGAGCCGGTGCACGCCGGCCGGCACGCGGAAGCGCGCCAGCTGGAACTCTGCCGGCAGCGACATCCAGGACCGGAGGTCGGGCTGGTTGGTGTAGCTCAGGGCGAGGAAGGTGAGGAGGCCCACCGCGTCGCTCTTGGTCGCCGCACCTGCGCCGGCGGCGAGGCCGCTCCGCACCGCCAGGGCCCCGAACTGCCGGGCGATGAGCCCGCCGATGCGGTAGTCGAGGTGGATCTTCGCCACCTGCTCCAGGGAGGTCACGGTGGTGGGCCGCACCGCCGCCGCCGGGTTGCCGTCGAGGGTGACCTGCGAGTCCCGGACCCATGGCCGGTCGCGGAAGACCGGCACCGCGATGACCTCCATCTTCGGCCCGCCGGACCTGCTGCCGTTGGTCTTCACCGGGACCCTCCCGGCCTCGAGCACCACCAGCACCTGGCCCTCCTCCTTGCCCAGCGGCTGGGGCTGGAGCCAGGGGTACTGCCGCCGCAGCTCCTTGACCGCCTGGTCGCGCCCGGTCTCCTTCGCCAGCCGGACCAGCGGCTCGGCCAGCGAGCCCAGGTCACCAGCGAGCTTGTTCGCTGCCGCATAGTCGATGAACGCGTCGTCGGCGTGTCCCTGGTCCTCCCAGAGCACCCCGGTCAGGTACCTCGCCACCGCCAGCTGTTCGTAGGGCTTCTTCTCCTCGTTGATCATCCGCTGCATGCGCTCGTTCACCCGGCGCACCTCGACCAGCGCATCCTCGTCCTTCCCCAGCTGGGCGTAGTTCAGCGCCTGCAAGGTGGAGATCATCAGCTTCTCGAAGTCCTCCCCGCGGTAGGCGCGCTCGCGCTCGCTGGAGATCAGGACCTTGGCCTCCTCGCTGACCGAGACGAAGTCGAGCTGCTCGCTCAGCTTGTCCGCCTGGGCGAGCACCTGAATGCTCTCCTCGAACTTCCCGGCGGCGTGGAGCACCATCCCCTGGTCCATCATTGCCAGGAGCTGGTCGATCTGCGGCCCGGAGGAGGCCTCGCCGGCGAAGCCCTGGATGGCCGGTGGGTACTGGTACGACTCGTAGGCGCGCCGGTACCCCGCAGTGCGGGCGATGTAGTCGCCCGCGCAACCGGTCAGCAGCAGCGCAATCGCCCCGAGCGCGACCGGCCAGCGAACCGCGAAAAGGGGGTGGGCCACGTCAGGATTGCGGGGCGTCGGACGCTATGGCCGGATCCCCTGCTTGACGAACTTCTTCTTCAGCTCCTTCTCGTCCGTCCACTCCAGGATGCCGGTGCGGAGGTTGGTCAGCTTGGCGGTCATCTTGTAATAGATGAACTCGTCGCTCCCGACGCGCTGTTTGATGGAGGCCAGCTCGCCGGTCATGATGTAGTCAGCGGCGATCTGCTGGCCCGGGCCCTTCGCCTGGTCGGGCCGCACGTAGCCGCTCCCCTGGTACTCGTACTCCTCGGCCACGTCCTGCCGGCTCGCCCGGTCGGTGAAGGCGAACTTCCCGGTGTTGGCGAGCTGGGTCTGGATCTTGTCCGCCAGGCTCTGCATGTCGATGTGCTCGGAGGTGCTGTTCTTGAGCTTGCCCACCACCACCACCGGGCGGCCCTGGATCTGGGCGAAGGCGGGCGAGCCCTGGAGGTCGTTCACCACCTTCTTGGCAATCAGCTGCAGGTCGCTCGGGGCCCACTCGTCGGAGAGGAGGTCGATCTCGTTGGGGTCGGTGTACTCGCCCTTGGTGAAGGCACGCTCGGTGGAGCAGGCCAGCCAGAGACCGGCGAGGAGGGAGACGGCGATTCGGGTGCGGGTCATGGTCAGTTCCATTCGCATTCGAAGCGGCTGCCGAGGAAGCGCCAGCGATCGGCGATCTGGGCGTCACGTCGGTATCCGGCGGTGAGCCGGCAGAGGCTCTGCAGAGAGGCCCTCGGATAGTCCAGCAGGTAGGTCTGCGCCGCCGCCCGATCCTGCGCTTTGAGCTGCGAGGGGTGGGTAAGGTTCGGGCTGGCAGAGCTGGCCACCAGCACCGTGTGTCGCCCGTGGCTCTTCAGGGGCAACTGTCCCGGGAGCACGATGCGCCGCACCGTTCGTGCGATGAGGAAGTCGCTGTTGTCCACCGTGGTCTCGTGGGCGTTGGGGCGGCGGAGCAGCTCGTCGATGTTCGCGCTCAGGACCCGGGTCAGCTCGCCATCGTCCACGAACAAGTAGAGGTAGGCGTTGCGCGCCCGCCGGCTCTCACCGGAGAAGTCCAGCGTGACCTCGAGGTTCAGCGCGCGGTTGGGCTTCAGCGCGTGCATCGACACCGCCGCGATGACCGCCGGGTCCACCCCGGCCACCTTCATCCGGATGAGCCCCTCGGCCGAGGCGTCGCAGGCACAGCGCCGCTCCTCGATCATCTTCACCAGCTGGTCCGGCGCGAAGCCGGCCTGACTCAGCCTGGTGACCTCCTCGTCGGTCAGGGGCAGCTGCTCGCTCCGCTCGTACACCGGCGGGAGGCTGTTCGAGTCCCACTGCCCCATGTTCACGGTCTGCTGTGTGCCCGCACCAGGGGGGAACACGGGGACAGCCGGGGCGGGGGCGCTGCCCTGGGCGATGAGCGCGAGGAGGAGGAGGGAGGCTCGCATCAGATCACGGGGACAGAGGGGGCTAGAAGCGCCAGCCGATGCTCAGACCCACACGCACGATGGACAGGTCGTAGTTGGCCAGGTTCAGGTCCCAGTTGGCGAAGATCCCGAGCTGGAAATGGCTCTCGGTGATCCAGTCCATTCCGACCCTTGGAGAGAGGATGAAATTCACCGAACCCGACTTTGGGATGTGCAGACCGCCCTGGAACCCGAGGCTGAAGGCGATTGGCCAGGTGGTGGTGTGGAACGAGGGGCCGAGGAGCACACCCCAGAGCTTCGGGTCCGGCACGTAGAACCCGCTCAGATCGATCCGGTAGAACTCCTGATTCCAGTAGGAGGCGGTCAGCCCGGCGAACAGCGGCGGGCTGAACTGAGGGCCCTTGATGGTGATCGCGCCGCCGCCGTCCGCGGTCAGCGAGAAGCCGCCCAGACCGCCCGGCCCGGAGACGTAGCCGCCCTTGCCGATCTCCGACCCCTCGGGCCCGTCGGTGCGGCCCCGGTCCTGCGCGAACGCGGCGCTCGCGCCGAGCACTCCGAGGCACACCACCAGCGAGCGAACTGCGTGTCTCATCGTCGGCTCCCCTCCCGTGCTCCGGCCCTGGGAACTCCTGATCGATTGTCGTCGGAGGCCTGCGCCGGGGGCAAGCGTACCTGCCCAGCCCGTCGCCGGTGAATTTTCGGTGGCGTTCCCCCGTCGCCGGGCCGGTTCACTCACCCGCCCGGAGCCCGAGCACCAGCTGGAAGGGTGGCTCGCGCCGGAGGACCGCGCCGAGGCGGCCCGAGCTCGCCGAGAGGTGGACGGGTGTATTCCCGCCGGCCACCTGAGCCGCCTCCAGGGTCAGGTCCAGACGGGGCAGCGCGGCGGGAAAGAGCGCCCCGAGCCGGAGGCGGATCCACGCGTCGGCCACGAAGACGTCCGGATCCCGCAGCGCCGCCGGAGCGGACCTCAGCACGCCCGTTCCTCGCGCTCCGCGCACGGTGCGGAGACCGGCCGAATCGGGGACGGTGAAGGTTTCCCACAGCGGGGTGCCGGTGGCGTAGCGGAGCCGGGCGCCGAGCTCGACGGCCGGATGGGCGAGCAGCGCGAGCGACACCACCAGGCGGTGCCGCCGGTCGTCGGGGAGCGGCCCCGTCGCGAGGGCGGCGGTGCGAGGATCGGCCAGCCAGCGGTCGAACGGACCGGCGGCGGTCCCGGTGACCTGCGCCACGCCCCAGGCGACCGACACCCGCGCCGGGCCCACGCGGGCGCGGGCCCATGCCGCGAGCCCGAGCCCCCGGCGCCAGGCTCGCCCGCTGGTGGCGAGGACCCGGTGCGACGTCCACTGCCCGTCGTCGCTGGTCCAGCGACCCCGGTCATCGGTCAGCAGCGCGGTCTCCTCCTCGGTCCAGAGCTGCGTGGTCTCGTGCCAGCGGGCCTCGATCCCGCCCTCGATGCCGTGGGCCGGTCGCCCGCGCCAGCCCAGCGCCACCTCGTCCGCGCGCGGGAGCCCTCCCGGCGCGATCGCCGCGGGACCGCCGAGCCGCACGCAGGACGGTCCGGGCCTGGTGCACCCATCGAATGCGCCGTCGCTCCACGTGGCGAGGAGCTGCCCGGGCGCGACCGCACGGGCGACCACGGCCTGCAGCTCGGGGTCGTGGCTCCGGCCCGCGTGCAGGAGGAGCCAGTGCCGTCCCTCCCCGGCCACGTTCCAGACCAGCGCCAGGCGCGGGCCAACCCCGAGCCGCAGGCCCGTCGAGGTGCCGCCACCCCCGGCCTGGGCGGCGTCGAGCCGGAACCCCGCGCGCAGGGCCAGGTCGCCGAGCTGGAGCGTGTCCTCGAGGCGCGCGCCGAGCGTCCATCCGCGCGACTCGACGTCAGTGGGCGCGACCTCCACCCGGAACGCGCAGCCCGAGGTCTCGCCGTCGCGGCAGGGACCGCCGCGATCGAGGAAGTGGACACCCCCGGGCACGGACAGTGCGCTCTGGCTGGTGTCCATCCGCGCCTCGACTCCGCCCTCGAGCCGCTGCAGCCCGAGCACCGAGCGCAGCCCGGCCCCGAGCTGGAGGCGTGTCCCCGTCTCGTCGAGGGTGCTCGCTCCGAGGTCGGGCGCGAGCGGGCCGGGGGCGCCATCGGTCACCCAGGACGAGAGGTCGAGATGGCTCGGCCCCACGGGCTCGGAGCGCGCTCCGGCCGACCGGGCCCGGTGCTCGGCCGCGAGTCGAAGCTCGAGCCCCATCCCGCCCTCAAACCCGTGGGCCCAGGTGAGCCCGGCGAACGCGGCGAGCTCGCGGTCGAGCCTCGCCGCCGCGTCGGTGCAGCGGAAGCAGTCGGGGGACTCGGTCTGCCGCCCGGCGAGGATGAGCAGCGACAGCCGATCCGCCTCCCCCGGGATCCAGGTGGTGGTGAAGGCGAGCGTCTGGCGCGCCCGACCGCCGGCGGCGAGCCCAGGCTCCACGGCGGGAAGCCCGACGCCCGTCGCCTCCAGCGAGACGACGGCCCCGAGACGGCCCCCGGCGAGCGGACCCCCGAGCAGACCGGACGCACTCCAGGCGCCGCGCGGGGCCGAGACCGCGCCCTCGGCGGCATCGGCGACCACCGGGCCTCCGAGCCCCACGGGGGCGGCGCGCGCCGACAGCGCGGGAGGCGCCCAGCGGCCGGAGAGCGCCCAGTGTCCCCCGGTGAGCCCGTGGTCGAGACCGATCTCCTCGGTCCACCCGAGGCCGCTGAGGCGCGCGTCCGCGGCCGCCGAGACGGGCGCGCGGCGGACGGTGGCGACGAAGGAGGGCAGGAGCGGTGCGGCCTCGGGCCCGAGCAGGAACCCGTCGACCGAGATGCGCCGCTCGAAGGCCGGCCCCTGAGTCAGCTCCCGGGAGAGGGGCGGTGGCTCGGGGCCGGAGCGGGCGAGGGCGGCGGCGCCGCGTTCCACCCCGACGTCGGCCAGGTCCTCGAGCCCTGGAGACCGGCTGGTCTGGCCCCCGGCGGGAGCGTCCCCGCTGCCCGACACCGCACGCGGGGCTCCGGTCCGCGGATCGGGGACAGGGACCGAGGCCGGGACTCTTGACCGCGGTGACTCCGGTGGGGCCCGTGCCATCGGTGACGCCGGAGCGGCGTCGAGCACCCGGGCGCCCGGGGGAAGCAGGGCCCGGGGGCCCGGCGCCCGAGGCTCATCCGGCGGGCGCGCAGGGGTGCCGGGGCGGGTGGGCTCGGCCCGGACGCTGGCCCGCCGCGCCCGCGATGCCGGGCGGGTCGGAGGCCGGGGGGAGCGTTGCCGGCTGCGGCGTTCGGCCCGGCGTGCGCGCTCGAGCAGCGGCCGGTCCACCGGTGGACCCGGGTTGGTGGCCGCCCCGAGCCATCCGGCCGCGATCCCCGCCACCCACCATCCCGTGCCCATCCGCGGGGGCCGGTGCAGCGGCCACGCCAGCACGAGCCGAGGGAACCCGCACGCCGGCAGTCCGCGAGCTCGGACGCCCCGATGCGCTCGTGGACTCCGGAGCGCTCACCTCGTCCATGCCGGCCCCGGCCCGGGCGGGGAGCAGCCGGCCTTCAGCTCTCGACGGCGCGGCTCCGCGGGTGCCGGACGTCGGTGCCCCGGACCATGTAGATGACCATCTCGGCCACGTTCACCGCGTGGTCGCCGATCCGCTCCAGGTGCTTGCAGATCGAGATGAGCGAGGTGGCGCGGCGGATGTTCCGCGAGTCCTCCATCATGAAGGCGAGGAGCTCGTTGAAGATCTTCACGAACAGGTCGTCGAGGTGGTCGTCCCCCGCCAGCACCTCCTGGGCCTCCTCGGGGTCGGCGCGGACGAACGAGTCCAGCGACTTCTTCACCTGTTCCTGCGCCAGCTCGGCCAGCCGGGGCATGTCCACGTAGGCCGCCAGCGGCGGGGCCTGATTCAGGTCCATCGCCCGCTCGGCGATGTTCACCGCCAGATCGCCGATGCGCTCCAGGTCGGTGACGATCTTCAGCGCGGTGGTGATCAACCGGAGATCCGACGCGGCCGGCTGCCGCAGGGCGAGAATCTTCCGGCACAGCTCGTCGATGTCCACCTCGAGCCGGTTGATCTCGACGTCGGCCTCCTTCACCTGCTCGCCGAGCTCGCTGTCCCGGTCGGTCAGCGAACGCATGCTCTTGGCGATCTGCTCCTCGACCTTCGCGCCCATGGCCAGGAGCTTCTCCCGCACCAGCCGGAGGTCCGACTCGAACGCCTTGTCGGTGTGCGCTGCGCCCGCCTTACCCGAACTTGCCGGTGACATAGTCCTCCGTCCGTCGCTCGCGCGGGTTGGTGAAGATCTGCGCGGTGGGCCCGATCTCGATCAGCTCGCCCAGGTAGAAGAACGCGGTGTTGTCCGAGACGCGAGCGGCCTGCTGCATGGAGTGGGTCACGATGATGATGGTGTACTTCTCCTTCAGCTCGTGGATCAGCTCCTCGATCTTCGCGGTGGCGATGGGGTCCAGCGCGGAGGCCGGCTCGTCGCAGAGCAGGACCTCGGGCTCCACTGCCAGGGCCCGGGCGATGCAGAGCCGCTGCTGCTGGCCGCCGGAGAGCGAGGTCCCGGCGTGCTTCAACCGGTCCTTCACCTCGTCCCAGAGCGCGGCCTGGCGCAGGCAGTGCTCGACGATCTCGTCGTGGTTCCCGCCGATGCCGTTGAGGGTCAGCCCGGCGGCGACGTTCTCGTAGATCGACATGGTCGGGAAGGGATTGGGCCTCTGGAACACCATGCCCACCCGGCGACGGAGGAGCACCGGGTCGACGGTCTTGGAGTAGAGGTCCTTGCCGTCGACGTAGACCTTTCCCTCGACCCGCGCTCCGGGGACCAGGTCGTGCATCCGGTTCAGAGCACGGACGAAGGTGGACTTCCCGCATCCCGACGGTCCGATGACCGCCATCACCGTCCGCGGTTGCACCTTGAGCGAGACGTGGCGGATGGCGTGGTTCCTCCGGAAGTAGACGTTGAGGTCCTGGACCTCCACCTTGGGCGGCGTGTCGCTGCTGGTGGCCGGGGGCGGGTTGGCCGCCGGGTGCTGCCCCGGGACACTTGCGACGGGCTTCTCTTGGGTCATGGCATGGGCCGCTGGGGCGGAGGTCATCGGGCACCCTTCAGACGATTCCGGGTCAGCACGCGGGAGGCGATGTTGAGGAGTCCGACGACGATCAGCAGCACCAGCGAGGCGGTCCAGGCCTTCGCGTGCCAGTCGTCGTATGGGCTGATGGCGTAGTTGTAGATGGCCACGGTCAGCGAGGCGGTGGGGGCGCGGGGGTCGACGTTCCAGTACTGGTTGTTCAGGGCGGTGAAGATCAGCGGCGCAGTCTCACCGGCCGCACGGGCGACGGCGAGCAAGCACGCGGTCACGATTCCGCTCATCGCGGTGCGGATCACCACCCGGAGGCTGGTCTTCCAGTTGGGGACCCCGAGGGCCAGCGACGCCTCCCGGAGAGCCCCCGGCACCAGGCGAACCAGCTCCTCGGTGGTGATGGCAACGGTGGGGATCATCAGGATCGCCAGCGCCACCCCACCGGCCAGGGCCGAGAAGTGCCCCATGGGGATGACCACCAGGGCGTAGGCCACGATGCCGATGACGATCGACGGGACACCGGAGAGCACCTCGGCGACGAAGCGAACGGTGTTCCCGAGGGTTCCGTCTCCCTTCTCCGCCAGGTAGATGCCGGCCCCGACGCCCAGCGGCAGCCCGAGGACGCAGGCGAGGCCGACCATGTACAGGGTCCCCACCAGCGCGTTCCCGATGCCGCCGCCTGCCTCACCCACGGGCTTGGGGAGCTGGGTGAAGAAGTCCCAGGAGAGCCCGGCTCCGCCCTTGCTGATCACCAGCCAGAGCACCGAGGTCAGCGGCACGAAGGCAAGGGCGAAGAAGATGGCGCAGACTGCAGCCATCCCCCGATCGACGAACTTCCGGTAGCGGAAGGAGGAGTGGAAATTCATCCCGCGATCCGGCTGGGCCCCTTCTGGACCGCGGTGACCAGGATCCGGGCGCCGGCGTTCAGGAGGAAGGTCGTGGCGAAGAGAATCAGCCCGAGTCCGGCAAGCGCGCCGATGTGCACGTTGCTCACCGCCTCGGCGAACTCGTTGGCGATCACCGCGGGAAGGCTGTAGCCAGCGGCAAAGAGCGACGCGGAGATCTGGGGCGCGTTGCCGATCACCATGGTCACCGCCATGGTCTCGCCGAGCGCACGGCCGAGGCCGAGGAGCACCGCCCCCAGGATCCCCGCGCGGCTGTAGGGAATGACGGCCAGCATGACCGCCTCCCACTTGGTGGCCCCGAGGGCGAGCGCGGCCTCGCGGTTGGCCTCCGGGGTGGTCTTCATCACCTCCACGGAGACGCTGACGATGGTGGGGAGGATCATCACCGCGAGGATCACCCCCGAGGCGAGGTACCCCAGCCCGATGGGCGGACCCTGGAAGAGGGGGAGGAACCCCAGATGCTTCCCCAGCCAGGGCTCGATCGATTCCCGGAGCCAGGGGACGACCACGAACAGTCCCCACAGCCCGTACACCACCGAGGGAATGGCGGCCAGGAGCTCGACCGGGATGGTGAGCACCCGGCCCAGCTTCGGGGGGGCGAACTGGGTGATGAAGAGCGCGAGCCCGATGGCGATGGGCACCGCCAGCACGATGGACAGGGCGGAGGTGACCAGCGTCCCGTAGAGGAACGGAAGCGCGCCGTAGTGCTCCTCGATGGGGTTCCACTCGGAGCTGGTGATGAAGCCCCAGAGGCTGTGCTCCTTCGCCAGGGGGCGGGCGACCAGGGCGAGGTTGAGGACGATCAGCCCCGCGACGACGAGCACCATGATGCCCAGCGCCCAGAGCGTCGCGTTGAAGACGCGGTCGCCCACGTTTCCGGGACCCGGGCGACCGGACTCCGCATCCGCGGCCTCGACCGCGACCTGGGTGGCAGTCTCGGCCATGGCGGTAGCGCTTACTTCTCGCTGACCTTCTGGCCGTTGACGGTGAGGGTGTCCACGGTCTTGAGCACGCGCTCGCGCACCACATCGGGCAGCGGGGCATAGTCGAGCGGTGCAGCCATCTTCTCTCCTTCGGTGAGTCCCCAGCGGAGGAAGTTCACGATCGCCGTTCCCTTGGCCTTGTCCTTCATGTCCTTGTGGACGAGGAGCCAGGTGAAGCCGGAGATGGGCCAGGCGTCCTTGCCCGAGGCGTTGGTGATGGAGACGCGGTAATCGGCGGGCATCTCCACTCCGGCCGCGGCGGCGCTGGTGCTCTCGATGCTGGGTCTCACCCAGTTGCCCTCCTTGTTCTTCAGCTCGGCGACGGCGAGCTTCTGCTGGAGGGCGTAGGCCAGCTCGACGTAGCCGATCGAGCCCGGGGTGCTCTTGATCAGCCCGGTCACACCGTCGTTGCCCTTGCCGCCGAGGCCCACTGGCCAGTTCACGCTGGTCCCCGAGCCGACCTTGCTCTTGAACTCCGGAGAGATCTTGGCGAGGTAGTCGGTGAAGATGGCGTTGGTGCCCGAGCCGTCCGAGCGGCGGGCGATGGTGATGCTCTGGTCCGGCATCTTCACCCCGGGGTTGTCCGCGATGATCGCCGGGTCATTCCACTTGGTGATCTTGCCGACGAAGATGTTGGCCAGGGTTTCGCCCGAGAAGCGCAGGTTCTTCATGCCCGGCGCGTTGTAGGCGACCACCACTGCGCCGAGAACGGTGGGGATGTGCACCACGTCCGGAACCTTGGCGATCTGGTCGTCCTTCATCGGGGCGTCGGTGGCGCCGAAGTCGACGGTGCCTTCGCTGAACTGCTTGATGCCGCCGCCAGAGCCGATGGCCTGATAGTTGAACTTAAGATTGGGGTTGATCTTGTTATATTCGCTGAACCACTTCTGGTAGAGCGGAGCGGGGAAGGTCGCGCCCGCTCCGTTGATGAGCAGGCCCTCTGCGGACGCGGCGGTGCCCAGTAGCATCGCGATGCCCATGAGAAGCTTCTTCATGGTTTGACTCCCTTTTTGAATGTAGGTCGTTTGGAGATGAATCTGCCGCCGGCGGTGTAAGCGGGCGCCGTGACGGGTCTGTGACGGACCGGTGAAAGCTCCGCTCGCAAGCCGGGTTACATCCGTTCGTCATCGGAACCGAAGTCCCGGGAATCAGGGCGGTGGCACGCTGGCTTCAACCGCGTTGGCTTCCCGTTCCAGCCTGGCGGTCATGGATTCCGTTGGTAGCCGATCGAGCCGCCCCAGCTCGGGGAACAGCCTGGTCCAGGTGAGGACCACGAGCAGCGTCCCGAGACCCCCGGCCACCACCGCCCGTACTGGCCCGAGCCACTGGGCAGTGAGCCCGGACTCGAACTCGCCGAGCTCGTTGCTCGCCCCGATGAAGAGCATGTTCACGGCGTTCACCCTGCCGCGCATCTCGGGCGGCGGGGAGATCTGCACCACCGTGAGCCGGACGAACACGCTCAGCATGTCCGCCGCGCCCATGATGACCAGCAGCAGGACCGAGAGCCACAGCGCTCGGGAGAGCCCGAAGCCCACGGTCGCCGCGCCAAAGATGGCCACCCCGAGGAGCATCGTCCGCCCCACGTGCCGCTTGAGCGGGTGCGCGGCGAGGTAGAGCCCCACGGCGCCGGCACCCATGGCTGGCGCGCTCCGGAGGATTCCGAGGCCCCAGGCCCCCGTGTGCAGTACGTCGTGCGCGAAGATCGGCATCAGCGCCGCCGCCCCCCCCAGCAACACGGCGAAGAGGTCGAGCGAGATGGAGCCGAGGACGATCTTGTTGTGCCAGACGTAGCGGACCCCGGCGAGCACCGTGGACCACGACGTCGCCCTGGACTCCATCCGCCCGGTGCGGGTGTGGACGCCGCCGAGCACCAGCACGTCGATCACCGCGAGCCCCGCGGCGAGGAGATAGACGGCCTCGGGATTGCCGAGCAGCGCGTAGAGCCCGCCTCCCAGCGCCGGGCCGGCGATGGTACCCACCTGGAAGGTGCTCGAGTTCCAGGCGACGGCGTTCGGGAAGTCACCCTCGGGCAGGAGCGACGGCATCAGCGCCTGCGCCGCGGGCGCGTTGAACGCCCGGGCGGTGCCGAGCAGCACGAGCACACAGAAGATGGGAACCGGCGTGTGGATGCCGGTCAGCGCCAGCCAGGCGAGGAGGGCAGAGCAGACCCCGAACGCGAGATGACAGAGCAGCACCACCCTCCGGCGGTCGAACCGGTCCGCCGCGTGCCCGGCCGGGAGGGTGAGGAACAGGGCAGGAAGGAACTGCGCGAGGCCGACGTAGCCCAGGTCCAGCGGCCGCCTGGTCAGCGCGTACACCTGCCAGCCCACGGCGACGTTGACCATCTCCAGGCCGAGGATGGAGAGCAGGCGCGAGCCGAGGAACCGGCGGAAGTCGAGCGAGCGGAACGCGCGGAGCGCAGGCGAGAGGGCGGAGGAGGTCAATGGCGGTGCCCCGGACCGCGCCCGGTCCGCTACGCCGCCGCCAGCCGCGCCTGCCGGAGCCGCTCGGCCCCGTCGAGGAACGTCCACTGGGCCTGGGACGAGCGCTCCACCGCCGCCTTCGCCGCCTCGATCGACCCGCCCCGGGCGAGGGCCCGCTCCAGCGCCTGGGCCAGCCCGCGCGCGTGGTGCACGTCCAGCTCGCCGTGCAGCCGGAAGAAGCGCAGCGCCGCGGGCGAATCCACGCCGTAGCACTTGAGCCCCTTCTCCTTGGTGTCGGCCACCCGCGCGGTCTGGACCTCGTAGGCCCAGAGCGCGGCGAGCGCCGTCACCTCGTCCTCGGCGACCAGCCCGGTGAGCGCCTCGGCGGAGGCGCGCGTCTCGGGGAGAGGCGAGCTCACGGCCGCCGCGCCCACCGCGCTCTCGAACGCCTCCCACAGCCGCGCGTGCGCCACGCCGGTGCGCCCTTCCTCGTCGGCCAGGTTCCGGGTCAGCTCGGAGTCGGTCTCGGTGTCCGCGGTCAGCGCGCGGGCCCGGCGCAGCAGCTCGGGGAGCGCACGCACCTGGAACCGGTACTGCTCTGCGTACCGCGCGAGGTCCTCGGCCCGGAGCTCCCCGGCCGACCACGCCTGGTAGAAGGGATGGGTCAGCAGATCTCGCGGGGCGAGCGCCGAATGCAGCACCTGCTCGAAGGAGGTGGTGGTCATCGGTGCCGACCCTACCAAGGTCGACGGCCAGGTTCAGCGAAAGGTGACCGCGGCGTCGTCGCCCAGTCCGGCGTCGGACTCGTCCACCTCGTCCACCCGGCCCGTTCCGAGCGGGGATGCCGCAGCCAGCACCGGCCGGGCGGGCTCGGCGGGGTGCTCCACCTGCGCCGGGATGCCCTCCGGCGGAGTCAGGGCGACCACCGGCGCCGCGGGTCGGCCGTCGTGCCGAAGCGCCTCGATGCCGGGACGTCCACCCGCGGGCGGAAGTCCCGAGTGCCGCCGGGCCGCCTCGAGCAGCGCGCCGTGGTGGCGGTACCGCGCCTCGAGCAGCTTGTGCACCAGGAGCGGTCCCCCTGGCACCCGCCGCGCGGTGAGGGCCTGCGTCGCGCGGCGCACCGAGTAGCGCACCCGCCGGATCTGCACCCGCCAGCCGCGCGGGGTCCAGGTGAAGAGCCCGTACGCCGGCCGGACGTCGCCGTCCCTGGGAATACCAGCCGAGGCCACGTCGGCGAGCAGCATCCGGCCGAAGCGCCGGCGGTAGGGGAAGTGCAGGTGCCCGAACGCGCAAGCCGCAGCGTCGAGATGCGCGAAGAACCGGCGCAGCGCCGCGTCGTCCAGGGTCGGGTCCACCGACTCCTCGAGGTTCCGCGGATTGGCGTGGCAGACGTAGAGGTCCTGCCCGCGCCGCGGCGAGAAGCGCACGCTGAACGGGAGCTCGCCCAGCTTTCTGGCCCACTCGGGGCCGAGCTGGTCCCGGGTCCAGGCCAGGAGGTCCCGCTTCCAGTGCTCGCGCTCCCGGTAGGCCCCGCCCAGGTAGTTTCCGGCGATGTAGCAGTCGGTGTTCCCCATCAGCACCGACTGGCAGCGGTCGAAGAGGAGCTCCACCGTCTCCCGAGGGTGCGCGCCGCGGAGCGCAAGGTCGCCGGCGGCGACCACCACGTCGGCTCCGTTCCTGGCGATGTCCTCGAGCACTGCCTCGCAGGCCGGGAGATTCCCGTGGATGTCTGCCAGGATGGCCACCCGCATGGCGTCCCGGAGTGTACCCGCTCCCGTCACCGTCCGGCCACGGTGGAGGGGTGAGGTCCCGGTAGCCCGGGGGCGCCGGGGCGCTCCGCCGCCGGGAGCACCACGGTGAACGTGCTCCCCACCCCCAGCTGGCTCGCCACCCGGACCTCCCCCTCCATGCCGTGGACGAGGTGACGGACGATGGACAGTCCGAGCCCGGTTCCCCCCATGTCCCGGCTACGGCCCCGGTCCACCCGGTAGAACCGCTCGAACAGCCGGGGCAGGTGCCTGGGCTCGATGCCCAGCCCCGTGTCCTTCACCGACAGCTGCGCCCGGTCCCCGACGCGTTCCCCGAGGAGCTCCACCGTCCCCCCCTCGGGGGTGTACTTGATGGCGTTGTCGAGCAGGTTCAGGAGCACCTGCTCGAGCGCCTTCGGGTCGGCGCGGGCGGTGAGGTCCGACGGGACGCGGAGCTGGACCGACAGGCGCTTGCCTGTGGCCCTGGGCTCCATCGCCTCGCACGCCTGCCGTGCGACCTCCGCCAGCGACACCACCGCCGATGACAACGGGCGCTCGCCGGCGTCCAGCCTCGAGAGCTCGAGCAGGTCCGAGACCAGCTCGCCCAGCCGCTCCGACTGGCGGTGGATGATCTCCACCATCTGCGGTGCGTGCCTGGCGTCCGACAGCGCGCCCGAGCGCAGGGTCTCGGCGTAGCCGAGGATGGCGGCGATGGGCGTCCGCAGCTCGTGGCTCACGTTGGCCACGAAGTCCTGGCGCACGCGCTCCAGCCGCTTACGCTCGGTCACGTCGCGGAACACCGCCGCGCTGCCCGGGAGCGAGTCCCCGAGCGGGGCGATGTGCACCTCGAGCGTCTTGCTCCGTGGAGCGTCCATCGACACCTCCACCTTCGAGGTCACGCCCTCGCGGCAGGCCCTGATGACCGCGTCGTGGAGGTCGGTGCGCCGAACCAGGAAGAGGGGCCGCTGCCCGACCAGCTCCTGGTCGGTGCCGAGGATGGTCCGGAGCGCCTCGTTGTGCCGGAGCACCACCCCGTCGGCGTCGGTGATCCACATCCCCTCGTCCATTCCCTCGATGGCCGCGGCCAGGGTTTGCACCTCGAGCAGCGCGCCGTCCCGCTCCTCGAGCAAATCCCGCTGCCGGGCGTCGGCGGCGATCTCCATCCGGTTCAGCGTCTGCGCGGCCTCGCTCTCGCTGGCCAGGGCGATGACGAAGGCGACGAACGATGCCAGCCCGCCGGTGAGGAGGCCCAGCTGGGCGTCGGCCAGCATGCCCGCCCCGATGCCCGCAGCGAGGCCGGGCAGCAGGGTGGCGAGGAGCAGGAAGGCGATTCGTCTTGGGTGGGGCCGCTCGTTCACGCGTCCTTGTCGGGGCTGGCCAGCTTGTAACCGACCCCGCGGACGGTTTCGATGATGTCCCCGGCGGCCCCGAGCTTCTCCCGGAGACGCTTGATGTGGGTGTCCACCGTGCGGGTGGTGATCTCCGCCTCGATGCCCCACACGTCCGACAGCAGCACCTCGCGGGTCTGCACCCGGCCTGGCCGCTCGAGCAAGGTCTTCAGCAGGCGGAACTCGAGCGCGGTGAGGGCGACCTCGCTGCCGCCCACCGTCACCTCGTGGCGGGCGGGGTCGAGCCGGATGTTGCCCGCGGCCAGCACCCCGGTGCCCTCGGAGTCGCGCGCCATGCGGCGCAGCACCGCCTTCACCCGGAGCGCGAGCTCGCGAACGCTGAAGGGTTTCACCACGTAGTCGTCCGCCCCGAGCTCGAGGCCCTGCACCCGGTCCGACTCCTGGCCCTTGGCGGTCACCATCACCACCGCCGTCCGGCGCAGGTTCGGGTCTTCCTTGATGAGCCGCAGGACCTCGCTGCCCGGCAGGTCGGGGAGCATCAGGTCGAGCAGGACCAGGTCGGGCTTGAAGATCTTGGCCCGGCTGAGCGCGGCCGCCCCGCTGTGGCTGGTCTCCGTCTCGAAGCCGGCCGCGGAGAGGTTGTAGGTGAGGAGGTTGGCGAGATCTTGCTCGTCCTCGACGATCAGGATGCGCGACACGGGTGGGGAAACCTCCGGGGGGCGATGCCGTCTACCCGGGACCACGCCTGTACCAGACGCCTCCCACGGCACGGGTGACGCTTGGGTGTCGCCGCCATGACGGGGAAGGAACGTTCCTCTCGTTGACAGGGGATGGGATGTGCCATTAAGTCCGCGCCCTTTTCCCGCCGCCCATGGTTGTCACCGTCGATCAGATCCGCGAGGGGGGCCTCTCCCTCGACGAGACGCTCTCGGAGAGCTTCCTCACCCACGCCCTCGCCGAGGTCAAGGACACCGGGTTCCGCCCGGATGGCCCCGCCCTGCTCCACGTGAGGCTCCAGAAGACCGGGAGCGGGGTGCTCCTGCGCGGCTCGACCGAGGTGGCGGTCCACACCCCCTGCCGCCGCTGCCTGGCCGACGTGCACCTCGTGGTCCCGGTGAGCTTCGCCCTCAACCTGGTCTCCGAGGCCGCGCTCGCCCACGGCAAAGGCGAGGACGGCAAGGACGACGAGGAGAGGGAGCGGGCGGGGAGCTTCGATCTGGAGCGCGCCGACGAGGAGCTCTTCGACGGCAAGACCATCGATCTGGATCCGCTGGTGCGGGAACAGGTCCTGCTTGCGCTGCCGATGCACGCTGCCTGCGGCGAGGATTGCAAGGGCCTCTGCGGGAGCTGTGGCCAGAACCTCAACGAAGGACAGTGCGGTTGCGCCACGACCCAGGTAGATCCCCGGCTCGCCGCGCTGAAGAACTTCAAGCTGAACTAGGAGCAGACGCCGTGGGAGTTCCCAAGAAAAGGACGTCCAGGATGCGCCGCGATCGCCGTCGCGCCGCCAACAACAACCTCCGCGTGGCGGTGCAGGTCATCTCCTGCCCGAACTGCAAGGAGCCGGTGCTTCCACATCGGGCGTGCAGCAGCTGCGGGCACTACGCCGGGCGCGAGGTCGTTGCGACCAAGTAGCCGCCGGCCCGTGGACGACGCGCAGAGTCAATTCCGCTGTGAACAAAACCCGAGCCTGGTGTGGCGCACGACTTTCCTGCGCGCTTGGGTCATGGTGACCCGCGCATGAGACGCACCGCGATCCTGGGCACGGGCGCCTACGCACCCGACAAGATCCTCACCAACGCCGACTTGGAGAAGATGGTCAAGACCACGGATACGTGGATCACCGACCGGACCGGCATCAAGGAGCGGCGGATCGCCGCGCCAGGCGAGGTCACCTCGGACATGGCGGTGAAGGCGGCCATCCGGGCGCTGGAGATGGCCCATACCCGGGCGGACGAGCTGGACCTGATCATCGTCGGGACCATCACCCCGGACATGCCGATGCCGTCCTGCGCGGTGATGGTGCAGGCCAAGCTCGGAGCGAAGAAGGCCTTCGCCTTCGACCTCTCGGCGGCGTGCGCCGGCTCCCTGTACGGCATGTCCATCGCCGACCAGTACATCCGGAACGGAAGCGCCCGGCGAGCGCTGGTCATCGGCGCGGAGCTGCTGAGCCGGATCGTCGACTGGACCGACCGGAACACCTGCGTGCTGTTCGGAGACGCCGCGGGGGCGATGGTGCTCGGGCCCTCGGAGGACCCCTCGCGCGGCATTCTCGGCATCCACCTGCACGCGGACGGCGATGCGGCCCGCTTCCTCACCATCCCCGGCGGCGGCAGCCAGAACCCGCAGTCGGCCGAGGTGCTGGAGAAGAAGCTGAACAAGGTCGCGATGAACGGCCGCGAGGTCTACAAGTACGCGGTCCGCGCGCTGCCGGAGGCGGTGTTCGAGGCGCTCGGGGCGCAGGGCCTGGCCCCGGCCGACGTCACGCACCTCATCGGCCACCAGGCCAACCTCCGCATCATCGAGTCGGTGTGCGACCGGCTCGGGCTGCCCATCGAGAAGTGCTGGGTCAACATCCACCGCTACGGCAACACCTCCTCGGCGTCGCTGCCCACGACGCTGGACGAGGCGAACCGCGCCGGCCGCCTCCGCCCGGGGGACATCATCGCGATGATGGCCATCGGCGCCGGCATGGCCTGGGGCGCGGGCGTGGTCCGATGGTAGCGACGGCGTTCCTCTTTCCGGGCCAGGGGAGCCAGGTGGTGGGGATGGGCAAGGCCCTGGCCCAGGCGTTCCCCGAGGCCCGGGCGGTGTTCCGGGCCGCGGACGATGCGCTGGGCGAGCCACTGTCACGGCTCTGCTTCGAGGGTCCCGAGTCCGAGCTGGTGCTGACCCGAAACACCCAGCCGGCCATCCTCGCCACCTCCATCGCCGCGCACGCGGTGTGGACTGCGCGGGCCGAGCGGGCGGCGTTCGTCGCCGGGCACTCGCTCGGCGAGTACTCCGCGCTGGTGGCCGCGGGCGCGCTCTCGCTGTCGGACGCGGTCCGGGCCGTCCGGGCCCGGGGCACCTTCATGCAGGAGGCGGTTCCTCCCGGCACCGGGGCCATGGCCGCAGTACTCGGGCTCGACGCCGGGCTGGTCTCCCGGATCTGCGCGGAGGCGGCCGGGACCGAGGTCGTCTCGCCGGCGAACTACAACGCGCCAGACCAGACGGTCATCGCCGGCCACGCCACCGCGGTGGAGCGGGCCTCGGCGAAGCTGCGCGAGGCGGGCGCCAAGCGGGTGGTGCCGCTGGCGGTGTCCGCCCCCTTTCACTGCGCGCTCATGGAGCCGGTGAAGCCGCGGCTGGCCGAGGTGCTGGCCCGCTGCACCGTGTCCGCGCCGCGCTCTCCGGTGGTGACCAACGTGGAGGCGGCGCCGAACGCCGATGCCGCCCGGGTGGTGCCGCTCCTGCTCGCCCAGGTGAGCGCGCCGGTGCGCTGGGTCGAGTGCGTCCGCGCCCTGGCCGCCGCGGGTGTCACCCGGGTGGTGGAGCTCGGCCCGGGACGGGTGCTCGGGGGCCTGGTGAAGCGCATCTCGAAGGAGCTCGAGGTGCTCAACGTGGAGGACCCGGCGAGCCTGGAGAAGGCGCTCGCCGCCGCCGAGGCCCCCTAGAGGGTCTCGCGAGGGAACGGACGATGGACTTCACCGGAAAGGTCGTTCTGGTCACCGGCGGCTCGCGGGGCATCGGCCGGGCCTGCGCCGTCGCCTTCGGAAAGGCCGGGGCCACGGTGGTGCTCACCTACGCCGGGAACGAGGCCGCGGCCGCCGAGGCGGTGGCGGCGAGCGGATCGAATGCTCGGAGCATGAAGTTCGACGTGGCCAACACCGCGGCCTGCGCGGCGGCGGTGGACGAGGTGGTGAAGGGCGCCGGGCGGCTGGACGTGCTGGTGAACAACGCGGGCGTCGCCATCGACGGGCTCGCCGTCCGGGTCAAGGACGAGGACTGGGACCGGACACTGGACACCAACCTCAAGGGCGCGTTCGCGCTCTGCCGCGCCGCGGCGCGGCCGATGATGAAGCAACGGTCGGGCGCCATCGTGAACCTCACCTCCGTCGTGGGGGAGATGGGAAACGTGGGCCAGGCCGCCTACGCAGCGAGCAAGGCCGGTCTCATCGGGCTCACCAAGTCGCTCGCCCGGGAGCTGGCGAGCCGGAACATCCGGGTGAACGCGGTCTCGCCGGGGTTCATCGACACCGACATGACCGCGGGGCTATCCGCCGAGCTCAAGGCGAAGATGACCAAGGCCATCCCGCTGGGCCGCCTGGGCACTGCGGACGAGGTGGCGAAGGCGGTGCTGTTCCTCGCCGGTGACGCGGCGTCCTACGTGACGGGTGAGGTCCTGAAGGTGAACGGCGGCATGTACATGTAGAGGGGCGTGGGCTATACCGCGCGCGCTCCGGGGGTTGCCCGCGGGACCTGTCAGCGACTTCCCAGGTCCCCCGGTCGCGTCCCCCGAACAGTTCGGCAGCACTTCGACAGAGAAGGAACCGGAGGAATCAGATGGCGACGAGTGCAATCGAGGCCAAGGTCAAGTCGATCATCGCCGACCAGCTGGGCGTC
>Ga0335070_10002088_pt1 | contig 23273 bp, 32 predicted proteins | sample Lox_Sample_13_FD_206722 | JGI IMG/M metagenome (GOLD analysis project Ga0335070, IMG submission 206722) | Soil microbial communities from Loxahatchee National Wildlife Refuge, Florida, United States - Lox_Sample_1.3 | ecosystem: Environmental > Terrestrial > Soil > Wetlands | place: USA...
AGATCCGCATCGCGGTAAGTATGTGTGGGAGGGTGAGCGTGGCAGAAATTCGATTGCAAGAGGGCGAATCCTTAGAGAATGCGCTCCGTCGATTTAAACGTAAGGTTCAGTCGGAAGACATCATTTTAGATTAGCAGGCTGCGGAAAAAGGGACGCCGCGACTTAGATTCTCTCCAGTCTCCGTGATTTTGTGACTCGGGGAAGGGTTTTGGCTGCATCCGCTGGTGTCCCGCGGATTCATTTTCGGGCCGGCGAACACACTGCGACCTCGGCTTACGTCGCTTGCATCGCCAGATTCCTCATACGGACTAAGTTGTAAGCCGCGGCCGCGAAGGTGAAGACCCATCCCACCTTGAAGATTCCACGATGCCGAACCTTCCGCAATAGCGCGATCGTCTTCAGCCATCCGAAGCACTCTTCAATGCGCTTCCTTTTCCTCTGACTGATGGCATATCCGACGTGCTGCGTCGTGCGAGCATCAATCGCACTCCCACCGGGTCGCTCCAGGTTCTGTGCCACGTGCGGGGTGACCTTTAAGTTTCTGCACTCGGCCACGAAATCTGCTGTGTCATATGCCTTGTCGCCGCCCACGGTCACCTGTCTCGTGCCCGGAATCTGTTCCAGCATCACCAGCGCGGCATAGCGCTCCGCCGTTCCGTTGGCCTCGAATACCTCGGTGTTTACGATCAGACCGTGGCGGTTCTCCACCAGCAGATTCCCGTTGTAACTCAGCTTCGCTTCTTTGCCCTTGCCTTTGCGTGCCATCTTCGCATCCGGGTCCGTCTTCGATTGATGCGTCTAGTTCGACCGCTTCTCCCCATGGAAGTCCACCGTCGCATTGCCAGGATCGTCGGGCGGAACGGCGTTCTTAGCATCCTTGCGCTGATAACTCTTCACACTCGCCCACGCTTCCAGTAGCGTTCCATCCACGGTGAAGTGCTCGTCCGAGAGCAGACTCCGCTCGCGTGCCTGCTGGAGCACGGCTTGGAAGAAGGCTTCGGCAATGTCCCCATCGAGCAGCCGCTCGCGGTTCTTGGTGAACACGGTCACATCCCAAATGGCGTCGTCCATGTTCAAGCCCACGAACCAGCGGAACAGCAGATTGTAGTCGAGCTGTTCCATCAACAGCCGTTCGCTGCGCACCGAGTACAGCGCTTGCAGCAGGAGCGCCCGCAACAACTTCTCCGGCGCAATCGAGGGGCGTCCAGTTTTGGCGTACAGCAGGTTGAACCGTGGCTGCAAATCCCGCAATGCCTCATCGGTCATGGCGCGCAGCGAACGCAAAGGATGGTCCTGCGGCACTCGCTGCTCCGGGCTGACATAGCTGAAGACATCCAACTGCTGTTCGTCTTTTCCGCGCATGCCTTCTTCTTATCAGGTTGTGTGTGGAAACAAGAGAGTTTTCTGGTACTGGGTCAGCTTCCCTAATTCGTCCGAATTGTTCAACAATTGAGTTGAGAATGGCGCTCCCTCCGAGCGCCAACATTCGTTGAACAGCCGGAACATTCTTCCAGGCATGGTCGTACTACTGTAGGCTATGTTTACCCACTGGATCGATGAAGGGGCTCAGATGAAAATCATCCGCTCTTTATCCTTATCCTTAGCAGTCTTTCTCGCTCTGCAGCTTGTCTATGCGCAGGTACCAGGTGAGGCGGTGCAGCCGCGGCCATCGGTTTTCGAGCAGAAGTTGCGTCAGGTCCGCTACGACCTGCGTATCGAGAACGGCAAACTTGTCGGCAATGCCGCGTCCGTGCTGGAGAGCGCCATCGCCGACGCGCAGTACGTGCTCATTGGTGAGGACCACTTTACCCGTGAGGTACCCGAATTTGCCACCGCGGTTTGCAACATGATGGCCACCCAAGGGCTGTCGGATATGGTTGTCGAGGTCGGGCCACAGGTTGCGGAGTTCGTCTCGTCCTCATTTGGCAATCCGGATCGACTCGCGCGCATGGCCGCACTCACGCGGCAATACCCGGAAAGTGTCGCGTTTCTGAACATGCGGCAGGAAAATGATCTGGCGGCACATTGTGCAGAAGTCGCTCATAACCCTGATTTTCACCTTTGGGGTCTTGATCAGGAATTCCTTGGCTCAGCAGGCTGGTTACTGGACAAGATTCTGGCCACGCATCCCGGCCCAGCGGCAACCACCGCGATCACGCGGCTGAAAGGCGAGGAGCAACAGGACGCCATTCGCGCCAAAGAGACGGGCGATTCACACAAGCTTTTCCTGCTCGCCGCGCCGGATTCTGAACTTGCGGCCGTTGCCGCAGTGCTCGAACGCGATGGAAACTCTGACGCGAATACACTGTTCCACGAATTGGCGGAAAGTCACGAAATTTATTCCAGATTTCTACAGGACCGGCGCGTATCGAACAACCAGCGTGCCCGGCTTCTGAAACGGAACTTCCAGCTGGATTTTGAGACGGCTGTTGCGGCCGGTCGTCCGCAGAAGAATCATCTGCGGAAAGTGCTGGTGAAATTCGGCGAATGGCACCTCTACAAGGGCTTTAACCCACTTCCCCAGCGCGATCTCGGCAACTACATCGCGGAGATGGCGGATGCGCAGGGAACCACTTCGTTGCATATTTGCGTTTTGGGAGCCAAGGGCACACGCAGGATAGACGGAGGATACGAGCGCCCGGCTAAGCTTGAGAAATTCGTAATGGACGAAGACCACGGGTATCGCTGGCTAAAACCCGCTGTTGAAAACCAGCTTCCGAACGCTTGGACCGTATACGATCTTCGCAAGCTGCGCTTCACGGAACTCGGTCCGGTAGACCCCGACATGGAACGGATGGTCTATGGCTATGACCTCCTTGTCATCGTTCCGCAGCTGACTCCAGCCGACCCAGTCCAGTGACGCGCATTCTCTCTGAGAGATCCTCACTGCACTAAGGCTCCGAACGGAGTTTTTCCGCAACCTGCTAATCTAATTAGAGAGTGAAACGTCACTCGTACTACCTAAAGCCAGATGAAAGGCGCCGGGTGAAACAGGCTTTGGCGCGGAAGCGTGCGCGGAAAAAGATTCGAAGAGAAGGTTCCTTTGCGAAGGACTCGCACCGGAATAATGCATGATTCCGCTGAGTAACTTGACGCTTGCAAGTTGCCGGAGCCTGACGCCCCCGGCAACAAGACTTGGCGCTCTACACAAATACCTCTCCCGGCAACGCGGTCAGAGTTCGTGAGGCTAGCGTGTTCTGAATCATTCGCCGCGATGGCCCCGCCGTCGCCGTGTCCGCCTGCAGGCGTTCCATCTTTAGCTTCAGCGTGCGTTCGATGTGGCGAAGTTCCAACACCTCGGCTCCTGCCGCCAGCGTCGAGGCGCGTCCCTGGAGTCCTGCTCTGCCTGTTCGGCCGACTCGATGGATGAAGTCCTCGGCCATCTTCGGCACATCGTAGTTGATGACATGAGCTACGTCATCTACGTGCAGACCACGGGATGCGATATCGGTTGCCACCAGCACTTGGAACCGGCCTTCCTGAAACCCACTCAAGGCCCCGTTACGCTGCGATTGCGAGCGATCACCATGAATCATGGCGGCGGCAAAACCGTCGCGTACCAGTTCCTTCGTCAGTCGCTCGGTGCCTCGCTTGGTGCGCGTGAAGATTAGCGTTTGACCCGTTTCTGCGTAGAGCAGTTGACGCAGAACGTCGAGTTTCTCTCCTGGCCGCACTTCGTACGCCCTGAGTTGCACGCTTTCCGCAGGCTTGAGCACTGAGCCTACAGCGACCCGCACCGGATTCTGCATATAGTCATTGATGAGGCCGGCAACAGACTGCTCCATCGTGGCTGAGAAACACAGCGTCTGGCGCCGCCTAGGCAGCGTCGACAGAATCCGCCGGATCGCCGGCAAGAATCCCATATCCAGCATGCGATCCGCTTCGTCGAGTACGAGCAGTTTGACCTGGCGCAAGTCAACGAACTGGCGGTTGACGAGATCCTGCAATCGTCCGGGAGTGGCAATCACAAGTTCCGACCCAGCCCGCAGACTTTGGATTTGCGCCTTCTCGGAGACGCCACCGATGATGAGCGTAGTTCTGGGCATGGTTTTCGTGCGCAGTTGCTCGTATTGCTCGTGAACTTGCATCGCTAATTCCCGCGTTGGTAGCAACACTAGAGCGGCCGTGTGCCGCGCTGGCTCCCGATTCAGGGTCTCAATGAGAGGAATGAGAAACGCCAATGTCTTGCCAGTGCCTGTCTCGGCAGTCCCGATGACGTCGCGGGTTTCGAGAGCCGGCGGAATCGCACGTTCTTGAATGGGTGTGAGGTTAATGAATTGAGCTGCCGCAAGTTTCCGCTGTAGCGCAGAACAGAGGGGCAGTTCCGAAAATGTGGTCATTCGATTTTGTTTCTTTCTGGAGGGGCTAGATGTCGCGCACACTCTGATACACGTCTAAAGCCGCGAAGCCGCTCACACTTGTTTTTGGATTTCACGCAAATAAACGGCGGGCAAGAAAGGCGGAGATGAATCTGGTCTAAGAGATGACCACCGCGTAACGAGCAAACCGTGGCAAAAGCGTCTTGTTTAGTATAACAGAACTGGATTTCGTCCCTCAGGGAGATTCGGAAACTGGCAGTGGTGCAGTTTGAAATCCAACGAGCGCTGGCCAATCTGGCCTGCCTGTGTCAAGCTGTGGGCATGGCAGAGAAGCGCACCAAACTCGAGAAATCACAGCGCCAAGCCGATCAACTGGAAAAGCGAGCAGACACCCGCCCCGAGCAAACGCCCCCAAAGGGCACTCGCCGTGAGAACAGAAACCAGGCTGCTCCGGATCGCAAGACAAATCAGTGAGTAAGCAAGCATGTTGCCTTTCTAAAGAGAGCCGCAGCCCCAAGCTGCTCGAACAGGCGGCGAACTTGTGGGCAATCCCGTTCCCATTAGAAAATTCAACCGCGCCATCAGCTTGAAACCAGTTGGTCGAGGAACCTTCGGACATGATTAGTTCGACTCTTCACAAGACAGCCGCTGGCGTTGCCGCATATGGGGCCCGTCGATTGGTTCGGGGCGGCCGCGCAACCGCCTCGATTCCCACTTCACGCCAGAATCCGGAGCATTCTTATGACAGCAACCGTCGAAGTTGGCACCATTCTGATCGAGGAACTGCCGCCGCGGATGGCCGAAGCTCTTGCCTTGGAGAGTGAGCCGTACTTAGGGAATTGGAGCGTGATTAAGGCTCTTGATGGCTTTGCCCTCGATAAGAAGATCCGTGCCGCCGGCTGGAACTTTTTTTTCCAGGCAGATGAAGTGAAGGTGATGTTTTTTGGCGGGATTAGCCCGACAAAGGTCCAGGACGCGTTGAAGCGAATATTCGCAAAGGTGAGTCGGCAGAACTTCAATTGCCTCGAAGTGACTGGAATTGTGGCAAATCGCTTTTGGGGGATTTCCTACGTCACTGTCTCCGCACATTCACGGCACATCCAACAGAGCTGCCAACTGGATGACCTCGAACGACGACGAGCCGGGCAGCCGAGAGGCGGGGTGGGCTAGAGTTGATAGCGTACGAACACGAGATCAGAAAACTCGCAACGCGTTTGCCGTACGCGTGAGGGACAGGACTTGAACTTGCAGCCTTCGCGTGACAGGGCAGAAGCCGCCCTGCGACCTTTCAACTCGCGAATTTACCACTGGCTAGTCACCGAAATGAACCCCTGGCTGGGGTTGCCATTCGGGGGGTGTTAGTTGCCCGCAGTCCGACTCCTTTCTTACTGAAACAGCCGCGCTACTCGGCCCGCCTTGTCCAGTCCGCTCTTCGTCGCATTTCTGAAAAATGCGAAAGAGGGCAGCGCCCAAAGTGTACCACCGCGGCTCGCGCGGTCTGGCGAGCATGCCCGCGATAGTCGTCGCTACCGCCGGCCCGCCCGCCGCGAAACCCGCCGGTGCGCTCGGCTTTCGGGCCGGGCTTCGTTCACCGTGAGCGGTTGCCCGCCCACGTCGCTGCCATCCAGGGCGGCGATAGCTGCGTCGGCTTCGCTGTTGTTGGGCATTTCGATGAATCCGAACCCGCGCGAACGACCGACTCGCAGTCTTGTGTCCCGGGATGGAACTTCCATTCTTGCCAGTGATCTTCAGTGTAATGCCCCGGTCCCCCCAGATCCAGCTAGTAGGCGACGAGAGGACTACCTGCTTCTCGATACTCACCAAATGCCACGGCCTGGCCGCCGCGAGACTCAGGCAGCGGCCGCCGCTGCAGCTTCCTTCTTCCCACGCACCGCCCGCTTCCTCCCTCGACGAGCTGGCTTGCCCAAGTGCTTGTGCTCACCAGTCGGCTTTGCCATTGCACCCATCAACGCCTTCGGAAACGGCCGCAGGAGTTCCAGGGTGCTGCCCGCGGTTTTCAGGTTGGCGTTCATCTGCTTGCCGGCTACGTCCGCGAGCTTCTCTTGGGCAGCGATGAACGACTCGGTTGCTTGCCGCGCCAGCTTGGACAACTCGGTCTTTTTGATTTTCTTAATGGCGGTGCGTTTGCCGCCGATGGCCTTGGCTGTCGCCTCGGCGATGACATCCAGGAACTCCTTCTGCGCTTTGACAAAGTTCTCCATACCCTCTCGGGCCAGGTTCACCAAAGGCGCTCGGCCTGGTAACGGCTTGCCGGTCTTGGCGGCTTCCACCCAAATATCGGTCTGCTTGCCGGCGATCTTCAAGAACTCCTCCTGCATGTGGATGAAGGTCTCCACGCTACTCCGCAGCAGGTCGGCCATGGCATGCGCCGCGGGCTGCTCCCCGATGCGCTCTTTCACACCGGTCATCAGGATTTCATTCTGTTGCTTGCTCAGATCAAGAAGTACTCTCTGCGCCTCAATGAAGTTCGCCATGCCCCCCCCGGCCACTTCACTGAGAATAGCGGTGGGAGAGTGATGAGGGTCGGATAATTGCTGCCGCAGAAAATGCATCACATTTGCGTTCTGCCGCATCGCGAGGTCCAGAAGGATCCATGGCGTGGCGAGGAAGCTCTGAACCCCCTTTTGCGCCCAACCCGATAGACTGGAAACAAAAGGATGGCTCCCTGGGACGAGTCCGGGAGGTCTCGGTCTTCACAAGTGCTGGCATATAACACCTCGTTTTGCTGCATTGCAGCATCACGATAACTATACCAATATATGTAACTTGTGTCCAAGATATATATGTTATCTTGTGCAGTGCAACATAATCCTTGCAATGCCGCATTGAAAGCCCCAGCAGGTGGCCTGGGGCGCAGGGTCCAAGGGGTTCAACGACACGCCGGCTTCATGGACGTTGAACCGCATTGTCGGCCAGCAGTGTGGGCAAATCTGGCTCTAAACCTTTAGCAACTTCAACAGCTACTACAACTCTGGGACACAGCTTCCCATGCTGCAGCTCGGGCTTTCTGGGCCGGGTGAATCCACACCCCGCTTGCCTCTGCTTCGTTCATGCTGCTGCGAGGTGGGGCGGCAAGCTGGGGGGCAGCAAACGGTCCAATATTGCCTCCTCGGCGCGAAGCCACAAGCGGCTCGTATAGAGCAATGCGCTGCACTGTAGCGTGATCCAGTCCCTAGTCATCAATGGCGAACGGAAAGCGGCGCGATTGCGGATCCAATGCTGGGCGACGTGGCGTGCGATGGTCAGGCCCATCCCTGTGCGGGAGCCGCCGATGTCGCACAGAATCCCATCCAGAGTAAAGATCACCTTCGACAGCATGATCAGCGCCCCGGGAAATGCCACGCCCTTCAGCGCAATGAGTTCGAGCAGGCGCATCGCATCCACAGTGCTGGTCAGACTGCTCAGCGGCAGTTGGTCGAGAAAGCGTGTAACCGCCTCGCGAATCATATGACCCCGCAGCGAGGCGCTTCGTATTCGATGTTGGCTGAGCGCCAAGATTTCGTCGCTGGTATTCACCGGGTCGCGCAGGCTCACCATCAGGAACAGCAGCGCAAGATGCCGGCGCTGCTCGCGGCTCAGGCGTTCCCTCAGCGCCCAATCCAGGATGGTCAGATCGCCGGTGCGGTTGTCATAAAGCAGATTGCCCGCATGAGGATCGCCATGAAAAATCGCATTCTCCTGCGCCGCCAGAAGCGGGACGGCAAGCAGCGCTTCGATAATTTGCTCCGCAACTCTCCGTCTCCGCGCGGCTGGCAACCGGGCAGCTGCATTCGTCACTTTGATCCCACGCTCCTCGGTGAGCGCTGTGATTCTGGGTGTACACAATGGCTGAATCACTCGCGGTACGTGCACGCCTGACATGTGCTGATAGAGGGCCCGTGCTTCGACCAACGTTTTCTGCTCCCGGACAAAGTTCACCTCGTGCCTCAGCAACCGCTGGACCTTCTTGAAAGTATCGGGAATAAGGTGCGCCGGAAATCCGTAGGTGTGGTGCTGGTCTCCGAAGTACTGAGCCAGGCCCTGCAAGTAGTCCATGTCCTCGGAAAAGTACTCCGGGATGTGAGGCTTCAGAACCTTGAAAACACCCCGTTCACGCTGTCCGCTGTCGGGGTTCCGCCAGGTGAAGCGCACGACCGCGCTAACACTAGCCTCGGAGAGTATGGCCGGCGCGATCTCAACCGCATAGGTTTCGAGTCGCGGTCCCAAATCCTGCTGAATAATGGCGCGGATGTCTTCTGGTTCGACGTCACGAATTCCATTTTCCAGCCGAGCGAGTGCATGGCGCAGAGCCGGGCGCAGGTGCCGGTTTCGGGCAATGACTTGTCCCAGTTTCTGCAAGCCCGGCACTTTTGCAATCAGCCGCAGCAAGCGCTCTTCAGGCAATGTTTTTTCGGGAAGCTCAATTTGCTCGAGCAGCTTGGGTGCAAGACGCGCCGGGGACAGCCGGGCGACCACAAACATCATGGCGTCACGTACGGGCGGACGCCACTTCAAGTATGGCGCCGGAACTAACCGGTTCACCGCAACAATCTCGTCGACGATCCACCTCGCCATCGCGTCCCGCAACGTTTGGCCAGACGGGCTGCGCAGTCCAGCTTCAATGGCATGGATCTGCTCGACCTTTGAGGCGCCTTTGGGCAGGAAGTCTGCAAAAGCACTGCGCCACTGATCCGGACCCCATTGGCGGAACCCAGCTTCGATGACGGAGGGATTCAGCATATACTTCAGCTCGCAGCAGACGAAATTTGATGCGGTTAATCCGAACACCCAAGGATGCACAGCTCGCCTATGCGGCTCTCTCGATCTCTTAGCAAAATTGTATGGGTCTGCACAGACGTGAGTCTGTGACATGGACCATGGGAGGGTTTTAAGGACTTGCGCCAGCGCTTGCACGGGATCACAAGCCCCACTGGGCCATCCGACTCCTGCTCGACCCGAGGGAGGACTTGCCAGAACTCCGACCGTGCGGCCCGGCCACCGGGAAGGAAGAGCTTTATTAAAATCGAATCTCGGAAAACGCACCCGCTTCAGCACCCTACGCTCCCGCTGGCGGCGGCAAGCTAATCGTACTCACTGCACCGTTGACCGACTCGATTGACTACGCCGGCTACTTCATCCAGATGCTCTGGCCTGGCTACCCCAGTTCTAAACAAGAAGTTGTGGAGCGCAACCAGGATGGCTCCGCACAATACATTCTGCCGGAGTGGACAACCTGCGCTCCGACCCCCGCTTCCAGAACTTGGTGCGCCGCATGAACTTTCCGCAGTAGCTGTCGCTGGGGGTGGGCCGTCCGGATTCTGATAGGGGCGTGAATAGCGCGGGCAGGGGCGGCTCGTTTTTCAACGTCTCGGATGTGGGCGCGTTTCGGAGATATCTTAAAGAAAAGGGACTCGCCCCCTGAAGTCTCGGAGTCCGCCATTATCCCGAGCGATGTGCCTGTCGCGACTTGTTTGTTCCAATTGTGCTAGCCGGAGGGATTCCTGTGGCTTCATCATCAAGCAGAATAAAGAAAATTCTCGATCTCATCGATTCGCTGACTGGCGTCATCGTAACCAATTTCAATGAGAGCCTTCGTGTACTTGGAAGCGAATAGCAAGTAACTCATCAGATCCGCGCACGAAGCCGCGTCTCGCCCCAAACTGCTTACAAAGTACTGGATAAGATAAGGCATGTCTCTCTGGTGTTGCTCTGCCAGTTCTGCTAAATCGACCGAAGGTGTCATGAGGAATGATTTCAAAGGCCGCATCTTCTCATATCCTTCAATTCCGGGTTGAATGATGTGCCCGTTCGTGAGCCGCTGATTCAGCCGCTCGAGGTGCTCGATGTCAGTTGCAAGATGGTCAAGGAACATAACATTGAAGAGAACTCCCATGACTCCCGCTAGCGAAGGATCTCTCCCATTCGCGGTTTCTTCTTGATGTTCGAGATTTTCCCCGCGGACACCGATCGCGAAAACCTTGTCTGCGCCCAGGCGGATAACGGGGCTGAGGGGTTGTTGAAGGCGCACACAGCCATCGCCGAAAAAAGCTGATCCCCGAGGGATTTTTAGTCGCACAGGTTGGAAAACCAAAGGAATCGCACTGGACGCGCAAATGTGGTCAACAGTGATTTTTGTCGCCACCGTCACCAGCCGGACCCGGTTCCACATCGGGTGGCCCTTTTTTCCCTGAATGAAGAGATAGCTTTTCCCTGAGTTGTAGTTCGTTGCGGAGATGGCCAGGGCGTAAAGGTGCCCGCGCTTGATGTTGTCGCCGATTCGATCGCAATCGAGGTGCCGGTTGAGAAAGAGCCTCAAAGGAGTGGCGTCCAATAAAGATCGGGCATTGCCTCCTCCAAGAATTCCTCCAAAGGAGAGATCGAGTATCCAGGTAAGGGAATTACGGGCCTGCGATACAACATCACAATGAAAAATATCGGACGGTTTAAGGTCCGACCAGAGCTGTGCGAGAAGCTTGGTCGCCGAAGCAAAATCATCGCTATTCGCGGCAATGGCAGAACCATTGACCGCTCCTGCAGAAGAGCTACCGATGATAGGGAAAGGATTGCCTTCCGCTTGAACACGTTTTATCTCGCCAATGCGTTTAAGAACCCCGGCTTGATAAGCACCCCTGGCCCCGCCGCCTGTCATCACCAGACCGATCGCGCTGTCCATCTGGCCCCCTCTTGGATTCGCGATTTCAGTACCAGACGTTCAACGTCAGAATCCTGCGCAGGTCCTGAGTCGAAATCCGCTGCGCAGTGACGTCCTGCACCTCCAATGCCTTTGTACAGCAAAACCCTCTTCCGCCGAATTCTCAGTGCCGACGATGCTATTTAAACTCGGGTGGCTCCCGTTTGACTGTGACGAAGTTCACAGCGCCAGGTGGAACAAGTACAGGACAGCGCACCCGGTTCAGAATGGGAACAAACGTTCCGAATTGAAGCGGCAGCCGTATTTTCTGAGCCTTCGGTGCACGGAGTCTTCAGCGCTTTGGAAGCGAATTTCCCGGCCTCCGAAGCGACGGGGGGGAACTGATATGTCCGGCCTCGTTTCGGGAGCTCAATACCCACCCCACCTATTCCCCTGTTTACGCTTCGCCGTGCACCTCGCGATGCCCAGCGCAAAACTCACCGACAAAAGACACGAGCCTTGGCTTGGGGCACCCAATCTGGGGCACCCATAAGAAAACGAATGAGACGGACGAGCAGGAATGACGTGAGTTTACGCGGTTGAAGCACCACTCACATGGATTGAAAAATCAACACCTTGGCTGATTTCCTTTGTTTCGGGACCAGGGGGTCGGAGGTTCAAATCCTCTCTCCTGACCAATTCTTTTCAAGCATTTAGAGAGAACGAAACTGTGGAAAACGTGAGCACCTGGTCTTGCGCCAGGTGTTCATTTTCGCCCTCGCCCCTTCTTGCATTCAACGACTTATGAAATTGAATTCCGGCGTCGGAGCCGGATTGCGGGTATATGAAGGATAGGGTTTACACAAAAGGGTTTACATTCCTCGAGCTGACGATTTCGCGCTGATTTTTTGACGAACGGTTCGATGTTTCGGAGTAATCTCGGGTGCTGCGCCGAGGGTTGCCGTTGTTCCTGAGCGCGCTGTTGCTCCTGCCGGTTCTTGTCCTGCTGCTGTTGCTGCTGGGCGCGCTGCTGCTCCTGCCGCTGTTGTGGTTGGGGCTTAGCTTGTTGTGCGCCCTGCTACTTTTTGGGCTTGGCTTTCTTTTCCGCCTTGCCCTGCTTCTCGCCCTGCTGCTCTTGCTTCTGCTCTTCACCTTGTTGCTCCTGCTGTGTCACGCCAAGCGCAAGATTAAAGAAGGGACGAGGATCGCGATCATCCACGGGCGCGTCCGAGCCGGCAATAAGAATCGCGCCCGCGTTCTTGGTCAAGAGGGCGGCATAGGCCTGCCGTTCATAATAATTTGAGGGATTGTGGAGAGATTCATAGCTGCCGTCCTTCACGCGATCAATGAACGGGATCACGGACATGTCATAGACACGGTTGCGCGTAGAACCACCCGTAGGTGTAAGCGATGTAGGTTCGGTCTTTTCCCATCCGAGTAATGTCTTCGGGAGAAACTACCTGTGCATGTGCAATCGTATCCGGTTCGCTGCTGACCCCATTGGCAGCCCGAGCAGCCTCGATACTGTCGAGAGCTGTGCGTATTGCTTCGTCACCAATGGCGTGGATGTGCACCGTAAACCCTGCCAGGTGCATGGCCTTTACATAATCCATGATGACCTGCCGACCGTGCTGGAGCTTGCCACTGGAGATGATGCATTGCGCCGGATGGAAACCATGGGCATCCATGAACCTCTTAACTTCAGCTTCTGCACTGTAGGCGTCGGCGCGGGCGCGCACTTCCTGGCACAGCTGTGAGTCAGTGTCAACGTAACCCTTTAACGTTGCGTTCCCCTTTCCGTCGCGACCAAAGATGCACTACCTCTCTAGTCGCCGGGTTGGAGAAGAAATCTGGGCAGCCGCCAGATTGAGGGTGGCACGGTCCTGACCGCCCAAGGGCTGCGAGCTACCAGCGCTCACTGTGCACGCGTGACTGTGACCGACCGTGAACGACGTGGCCGACGGCAGATTCTGGGGGGGTATCACCGCTTCGACGTACTTTCCCTCCATCACGGTTCCCCTGAGTGACGCCAATTTTGCTCGTACTCGGTGATTAAGCCCTTGATACGCTGTCTCTGCATCTCCAGTTCAGGGTTGTCCAATGGATGACGAATAGTTTCCTCGTTTGCCTCCGCCAGCCAAGCCTTACAAGACTGATATTCGCTCTCGTTCAAAATGAAGTCGTTCAGAAGCTTGGGAACGGGTTTCATTCAGCACTCCATTCTGCCACAACTACGACCGCGTGCATGACAAGGGGCGTGCACCGAAGCACGATGAACGCTAATGCGCTGCGAGAGCTGTCCTTTCCCACCCCGTCCACGTTTGCGTGAGAAAAACTCAGCGGTGCCATTCGCCCGCCAAAGGTCATTTTTCGGGGAGGGACTCTGATAATTATAACGATCGCAGACGAAGTGGATCCGCAGTTGAAGCAGGCGATGCTCCGAAACATGGGATCCGGGTCCGTTCGGTCGACGGCGTAGGGCACCTCGACCTGACAGTTGCGGTCTGGGCCGCTCAACCACGCCCTGCTGTTCATCTGGGGGAGTCGGCAGCTTGACAGCTTGACAATGGTAATCCAAAGGACTAGCGTTGAAAGCGAGGTGGTTTACACCTTCCCCTCTTTCAGGTTCTCTGAACTAAGTCAGTCCATCTGAAGTTTTCTCCTCTTAGCGACAGCAACCTTAAGGAGGTTGAAATGTTTGCACGCATCGTCTCTGTTCATCTGAAATCCAACATGCTTTCTGATTACACGCGGACCTTTGAGAACGAGGTTCTTCCTTTACTTCGCAAGCAGAAGGGCTTCAAGGACGAAATCACATTGTCAAATCCCGGCAGCCTGGATGCGATTGCAATCAGTCTGTGGGAGAACAAAGCCAATGCAGACGCTTACAACACCAATACCTACCCAGACGTGTTGAAAACCTTTGCAAGAATGATCGATGGAACGCCCAAGGTTCAGACGTTTGAGGCCGTCACTTCGACCTTCCATAACGTCGCTGTAGCAGTGTAAGGGGGATCGTCCGCCGTGCCGGGCGGCCTCAATGAAGGCCGCCTTTTTTTCGAAAGCCACTCTCGTGGCCCAGCCATGAACGTGAGAGTGAGCGAATCCTTAGGGCGGATCGAATCGCTGCCCACGTGCGAGGCCTCCTCGCGAAAGACATGTGCCTAGGGCAAACCTTGCGCAAAGAAGCGGGCTCACAATAGCAGCAAAAGTGCTTGTCGAAGAATATCCAGGCAATTTCGCGGATGCGGATGACGTTATTTGTTAGAGCCTCGCATTGTACGTAATAAGCGTATACTAATTATATACGCACCTCTCCGCCATCATTAGCGAGGCGACGGTCTTCTGCGTGACTGGAGGCCGCCTTGGCTAAGAAGAGTAGAAACCATTCCAATAGTTTAGACATTCCTACACAACTAAGCAGACGTTTAAGACGATTTGCCGACCGCTTTCGACCCCTTATGATGGGAAAGAGCGGGACATCGCGGCAGTGCTCCAAGCCTGCAAGGCTGATGCCGACATCGACTGGCGACGTGAGCGTTGAGAGCGAATCATACTTCATCATCGGGTCGCGTGACCTAGAGAAACGTATTAGGTTCGAAAGCGCTTGTCGTTCGCTGACGCCGGCTGACACATTCTTCACCTTGACAAGTCGAGCGTGACAGCAGACCAGCGAGGCCGTGCAAGCTATTCTTCATGGCTAAATCTATTTCCGGAGGAACTTCGGCAAGAAGCCGAGGAGCTGCGAGCTACCAATCAGGCTAATAGAGGAGGCCGCCAAGACTCTACCCGGAGCCGGAAGCGGGCCAATACCCTTGAACTCCTTCAAGATCCGCAAAACCCGACGCCTGAACTGAACACTTGGGGCGTGACTCTGGCGCCAAACACCCAACGGCTCTCAAGGGTGACCACCAGACGAAACCAGAACTGAAGATATTCTACTGAGCCACAAGTGTTGGAAACCCTCCGTCTTAGTGCAGGAAATGGCGGGATAGGACAATTGCACAGAACCTGGCGAAGCCAAGGAGGATAAGGCCGAGGATGAAATTGACGAGGCGAAAGAAGATCGGGCCGATGCGGTGGGGGATGAAGCGAACGACCGCGATCAGCGCGGTGAACCAGGTCATGAGGCCGGCGGTGGCCATCAGGATTCCCCACCCGGGGGCGCTGCAGCCCAAGACTAAATTCGCGAACGGGAGCCAGTTGGAGCTGACGCCAACCCAGTAAACCATCTGGTCGCCGGAGTCGCCCACGGCGCCGCCTTGACCATTTTCAACCCCCTAACCATGTAATCGTCCTGCTTCCGCTGGGGATCTATTTCCTTGTCCGCTCCGTCAAGGAGCCCCTGCGGGCCTACGCCAGCGCTCGCCGACAATGGGACGAAGGCACGGTCCCCGCGCTACACCGATGGCCGCCAGGACGGTCTGGAGCGTCGGGTTGGAGAGGTCGGGAAAGAGGTAGTGCCCACCGAGGAGGACCAGAGAGAAGAGGATTAGATCGCCGGTGACGGAGCCGATTCCGCAGGCGAGAGTGTGGCGCCAACCGCCGATCACGCCGCGCGGCGGATGGCCAGCATGTTGACAGGGCCCATCGGCGCGGCCGCTGCCAATCCCATCAAAAATGCGGCTGAAAGCACGTGGATGTAGGAGACGACACCATGTTGCGGCAGATAGGTAGGATAAGCCCGAAATTCTACTCGGGCATTCTGGCAGTCAAAAATATACACCCGGTTGCTTCCAACTGAGCGGGGACTACAATTGAGGATGATGGGTTCTTTAGTGGTGTCCAAAAGGAAGCACGCCTTTAACCCTGGCACCTTTCTCGCGACGATTGGCCATGGCCGGAAGAGTCTGACGGTTACCAAGAAGCAAAAGATTTTTGCGCAAGGGGATGCGGCTGACGCTGTCTTCTACATCCAGAAAGGCAAAGTCAGACTCACCGTCGTATCCAAGACCGGCAAGGAAGCCACGATCGGCATATTGAGCGAGGGTAACTTTTTTGGGGAAGGCTCACTGGCCGGGCAGGCTCTCCGTATGGGGTCCGCGGCGGCGATGACAGACTGCCAGCTTCTGCGCATCGAGAAGAAGGCGATGATGGACGCCCTTCACCAGGAGCACGCTTTTTCCGACATGTTCGTGGCGTATTTGCTGGCTCGCAATATCCGATATGAAGAGGACCTGGTCGACCAACTGTTTAATTCCAGTGAAAAGAGACTGGCACGTGTCCTTCTTATGCTCGCTCATTTTGGTAAGGACGGAGTGCCCGAGACCGTGGTTCCGAAGATCAGTCAGGAGACCCTGGCGGAGATGGTGGGCACCACTCGTTCGCGAGTCAGCTTTTTCATGAACCGGTTCAGGAAATTGGGTTTCATTCACTATGCCGGAGGGGTAGAAGGCGGGCTACAGGTTCACAGTTCACTGCTGAACGTAGTTCTGCACGACTAGAGCGTGTTTCAAATATTAACGACCTTGATTCCCGGCCACCTCTGGAACCTGATTTCAAGGCACTTTCAGGGGGCGCCGGAACGTAAGGAGGGATTTTTGAAACACGCTCTAGCAGTTCCGCGCCGATCTTTTCTTCCCCGATTCTTCCCCGATCCAAGAATAGCGCTTATCGGTAGGTTGCGACGTTGCTGGGCATACCTAGTGGAGTGGCAGTTGTAATCCGGTAGTCCTGGTAGTCAATGGTCAAGTAGGCATGGCCTCCGAGTCGAATAGTGCTGCTGCTTCGATTGAAAAGGGGAAGCCAGAAATCGCCTAGCTTAGCATAAGCCTGTTCAATCCTGGTTTCCTTCGTCCAGAAGGAAGGGTTCTTGGCAGGCGCCGCTTCGATGCGCACCACAGCAAAGTCTTCGGCATCGACCCAAATTCGGCCGCGGTAGAGGAGCTTGTTCTTTTTGAGGGGCTCGACCGAGAGAATGAAGCATGGACCGGTTGGTAGTTTCTCGTAGCCAGCCAGAGCGAAGCGGTAGTTATCATTGTTGAGGGCTACGCGAGCCTGGTTCTCCTCGGTCAGCGCTTCCTTCTCGCTCTGCAGCAGCTTGTGGAATACCCTCTCGATCAGCAAGTGGGAACCTTTTTCAGACCGGATACTGAATTCCTTCGTTCCCGGAAATCGGTAGTCTACGGCCACGGTCATTTCGGCGCTTCTCGCACCCGGGAAGCCGCGATATTCGAGTCGATAGACTCGGGTCCCCTGGTACGCGCCCAAGGCCTGGGCGCGTTCCAGATTTTTCTGGACCATCTTGGCCACCACCTGCTCTGAGGTGAGCGCAGAAGCGGGCTCGGTGGTGAGCGTATTCGGTGGTTGAGCCGTCGCCTGCTGTGACGCGCCGACGCACATCACGACCTGCGTGCTCAATCAAACAATTTGGAGGGGTACCCTCATTGAGTGTCTGCAGAATACTCCCTACAGGTCTTTGGGAATGTTCACTTTTGAACAGACCCAGCTTTCTACGAAGGCGAAAATCAGCGTCTTGGGTGTGTGCTCCGTTCTTTCACGGCCAAAACGCGAGGTTGGCGCCAAGGACGCCAGACCAGACCGGGAGCCGTTCTCCGATCGCAAATTGCGTTCCCCCACCTGCAAGATCGCCCTAAAAGGAGGGCCAAAACAACGTGCGCGTTCACCTCATCAATCCAAGTGACGTCTCTTTTGGGACTGCAGTCATTACCCCTCGCTGGTTGTATGTGCTTGCGGCAGCTACCCCCGAGGGCTTTGGCGATCCGTATCTGGTCGATGAGACCTTGGTGGCTGTGGACCCGGCTCAGATTCAAGCAGGCGATGTTGTAGGCATCGGCATCCACACAGCGAATGCTCTCCGCGGCTATACGATTGGGAAAATGGCACGCGCCCGCGGTGCCTATGTGGTGTTCGGAGGAATTCACGCAACCCTTTACCCGAACGAAGCCCGTGAACTGGGCGACGCCCACGCGGTCGTAAAGGGGGATGGAGACATAGTTTGGTCAAGGGTATTGTCGGATTGCCGCCGGGGAACTCCTCTGTCGATCTACGAAGGGGGCCGGATTGAAGCTGCCGAGTTTTTGCCCGCACGGTGGGATCTGGTGCCGCGAAAACGTTATATGTGGGCTTCGGTTCAAACCGTGCGAGGCTGTCCAAAGCATTGCTCCTTCTGCTCGGTTTGGCGAACGGATGGTCAGCGCCCCCGTCAACGTTCCTCAGACGTCGTAGTTGAGGAAATCGTCCAATTGAGAAGATTGGGGTTTCGCTTCATCGCGCTCGCTGATGACAACTTTTATCCTGTGACTCTCACCGACCTCCGCTTGGCGGAAGAGCAACACAATACGGAGCGGCTGAATGAACTTAAGAATATCCGGGCGGAGCGCTTTTCACTCATGAGGCGACTGGCCCAGCTCCCACAGGACACGATTTTCTTTACTCAAATCACCATGGAAGCTGCAGAAGACCCAGAGTTCCTCGACGCCATGCAGGCGGCGCACATCAAAGGAGCCCTCGTGGGAGTAGAGTCCGTGAGCCCGGAAGGTTTGAAGGACGTTTACAAGGAATTCAATTGTGCCGGAGAAGACCTCGTCAATCGCCTAAGAACATTTCGCCGCCACGGAGTGTACGTACTCGGCTCCTTCATCTTTGGCTTGCCAAGTGACCGGCCGGAAACATTCGATGCCACCGCTGCCGCTGCTATCCGGGCAGAAATTGCGTTTGCGCAGTTCATCATGCTAACGCCTTTTCCCGGAACAGTGGACTTTATCCGATGGGAAAAACAAATGGACGCCGCACCGGTCCACGTGGACGGTATTCCCATCACGCGCCGCTGGCTCATTCCCCAAGCGCAACGGCCCAAGCTCTATTGGCCACATCCAACGATGTCGGCTGAGGAAATTCGCCAGCGCACACAGTCCGTCTGGGATTCTTTTTATGGACTGAAGTCCATCTGGATGCGGTCGCGGTTCATAAAATCTCTGCGCGCCCGCCTCGCCTTTGTCTTGATTTCAAAGATCTACAGGCAGATGTACGCTGATACCGGAATCGCCACTGACAGTGCCCGAGTCTCTCGATCGGCGCAGTGGGCCCGTTGGCTCGCAAAGCCTTGTCAGCGCTTGTTTGCAGCTTCTCCAATGCCGCACCTTGAAATTCCCGGAACGTGGAGCGCAGCGGTCGGGCTGGAGGAAACCGTTTCTGCCAACGATTAAGCGGGCGTAAACGTCCCGAAGCTACCGGAACATTGCCCCGCGCATGAGGCGTTCTGTGTTTTCGAAGTTGGACTCTAAGCCCGGAAGGAACCAGCAGGACCGCCGCGCCCCAAGTGTCGAGAGTGTTCAATTGTGACCACAGAAGGCGACCCGGCTTGTGGTAACAACATGACTATGGGTAAGCGACAGTGCCTGGAATGCGGTGGTGAACTGGTGATGGCGTTCCATCCCAGCGGAATTGGGCGGCTCAGCCCTGGCGCGGAAAAGCTGCCGAGACCAAACGCAAAGTGGAGATGCAGCACTTGCGGACAGGCCCTTACTGCAGAGCAACTTCGGGCAGACAAACGGGCGCGCTCGAAAGTGGTCGACCAAGCGTAACAATGACCCGACTTTACTTTAGTGGGGGTCTCAACTTCATCGTCGTAAATTTGCCGGGTCAGGGCTTAATCGCGACCTTCACCCCCATCGGATCGCTGCTCGAAAAACTTGTACGCTTTCACGACGTCTTCTAGCGGAAATGTATGGGTGAGCAGGCCTTCATGTACCAGAACCAAGCCGGGACGCACGGCGTCTTCCCCTTTAAGGATATGAAGATCAGTCCCACAGATTGTGGTCAGTGTCACCGGGATCACTGCTTCGTCGAAGCTGGCAAGCGGTATCGGGACACGTTCGACAGCTATGTCGTTCGGGCTACGAAAAACCAAGGCCTTCATCGTGGAGGTGCCGTGTGGTTGGCGCATTGCGTCAGCGTCGCAAATGGACGCGGTAGTCATTTATCAATCAGCCTTCATGAGACAAGCATGTTCGCCTATACAACGTAGGTGTTCGCCGAGAGCCATTGCTTCGGCACAGATTGAAAGATTAGTTCACCTTGAGCAACCGTAAACTCTATTCCGCAACGAGGGCACGTGAACTCCCAATCTTCGGGGTGGCCGGGCCTAACGCTACCTGCTGCCCTGTACTCAATGACTAGTGAACCGCACTCGGACACGGGGCATCTGGAAGCAGCCGCGACAATGTCATTGCGCTGTTCCCAATGATGTGGCATGGTGCACTCTTCTATGGGGTTTTCATGTACCTCTCTGGATGTGCTGCGAAGAAAGCCAACACTGCGGAGTAACAGCCCATTTGCACGATCTACCGAAACGAATGCGACTTGGGGGCCATTGCGGAGTGCCTCTCGCAGTCCGGTTGCCATAACGCTTCCGTCTTGGGCCAGACGTAGTGTCATCCCTACCGGGCAGTCCTTGCGCAACCAAAAATATTCTGTCGCCTTGGCCCTGGACGACTTTACAGTCGGGTCCGTGTCCAGTCGGAACAGCCTCCCGTCATTGAGAAGACGAAACGAAGCAGAACACGTAGGGTTCGTACACTTGGCAAGCATCGCTGCACTCCTAATACTTAAGCTGCCACAAGCCGCTCCAGCGCAGGCTTGTTGTGGATAATCAATGTGGAGCCCTTCAGTTCAACAATCTCCTTTTTTCTAAACTCCGATAGGGTGCGGGTTATCGATTCCCGGCTGGTGCCGATGAGTTGGGAAATGTCTTCATGGGTCAGCGCGAGCTTTGTGCGGACTGCTCCATTAGCGACTTGTCCCTCCGCTGACGACTCCAACAAGAACTTGGCGAGCCTCTCCGAAATCGAGTGTGATAATTCGACGGAGCGGATGACATCACATGCGTCCTGAAAATCACGGCTGATATGCCGGGCCGCGTGCAGACAGGCATCGCCGTGCTTTTTGAGGAACGGAAGGAAGTCTTCTCGGCCCACGAAATTCAGTTGGCAGGGCTGCATCGTCTCCACCGTCAACTCATAGGGCCTGCCTGTAACAGTTGCGTGCAGGCCGAGAACTTCTCCGGCTTTCGCAATCCGCAGGATGAAGGTCTTCCCATCTCGAGCAGTGGTCGAGAGCTTGGCTTGCCCTTGGCATAGCATGAAGATGCCACGCGGGGTTTGTCCTTCAAGGAAAATGACAGCGCCCTCAGGAAGAACCGTGGCATGTTTTATTTGGTTGAAAGCTGCCAGAGATTCCTTGGGAAGGGCGCAGAAGAAATTCTCGGAACGCAGGTGACAGGTCAGACAATTCTCAACGCAGGGCAGACCGTAGGGCGAGTTCATGACCTTTCCTCATCTGCCCGAGAGGCCATGCGGGCTCTTGGTGTTTCCCTTAGCAACGACCTCTGGGAATACGAATGTAAGGGACCCCACACCACAGTACCGTAATGCTAGGGCTGGCAGCCGTGGTGCGACTGTTCAAAATTGCTCATTCTTAGAGCGTGTTTCAAAAATACTTCCGGAGCGTGATCCAGAAGCACGCAAGATAGAAGAACGCATAGTAGATGGAAAGTAGATGTTCATGACGAACCAGCAATCTTCGAAACTGCCCGAGCCACGCGTTGGTTCGTTCTACGATCCAGCGACGCCGGTAGCGGCGGAGTTTGCGGCCATCTTCATACCGGCGCTTCCGGTTGTTCTTGCGATACGGGGCGATCAGCTCGATGCCCCGCGCTCGCAGGCGCTGGCGCAGGGGATCGGAATCATAGCCAGCGTCGGCGATCACGCGCTCCGGGTTCTGTCGCGGGCGACCTCGCGCTTGCGGGACCGAGACTTCGGCCAGCGTGGCTTCCGCAAGCGTAACTTCTGCCGGAGAGGCACTTTCCAGCCGAACTCCCAGCGGAATACCTTCACCGTCTGCCAGTACCATCCACTTCGTTCCCTTGCCGCGCTTAGTTTTCCCGACCGCAAGGCCCCCTTTTTAGCGGGGGCGAAACTGCCGTCCAAGAAACTCTCGTCCCAGCGCAGCAGAGCGTTTTCATCCAGCGCCCCCAGCAGGGTGCGCCAAGCCTCCAACCAAACCCCTTGCTCTTGCCAGCGTTGCAACCGCCGCCAGCAGGTCGAAGACGAGGGAAACTCGTCGGGGAGAAATCGCCACGCCGCCCCCGTCTGCAGAATCCAGAGAATGCCCTCCAGACACGCTCGCTTCGAAGCGGGGGGCCGACCCCGTTTGTCGGCTCGCCGTTTGCTCTGGGGGAACAAGGGTTCAATCCGTCCCCACTGCTCATCCGTCAACAGCCTCTGCCGCTTCTTCATGGCAGAAGCTCAACCTACAACCTGCCTTACACGTAAGTGCCTGATGTGAGGCCGAATCTATTTTTGAAACACGCTGTAGCAAGAGACGGAGAAAAGTATGGCTGCTCTCGAACGTCGTTCGTTCATTGCCATGTTACTAGCTGGAGTGTCGAGTCTTTCACTGGGCGAGCCGTCGCCGACGAACTCAACGCGTGCCGGGATCAAGGTTGCCGCGAACGAGGACCGGTTCGGCAAGTCGCGGTCAATTGGCTTTAATTCAACGACGTTCAAAGTCGGAAGTGCGGACACACAGGGTGCACTGTTTGCGATGGAACAGCACAGCTTGAAACCAGGTGGGCCGCCGCTTCACTTGCATCACGAGCAAGATGAGTTTTGGTACGTGATTTCAGGGGAATACGTGTTTCAGGTAGGCTCCGAACGCTACCAAGCCCAATCCGGAGATTGCCTGCTCGGGCCCCGCGACGTTCCGCATGCTTATGCGTTCGTCGGTCCATCCGACGGCAGAATCCTTATTGGTTTCACTCCGGCTGGCAAAATCCAAGAGTACTTCGAAAAGCCACGAACCCCTGGAATTTATATGGCGGATCGAGACCTATACCGTGCTTATGGCATGGAACTCCTTGGCCCACCGCTGTCATTGAAGTAACCGCGTTCTTCTGGCCACGTCCAGACCGAGTGATGGTCGATGCAATGCCTCTACCTTATTGCAACAATTAGCGAGAATCACGCGTCGGTTTCAGGTTGGTCGGCAAACTAGAGATTGAGAATCTGGCCCGATAACTTCAGGCTTGCCCGTCAGAACGAAGCCGCTGGCGCGGCGGACGCTGCCGCGTGGGTGATGTCGGCAGTTCTTGATTCTCAACTCAGATAATTTGTGGGTCACAAGGAGGTGTCCCTGTGACCCATCTTCGCAAAATGATGCTGGAGGAACTCCAGCGTCGTCATTACTCTGAGGCTACCACACGGCGTTACATTCGCTTCATCGAGCGCTTCGCCCAGCACTTCCACCGCTCGCCCGATCGCCTGGGACCGCGGCACATCCGCGAGTACCAAGCCCAACTCTTC
>Ga0335070_10002090_pt1 | contig 23265 bp, 18 predicted proteins | sample Lox_Sample_13_FD_206722 | JGI IMG/M metagenome (GOLD analysis project Ga0335070, IMG submission 206722) | Soil microbial communities from Loxahatchee National Wildlife Refuge, Florida, United States - Lox_Sample_1.3 | ecosystem: Environmental > Terrestrial > Soil > Wetlands | place: USA...
CTACCCGGTGCGCGTGCGGGACGTCGGTTATGCCGAGCCCGGGCCTTACGAGAACCGCAAGATCGTGCGCGTGAGCGGCCAGGAAGCGGTCGGCCTCGGCGTAGTCAAGCAGTCGACCGCCAACGCGCTGGAGGTCGCACAGGGCGTCAAGGCGATGTTGCCGCGCCTGCGGGAAGGGCTGCCCGAAGGCATGAAGCTCTGGGTGGCAGTGGACACCTCCATCTTCATCGAGGAGTCCATCAACGCGGTGGTCCGCACGATCGTCGAAGCGCTGGTGCTGGTCGTGATCGTGATCTTCCTGTTCCTGCGCAGCGGTTGGGCGACGTTGATCCCGGCCATCGCGATTCCGGTATCGGTGATCGGGCACTTCACCTTCCTCAAGTCGCTCGGCTTCACCATCAACACGTTGACGCTGCTGGGCGTAGTGCTGTCGATCGGCCTAGTGGTGGACGACGCCATCGTGGTGCTGGAGAACATCCACCGGCACATCGAGGAAGGGATGAAACCGATCAAGGCCGCGCTGCAAGGCACGCGCGAGATCGGTTTCGCGGTTATTGCGATGACGATCACCCTGGCCGCGGTGTTCGTGCCGCTTTCGTTCCAGTCCGGGAACACCGGCAGGCTATTCGTCGAGTTCGCGCTCACCGTGGCCACATCGGTGATCGTGTCCGGCTTCGTCGCGCTGACGCTCACCCCGATGATGGCCTCTCGGCTGCTCAAGCCCGACCACGGCTGGTTCTATCGCAAGACCGAGCCGTTCTTCGACGCCATGACGCGCGGCTATGGGCGCGTGGTCGGCTTCACGCTGCACCACCGCTACATCGCCGGGGTCGTGATGGTGGCGGTGCTCGGCGCACTGATGTGGCTGGGCATGCAAGTGCTGCAGAAGAAAGAACTATCGCCGGTCGAAGACCGTGGCCTGTTCCTCGCGTTCGTGATCACGCCGGAAGGCTCCACCATGCAGTACACCGACAGCTACATGCACACGGTAGAGGCGGTGGTCGGCAAGGAAGTGCCGGAGACCACGACGTTGTTCGCTGTGGTCGCGCCGGGGCTGGAGCGGCCCAATCCGGTGAACCTGGGGATCGGCTTCGCCGTCATCAAACCCTGGGGCGAGCGCACGCGCAGCCAGCAGGAGATCGTCAAGGCGCTGTCGCCGAAGCTGTTCGGCGCGCTGCCCGGCGCCATCTCCTTCGCCCAGAACCTGCCCTCGCTCGGCCAGAACTTCCTGGCCAAGAACATCGAGTACGTGATCTACGGCAGGACGTACGAGGAGCTGCAGGGCAAGGTGTCGAAGATGATGGCCAAGCTCAGTACCTATCCGGGCATCGCCGGCCTGGACACGGATCTGAAACTCAACAAGCCGCAGCTGGCGGTGAACATCGACCGCGACAAGGCCTCCACGCTGGGCGTTTCGATGGAGACGATCGGGCACACCCTGGAGATCCTGCTCGGCGGGTTCGACGTCACCCGCTACAAGCGTGAGGGGAAGCAGTACGACGTCGTGTTGGAGATGGCTGACGACAAACGCCGCCAGCCGAGCGACCTCACGTCGATCTACGTGCGCAGCGCCAGCGGGGATCTGGTGCAGCTGTCCAACCTGGTGAACCTGCAGGAGACCGTGGCGCCCAAGGAGCTGAACCACTTCAACAAGCTGCGCGCCGCGATCATCAACGGCAACGCCGCACCCGGCTTCAGCCAGGGCCAAGTGCTCGACTACATGGACAGCCTGGTCAAGAGCGAGCTGTCCGAAGGCACCAAGACCGATCTGGACGGTTCCGCGCGCGAATTCCGGGAGGCCGGCATCCAGATGTGGATCACCATGGGCCTGTCGCTCGTCTTCATCTACCTGGTGCTGTCGGCGCAGTTCGAGAGCTTCGTCGGCCCGTTCGTAATCATGTTCACGGTGCCGCTGGCCTGGACCGGATCGCTGCTCGCGATGTGGCTCATCTCCAAGTTCGGCACGGGTGGCACCTGGAACGTCTACAGCCAGATCGGGATGGTGATGATGGTCGGCCTGATCACCAAGCACGGCATCCTGATCGTCGAGTTCGCCAATCAGCTGCGCAGCAAGGGGCTGGAAAGGATCGACGCGGTGACGCAGGCGGCGACGCTGCGCCTGCGCCCGATCCTGATGACCACCTCGGCGATGGTGCTCGGCGCCGTGCCGCTGGCGCTCGCGCGAGGTGCCGGCGCGGAATCGCGTCAAGCGATCGGTTGGGTGATCGTCGGCGGGCTGCTGCTGGGCACGCTGCTGACTCTGTTCGTGATTCCGACCGTCTATTCGTGGCTGGTGCGCGGGGTGCGACTGCCGTACCTGGAGGACGAAGAGGCGATCCTGGTCCCCGGCACCGGCCCCGCCGCCGCGGGTGGCGCCGGCGTTGCGGCCGGTCCCCACCAGCGTCGGGAGCACTAGGCGAACCGGCAAGCGCAGGCAACGCTCGGCAGGTGCATTGCACCTGCCGTTTCTTGTCTCGGGATACATCATCGCGGGGAAGAAGGGCGAGTGGGGAAGGGGATTGGACATGGCACATCGACCGCTGGACGTGGGGATAGCAAAGCACATCGGAACCTACAGCGATGCGATCCTGGTGCCGCCCAACGTACGCTGGCTGATCAGCGCCGGGACGCCGGGCATGGCGCCAGACGGGACGACTCCCGAGGGAATCACCGCCCAGGCGGTGCAAGCCTGGACGAACATCATGGCCATGCTGGAGCAGGCCGGAATGGGCGTGCAAGACCTGGTCAAGGTCACCCACTACCTGGTGCGGCAGGAAGACATCAAGCCGTATGTCGCGGTGCGCGCGAAGTACCTGGGCGACGCGCGCCCGGCGTCGATGCTGCTGATCGTACCGGCGCTGGTGCGCCCGGAACTCCTGCTCGAGATCGAGATCTGCGCGGCGAAACTGGTGGCATAGGAGCCGGCGCAGGCTGCAGCCTCTCACGGCCCTCTTCGGTCCACAGATCACCCTCGAGCCCGCCGCGCTTGCGGGGCGGGCGTCTACAATCCCGCTGTGAGCACCTGGGGGACCCTCTACGTCGCGAGCGAATGGTTGATCCGGCTCGCGATGCTGTTCTACGTGCCCCAGCGGCGGGATCCCGCCGCGGCGCGCGCCTGGCTGCTGCTGATCTTTTTCCTGCCCTGGGTCGGATTGCTGCTGTATGCCGTCGTCGGGCGCGCTGTCCTGCCGCGCGCGCGGCTGCAGATGCAGCAGACGGTGTCGCGGCTCACGCGCGAGCTCCAGCCCAGGATCCTGGGCACCACGCTGGCCGAGCCGGCGCTGGCGCAGGAGTTCCAGCCCGCGATCCTGCTCGCGCGCACGCGGGGCGACTTCGCGATCTGTCGCGGGAACCGCTTCGAGCTGCTGACCGACTACCAGGGCGCCATCGATCGGCTGGTCGCCGACATCGAATCCGCTCGCGAGCATGTCCACCTGCTCTACTACATCGTGCAGGACGATGGCACGGGGAAACGGGTGGCCGAAGCGCTCGCCCGCGCCGCCGCCCGCGGCGTGGTGTGCCGGGTGATGGGCGATGGTTTCGGTTCCTGGTTTTCCTTCCAGCGCTGGAAGGGGAGGCTGCGCGCACAGGGGATCGAGTTCCTGCTCGCGATGCCACCGCGCCTGTGGGGCCCGAAGGCCGGCCGACTGGATCTGCGCAACCACCGCAAGATCGCAGTGATCGACGGGCGCATCGGGTACGTCGGGTCGCAGAACATCGTGGACCCGGACGCCAACCGCGGCCTCACCAACGAAGAGTTGGTCGCGCGCATCACCGGTCCGGTGGCGCGGCAGCTGCAGGCGGTTTTCCTCGCGGACCGCTATTACGAGCTGGACCGGTTTCCGGAGCAGCCGCTCGAGTCGCTCCTGCCGGAAAGCGAGGCGGCCGGACCCTCGCTGGCGCAGGTACTGCCCAGCGGGCCGGGCTACCACCGCGACACGCTGCACCAGATCATGATCGCGCTGATGCACGGGGCGCGCCGCAGCCTGGTGCTGACTACGCCGTACTTCATGCCGGACGCATCGTTTCAGCTGGCCCTGCGCATGGCGGCAGAGCGCGGGGTGGACGTGAGGTTGATCGTGTCGCGCGAATCCAACAAACCGTTCGTCCAGCTGGCACAGGAGTCGAATTTCGACGAGTTGCTCGACGCCGGCGTACGCGTTTACCGCTACCACGGCAACTTCCTGCATGCCAAGCATGCTACGGTCGACGACGACATCGCGGTGATCGGGTCGAGCAACCTGGATATCCGCTCCTTCGCGCTGAACAACGAGGTCAGCGTGCTGATCTACGACAGCGCGGTGGTCGCCGAGCTGCGCGCGATTCAGGCCCGCTATCTGTCGGCGAGCGAGCCGGTGGACCGGGAGCAGTGGGCGGCGCGCGGGGTGGTCCGGCGCATGCTGCAGAACATCGCCCGCCTGGCGGATTCCCTGCTCTGAGCACCGGCCACGGGACGCGCGCGTTCAGCGAAGTTGAAGGTATCGCTCGAAAACCCTCGCTGGTATGCTGGTGCCGGTGCCCCTATATTGCCTGGCGGTGTCCGCTGAATGGAGCGGGCCGCACGAGTGAATAAGGAGCCGATCATGATTACCTTGCGCAAGAGCGAACATCGCGGTCACGCCAACCATGGCTGGCTGGACAGCTATCACACCTTCTCCTTTGCCGGCTATTACGACCCGCGCGAGATGGGCTTCGGCAGCCTGCGCGTGATCAACGAGGACCGCGTCCAGGGCGGAATGGGGTTCGGTACGCATCCGCATCGGGACATGGAGATCATCAGCTACGTGCTCGACGGCGCGCTCGAGCACAAGGACAGCATGGGTACCGGCTCGGTCATCCGTCCGGGGGACGTGCAGCGCATGAGCGCCGGCACCGGCGTGTTCCACAGCGAATACAACCACTCGCCGAAAGACCTCGTGCACTTCCTGCAGATCTGGATCGAGCCTAACCAGTACGGCGTCGAGCCCGGCTACGAGCAGAAGAGCTACGGCGCGCAGGACAAGCGCGGGAAGCTGCGTCTGATCGCCTCGCCCGACGGCGCCCAGGATTCGGTCACGATCCATCAGAACGCCTGGGTCTTTGCCGGCATGTTGGACGGCGACGATACGGTGACGTACGCGTTGCCTGCCGGCCACAAAGCCTACGTGCATGTGGCGCGCGGATCCGTGTCCGTCAACGGACAGTCCCTGCGCACCGGCGACGGGGCGAAGATAAGCGGCGAGCAGGAGCTGCGTTTCCACGGCGCGCAGGCGGCCGAAGTCCTGCTGTTCGACCTGCAGTGACGGGGACCCGCGATGAGTCCGCGCAGTCGATCGGTGGCGCGGGTCGACGGCAGCCACGCGGGGCAGTCTGCGCCCCGGCTGGTCGTCGACCGCCCGCTGCCGGGGCCGAAGGAATGGAATGTGCTCGCAGCCAAAGGACGGTCCCGCTCCTGCGCGCAGCGGAGAGACGGTCGGGGTGAGGCACAAGGGGTACGTCATTGAGCGGATATCTTGAGCACGGAGTCTGGAAGACGGGTTGGTACGACACTCGCAAGACGAGCGGGGAGTTCGTACGTCCCAGCTCGCAGTTCCGCCGTCGCGTCACGGCCGACGGAAGCAGCGGGTTCAAGGCCGAGCCAGGTCGCTATCACTTGTACGTGTCGCTCGCCTGCCCCTGGGCGCATCGGACCCTGATATTCCGCAAGCTCAAGGGTCTGGAGGCCGCGATCTCGCTGTCGGTGGTCGACCCGGTCATGGGTGACGACGGCTGGACCTTCAGCGATGGGTCCGGATGCATCCGCGATTTCGTCAACGGTGCGGAGCATCTGCACCAGGTCTACACGCTGGCCGAGCTGACCTACACCGGCCGCGTCACGGTGCCAGTGCTGTGGGACAAGGAGACGCAGACGATCGTCAACAACGAGTCGTCCGAGATCATCCGCATGCTCAACTCGGCCTTCGACGCCTTCACGCCGGTCAAGACCGACTACTACCCGGAGCGGCTGCGCGAGCGCATCGACACGATCAACGCCATGGTGTACGAGTACGTGAACAACGGCGTCTACCGGTGCGGCTTCGCCACGACACAGTCGGCGTACGACCACGCTTTCGATGCCTTGTTCGCCATCCTCGACGAGCTCGAGGCCACGCTCGGCCTGTCACCTTACCTGGTCGGGGATCACCTTACCGAAGCCGACTGGCGGCTGTTCACGACGCTGGCCCGGTTCGATGCTGTGTATTACGTGCACTTCAAATGCAACCGCCGGCGCATCGCGGAGTACCCGAACCTGAGCCGCTTCCTGCGCGAGCTGTACCTGGTTTCCGGAGTGGCGGAGACGGTGAACATGGACCACATCAAGCGGCATTACTACCTGAGTCATACGCACCTGAACCCGTCGGGCATCGTCCCGCGGGGGCCGCTGCTGGAGTTCATGGCGCCGGCTTGACCTGCGCCCTTGCCGGGCGCACGCTTCGTTCCCTTTCCACGGAGGGATAGACGATGCGAAAGGCCCATAGCTTCGGTGCGCCCGGTGGGGCGGGCGAAGCTCGCCGGAAGTTCTTGTCTTCCTGCACCGCACTACTCGTAGCCGCCGGATCCAGGTTCGCCTGGAGCCGGAGTTCCTTCCCGTCCAAGCCGGTTCGTATCATCGTCGGTTTCCCGCCCGGGCAGGGCACGGACCTGTTCGCGCGCATGCTGGCGGAAAAGCTCCAGGCGCAATGGCGGCAGAGTGTGGTCGTGGAGAACCGTCCCGGTGGCGCCGGCGTGCCAGCGATGGTCGCCGGCAAGCTCGCTGCGCCGGACGGTCATACCCTGGTGATGGGCACGACCAGCACGCTGAGCACCAATCCGACGCTGTATGCGGACCTGCCCTACGACCCGCTGACGCACTTCGCGCCGGTGTCCAACGTCGTGATCGCGCCGCTTGTAGTGGTGGTGCATCCGGGCTTCGGCGCCCAGAGCTTGGCGGAGCTGATCGCTGAGGCGAAGAAAGCGCCCGGCAAGATCCAGTTCGCCCGCGCGGGGCAAGGCACCTCGCAGCACCTCGCCGCTGAGCTGCTGCAGGCGCGCGCAGGAATTCAGCTCACCCATGTACCGTACAAGGGCAGCGCGCCCGCGCTGCTGGAAGTGCTCTCTGGGCGCGTGCCGGTCATGATCGACAGCGTTGCTTCCTCGCTGCCGCATATCAAAGCCGGGAAGGTCCGCGCGCTCGCGGTGACGACTGCGCGGCGCATCCCGCAGTTGCCGGATGTGCCGACCGTGGCGGAGTCCGGCTTCCCGGGCTTCGACTGCGCCGGGTGGGCGGGGATCGTCGTACCCGCCGCCACACCCCGCGCGCTGATCGAGCGCTTGAGCGCCGATATCCAGGCGGCGCTAGCGGATCCCGCACTCAGTACTGCCATCATCGCGCGCGGCGCGACCCCCGACCCGCGCAGCCCAGCGAGCTTCGCCGACTACATCCGCTCCGAGACGGTCAAGTGGGCACAGGTGATACGCGAGGCGCGCGTGCGGCCCGAAGAGTAAGTCGGTCAGGTGAGCGACCGTGCAGATCGACCAGGGGGCACTCGCTGTCGGCTTGCTATCATGCACCAATGCTTGAGTTGCGCGCGCTTGCCAAGTCCTATGCAGGTCCAGTCCGCCGAACGGTATTGAGCGGTGTCGAACTGGAACTTAAGCCGGGCGACTATATCGCGGTGATGGGCGAGTCGGGTGCGGGCAAGTCGACGCTGCTCAACCTGATCGCCGGCCTGGACCGCCCCGATAGCGGTACTGTCGTACTCGACGGCCAAGATCTCGCGCGGCTCTCAGACGATGCTCTGACGCGCCTGCGCCGCGAACGGATGGGCTTCGTGTTCCAGGCATTCCATGTCCTCCCGTATCTGTCCGTATACCAGAATGTCGCCTTGCCATTGCAGTTGCTGCATGTGCCCGCGCGCCGGCAGGCGGGGCGAGTGCAGTCGATGCTGGGAGCGGTGGGGCTGGGCGAGCGGGCCGGAAGCATGCCCCGCGAGCTGTCCGGCGGCGAGCTGCAGCGCGTTGCGATCGCGCGCGCGCTGGTGCATCGCCCCGCGCTGCTGCTCGCGGACGAACCCACCGGCAATCTGGACCCGGACAGCGCGCGGCAGGTGCTGCGACTGCTACGCGAGCAGGTCAAGGCGGGGAATGCGGCCGGGATCCTGGTCACGCACTCGCAAGCTGCCGCGAGCACAGCCGATCGGACGCACGTGCTGACGCGGGAGGGCTTCAAGCTGCGCTGCGGGTGAGCCGCCACGCGTCATGCTGGCAGCGCCAGCACGAACGCCACCTCGCCGGGCGGGCTGCGCGCAAGCGACAGATCTCCGCCATGTGCTCGGGCGATCTCCCGGGCGAGCGGCAACCCCAGGCCAAGGCCGTCGACGCCGCGCCCGCGAGCCGGGTCGGCACGGAAGAAGCGCTCGAAGATCTTCTCCCGGTGCGCCGGCGCGATGCCCGGGGAGCTGTTGGCGACTTCGATGCGCACGTGCGCACGCTCTCGTGCGGCCCGCACTCGGATCCACCCCTTCGAGGGGTCGCTGTTGTACTTCACAGCATTGGCGACGAGGTTCTGTAACGCCTGCCTGAGCAGATCCGCGTCGCCGCTCAGCGTGACGTCGGGGCCGATCTGCATATCGATCTTCATTCCGGGGGCCAGCAGTTGAACGTCCTCCGCCAAGTCTGCCAGGGCGTCTCGAAGATGGAAAGGCGTACGCGCAAGCGCGATGCGTCCGGCATCGGCCCGAGACAGCAAGAGCAGCTTGTGCACGATACCGTGCAGCCGCCGCACTTCGTCCAGTAAGGCAGCGAACTGGCGCTGCGCTGGAGAGCCCGGCTGCTCGCTGGCCATCGCTCGCTCGATCTCGCCTTGCAGGATCGCGAGCGGCGTCTTGAGTTCATGCGCCGCATCGCTGGAGAAGCGCGACGCTTGTTGAAAGCTGCGCTCCAGGCGTTCGAGCATGCGGTTGAACACCTCCAGCAGCTCCGCGAACTCGAGATCGACGGCATCGTCTGTAAGTCGGCGATTGAGTCCTTGCGCTGTCACTCCCCGGATCGACGTGGTCAACCGACGAACCGGCGCCAGCGCCCGATCGGAGAAGAACCAGGCGCCGAGCGCAATCAGCCCGAGCGACAGCGGGAATGCCAGCAAGAGGGCATTACGGACGCCGTGCATCTGCGCATCGATCAGTGCCGTGTTCACGCCGAGAAAGGCGCGCGCGTCGCGATTGGCCATTCCTGCGAAGCGCCACGCTCTGCCGTCGGGGACTCGGACCGAAGCGATACGCGTGGGAGCTTGGTCGACGTGCGGTCGCGGGCGCGGTGGCTCATCGTCGAAGCGAGGTGGCGGCCGCTCGCGGCGCCCATCACCGAACTCGGCACGCGGGAACTCTGGGGGTGCCGCGATTCCTGCGGCATCGGCGGCTGCGGGAGTGAATCCGGCCGCAGGCCGGCCGGCCAGCTCTCCGAGCGATGGATCAGCGTGCCGTCGTGGGCAATAATGACGAACGCGACGGCACCCGTGTTCGCTTGATCGTCGCCGCCGACACGAAACGCATTGCGCAGTCCCTCCTCCCACGAACGCCAGTGCTCCGACGCTTGCGGCCTGGACATCTCGCGGGCGAGCCGCGCACGGAGTTCGGTGTCGACTCGGGCCACGACGCTGTCGCGGATCATCCACCAGGCCGTTGCGCCGAACGCCGCCAGGGAGATTCCGGCCAGAGCGGCGGCGAGCAGGGCCAAGCGCAGCCGAAGCGAGCGCAGTCTCACCTCAAGTCCCGTGCCTGCGGAAGCGGTAGCCCACGCCGCGCACGCTTTCGATGCAGGCGCGTCCGTTGCGGTCTATCTTGCGCCGCACGCGCTGGATGCAGGCGTCAACGATGTTGGTCTGCGGGTCGAAATCGTAGCCCCACACGTGCTCGAGAATCTGCGTGCGGGTGAATACACGCCCGGGAGAGCGCATCAGGTATTCGAGCAGGTTGAACTCCCGGCTGGTGAGGGCGATGCGCTCGCCGCCGCACATCACTTCGCGCGTGATGCGATCCAGCGTGAGCCCGTCCGCTTGCAGCAGGTTGTGCCGCTCGCCTGACACGCGTCGCAGCACTGCATGGACGCGCGCCACGAGTTCTTCCACGAAGAACGGTTTGGCGATGTAATCGTCGGCGCCGAGGTTCAGGCCCTCCACCCGGTCGTCCAGTTCGTTGCGTGCGGTGAGCAGGATGACCGGCGTTGGGCAGCCCGCGCGCCGCAGGCTCTTCAGGATCGACAGGCCGTCCTTGCCCGGCACCATGATGTCCAGCAGGATCGCGTCGTAGCTGCGCGCGGATGCGAATGCATGGCCGTCGTTGCCGTTGTCACAGTGGTCGACCTGGAAGCCATGCTCGCGCAGTCCTGCGCAAACAAAGTTTGCAATTCGTGTCTCATCCTCGACCAACAGGATGTTCACGCTGTGGAACTCCTACGTTGCGTTGACCTGCGTGACAAAGCCGTCATCGAAGGCCGCAGCCGGCCGTCATTCGTCCGGGGTGGAATGCAACCTGCCTCAACCGGAACCGGCGGTCGTGCGAAGGATGCCGACCGGAGAGTGCCGAGTTGGGAGAACAGCTTTCTTACCTTCAGGAGAACGGTTATGTCGGACATCAGAAAACTTGGTATTGCCGCCGCCATCGCGCTTGCCTTTGCCGGCCAGGCAGCGCTTGCGCACGGTCCGCACGGCCCCGGTGGACACGGCGGCGGCGCCGGCCCAGGCTTCGGCGAACATCCCAACGGGGGCCGCCGGGGCGGTCCGCAGTTCCACGACTCTCAAGGCGGGCAGCAAGGTCCGGGCCCAGAAGGCGGCATGCCGCGTGGGGCGAACCGCGATCGCGGCGAGGGCTCAGGGCCCCAGGGCGGGCCTCGGCACTGGGCGAACGACGAGCATGGCGGAGGCCGTGACCCGCAAGATGGTCCGCCGCGTCACACGCGCGATGGTGAGGGTCGCGGACCGCAAGGCGGCGCCCCGCGCTGGGCGAACGACGAGCATGGTGGAGGCCATGGCCCGCAAGATGGTCCGCGGGGTCATATGCCCGACGGCGAGGGTCATGGGCCTCAAAGTGGCCCGCCGCGCTGGGCGAACGACGAGGGCGGTGGAGGTCGCGGCCCGCAGGGTGGCCCGCCACGCTGGATGAACGACGAGCGCAATGAGCGCCGCGGTCCGCAGGACCAGATGCCACCGCGGCGCGCCGACGACGACGATCGGCGCCCACGCGGGACCGATCATGGCGCTGGGCGCAAGCCGCAGGATGGTCCGCCTAGCACCGCAGACAACGGCGTTGCGCGCAGGGGCGATGCACAACGGCCGCCGAGCTTGTCCGACCGCGGTGAGCCGACTCCGCGGCGCGGCTTCGACAATCAGCCGCGCACGCAAGATGCGGAGCATCGTCCCCAGGGCTTCCAAGGGAAGCCGCGCCCGGAGGGGGACGATGGCGGGCGCGACGCAGGCGCGGGGCGCGACCCCTCGGCGCATACAGACGGGCGCGAGGGTCGGGAGGAACGCTCCTAGTCTTGGTCAGCAGCAGCGGGGTGCGACGCACCCCGCGTCAACTGTGCTACCTCGACGGCGCGCAGCGTATGGCGGCCATGGCGCCCTCGAAACACGAGTGCCGCGGGTTCATCGAGCGACAAACGCGGCGCGCACTCTGGCTTCCTTCAGTACCAGGTCCATCGGCTGCGGGCGGAACAGCCGCGCGTCCATGGTCTTTGCGTCCGCAGCCACGCGCAGCGCAACTGCTGCCTGCCCCAGCACGTCCCGGTGCAGGTCCACCCCGGGTGCGACCTCGGTCACCGTCAAGCCTTCCGGAAGGAGCTTGATGACGCACCGCTCGGTCACGTAGGTCACATCCTGCTGCTGCTCGCGCGCGCGACGCCCTGAGAAGGTGACGTGCTCCACGCTGGGTACGAACTTCGCGAACTTGCCGTCTCTGCGGATCGTGAGCTTGCCATTGGTCAGGTCGAGGTCGAGTCCAGCGGCTCGGAAGTAGCCCGAGAACACGATACGGCGCGCGTGCGAGGTGATGTCGACGAACCCTCCGGCCCCCGCGGTCACGTGCGGCTTCGAGCCCAGCCGCGACACGTTCACATTGCCCTCCGCGTCCACCTCCAGGAAGGACAGCATGCACAGATCGAAGCCACCGCCCTGGAGGTAGATGAACTGGTAGGGGGCGGGGATCAGCGATTCGGCATTCGCCGCGCAACCGAAGGGGAAGCCGTCGAGGGGAACGCCGCCGACCGCGCCCTGCTCGATGGCCCATGTGACCTCGTTGGAGCAGCCTTCCTCGACCAGAATGCGCGGCACGAGCGGTGAGATGCCGAAGCCGAGGTTGACCGCATCGCCGCGTGCCAGCTCGAGGGCGGCCCGGCGCGCAATCACCTTGTCTGCGCCGAACGCAATGGGCGAGAACTCGTCCAGCCGTCGCTTCACTTCGCCCGAGATCGCCGGGTCGTAGACCGTACCGGTGGCCTGCATCTGGCCGGGATCGACGACGATGTAGTCGACCAGCGTCGACGGCACGAACGCACGCTGCATCGGGATCGAACCGCGCGCGGTCAGGCGTTTCACCTGCGCGATGACGATGCCGCCGCAGTTGCGAGCCGCGAGCGCGAGGTCGAGCACACCCAGATAGGACCCTTCGTGCTCCATCGAGATGTTGCCGATCTCGTCGGCAGTAGTGCCGCGAATGATCGCCACCTGTGTCGGGATGTTGGGGAAGTGCAGGTACTCCTGGCCGTCGACCTCGACCAGCTTCACGATGGCATCGCGCGCCGCCTCGTTCATTCGGCAGCCTTCGAGCCGCGGGTCGACGAACGTGTGCAGGCCGATCCTGGTCATCACGCCGGCGCGGCGCTGCGCAACCTCGCGATGCATGTCGAACAGGATGCCGCTTGGCACGTTATAGGCTTCGACCTCGTTGGCCATGATCATCTGCCAGATGAGCGGCGAGTCCATCGACGACGGTCCGCTCGGATAGCTGCCCGCGATCGTGCGTTTCAGCAGCCCCCTTCTGGCGATGTGGTCGATGCCCTTTATCCCGTACATGTCCCCGGTGCCGATGGGGTGCAGCGTGGTGAGGTCTCGCGGATGGCCTTCCGCGTCGAAGCGCGCGCCAATGGCCGCCAGCATTCGGTCGGGGGTGTTCAAGCCCGACGAGGAGCTGATGCTCACCACGGCGCAATCGGGGATGAGGCGGGCGGCTTCTTCGAAGGTGACGACTTTGCTCTTCATGTGAGCGCTTGCTGGCAAGCATCCGGCACGTCGGAGTCTACCGTATCGCCTGCGCACGCTCGCGCGCCGGCTCGATCTTGCCCGTGGCGACTACTTGTTCTGCGACGTCGGCGGTACGTGGCGGTCACGTAGTACGCAGCCGTCTGGCTGCGCCGCAACGAACGGGACGGCGGACTCGCAGGAGGCCCAGGCGTTCACCTTGCGTCTCGAATCACCTATCATTCCTGCATGCGGGAGCTGTCTCCCGTGGACCTACCGGAGGGTGGCACAGATGGACATCCCCGCAGGAGTCATAGAGAACCTTGGATCGCATAGCGCTGGCCCGGTGCCCACGCCGTACACCCGCCGAGCCCGCTACTTCGATTCGGGGAATGCGTTCAACATCGTCTACCCGGACGTGCCGGCGGCGAGTTTCGTCGCGCAGCGCGACGCGGCGCTGGATCCGGCGACCGGCACGCGGCTCATCCGCTGCGATCAGAGCGGCGCGCTGGGGCTGGGGTTCCCAGCGACCTCACCGCTGGTGCTCGCTGCATACGCGCGCGTCCGCGCCGGCGAATCGCTTACCTTCGATGCGCGCGCCAGTGTGGTGCTGGGTTACGTGATCGACGGTTCCGGCCGCGCCCAGCAGGGCGCCGATACGATCGCGTGGGGAGCTGGGGACGTATTCTCGTTTCCGGGCGGGCGACCGATTGAGCTGTCGAGCCCAGACCGCGACAGCGTGCTGTGGTTGGTAACCAACGAACCCGAACTTGCTTTCGAACGGTTCGCGCCCCCGGCGCCCGCTGAAGCGCTGGTGGAGGCGACGCATTTCCCCGCAGCTACGATTGCGCAGGAGCTGGTGCGTGCGCGCGCCAGACTCGCCGGCCAGCGGGTCGCCGGGCTCGCGGTCGTGTTCGCCAGCGAGCGGCTGGAAGATCGCCGCAACGTCTCGCCCACGCTCACCCTGGCGATGAATCAGCTCGGGCCGGGCGAAATGCAAGTCGCGCACAGCCACAACTCGGTCGCGGTTTCGCTCGCGATCAACGGCGAGCGCTGCTATTCGATGGTCGACGGCAAGCGCAAGGACTGGCAGCCGTTCGTCACGATGGTCACGCCCCCGACCAGCGTGCACTCGCATCACAACAACGGCACGGGACTCGCGAACTGGCTGATCGTGCAGGACGGCGGGCTGCACTACCACTGCCGCACTATGGGGTTCCGCTTCGAGGAGGCGGTGCATCGCTGAGCACGGCGTGGCGCGCGCGGACATCACGGCGTACCGCGGAGGCTCAGTGCAGCTTCACGTACTCGTACTCCACGGGCAGGTTGTTGATGCCCCGATCGGGCGGCGCGATCCAGCCGGCCATCTTGCCCGGCTCCGCGACCTTGTGCATAAGGCTGCGAACGAAGGCGCGGTCGCTCTCCGACGGTAACCACCCGCGCAGCTTGCGGTCGTATTCGTCCCGGGACAGGTTGTTGCCCTCCGGGTCGACTGGCTGATTCGCCCACACGCCGATTGAGCGGCGGAAGCGGTGACTCGGCAAAGCCAGTCGCAACGCATGGCCGGCCCGCTGGATCTGCATGTTCCAGCGCTTGACCCCGATCTCGCAGTCCTTGACATAGGACTCGCGCATCACCTCGTTCATGGCATTGCGCAAAGGCACGCATTCCGTGCCCTCCGGCGTGTCCAGCTCGAAGATCGCATCCTTGCAGACGTGATCCTGGTAGTGATGCGCCTCGTCCGGCCGCCCCTTGATGCCGTTGGCGAAGGAGCTGGCGGCATTGGACGAAACCTCCGAGCCGAACAGGTCAAGTGACGAGGTGAACCAGAAGTTGAGGTAGCGCTGGATGGTCGGCAGATCGATGGCGCCGTGGGCGCGGATCGCCGCCGGGTCTTCGGTGTTCAGCTCCTTCATTACTTCGAGCGCGCGCTTTACCACGCGGCCGACGCCGGTTTCGCCTACGAACATGTGATGCGCTTCCTCGGTCAGCATGAAGCGGCAGGTGCGCGCCAGCGGGTCGAAGGCCGACTCGGCGAGGCTCTTGAGCTGGTACTTGCCGTCTCGATCGGTAAAGTAGGTGAACATGAAGAACGACAGCCAGTCGTCGATCGGCTCGTTGAAGGTACCGAGGATGCGGGGTTTGTCGGTGTCGCCGGAATGGCGGGCGAGCAACTCCTCGGCCTCCTCGCGTCCGTCGCGGCCGAAGTACGCGTGCAGCAGGTACACCATGGCCCACAGATGGCGGCCTTCCTCGACGTTGACCTGGAACAGGTTGCGCAGGTCGTACAGCGACGGGCAGGTGTGGCCGAGCAGGTGCTGCTGCTCGACCGACGCCGGCTCGGTGTCGCCCTGCGTGACGATGATGCGGCGAAACTGCGAGCGGAACTCGCCTGGGACCTGTTGCCACGCCGGCTGCCCGTAGAAGTCGCCGAAGCCGATCTTGCGCTCCGCGATCGGATCGGCCAAGAAGATGCCCCAGCGGTAGTCCGGCATCCTGACCTCGCCATAGCTGGCCCAGCCTTCGGCGTCCACGCCGACCGCGGTGCGTAGGTAGACGTCCGCTGAAGCGAAGTCGTTGGGCCCCATCTCGCGCCACCAGTCGAGGAACTTCGGCTGCCAGTGCTCGAGCGCGCGCTGCAGCATGCGGTCGTTGGCGAGGTTCACGTTGTTGGGGATGCGCTCCGAATAGTTGATCGACATGGTTACACCCGTTCCCAGTTGAACTTCGCTTTCGATCCCGTCCCGAACACCCGCAGCGCGCCCGCCTCGCCGACGGCGTTCGGCCGGTTGAAGATCCAGTTCTGCCACGCGGACAGCCGCCCGAAGATGCGCGTCTCCATGGTCTCCGGGCCGGTGAAGCGCAGATTCGCTTCCATGCCGGTCAGCGCGTCCGGAGATAGGCTGGCGCGCTCTTCGATGGCGATGCGCACCTCCTCGCCCCAGTCGATATCGTCGGGTGCGAAGGTGACCAGCCCCAGCTGTTCGGCGAGCGCGGCAGGCAGCTTGTCGCCGATGAGCGCCCAGGCGGTCTCGACCGGCTTGGTTTCCCCGCAAAACCGGTTGGCGATCCGCGAGAGCCGGTTGATCATAGGATACGTGCCGAAGTTCAAGTGCGAGAGCGCGATGCGCGGGGCGTCCGAGTGCTCCTCGGGAAGCAGCAGCATGTAGCTCCGGTCGGAAGCCAGCGCCAGCTCGAGCAGGGTACCCGCGAAGCAGGAGCCCTGATCGATGATGGCGAACAGCGTCCTGGAGGAGACGTCCAGCCGCGCGAGCGTGCGGCGCAGGAGCGCGGTCGTCGCCCGGACGAACCAGTCGGCCTGATGTTCGGCAACGGCCGCGTCGGCAGCCAGCACGGCGTCGATGTCGCCGCGGGTCTTCAGGATCCACAGGCCGATGTCGGGCTCGTTGGTGCGCAGCATCAGGATCGCGTCGTCCAGCTCGCGCGCCATGGCCAGCGGCCACCACTGCGCGCCCGCCGCGTGGATCGTTTCGATTCTGTCCGGCGGAGTGCCGTCCGGCGCGGAGACGATGAGCGTCACGGTGCGCGCCGCGCGGTCGATCACCGCGTCCACGTGACGATAGTGGTAGCCGCTCGCGTCGACGGAGCGCTCGACCGGCGCGAGCGCGACGCCCGGGCCGGACGCAGGCCGGGTGCTCTGCGCCGCCAGCGCGCGAGCGCGGTCCTTGACGGCCTGCGCAAACTGCTGCGGCTTGGCGATGTGGTCGACCAGCTTCCACTGGCGTGCGCGATCCGCCCGCACGCCTTCCGCCGTGCTGCAGAACACGTCGGCCAGATCGCGGCGCACTTTGCGCTTATCGATGACGCGGGTGAGGCCGCCGGTGCCGGGCAGCACGCCGAGCAGCGGCACTTCGGGCAGGCTGACGGTGGAAGAGCGGTCGTCGATCATTAAGATCTCGTCGCAGGCGAGCGCCAGCTCGTAGCCGCCGCCCGCCACCGTGCCGTTGACCGCCGCGAGGAACTTCAGGCCCTCGTGCCGGCTGGAGTCTTCGATCCCGTTGCGCGTCTCGTTGGTGAACTTGCAGAAGTTCACTTTCCAGCCGTGGCTGGACTGCCCGAGCATGTAGATGTTGGCGCCCGAGCAGAACATGCGCTCCTTTGCGCTGGTGATCACCACGCATTTCACCTCGGGATGCTCGAAGCGGATACGGTTGAGCGCATCGTACAGCTCGATGTCCACGCCCAGGTCGTAGGAGTTGAGCTTGAGCCGGTAGCCGGGTTTGAGGCCCTTCTCCTCGTTCACGTCCATCGATAGCGTCGCCACCGGGCCGTCGAAGGTGAGCCTCCAGTGCGCGTAGCGATCCGGGTGGGTGTCGTAGGTGATCAGCGTACGCTGCTCGGTCGATTGCGGTACCGCGCTCATGGTGCCTCCTCTTCCTTGGTGCGGACGGTTTTCCTGAGGTCGCGCAGGCTTTGCTCGACATTACGGCCAGCGGTGTTCACCACCGCATCGGCTTGCCCGTATAGCGCCGCGCGGGCGTCGAGGATGCGGCGCAGGTCGTCCATTGCCTGGGCGTTGCCTGCCATCGGCCGGATGTCGCCCTGCGCAACCACGCGGGCCATGTGCTCCTCGGGGCGCGCCTTCAGCCAGACTGTGTAGCAAGTCGACAGGAGCAGATCGTAGGTGCCGGGTTCCGAGACGATGCTGCCGCCGGTGGCGATCACGCAGCGCTCGTGCTGTTCCAACACTTTCTCCAGTGCGCGGCGCTCGTAGCGCCGGTAACCGGTCTGGCCGTACAGCAGGAAGATTTCCGAGAGGCTGGTGCCCGCGTCGCGCTCGATCTCGCGATCCAGCTCGATGAACGGCACGCCGAGCTCTTTCGCCAGTCGCACGCCCAGCGTGGATTTGCCAGCGCCACGCAGCCCGATCAGGGCGACCCGCCGGCGCCGTTGTGCCAGCCTGTCGCCGCCGAAGCGCTGCATCAGTTCCTGGCGCGCGACGGTGAGCTGCGCGGCCGACAAGCGCTGGAGCAGCTGGACCGCGAGCGCAAACTCGGGAGACTCCGCGGCGGCCTCGCGCAGCAGGTCGATGAGCGGCAGGTTCAAAGCGGCCGCGATCTGCCGCAGGAGCAGCACCGAGGCGTTACCCTCGCCCGACTCCAGCTGCGCCAGGTAGCGTTCCGACACGCCCGAACCCAGCGCCAGGCTCTTGCGCGACATCCCGCGGCGGGCCCGCGCCTCGCGCACGCGCTCGCCCAACGCCGCGAGAAAGACGGTGTCATCGTCCACGGTCTTGGGAGCGGGCTTGCGGCGGCTCGCGGCGCCGGAATGGGTGATCTGCGGTATAGTGCTTGTCCTCGCCATGGAATGCATTATAATGCAGATTGGCTCAACCGCAACCCGGAACGATTGAAATGGGGCTGGATCTCACCATCCTGGTCGGCACCATGACCGGCACGGCGCAGTCGGTCGCGCAGGAACTGGAGCTGCGCCTGGACGATGACGATACACGCGCGCGGACCGTGTTAATGGACGGCAAGGATGCGTCGGTGTTTGCCGGCGGTGGGCTTTATCTCATCTGCAGCTCGACCTACGGCCAGGGCGACGTGCCCGACAACGCGAAGCAGCTTTACGAGTCGTTACAGACGCAGCGGCCGGACCTGTCCAACGTGCGCTACGGCGTAATCGCGCTCGGCGACCGCACGTATGCGGACACCTTCTGTAACGGCGGCCGGCGCTTCGACGTTCTCCTCACCGAGCTGGGCGCGCAGCGCATCGGCGAGGTCCTGCTGCACGACGCCAGTGCGGGCACCATGCCGGAGGAGGTCGCCGCGGAATGGGTGGAGGGCTGGATCGCGCTGTGCCGGCAGCGCGAGGCGGTCGCCGCCGGGGGGTAGGGCCGGGCTCGACCGCCTCAGGCTCACCTTTGCGCGCGGCGGTGACAGTCCGACCTTGCCTGAGTTATCGTTACCGGCTCGACGCCGCCCGAACGCGGCCGCCCCGAGGACCCCCAGCATGCCCGGCATGAGCACGGCCGACCATAGCGTCAGCCCACCCATCGTCAGCATCCCGCGCGAATACAACGCGGCACACGATCTGATCGAGCGCAACCTCGCGGCGGGCCGCGTGGACAAAGTGGCCTACATCGACGACGCCGGGCGCTACAGCTATGGCGAGTTGGCACAGCGGGTGAACCGCGCCGCCAATGCGCTCACCGCGCTCGGGCTGGAGATGGAAAGCCGCATCATGCTCTGCCATCTCGACACGATCGAATTCCCCAGCGTCTTCCTGGGCTCGATCAAGGCCGGCATCGTCCCGATCGCCGCCAACACGCTGCTTGCCACGGCGGACTACAAGTTCATGCTGGAGGACAGCCGGGCGCGGGCGCTGGTGGTGTCGGAGCAGCTGCTGCCTGCCTTCGCGCCGATCCTGAGCGGGTTGCCCTTTCTGAGGCACGTCATCGTCTCCGGGAAGGAAAGGCACGGACACTTGCATCTGCAGGACCTCACCTCTCGCGCCGGCATCTCTTTCGAGCCCGCGCCGACCACGCGCGATGACGTGTGCTTCTGGCTCTACTCGTCCGGCTCCACGGGCACGCCGAAAGGGACGGTGCATGTCCATTCGAGCCTCATCCAGACCGCCGAGCTATATGCCAAGCCAATCCTCGGCATTCGCGAGGACGACGTGGTGTTCTCGGCGGCCAAGCTGTTCTTCGCCTACGGGCTGGGCAACGCGCTGACGTTCCCGCTCTCGGTCGGTGCAACCACTGTGCTGATGGCCGAGCGGCCCACGCCGCCCGCGGTCTTCAAGCGTCTGAAGGAGCACAAGCCGACGATCTTCTACGGGATACCGACGCTGTACGGCGGGCTGCTCGCCAGCCCGGAGCTGCCCGCGCGTGGCGACGTCGCTCTGCGCATCTGCACCTCCGCCGGCGAGGCATTGCCCGCCGACATCGGCAAGCGCTGGAGCGAGCACTTCGGCGTGGAGATTCTGGACGGCATCGGCTCCACCGAAATGCTGCACATCTTCCTGTCCAATCGGCCGGGCGAGGTGCGCTACGGCACTACGGGGAGGCCCGTACCCGGCTACCACATCCGCCTGATCAACGAGGATGGCAACCTTACCGCCACCGGCGAGCTGGGGGAATTGCAGATCAGCGGCCCGAGCAGCGCCATTCACTACTGGAACAACCGCGCCAAGTCACTGGACACGTTCGTTGGAGCGTGGACCCGTGCCGGCGACAAGTACAGCGTCGACGCGGACGGCTATTACACCTATGGCGGCCGCTCCGACGACATGCTCAAGGTGAGCGGCATGTACGTATCGCCGTTCGAGGTCGAGGCCGCCTTGGTCACTCACCCGGACGTGCTCGAGGCGGCGGTGGTGGGCGCGCCCGACGATCAGCAGCTGATCAAGCCGCGGGCGTTCGTGGTGCTGCGGCCCGGCGTGCAGGTGAGCGATGAGCTGGCGGAGCTGCTCAAGCAACACGTCAAGAGCCGGCTCGCACCGTACAAGTACCCGCGCTGGATCGAGTTCGTGGCCGAGCTGCCCAAGACGGCAACCGGCAAGATCCAGCGCTTCAAGCTGCGCCAGCACGGCTGAGAATGCGCTCGGCGGCGCGGTAGCCCCACCAGGCCGCCTCTTCGAACAGCGACAGGCCCGAGAGGTCGGAGTGCGCGAAGAGAATCCGGCCGTCGACATCGCGTAGCGCGGCCAGGCCCTTGTTGCCCAGGAAGCCGGGCGGCGGTGAGGCCATGGCGTGCCCGCGCAGCGTGACCTCCAGCGCTTGGGCAGCGAGCTGGAACCTCACGCCGTAGGCTTCCAGCAGGTCGCATGCTGCCTCGTCGTACAACTCTCGCGGCGAGGCCTGCGCGAGCCAGCGCCGGGCGTCCTGTGGCGCCTGCCAGCTTAGCGCCTGATAGGCGGTGAACACCGTGCGCGGCGGACGGGCGACGCGGATGTGCTGATGCGTCGAGACGACGTAGCCGAGCCCCCGGCCGCGATACAAGACGTTGTCCCATGCCAGCGCGGTGCCCGGCCGCTCCGGCGGAAAGTGTCGCATGAGGAAGTTCGACACCAGCCACGGCGCGTAGCTCGGCATGTGCGTCTGCGGGTCGAATCCGTACGCCACGATGTCCGGCAGCACGCGCGCGGCCACCACGAGCGGCATCGCGAGCACCGCGCGCTTGGCGCGCACAAGGTAGGTGGTGGGATGCGAACCAGAGGCATCCGCGCACAGGATGTCGACACCGGTGCGCTGCTCGTCCACCCGTACGGCGAGTCCGGGTTGCCGCCAGGCAGGCTGTCCCGCCAAACGCTGCTCGATCGCCGATACCATCGCGCCGGCGAGTGAGTTGAGCCCGTCCGGCCAGGTGAGCACGGCGCCGTCCTCGGCGTTGCTGGCGTGCCCGGCGCGGCTGGCGAAGTAGTGCAGCCCGGCCCACGCGGACACGCGGTCGCACTGCGCGCCGTAGTCGTCGCGGCAGGCGTAGTCCAGATACCAGTGCAACGTGTCGGATCGATAGCCTTGCGACGTGAGCCAGTCCTTGAAGGAGAGCCGGTCCAGCGTCGTCCACGTCGGGTCGCGCGACGACAGCGCGAGCGGCACGCAGAAGGCTTTGCGTCCGTCCGCGCCGCGGGCCTGCTTGAGCTCTTCCACGGTGCGCCGGAAGCGTGCGTGCTCTGCAGCGTCGGCTGCGCCGATCCCATGCTCGGGCAGGGGTCCGTCTTGCCAAGTCCCATCGAACAGCACGCGGCCATCGGGTGCGTGGACCAGTGCCGTCTCGTCGAACTCCGGCGCCCGCGCGCCGGGATCGCCGGAGAGCAGGCCGAGGTCCGCGAGCAGCTCGCGCACGTGCACCGACTCCAGCGACGGCAGCGGGAGATAGTGTGCGCCGCGCGGGAAGGGCAGATCGTCGAAACGCCCGCCCGCCGTATTGCCGCCGGGCTCGGGACCGGAGACGACCACGAAGCGACGGAAGCCGGCCTGGGCCAGCTTCCACGCAGTGGTCAGACCGGCCACGCCGCTGCCGAGGATCGCGACGTCCGTGGCCAGCTCGCGCGTCGGCGCCGGGAAGCGCGCGCTGTCGCGCAGCATATGCCCCTCCCGCATGCCGGGCGCATTCACGGCCGGGGTCACCTCCAGGAAGCGCAGGCGCGAGCATCCAGCGATGCCGCCGGCCGCGGCCGCGAGCAGAAACCGGCGCCGGTCCATCAGCGCTGCACCCGGCTCCAGTCTTCCTCGAAGTAGCGCACCAGCACCTGCGTGTTCAGGCGGTTGGGTTCCACTGGCACCTCGCCCATGTCGGGTGGAAAGCGGAACATCTGCGCTGTGGAGGTCGCATCGAGAAAGCGCGTGGCGATCGAATAGCCCACCGGAACGGCGAACTGCGCCTGCCTGGACGCCAGGATGAATCCCCATTCTCCGAAGGAAGGTACATAGGCGTGGTACGGCCAGGTGCGCAACCCGGCTTCCTTCAGCGTCGCATTCACGCACCAGAAAGCGTGCGGCGCGAAGTACGGCGAAGTGGATTGCACCGTGAGAAAGCCGCGCGCTGCGAGGTGGCGCGCCGCCAGCCGGTACATCGGCACCGAGTAGAGTTTGCCCAGCCCGTAGTTGTGGGGGTCGGGGAAGTCCGCGAAGATCGCGTCGAACACCTCCTGGCTCGCTTCCAGCCAGCGCGCCGCGTCGTCGTTGACGACCGTCACCCGCGGGTCCTTCAGCGCCCCCTGGTTGAGCGCGACCAGCGGCTCGGCGGTGGCGAACAGGCTGGTCATCGCCGGGTCGATGTCGACCAGGGTGACGCGCTCAATGCCGCGGTGCTTGAGGATCTCGCGCACCGCCAAGCCGTCGCCCCCGCCAAGCACCAGCACTGACCGGGCGGCGGGCAGCGCCTCGAGCGCCGGATGCACCAGCGCCTCGTGATAGCGGTGCTCGTCGCGCGAGGAGAACTGCAAGTTGCCGTTGATGTAGAGCCGGATGTCGTCCTTCCAGCGGGTGACGACGAGCCGCTGGTAAGGGGTGGTCTGGGCGTGGATGATCTCGTCGCCGAACAGCCCTTCCTCCGACCACTGGG
>Ga0335070_10002092_pt1 | contig 23260 bp, 18 predicted proteins | sample Lox_Sample_13_FD_206722 | JGI IMG/M metagenome (GOLD analysis project Ga0335070, IMG submission 206722) | Soil microbial communities from Loxahatchee National Wildlife Refuge, Florida, United States - Lox_Sample_1.3 | ecosystem: Environmental > Terrestrial > Soil > Wetlands | place: USA...
GTGGGTGAGCGCAGGTACTCCACGATCGCCTCCGCCAGCGCCCCGGCGATCGCGTCCTGGGTGTCGCGCGCGAGCAGACGGCTCGCTTCCTGCGGGTTGGAGAGAAACCCCACTTCGACCAACACCGCGGGCATCGTCGCGCCGGTCAGCACCACGAACGGCGCCTGTCGGATGCCACGGTCGCGAATCCCCTGCAAAGCGTTGAGGCGCTCCTGCACGCCGCGAGCCAGCCGCGCGGAGTTGTTGAGGTTCGCCACGTGGGCGAGGTCCCAGAGGATCAACTGCACGGTGTCGGGGGTCACGCTCGCGTTCTCGCGCGCCGCGGCTTGGGCCGCCTGAGGATCGCTGGCGTCCACGCTCATGTAGTAGGTCTCTGCGCCCTGGGCCCCGCGCGCGGGCGAGGCGTTCACGTGAATTGAGAGGAAGACCGCTGCCTGTAGCCGGTTTGCGAGGGCCGTGCGGTCAGTCAGAGAGACCGTCTCGTCCGCCTCCCGCGTGAGGCGTGCGGTCACACCCGTAGCCGCCAGCCGCGCGGCGGTGGCCCGCGCCACTGCGAGCGTGATCTCCTTCTCGGTCTCTCCAGCCGGCCCCCTCGCGCCGAGGTCCTCGCCGCCGTGACCGGGGTCGAGGAGGACCAGCGATCCCGCATGAGGCGCAGCCATCGGTGCCACCGGTTCCGCCTTCGCAAGGCGCAGGACGAACCGCGGCGGGTCCTCCAGCGGATAACTCGAGGCCACCTCGGTGCCGGGGGCGAGGCGTAAGGTGAGGGTGTCGTCGCGGAGTTCCCCTGCCTGCAGCTCCGCCTCCGGGGTCACCGGGCGCGCAAGTGCAACCGGCGCGGGGAACTGCAGCGTCACCACGCCCGGCATCGCGACCAGGCGCGGCCGCTGGCTGGTACCCCGAAGCACGAGCGTGGTCCCGCTCGGGGCCTTCACTACCGACAGCTCCACCTGTTCGGCGCCGCCCACCTTGACGAGTTCGGGAGCCGCCGCCGTGCCCCGCACGGTCCAGCCGAAAGGCTCGAGCAGCGCGCCCGCCGTCGCGAGCGCGCCCATGACGTGCCCGTCTACCCCCCGCAGCGGACCCGGCAGGGGCGTGAGTCTCCCGTCCACGACCGCCAGCGACCCGCCCGGCGTGAACTGCACCTCGTGGCCGACCGCCGCCGCGTTGTAGCTCCCCGCCGCGGGGGCGAACTGCACCTCCGCTCCCACCAGGCGCAGCAAGGCCACGACGTCCAGGAGGTCCCCACGGGCGAAAACCTCGCTCGGCCCCTGCGGGGTGGTGACCGTCACCGCTGGCGCAGGGAGCGCCAGCAGCAGAAAAGCCACGGTGAGGATCGCTCTTGAACGCATCGCAGCGTAGGGCCGCGAGGACAACCGGCCCCGAACCCCGCGAGCGTACACGCTTGCACGCCGCTGGTGCAAGCGTTCGCGCCGGCCTAGCTGCGCAGTACCTCGGCCTCCAGCGCCCGCCGCAGCGCCGCGACCACCTGCGATGGGGAAGCAACCGCACCCGCGTCCTGGAGCGTCGTCACGAAGTCGCGGTGAGCGCGGCCTCGACGATACGCCGGTTCTCGGGACGGCGCCCGGAGGTAGCGCTCGAGAAGGCTCACGTCCAGGTCCACCAGGACCGAGAGCTGGAACAACACCCACCCGTGCCAGAGGCGCAGGGAGCTCCCGGCCACCTTCCGCTCCCCGAGCGCGAGATCGGAGATCCCACGAACCGCCACCCCGGCCGCCCCACACGCCGAGAGGGCCTGCGCGCTGGCGCCGCAGAAGCGACGGAAGTAGGGCTCCGGGAAACGGGTGCGGGCGTCGGCCGGTGCCACCACCGACGCCGCGGCCACACCGGGCGCCAGCACGACCGCGCCGCCGCCAGACGGGCGCACCACCACCGGCACGCCATCCTCCTGGCAGCGGTCCAGGAACACCTCGCGCTCGGGGTCACGGGAGCGGCTCAACACCACCACGACCTCCCGTGCCTCCTCGACCCGAACCGACGGCGCGGGTGCCGAGACCAGGTCCACCCCCGCAAGCGCCAGGGCATGGGGGGACGGGGACACCGGCATCACCTCGTGTTCGGGCATCGCGCCGATTGTAGCGGGGTCACCCGCATCCGCCGCTTGCACGCCTTTTTCCCCTATACTCTTAGCAATGGAATGGCACGTCCTGGGAAGCTTCGGGGGCTCCAGCCCGACATGCCGGATGACTTCCTTCCTCATCAATGGGGAGCTCGCCCTGGACGCCGGCTCGATCACCCAGGCCTTGCCGCTCGAGGCGCAGCGCCGCATCCGCCACATCGTCCTCACCCACTCGCACCTCGATCACACCGCCTCAATTCCGTTCCTGGTCGAGAACACGTTCGGCGAGCAGCGTGAGGCGCTCGAGATCCTGGTCACGCCCCAGGTGTTGCACACGGTCAAGCTGCACCTCTTCAACAACGACACCTGGCCCGACTTCACGCGTATCCCCAACGACCTCCTCCCCGCCCTGCGACTGGTGCAGGTGGAGCCGCGCGCCCCGTTCTCAGCCAACGGCCTCCGGCTCACGCCGTTCCCGGTACGGCACACGGTCCCCACCCACGCCTACCTGGTCGAGGACGAGGGCGGTGCCGTGCTCTTCACCTCCGACACCGGCCCCACCAACGAAGTCTGGGAGGTGGCCAACCGCACCGACCGCCTCCGGGCCGTCATCGTAGAGGTCTCGTTCCCGAGCCGGATGCAGGCGGTCGCCGATGTCTCGCTGCACCTGACACCCTCGACCCTCGCCGGGGAGTTGGCCAAGCTCAAGCGCGACGTCGCGGTGCACCTCTACCACCTCAAGCCCGCCTACGTGGACGAACTCCGTCAGGAGTTGGCGGCGACGAGGTTTCCGCACCCGGTGGAGGAGCTTCGCCAGGGGGACGTGTACACGTTCTAGGCTGTGCCTCGAGACTCGGGCAGCACGCCTCACCTCGCCCCTTCAGCGCTTGTCCATTCCCGCGATCACCCCACCGATGCGATCCTGGGTGGTAGGGTCGTACCAGAGGTCAAGGAAACGCTCGCCTTCCGCGGCGTCCCGCTCCTCCATGGCTTGAACGAGGCCGTGCCGAAGGAACGCCTTCGCCGCCGCGAACGCCCCCGGCGGGCGGGAAGCCAGGTGGCTCGCCAGCTGCACGGCCTCCGCCAGCACGACCTCGGGCTCGGCCAGTCGCTCCACCAATCCGACAGCCAGCGCGCGCTCGCCGGGTAGGCCGTCCCCCTCCAGGACCAGTTGCTCGACCGTGCGGGTCGGGTAAAGCGCGACCAGCATCCTGATCGCACCCGCCGGGACAGGGATGCCGAGGTTGATCTCGGAGAGCCCGAGGCGGGCACCCCAGGAGGCCATCACCCGTCGGTCGCAGGCCAGTGCGATGAGGCAGCCGCCCGCGATGGCGTGACCGGCGAGAGCGGCCACCGTCGGCGCGGGGTAGCTGACCACGCTTCGCAGCAGGGCGTTGAAGCGGACCATGAACGACCGCATCGCCTGCCGCGGCAGTCCGTCCACCTTGCGAAGGTCGAGGCCGGGGCAGAATATGCCCGGGTGGGCGCTGGCGAGCACCAGCGGCGGTGTTCCCGCGCTCTCGAGCCTGGCAAGTTCGCCCTCGATCGCCCCGATCAGCGTGTCGTCCAGGGCGTTGGGTCCGTACGAGAGGTGGAGCACGACAACGCGCTCCCGGTTCTCCAGCCGCACCGCGGGTGTGTCACTCATTCACCTCTCCTCACCTCGCGCACAAAAAGGTCGATGACCGGGGAGGCGGCGGACAACTCCGGGTGGAAGGTGGCGGCAAGTACCGACCCCTGTCGCACCAGCACCGGGTCGTCCCCACGCCGCGCCAGCACCCGCACACCACGACCCACCTCCCGCACCCTTGGGGCACGGATGAACACGCCCTCCAACTCCCGCGCCCCGAGTTCGCCCGGCTCGCACACCTCGAGCGGTACGACCGTTGACTCGATCTGGCGGCCATAGGCGTTACGCTCCACCACGGCGTCCAGGAGCCCCAGCGACTCCTGAGCCGGACCGTGCACCTCGCGCGCAAGCAGGATCACGCCTGCACACGTGGCGAGCACCGGGACGGCGCCGCGCACCAACTCCGAAAGGCGCTCGCCGAGGTCACTCCCCTCCATGAGCGTGAGCATCGTGGTCGACTCGCCTCCGGGCAACACCAGCCCGCGCACCCCGACCAGATCGCCGGAGGCGCGTACCTCGACCGTCGACACCCCGCGCGCGGCGAGCGCGCGCGCGTGCGCCTCGAAGTCGCCCTGCAGGGCGAGCACCCCAACGCGATACCCGTTGACGCCCACTCACCACCCCCGCCGCGAGAGCATCTCCTCCGGGGTGAGCTTGGCCACGTCCAGGCCCCGCATGGCACCCTCGAGGCCCCGGGAGACCTCCAGTACCACCTGCGGCTCCTGCCAGTGGGTCACCGCACGCACGATCGCTTTCGCCCGCCGGGCCGGGTCCTCCGACTTGAAGATCCCCGAGCCCACGAACACCGACTCCGCTCCCAGCATCATGCAGAGAGCCGCGTCCGCCGGGGTGGCAACGCCCCCGGCCGCGAAGTTCGGGACCGGCAGCTTCCCGTCCTTCGCGACCAGTCGCACGAGCTCGAACGGTGCCTGCAACTCCTTGGCCGCCGGGATGAGCTCCTCCCCCTCCAGAGTGCCCAGACGCCGGACCTCCCGGCGCACCGCGCGCAGGTGCCGGACCGCCTCCACGATATTTCCGGAGCCGGCTTCACCCTTGGTGCGAATCAACGCGGCCCCCTCCGCAATCCGGCGCAGTGCCTCACCCAGATTGCGGCAACCGCACACGAACGGCACCTTGAACTCGTGCTTCCACACGTGGTTCTCTTCGTCGGCCGGAGTGAGGACTTCGGATTCGTCCACGAAGTCGACCCCGAGCGTCTCAAGCACCATGGCTTCCGCGATGTGGCCGATGCGGCACTTCGCCATCACCGGAATCGAGACCGCCTGCATGATCTGATCGATCTTCTCGATGGCGGCCATGCGCGCCACCCCGCCCTCGGCCCGAATGTCGGCCGGCACGCGCTCGAGCGCCATCACCGCCGCCGCCCCCGCCTCCTCGGCGATCCTGGCCTGGGACGCGTCCGTCACGTCCATGATCACCCCGCCCTTGAGCATCTCGGCGAGGCCGACCTTCACGCGAAACTCCGGCGATGTAAAGCTCATGTTCTCCCTCCTTGTTCCGCCCACCGACCCGCACATAACGGGCCAGATCCTACCGAGACACCCACGGCTCGTTGGCCAGCAAACCTCCACCGCTCACACGAGTGGAAGCGCGCTGCGTGCGGGCGCGAGCGCCTCCACCAACCGCTGCACCGCGTCCTTGAGTCTTTCCCCCGCCACCGCGGCGTACGCCACACGCAACACGTCGTCGCGTCCGCTCACTGAGATGACTGGCCCAGGGAGCACCCAGACACCTCTTTCGCCCGCTCGCGCGGAGACCGCCCGCGAACTCCACCCGGGCGGCAACGTCATCACCAACGAGAACCCGCCCCGCGGTTCGCTCCATCCCACCCCCGCCGGGGCGTCCGCGAGCGCGCGCCGAACGACTCGCAGCCTTACACGCGCCGCGCTCCGCAGGCGAGCAAGTTGTTCCTCCAGCACGCCCCGCCGGCACAGAGCCCACGCCGCGGCCTCGAGGAAGGGACTGCCACCGAGATCAGCCGCACGCTTGACCGCGGCCACCTGCGCGAGCGGTTCGCGGGGCCCGACCAGCCACCCCACCCGAAGACCTGGGAATAGCGCCTTCGAGAACGAGCCCACCATCATGACGCGTGGATCCAATGCCGCGAGCGGCGGTGGCGCGTCGCCGTCACAAACCAAACCGGGCTCGAAGAACTCCTCGACAACCATGCACCCCGACGGGAGCAGGCGGGAAAGCAGCGCGCGCCGCCGCTTCTCGTCCAGCACGACGCCCGAAGGGTTCTGCAGCGTGGGTGTGATGATTGCGAGGCGCGGTCGTGCGCGCTCAACCAGGGGACCCACCTCCTCCGGGTGCAGCCCGTCGGTGTGTACGCGCATTCCAACCGCATGGAGTTGATGCATCGCGAGCAGCGGCGGCAGTCCGGGGTAGGTGGGATCCTCGACGAGCACCGTGTCCCCGGGGCGTGCGACCGCCCGGAGGATGAGGTCGAGACCGTGCTGCACACCCGCCGTCAGGAGCACACCCTCGGATCGCACGCCGACGCCGAGCGCGCGCAGCCTGCGGCTCAGGAACTCCCGCAGTGGCTGGTACCCCCAGTAGTCCCCGTACTGGGCGACGCCCTCCCCTTCGCCATCCCCAAGCCCGAGCCAGCGAAAGACGTTTCCCACCGGCAGGAGCTGCCGGTCCGGAGCGTAGCGGGCGAGGTCGAGGGTGCCGCCGGGCTGCTCCTGCTGGTCGGCGCGCGCGGCCACGGCCACCTGAGCCCCGCCACGACCCGGGCGGCCAACTCGCAGCACGAGCAGCCCGCGCCGGGCGAGCTCGCGGTAGGCAGCCGTCACCGTGGCCCGGTTCAACCCGATCTCGGACGCAAGCCGGCGCGCAGAAGGCAGGCCAGCTGACCCGTCAGACGCCAACCGCCGGCCGAGCGCCTCGGCCAAGCGCAGGTAGACGGGGCCAGGACCCCCCGCCCGCAGCGCACGACGCGCGGCCGACACCAGAGCTTCCGTCACCCAAGCAACCTACATATTGTCTGTGCCAGCTGTCAATAATGGCTCGGCCATTATCCTCGACCGCGCGATGGCGTCCCGGGCCGCGGTGCACCCCATTCCCCGGCCCTAAGCGCCAGGCCGGACGGTGGGCGCGTCCCGACCCTAGTGGACGTCCTTGGCGGTGCGGAAGTCGCTGATGAAACGCTGCAGGCCGACGTCGGTGAGCGGGTGCCGGAAAAGCTGCTGCAGCACCTTGAATGGGACGGTCGCGACGTCAGCGCCCGCGAGGGCGCTCTCCACGACGTGCTGCGGGTGGCGCACGGAGGCCACCAACACCTGGGTGGGGAACTCGTAAGCGTCGTAGATCTGCACGATCTCCCGCACCAACTGCATGCCATCCTGGCCGACGTCGTCGATCCGCCCCACGAACGGGCTTACGTAGGTGGCACCGGCCTTGGCGACCAGCAACGCCTGCGCTGGCGAGAAACACAGGGTGAGGTTGGTCGCAATCCCCTCCTCCGAAAACCGGGCGCACACCTTGATCCCGTCTGTGGTGATCGGCAGCTTCACCACGACGTTTTCCGCGAGACTGGCGAGCTCGCGCCCTTCTTTCTCCATCCCGTCGGCGTCGGTCGCGATGACCTCGGCCGAGACCGGCCCGGGAACAAGGCGAGCGATCTCCGAAACGAGTTCGTGGTAGGACCTTCCCTCCTTCGCGACCAGCGACGGGTTCGTCGTCACGCCGTCCAGAATGCCCCACGACGCAGCTTCGGTGATCTCGGCGACGTTGGCGGTGTCGATGAAGAGCTTCACGGTCGTTCTCTCCTATCCCTAGAACAAGCCTTCCTGGTCCGTTTCATCCTCTTCCCGCTCCGCGAGCTTGGCCACCGCCACCACCACGTCCCCGTCGCCCAACTCGATGAGCTTCACGCCCTGGGTGGCACGTCCGATCCGCCGCACACCCGCAGCCGATGTCCGGATCATCATCCCCTGGGCGGTCACCAGCATGATGTCCTCGTCCCCCTGTACGTGCCGCATCCCGGCCACGTTCCCGGTGCGCGGTGTGATCCTCATCAGCGTGATGCCCTTCCCGCCCCGTCCCTGCTCGCGGAACTCGGCCACCGGCGTGCGCTTGCCGAACCCGCGCTCGGCAACCACAAGGATGTCGCCCTTGTCGTCGGCCGGGAATGCCGCCATCACCTCCACGAAGTCGTCTGCGCGCAACGTCACGCCACGGACACCGGCCGCGACCCGACCCATGGGCCGCACGCCGCTCTCCGGGAAGCGGATCCCCATCCCCTTGTGGGTGCCGAGGAAGACGTGGCTCTTACCGTCCGTCAGCCGCACGTCGAGCAAGTCATCCCCTTCCTCCAGGTCTACGGCGATGATCCCGCTCGACCGAGGGTTTGCATACGCCGACAGCTCTGTCTTCTTGACCTTGCCGCGGCGCGTCGCGAAGAGGAGGAAGTGCTCCGCGTCGAACTCCTTCACCGCTACCAGCGCCGCCACCTTCTCATCCTGGCTCACCGGAAGCAGGTTCACGATCGCCTTGCCGCGAGCGGCCGGGCTCGCCTCCGGAACCTCGTGCACCTTCAGCCAGTACACCTTGCCCGTCGAGGTGAAGACGAGCAAGACGTCGTGGGTAGACGCCACGAACAGGTGCTCGACCGGGTCCTCGTCGCGCACCGCCGCGCCCCGCCGACCCCTGCCGCCCCGCCGCTGCGCCCGGTACATCGACACAGCCGCGCGCTTGATGTACCCGGCGCGCGTGACCGTCACCACCACATCCTCCTCGGCGATCAGGTCCTCCACCGAGAACTCGGCCTCCTCCGGCAGGATCTCCGTACGCCGCGCGTCGGCAAAGCGCCGCTTGGACTCTTCCAGCTCCCCGATGACGATGTCGAGCACAAGCTTCTCCGAGGCGAGGATCGCCCTCAGCCGCGCGATCAGCGCCAGCACCTCCTTGTGCTCGTTGATGATCTTGTCGCGCTCGAGGGCAGTGAGCCGCTGCAGGCGCATCTCCAGGATCGCCTGTGCCTGCGGGTCGGAAAGCCCGAACTTCTCCATCAACGCGGCCTTCGCCGACGGTGGATCCGCCGCCGCACGGATGGTCTTGATCACGTCGTCCAGATGATCGAGCGCGATGACCAGCCCCTCGAGAATGTGCGCGCGCTCCTCGGCACGTGCCAGGTCGAAGCGCGTGCGGCGCGTCACGACCTCCTTGCGGTGCTCGAGGAAGTGGCCCAGCATCTCGGGCAGCGTCAGCACCCGCGGTTGGTTGTCCACAATCGCCAGGAACGTGATCCCGAAGCTCGTCTGCATCGGGGTGAGCTTGAACAGTTGGTTCATCACGACCTGCGGCACCGCGTCGCGCTTCAACTCGACCACGATCCGGACGCCGTCGCGGTCCGACTCGTCGCGCAGGTCCGAGACGCCCTCGATGTCCTTGTCCTGGACGAGCTCCGCGATCCGTTCGACCAGGCGCGCCTTGTTGACCTGATACGGCAGTTCACTGACGACGATCGCGACCCGGTCGCCCTTCTTCTGGTGCTCGATGCGCGCCCGCGCCTGCATCTGGATCGAGCCGTGCCCGGTCGTGTAGGCCTCCCGGATCCCGGCGGTCCCGCGGATGATGCCGGCAGTCGGAAAGTCCGGGCCCGGGATCAGCTTGATCAGGTCTTCGACGCCGATCGCGGGGTTGCGGGCGAACGCAACCGTCGCGTCGATGACCTCACCCAGATTGTGGGGTGGGATGTTGGTCGCCATCCCGACCGCGATCCCCGAAGAACCGTTGACCAGGAGGTTGGGAAACTTCGAGGGGAGAACCGCGGGCTCCTTCAGCGACCCGTCGTAGTTGGGCAGCCACTCGACGGTCTCCTTCTCGAGGTCGTCGCCGAGCATCTCCTCGGCGAGCCGGGCGAGGCGGACCTCGGTGTACCGCATGGCCGCCGCGTTGTCCCCGTCCACCGACCCGAAGTTTCCCTGCCCGTCGACGAGGACGTGCCGCATCGAGAAGAGTTGTGCCATGCGAACCAGAGCGTCGTAGATCGCGGCGTCCCCGTGCGGGTGGTATTTCCCCATGACGTCGCCCACGATTCGCGCCGACTTCTTGTATGGCTTGCCGGCCGTGCTCCCTTGCTCCGACATCCCGAAGAGGATGCGGCGATGTACCGGTTTCAGCCCGTCGCGCACATCGGGCAGTGCTCGGCCGATGATGACGCTCATCGCGTAGTCGAGGTAGGAGCGCTTCAGCTCCTTCTCGATCGCGACCGGGACCCGATCCTCCCGGGCAAGCAGCGTGTCAGTCATTGTCGGTCGGTCCTCTTTCTCAGATGTCCAGGTTGACAACCTCGAGGGCGTTCTGCTCGATGAACGCCCGCCGCGGCTCGACCGCGTCGCCCATCAGCACGGTGAAGAGTTCGTCGGCTTCCGCTGCGTCTTCGACCCGCACCTGGAGCAAGCGGCGTGTCTCTGGGTTCATGGTCGTGCCCCACAGTTGCTCAGGGTTCATCTCGCCCAGTCCTTTGTAGCGTTGGATCGAGAGACCGTGGCGCGCGCTCTCGTACACCCGCCCGACCAACTCGTCGACCGACTCGTAGGTCTCCTTGACGCCCTCCAACTCGAGGTGGAACGGCGGAACGTCGAACTCCTTCAGGTGCCTGTGGAGGTCGAGCAGTTGGTTGTACTCGTAGGTGCGCAGCAGGTCGAAGCCGAGTTCGACCATCCGCTTCCGACCGTTCTTGTTGTAGGTGACCCGCACGAGCTTCACCCCGTGTTCCTCGTCCTCGACGGTCACCGCATCTTCGTACTCCTCGCGCAGCTCGCCCGCGAAAGCGTCCATCAGCTTGCCATCGGCGAGGTGGTCACGCTTCCCGAGACCCTGGCGCAGCATCGCCATCACCAGGTCGCGCGGCCACCCGCGCTGGTCGAGGCGCTCCACATGCTCGAGCGTACGCTCGAGCCGGCGGATGGCGTCCTTGAGATCCTTGCCCTTGAGGGTGCGCCCGCTGCCGGCGAGGGTCAGCGTGGCGCCGTCAGAGAGCCGATCGAGCAGAAACGATGACAGCTCGGGGTCATCCTTGAGGTAGCGCTCTTCCTTCTTGTGTGCCACCTTGTAGAGAGGCGGTTGCGCGATGTAGAGGAACCCGCGCTCGATGACCGGCCGGAAATGACGGAAGAAGAACGTCAGCAGAAGCGTCCGAATGTGCGCGCCGTCCACATCCGCGTCGGTCATGATGATGATCTTGTGGTAGCGCACCTTGGCGACGTCGAAGTCCTCGGTCCCGATCCCCGTGCCCAGGCACTGGATGATCGTCCTGATCTCCTGGTTTGAAAGCATCTTGTCGAAGCGCGCCTTCTCGACGTTGAGGATCTTCCCCCGCAGCGGCAGGATCGCCTGGAAGCGACGGTCGCGACCCTGCTTGGCCGAGCCCCCGGCCGAGTCCCCCTCGACCATGAACAGCTCGGCACCGGCCGGGTCCTTCTCCTGGCAGTCCGCCAGCTTGCCGGGAAGTGAGGAGCTGTCGAGTGCGCCCTTCCGGCGCGTCAACTCGCGTGCCTTCCGTGCCGCCTCGCGGGCGCGCGCCGCCTCCACGCACTTCCCCACGATGCGGCGCGCGATCGGTGGGTTCTCCTCGAAGTACTCCGCCAGACGCGTGTTCACCACTGATTCGACCCATCCCTTCACGTGGGACGAGACCAGCTTGTCCTTCGTCTGGGAGGAGAACTTGGGGTCCCGTATCTTCACGGACAGCACCGCGGTGAGCCCCTCGCGCACGTCCTCACCGGTGAGGCCTTCAGGGAGGTTCTTCAGCAGGTTGTTGGTCTGGCCATAAGTGTTGATCGTTCGGGTCAGGGCAGACCGAAACCCCGAGAGGTGCGCGCCGCCGTCCGCGTTGTAGACCGTGTTCGTGAACGGAAGGACGTTTTCGGTGTAGCCATCGTGCCACTGCAGTGCAATGGCGATCTCCTCGCTTTCCTCGTTCCCCTCGACGAGTTGGATCGGCTTGGAGTGCAGTGTGTTCTTGGCGCGGTTCAGGTACTCGACGAACGCCGCGATTCCGCCCTTGAACTGGAACTCCTGTTCGCCACCGTTGCGCTCGTCGTAGAAACGAATCACCAGACCCGGGTTCAGGAACGCCAGTTCGCGCAACCGCTGGACCAGCAGATCATGGTGGAACTCGAGGATCGAAAAGATCTCCGGGTCGGGCTTGAAGCTGACCACCGTGCCGGTCTTGCTCGAGTTGCCGACCCGCCGCAGGTCCGCCACCGGAACACCCCGGTGATACTCCTGCTCCCACACACCGCCGTCGCGGCGGATCTCCAGACGCAGCCACTCCGAGAGGAAGTTGACCACCGACACGCCGACCCCGTGCAGACCTCCCGAGACCTTGTAGGCGTTGTTGTCGAACTTGCCGCCCGAGTGCAGCTCGCACATGATGACTTCCGCGGCGGAGCGCCCGCTCTCCTTGTGGGTGTCCACTGGGATGCCGCGCCCGTTGTCCTCGACGGTGGCCGAGTTGTCGGTGTGAATCCGCACTGAAATGCGGGTTGCAAACCCTGCCTGTGCCTCGTCAACGGCGTTGTCCACCACCTCCCACACCATGTGGTGCAGCCCCGAGAGGTCGTCGGTGTCGCCGATGTACATGCCGGGCCGCTTGCGAACCGCCTCCGGCCCCTTGAGGACCTTGATGCTCTCGGCATCGTAGATTTTTCCTGTCAACCTTCACTCCCCTCCAGACGCCACCACCTCCACGGTCCCGGCACGCATCCGCCAGACCGTGCCCCCCGCCAGGTGCGGCAGCACCATCTCCTCGTGCGCCGAGGAGAGCAGCGCTTGCGCGCCTCCCTGCAGCCGACCGAGCACCCGCCGCAGCACCGCGGCATCGAGCTCGGTGTCAACGTCGTCAAAGACCACGGTGGGGGTTGGCCCCCTCACCTCCATGACCAGCGCCATCGCCGCGAGCTTCAGCGCCGTGGCCAGGAGCTTCCCCTGTCCTGCGGACAGCACCTCTCTGGCCGGGGCGGCTTGCACGGTGAGAGCCAAGTCGTGGCGGTGCGGCCCCACGGCCGTGTGGCCGCGTGCGCGCTCCCGGCGGCGCGAGGCCGCAAGCGCGGCGCGCAGGCGAGCCGCCAGGGTCGCGGCTTCTGCGACCGCGACGCCATCTGGCGAATTATACCGCAAAACAGGCCGAGAAAGGGCCCAGCCAAGGGCCTCCAACTCCTCGCCCAGGTGCCTCTCGAGACCATCCACCGCCGCCTGCCTGAACCCCACGATGCGCGCCCCCAGGAACGCGAGATCGTGCTCGAAAGCCTCAAACTCGTCATCCCGCCCACCACCGCCCAGGAGGGCGTTGCGCTGTCGCAGCGCCCTCCGGTAGCGCTGCAGCGCCGGGAGCGCCTCCGGGTGCAATTGGAAGCAGAGACGGTCGAGGAAGCGTCGCCTGTCCTCGGGCGCACCCCACACCAACTGGCGGTCGTGACCGGACAGCGTGGTCACCGGAAAAAGTTCCAGGTATTCCGCGGCTCCCAGCCGCCTGGCACCCCGGAACAGGCTCCTCGCCAGGGTGCGTCCGACCCGTGCCTCCTGCCTGAGTTCTACGGGCGCGCCGGCGCGCACGACCGCCCCGGTCAGGGTGAACCCGCGCGCGCCCCTCTGCACCCACGCAAGCGGCGGACCGGGGCGAAACGACGCGAGGTTTCCCAGGACCGCCAGTGCCTCCAGGAGGTTGGTCTTGCCGGAACCGTTAGGGCCCACGATCACCGTGAGGCCGGGGCGAAACTCCAGCTCCTGCGCCGAAAGGTTGCGAAAGCCAATCAGGGAAATGCGATTGAGGAGCACGCCGTCACAGACGGATCGGCATGATGACGTAGAGACACTCTCCGCCCGCCGCATCCTCGCCCATGGGCGTGATCACGATGGGCCCGTCCGCGTCGCGGAGCTGCAGCTCGATCTCCTTGACCTCAACGGCGTTGAGAAAATCGAGCAGGTAGTTCGCATTCACGAACACCTTCAGCGATTGGCCTGCGTAGCTGCAGGACACCTCTTCCGCCGCCTGACCGAGGTCAAAGCCGACCGAGGCCAGCGCGATCGCATCCTTCTCGAACTGCATCTGAATGCCATGGGTCCGTTCGCTGGCGAGAAGCGCCACGCGCCGCAACGCCGACGCGAGCTCCTGGCGCTGCACCTGCGCCCGGTGGGGATTGTCGCGCACCAGCACACGCTCGTACTGCGGGAAGCGCGCCTCAAGGACGCGCGAAAGCAGCACACGGTCACCGAGCCGGAACGCGAGGTGGTTCTCCCCGCGGGCGACGTACAGCGGTGCGTCCGCCTCCGCGCTGAGGTGACGCAACTGGTTGAGCACCTTGCGGGGCAGCAGTTGGTGCTCAAACGGAGGCGCCCCCGAGCCGTGTGGAGCCTTCACCCAGGCGAGGCGGTGGCCATCGGTCGCGACCATCTCCAGGAACTTGGGCGAGATCAGCAGCAGCGCCGCGTTGTACTGGAAGTGACCCTCCTCGGCCGAGACCGCAAATACCGAACGGTCGATCAGGCGGCGCAGCGTCGTCAGGTCAACCGCGAACCCCTGACCATCTGGTACCTCGGGCAGCGTGGGAAAATCCGCCGGATCCAAGCTCGCCAGTTGCGAGTTGAAACTGCCAGAGCGGACCTCGACGCGCGATTCCTTCCAGGAGAGATCTAGGGTGTCGGCAGGCAGCGAACGCACAAGGTCGAAGAACACCTTGCCGTGAATCGTCGTGCGTCCCTCTTTTCGCACCACCGCCGAGCACTGCGTGTAAACCGTCACGTCGAGGTCGGTGGCCGCGAGGTGGAGACGATCCCCCTCCGCGGTGAGGAGAACGTTGGAGAGAATAGGGATCGTGGTGCGGCGCTCGACGACCCCCTGGATCAGCTGGAGTTCCTCGAGCACGGTCGCGCGATTGAGGGTCACGTCCATTTGCTGGTCTCCCGCCTGCTGCTACGAAGCAGGAGGATTGTACAGGCTTTCGTAGTAGTCGTCGAGGGTGTGGAGGAGCATGGTCGGGGTGGTAGGGGTCTGGTTTCGCAAGGGTTGAGCGGAAGGGATCTGCGGATGCCGGGTTGTGGAAGGGTGCGGAAAAGAGCGGCCCGCAATCCCTGGGCCCTGGCTTTTCCGCAGGCTATCGGAAGTGTTCCACAAACGTGGTGAGCGTCGCGTCCAATGAGGGGTTGGAGCGCCGCTCCTCGGTGATCGTCTCCACCGAGTACATGACGGTTGAGTGGTGTTTTGCGAAGAGCTTCCCGATCTCCGGGTAGGAGAGTTGCAGGATCTCGCGGACCAGGTATATCGCCACTTGGCGGGGAAATGCGACGGAACGCCGGTTGTCGCGGCCCTTGAGGTCGGCCACCTTGACACCGTAGTGGTGGGCGACAAAGCGGATGATGTCGGAGGGAGTGGCGTGCCGCTCCTCGGGGAGGAGCGGGGTGAGCGCGTTGCGGACGGTCTCAAGGGTGGCGGGCTGCCCGGTGAGGGTGCAGTAGACGATCACCCGGTTGAGGTACCCCTCGAGCTCCCGGACATTCTCCCGCACGCGGCGCGCGATATAGAGCACGACGTCGTCGGGAAGGTCGACCCCCTCGGTGTGAGCCTTCTCGCGGATGATCGCGCACTTGGTTTCGAGGTCCGGAGGCTGGATGTCGGCCACCAAACCCCACACGAAGCGTGTCCGCAGGCGCTCCTCGAGACCCTGAATCGTCGCCGGAGAGGTATCGGAGGTCAGCACGATCTGATGGCCGGCCTCGTGAAGGGCGTTGAATGTATGGAAGAACTCCTCCTGGGTTCGCTCCTTGCCGGCCAGGATGTGAACGTCGTCGAGCAGGAGGGTGTGAATCGAGCGGTAGGCCTCGCGGAACGCAGCCATACGCTGCAGGCGGATCGAGTTGATGAGTTCGTTGACGAAGTTCTCGGTGGGGACGTAGCGGACGCGGCTGCGCGGGTTGCGCGCCAGGATCTCGTTCCCGATGGCATGCAGGAGGTGGGTCTTCCCGAGGCCCGAGCCGCCGTACAGGAAGAGGGGGTTGTACGCGCGCCCCGGGTTCTCGGCGACCGACTGGGCGGCCGCGCGGGCGAACTGGTTGGAGGGACCCGGAACAAACGCGGCGAACGTGTAGCGGGGCTTGAGCGGAGCGCCCCGGTGCGCCGGCACGGCGGTCTGGCTGTCGCCGGCGATGTCCAGCGACACGGTCACCTCGTGCCCGGCCGCCTGGGAGGCGCACTCCTGGAGAACCGAGAGGAAGTGATCGTGGATGTAGTCGGCGTACACACGGGAGGGCGCGACCAAGGTGAGCCGGTCGGCGGAAAAGCGTGCGCCGAGCGGGGCGAACCAGACCTCGAAGTCGTCGGGTGAGAGTCGAGTTCGCAGGATGCTCTGGACGCCGGACCAGAGGTCGCTTGAAGGCATGTTTCACACTGCCCAAAAGGGCCCGCGGAGCTTAGCACAGCGAACGGTTGACCGCGAGCAGGCGGCAAAGTACACTGCGCATTCCCCGCAACCTGACGGTCGGGGGCAGCAAGGGGTGACAGCATGAAGCGGACCTTTCAGCCGAACAACCGGCGGCGGAAGAAGACCCACGGCTTCCGGGCGAGGATGAGTACGCCCATGGGGCGGCGGGTGCTCGCGGCGCGCCGCCGCAAGGGGCGCAAGCGCCTGACCGTTTGAGCCACGCGAGGGGGATCTGGACAAACTGCTGCGACGCGCGGAGTTTCAGCGTGTCTACGCCGGTGGCGTCAAGGTGGTGGGACGGTACCTGGTGGTCTTTGGCCTCACCCGGCAAGGTGAGGTATGCCGCCTGGGAATCACCGCAACGCGGAAGATCGGCGGTGCGGTGGTGCGTAACCGGGCGCGCCGGCGCGTTCGCGAGGTGTTTCGCGCGAATCGGCAGTTGCTCGCCGGTTGGGGTGGGGACCTGGTGGTCAACGTGCGGCAGGGGTGCGCCGCAGCTGTCTGGGGTGAGTTGGTGGAGGACTTCGCACGGTGCCTGAGCAAGCTCCTGCAGGGGGTCCGACCGCCCGCCTCGTGATGGCCGTACTGGCGGCATACAAGCGGTGGCTTTCGCCACTGCTCCCGCCAGCGTGCCGCTTCCAGCCAACGTGTTCGGAGTACATGCGGGAAGCGATCGCGGAGCACGGGCTGCCGCAGGGCGTGTGGCTGGGTGTGCGCCGTCTGGCACGCTGTCACCCGTGGAACCCGGGCGGGTACGACCCGGTGCCGGCGCGCAGAGGGGGACGGTAGATGGAGAGGAGAGTCTTACTGGCGGCGCTGCTGTCGGGTGTGGTCATCATCCTCTGGTTCTCGCTGTTCGCGCCGCCCCGGCAACCGGCAGGGCCGAGTGCGGCTCCACCCGCGATGAGTACGCCTTCGGCAACCCAACCGGGCTCCGCGGCCGCTCCGGTGGCGACACCCCAGCCGCAGCAGCCAGCGGCACCGGCGGTGCCTGCGATGATCGGGCAGGATGCCGCTGAGGTTGCCGTCGGGGGGGACGGGTGGCACGGTGCGGTGAACCCGCGAGGGGGCGTGCTGACCTCGCTGATTCTCTCGGAGTACAAGGACGGCGCGGGCGCGCCGCTCGAGTTGGTGCTCTCCGGTGTGGCGGCGCCGCTCTCGGCAGGGGCACCTGGTCCCTGGAACGACGAGCTCTACCAGGTCGAGCGGGGGAATGGGCGGATCGATCTGCGGTGGAGCGACGGGAAGGGGAACTGGGTCGAGAAACACCTGAGCGTCGGTGGGGGGAAGTACGCGCTTGAGGTGGAGGTGCGCGCGGGGGGCGAACCGGCGCGCGCCGGGGTGGTCGTGGCGGCGGGCCTGCAGAAGGGGCTGAAGCCCGAACAGCAGGGACGCTTCGGCGGATCGGACGCGGCGGTGCGGGTCGCGGGAAAGCTCGAGCGCGTGAACGCGGCCAAGCTCGATGGGCTGAAGCTCGTGCGCGGACCGATCGACTTTGCCGGCGTGGAGGACCAGTACTTCTTGGTGGCGCTGTTGCCATCGGGTGGCGTGGACGAGGTCCGGATCGCAGGGGTGAGCGAGGGATTGGTGGGGGCGGGAACCACCGGGCGTCCGCAGGTGAGGCTTCCAGAGGTGGTGGTCGTCGGATCGGGAGGCGTGGTGCGCGGGACGCTCTACGCCGGGGCCAAGGAACGGAGCACCCTGGTGGGGTACGGGCGCGGGCTTGAGGAAACGCTCTCGTTCGGGATCTTCGGTTTCCTGTCGGTTGCGTTCCTGGCCGCGTTGCGCTGGATCCACTCGTTCGTGGGGAACTGGGGCGTTGCAATCATCGTGCTGACGGCGGGGATCCGCCTCCTCCTCTTTCCCTTGAATCACAAGAGCGCGGTGCAGATGAAGCGGATGCAGGCGCTGCAACCCAAGATGAAGGCGATCCAGGACCGCTATCAGGAGCGCGCCAAGAAGGATCCCAACGTGCGGGCGCGGATGAACCAGGAGGTGATGGCGCTCTACAAGCAGGAGGGCGTCAACCCGATGGGTGGGTGCCTGCCAATGCTCGTGCAGCTGCCGATCCTGTGGGCTCTGTACTCCCTTTTCGCCTATGCGATCGAGCTGCGCCAGGCGCCGTTCGTGTTTTGGATCAAGGATTTGGCGGCCAAGGACCCGACCTACATCACGCCGATCCTGATGACCGCCAGCATGGTGCTCCAGCAGCGCATGGCGCCGCAGATGGGGGATCCCGCGCAGCGGCGGATGTTCATGTTGATGCCGTTCATCTTCGGTTTTATGTTCATGAGCTTCCCGTCGGGCTTGGTGCTGTACTGGCTGATCAACAACATCTTCACGATCGGGCAGCAGGTACTGACCGAAAAGATGATGGCGGGGGCCGAGCCGGCGAAGTGACCACGTGGCGGGGTCGTGGGCGGGAGGCGTGGGCGGGCCGGCTGCAGGCGGTCGGGATCCAGACCGGGGTCGCCGCGGCGCTTGCGGTGTACCTCGAGCTGCTCGGACGCTGGGACGCCGCCGTAGATCTCGTCGGTGACATGGATGAGGAAGAGTTGCTGGCCGGGCACGTCCTGGAGTCGCTGGCGGCGTTGCCATGGGTAGACGCGTCCGGCACCCTGCTGGACGTCGGGAGTGGGAACGGCTTTCCGGCAGTCCCCCTGCTGCTCGCTCGGCCAAAAGTTCACGGGGTGCTGTTGGAGCCGCGCGAGCGGCGGTGGGCTTTCCTGCGGGAGGTTGTCCGGGAGCTCGAACTGCCGGCGGAGGTGGTGCGGGAGCAGGTGAGCGAGCACCGCGGGAGCGGCTACACGGTCGGAACGGTTCGGGGTGTCGAGGTGGGGGCGTGGCTCCCGCATGCGACACGCCTCCTGCACCCGGAGGGAACCTGGCTGTGGTGGACCAGCAAGGCGAACGCCGCCGAGCTGGACCGCAAGGTGCCGGAGGGGCGTGTGTTAACCTTCGCGCTGCCGGATCCGACGCGGGGGAACCTGGCGGTGTGGCGTCGATGTTCCACGTGAAACATTGGGAGAAGTTGTGAAGCGTCAACGAGTTGTGGCGATAGCCAACCAGAAAGGCGGGGTCGGGAAGACCACCACGGTGATGAACCTGGGCGCAGCGTTGGCGGCGGTCGAGCAGACCGTGCTCGCCCTCGACCTCGACCCCCAGTCGAACTGCACCTCGGGTCTGGGGTGGGAGGGGAACGGCGTCACCTCGTACGAGGTCCTGGAAGGTCTGGTGCCGCTGCGCGACGCCACGGTCAGCACGCGCTTCCCGGGGCTCGACCTGCTTCCCTCGAAGCGCGACTTGGTGGGGGCAGAGGTGGAGTTGCTCGGCGACCCGAGGCGGGGCGAGCGACTGCGGGTGGCTCTCGCGACCTCGCCCACCGACCACCAGTGGGTGTTGATCGACTGCCCGCCATCGCTGGGGATTCTGACCGTCAACGCCCTGGCCGCAGCCGACGCGGTGCTGATCCCGATCCAGTGTGAGTACTTTGCCCTCGAAGGGGTGAGCGAGTTGATGCGGACGCTGGAGCGGGTGCGCGCGGCTTGGAACCCCACGCTCGCGGTGGACGGAGCCGTGCTGACGCTCTACGACGAGCGGGTGACGCTCTCACATCAGGTAGTAGCCGAGGTGCGGCGGTTCTTCGGCGAGTTGGCTTTCCGGACGGTCATTCCGCGCAACGTGCGGCTGGCCGAGGCGCCGTCGTTCGGCCGCACCATCCTGGAGTACGACATCCGGTCCCGGGGTGCCCAGGCGTATCTCGGCCTCGCCCAGGAGCTGCTGGAGCGACGGAGGACGAATGAAGCGGTCCGCGTTGGGTAAGGGCTTTGCCGCGCTGATCCCCGAGGTGCCTTCGCCCCGGAGCGCCGGGGTGGCGGAGCTGCCGGTGGCGGAGATCCACCCCAACCCGCTCCAGCCGCGGCGGCAGTTCTCCGAGGCAAGCCTGGAGGAGCTGGCCGAATCGGTGCGGCAGCACGGGGTCCTGCAACCGGTGGTGGTGAGCCGGGCCCCGACGGGTGGGTACGAGCTCATCGCGGGCGAGCGCCGATGGCGGGCAGCGCGTCTGGCCGGGCTCGAGCGCATCCCGGCGGTGTTGCGCGAAACCGCCGGGGACGCGGACCAACTGGCCCTTGCGCTGATCGAGAACCTGCAAAGGGAGGATCTGACCCCAATCGAGGAGGCGCGCGCCTACCACCACCTGCGCTCGGAACTGGGCCTCTCTCAGGAGGAGATCGCGCGCCGGGTCGGCAAGGAGCGCTCCACGGTGGCCAACGCTCTTCGCCTCCTGCAGCTCCCACTCGAGGTGCAGGAGTTGGTGGATCGGGCGGAGCTTTCCGCCGGGCACGCGCGTGCGCTCGTCGGCGCCGGCGGGGCCGAGCGTCAGGCGGCGCTCGCGCGGCGCTGCGTGCGGGAGGGGTGGAGCGTTCGGGACCTCGAGCGTCACCTCCAGCCCCGAGCCGCGAGGGCTCGGCGGACGGTCGATCCCGAGACCAGGGAAGCGGCGGATCGCCTGTCGCTTTCGCTCGGCGTGCCGGTGGAGATCCGCCGTCGTCGCAGGGGAGGCGAGATCCGCCTGCGCTTTGCGAGCGAGGACGAACTCATCCGTCTGTTCCGGCAACTCACACGGGAGAAGAGATGAAGAAGAGCCACGGAACGCTCAACGGGTTTCTGGATCAGGGTTGCAGCATCAAGGGTGAGGTGGCCTTCTCGGACCTGCTGCGAGTTCACGGACACGTGAGCGGGACGATCTCGAGCGAGCACGAACTGCTGGTGGGCGAGGGTGGTGTGGTGGAGGGCGAAGTCGCGGTGGGGCGGTTGGTGGTGGCGGGGACCGTGCGCGGGACCGTGCGGGTGAAGGAGCGCGTGGTGGTTCACGGGACCGGGAGAGTGTTCGCCGAGGTTTTCGCTCCTACGCTGGTGGTCGATGAGGGAGGCATGTTGGAGGGACCGGTGCACATGACGCGACCAGACAGGTCGGCTGAGGCACCCTCTTGACACGCGGGGTTGAACCGTCTAGCGTTGCCGGCTGGTGATATTGAGACGCGCAACCGGAGGCAACGATGAAACGAGCTGAGAAGTTCTTCGTCCAGTACCTGCGTGACAACAACCTGAAGGTGACGAAGGAGCGTCTCATGCTCCTCGATGAGCTCTTCAACTCCACCGGGCACCTGGACGCGGACTCACTGCTGTTCCAGCTCCGCAACCAGAGCAAGCGGGTGTCGCGCGCCACGATCTACCGCACCCTGGACCTGCTCGTTCAGTGCGGGCTCGCCCGCAAGTCGCGACTCGGGAGGGAGCACTACGTGTACGAGCGCGTCACACCCGGCAAGCGCCACGATCACATGGTGTGCACCGGATGTGGCAGGATCATCGAGTTTTACGACGCCGACCTCGATGAGCGCCAGCGGCAGGTGTGCCTCGAACACAGCTTCCGGCCGAGCTTCTACAGCCTCCAGATCCAGGGGCTGTGCGCGGAGTGCCAGCGCAACGAGTAGCCGCCCCGCTGTCCCGAAGCGACGCTTTCTCCTTGATTGTTAAGTATACTTGACAAACCCCTCCCTGCGGCGCACACTCACGGTGACATCCGGCCCGTGACCCGGGCCGTTGTCCGCCGATATGAGCCGCGCACCAGACCTCGCGCAACGCCCAATCCAGCCTGCCGTCGTACTGGTTGGCAACCCGAACGTTGGCAAGAGCGTCATCTTCGGGGCTCTCACTCGAACCTACGTGACGGTGGCCAACTACCCCGGAACGACGGTGGAGATCACGCGCGGCCGGGCACTGTCGGTCCCAGGTGGGCCTGATGTCATCGACGCCCCGGGTACCAACTCCCTGACGCCCAGCTCTGACGACGAGCGTGTCGCACGCGACCTCCTACTCACCGAACCCGATGCGGTAGTGCTTCAGGTCGGGGACACCAAGAACCTCCGTCGCGCCCTCTACCTCACCATACAGCTCGCGGAACTCGGACGGAGGCAGCTTCTGGTCCTGAACCTGCAGGACGAAGCCCGCGATCTCGGCGTGCGGGTGGAGGCGGCGGAGCTTGAGCAGCGCCTCGGGATCCCAGTCATCCCCGCAACGGCGATCCGGAACGCGGGCCTCGACACGATCCGGGGGCGCCTCACGCAGGCCACAGTTGCCCGCCTCCAGTGCACGTACCCGGCGGTCGTCGAGCACGCAGCGCTGGAAGTAGCGACGCTGCTTCGCGAGGAACTGGGCGATGCCCGGCGCGCGGCAGCCCTGATGCTGCTGTCGGACAACCACAGCGCGACGGGTCCGTTGCTGCTTTCTCTCCCGGAGGGCGGAGCGGCGCGCATCGCGCAGCTACGGGCCGACCTCGAGCGCGCGCTCGGCGTCAGCGCAGCAACCGCGATCTCCCGGGCACGACACCGGGCCGTGGCGGAGCTGCTGCGACAGGTATTTCACGTTCAGCGCGCACGTCGCGGCACGCTCCGCGACCGGCTGGGTGCACTCTCCATGCACCCGGTGTGGGGCGTGCCGGTACTGGCGGCGGTGCTTCTCCTCGCGTACGCCTTCGTGGGTGTGTTTGGTGCCGGCACCCTCGTGAGTCTGGTGGAGAACGGCCTCTTCGGGAAAGTGATCAATCCGGTGGCGACCTCCGCTGCGGCGAGGTTTCTGCCCTGGGGGTGGCTGCGCAACTTGGTCGTCGGTCCGTACGGCCTCGTGACCATGGGGCTGACGTACGCGATCGCGATCGTTCTGCCGGTGGTGGGAACGTTCTTCATCTTCTTCGGCGTGCTGGAAGATTCGGGGTACCTTCCGCGGCTGGCCGTCATGGTGAACCGGGTTTTCCGCGGCATGGGCCTGAACGGCAAGGCGGTCCTGCCGATGATCCTCGGGCTCGGCTGCGACACCATGGCCACGCTCACGACCCGCATCCTGCCGAGCAAGAAGGAGCGCGTCCTAGTCACGTTGCTTCTCGCTCTTGGCGTGCCGTGCTCGGCGCAACTCGGGGTGATCCTGGCGATGCTTGGCTCGATGGCCCCGGCCGGCACCCTGATCTGGAGCGGCGTGGTGGCGGGGACGCTGTTCGGGGTCGGGTGGGCCGCGGCGCGGTTGATCCCCGGACGAGGGTCCGAC
>Ga0335070_10002093_pt1 | contig 23257 bp, 17 predicted proteins | sample Lox_Sample_13_FD_206722 | JGI IMG/M metagenome (GOLD analysis project Ga0335070, IMG submission 206722) | Soil microbial communities from Loxahatchee National Wildlife Refuge, Florida, United States - Lox_Sample_1.3 | ecosystem: Environmental > Terrestrial > Soil > Wetlands | place: USA...
AGAAACTTTCTTATTGAACGAAACGGTATGGGTGATGGCCTGAGTCAGCCAGGAGACCGTGCTTTCGAACATCGAGAGATCGATCCGGCTTCCCTGGCCTGTCACTGCCCTTTTGAAGAGGGCCTTCATCAGCAGGCCATAGCCATGTTCGCTGGCTCCCATATCGGGAAGGGGGATGCCCATGACCTGAGGCGTCCCTCCCTTTTCTCCCGTGAGTTCCATTAATCCCCCCTTTGCTTGAAGCACCGGATCATAAGCCGCCTCGTTGATCTGGGGACCAAATCCGGTCATTCCCAGCCAGATGATGTCCTCCTTCATCTTCTTGAGCATTTCATACTCGACCCCGAGTTTTGTATAATTTCTGGGAAGTTGATTGGTGGCAAAAATATCCACGCTGAGCTTGACGATGAGCTTCTTTAGAATCTCTTGCCCCTCGGGAGTCCCCAGGTCAAGGGTGAGGGCCTTTTTCCCGGCGTTGATGGACAGATAATAGGAGAACATTCGGTCTTCCTTCAACACGTCGTCCCCCACTCTTCGATTGGGGTCCCCATAAATGGGATGCTCCAATCGAATCACATTGGCTCCTTCCTCAGCCAAACGAAGGGTTAGATAGGGAAGGACAGTTGCCTGTTCTAGACTCAAAACGGTAATATGTTTAAAGAGTTGGAGCTCGTCCATAAGAAAACACCTCCTGACTTGTATTGTGGATACTGTATACAGAAAATTATATATACCCAAATTCCTGATGGTGTCAAGACCTTTCCATGGGATTTCCCGATGATCCAGAAATCTCTGATCAAGAGATCGGAACTCGTTCATCCGATCTCGGCAAAAAACGCTTGACAAGCCAAGCCCCTTGGCATATAAAAAGATGGTATTCTGGATACTGTATACAGAGAATTTAAACCGAAAAGGAGGTTCCCATGGAAACGACTTTAGGCGGCCTTCGGATCCGCAAGAAAAAATCTCTGCGGGAAGAAGTCTATGAATCGCTCAGAAAATCTATTCTTCACGGAAAATTAAAACCCGGGCAGCATCTCATCGAGGAGCAATTGGCCGATCACGTGGGGATCAGCCGCACCCCGGTCAGAGAGGCTTTTCACAAACTCGAAAAGGATGAATTAGTCACCCGCCTTCCCAAAGGGGGCTACGCGGTGACGGAATTTACCAAAGAGGATGTGGAGGAAATCTTCGGAATCCGGAGTGCCCTCGAAAGTTATGCCGCTTATTTAGCCACTCTTCATACGGCCCCGGATAAGATTTCCGTTCTGGAGAACAAAGTGAAGGAATCGGAAGAAGCTTTGGACAAAGGAGACGCGGATAAGGCTGTCCAGCTCAACACCGAATTCCATGACCTTCTCTATAAATCCTGTAAGAGCAAGAAGCTGGTCGATATGATCAGCACCTTCCGGGACTATTTCTATCGGTATCGGTCCGCCCTGCTCCATACCCAGGAGGGAATCAGCTCCTCCATTAAAGACCACCGTCAGATGCTGGAGGCGATGAGGAAGAAGAACCCGAGGTTGGCAGAAAGACTTGTCCGAAGCCACCTGGCGAGAGGCAAGGAACTTGTCATGAAGGAAATTGATGAGGGAAGAATGATCCCTTAAGGGAGGACGCCCTGTTGGAAAGGCATTCCCCTTTCTAACGGGAAGGCTCACACGGGGCATCAAACCCTGTATTCGTTCAAAAAGGAATGGTCTTCATAGCCGCTGCAAGCCCTGCACCGCATGGTGTACAGGGCAAGCAGCGGGGTTTTCTAACGGGGTCAAGGGGTGGAGAAAAAAATTCGCATCTTAGTCGCCAAACCTGGGTTGGACGGTCATGATCGAGGGGCGAAAGTGGTGGCCCAAGCCCTCCGCGACGCGGGGATGGAGGTCATTTACACCGGCCTTCATCAGACCATCGATCAAATTACCCATACGGCCATCCAGGAAGGTGTGGATGTGATCGGCTTATCCATCATGTCCGGAGCCCACCTGCCGATCTGTGAAAAATTGATGAAGGAGATGAAAAAGAAAGAGATCGATGATGTTCTGGTGGTCATCGGCGGTGTCATCCCAAAACGCGATATCCCTTCTCTGCAGAAGATCGGGATCCAAGGCATCTTTCCTGGAGGAACTTCTTTCGGCGAATCGATCCGATGGATCAATGAACATATTAAACCCCGGTCTTGATCGGGAGAACTCTAAATTTGAAGCACGAAATCCGAAACAATTACAAATGTCCAAAAAAATCAATTTTCCAAACGAAAGCTTCTTGAATTTCAACATCTAAATTTTGGACTTGTTTGGGATTTCGATATTCGAATTTCGAATTTTCGGAGTCTACGATGGGTGTTGCAAAATACATCAAAAATGAAAAAGACGAAGTTCAGGATGTGATCCTCCAATCCGGCATCCACGTCAAACCTCTCTATACGAAAAAGGATTTAGAAGCGATCGGTTTTGACCCGGACAAGGACTTGGCGCTTCCAGGCGAATATCCTTTCACCCGCGGAATCCATTCCCACGGCTACCGAAGTCGGGAGTGGACCACCCGGCAGTATACGGGTTTCGGAACGCCCAAAGAGACGAATGAGCGTTTCAAACTGATGATCTCCCATGGCCAGACCGGTCTCAATGTCGCCTTCGATCTCCCGACACAAATGGGCCTCGATTCCGACGACCCCCTGGCGGAGGGCGAGGTGGGAAGGGTCGGTATGGCAGTGGATTCCCTAAGAGACTTCGAAGTCGCCTTCCAGGGCATCCCGCTCGACCGAATTGGCGCGGGCCTGACCATCAATGCGGTGGCAAGCATCATCCTGGCGATGTTCCAGGCGACGGCCGAAAAATATGGATTTAAGAAAGATCGGGTGAGCGCGACGCCTCAAAACGATATTCTCAAAGAGATGATCGGCCGAGGGGCGTGGATCTTTCCGGTGAAACCCGCCGTGCGTCTCATCGGCGATACGATTGAATATTCGATGAAAGAGCTTCCCCGAACCAATCCTGTCAGTGTTTGTGGTTATCACATTCGCGAATCGGGGTGTTCTCCATCTCAGGAAATCGCTTACGCCTTTCAGATTGCCAATACCTACATTGAGGAGGTCTTGCGCCGTGGCTATTCCGTTGACGATTTTGTCAGGGGTTTCACCTTCAACCTGAATGTTTTTGGGAACCTTTGGGAACAAGTTGCCAAGTTCCGTGCGGCAAGACACTTGTGGGCTAAAAACCTGAAGGAGCGTTACGGAGCCAAGGATAATCGATCTCTTCTCTTGCGGGGACTCTTTGGCGGTGGCGGATATGGAATGACAAAGGCTCAGCCCGAAAACAATATCATTCGAGGGGCTTACTATGCTCTGGCAGCAGCTTTAGGGGGCGCTCAGACGACGGCTCTCTGTTCTTTTGACGAAGCTTATACCATCCCAACCCCTCGAGCGGCCCTCCTCTCTCTCAGGACATTCCAGATTCTGATGGAAGAGATCGGGTTGAGGGATACGGTCGATCCCCTGGCGGGTTCCTATTTTATCGAAACCTTGACCAAGCAGATGGAGGAAAAAATTGACGAGGAGATGAAGCGGGTCGATGACATGGGGGGAATGATCCAGGCCGTTGAGACCGGCTACGTCCAGAAGGAAGTCGCAAGGCAGGCCTACGAGTTTGAGAAAGGGGTCCAAAACGGAGAGTTGATCAAAGTGGGAGTCAACAAATATACGGAAGGGGAGGAGATGGAGGTTGAACTCCATGAATACCGGTTGGGATCTGCAGAGGAGCAAGTCCGGCGGCTTCGAGAGGTGAAGCGCGAAAGGGACAATCGAAAGGTTTCACAGTTGCTGAAAGATCTCGAAAACGCTGCAAAAGCAGAAAAGAACGTCATGCCCTATCTCCTCGAATGTTGTAAAGCCTATGCCACGGTAGGCGAGATGACCAACGTCTTTAAGAGTGTCTACGGAGAATTCAAAGAACCCTCCATCTTCTAGAACACGGCCTATCGGAACGATGGAGGATCGGACCCTCCATGAGGAAATTCTTTAACCCGCTGATTCCATCCTCCCGGGATTCCGGTGTTCCCGAAAAGTATCACATTCCAAGCAGCACACAACGACTCATCTCCAAGAGAGGGCGTCCATGGTTGAAAAGTTCTATCGGTTAGGCTGCGACATTGGCGGCACCTTCACCGACTTCGTCCTGTTGGACGATCAAACCGGAGCGTTGAAGATCTACAAGTGTCTGACCACTCCGACAGACCCCTCGGATGCCGTGGAGCATGGCATCCGAGAAATGGAGAAAAGCACGCCGGGCTACGTGGAAAGAATGGATGAAGTGATCCATGGAACAACCCTGGTCATCAATTCCATTATCGAAAGGAAGGGCGCCAAAACAGGTCTGATTACCACCAAGGGCTTCAGGGATGTTTTGGAAATCGGGAGGGGAATCCGATACGCGCCTTACGATGTTTTTGCCGAATTTCCCAAGCCCTTGATCCCGAGACAGTTCCGCCTTGAAGTGGATGAAAGGATCCGGAGCGACGGAACCATCCTCAAGCCCCTCGACCCCGAGGAGGCGAGGGAACGCATCCGGTCGCTCCTCAGCATGGGTGTCGAGTCGATTGCCGTCTGTCTCATTAATTCTTTCGAGAATCCGACCCATGAGATGATGATCAAGGAAATCATTGAAAAGGAAGCTCCCGGGATGTCGGTCTCCATTTCCTTCCGTGTTTTACCGCAGATTAAGGAGTATGAGCGGTCCAGCACCACAGCCACCAACGCCTATGTGAAGCCTCTGACGGGAAGATACCTGTCGAGGCTCGCCGGAAGGTTGGAGTCCATTGGTTTCAAAGGAAAGCTTTTCATTATGCTTTCAAGCGGGGGGGTGACGTCCGTCGAGACTGCCGCCGAGTTTCCTGTCAGGATCATCGAGTCTGGCCCGACCGCGGCGGTCATTGCGGGCCAATACTATGGCCGACTTTTCAATATTTCAGAGATGTTCTGTTTTGACATGGGGGGGACAACCGCCAAGTCCTGCCTGATTCAAAAGGGGGTTGCCGGTGTCGTCCCAACGTTCGAAGTGGGCCGAGTCCAGAGATTCATGAAGGGGAGCGGCCTGACGATTCAGGTTCCCGTCGTTGACCTGATGGAGATCGGAGCGGGAGGCGGAAGCATCGCCAAAGTGAGCAGGATGGGAACACTTCACGTCGGGCCGGAAAGCTCCGGGGCGGATCCCGGGCCCATCTGTTATGGGGTCGGAGGGACGGACCCCTGCGTCACGGACGCCGACCTCTTGTTGGGCTATCTCGATGAGAACTACTTTCTGGGCGGTGAAATGAAGCTCGACAAAGAGGCAGCCAGACGAGGCGTCGACGAGAAGATTGCCAAACCCTTGGGGGTCTCCTTCATCCAGGCTACCTGGGGAATCCACGATCTGATCAACGAAACAATGGCCGCAGCAGCCAAAACGCATATTGCCGAAAAAGGTGGAAACCCCAAGATCGTCACGGTGGTGGCTTTCGGGGGAGCGGGGCCGGTCCATGCTTATGGTTTATGCAAGAAATTGGGAGCGCCCCGGTTGCTCGTCCCACCGAACGCCGGGGTGGGTTCGGCGCTCGGTTTCTTCACCGCCCCTCGAGCCTTCGACCTTCTCAGGAGTCACAAGGTTTCCCTGGGGGCCGCCGATTTTAATGAAGCTGAAAAGATTTTTAAGGAACTGGAAGACGAGGCCATGAGAATCTTAAAGAAAGAGGCGACGGAAAAAGATATCAGAATCGAACGATCCCTGGACATGCGCTTTGTCGGACAGGGATCCGAGACCCATGTCCCCCTGGCCGAAAGAAACTTCACGAAAATGAAGAAAGATGGAGTTCGGCGACGCTTTGATGAAGTCTACGAGAAGTTGTACGGGAGGACCTATCCAGATTCGGAAGTGGAGTTTATTAATTTTAAGGTCAGGGCGAGTCTCCCTGAACGGCTGATTCAATTTCCAAAACTTGAAAAAAAGGGGAAATCGCTTGACCGGGCGATCAAGGGGAAACGCAAGGCTTACTCCCCACTGGCCAGGGACTTTATCCCCTACACGGTCTACGATCGGTATAAACTTTTTCCGAAGGCAAAGCTCAAGGGCCCTGCGATCATTGAAGAAAAGGAGTCAACCGTCATCGTTGGCGAGGATGGTTCGGTTTCAGTAGATGATTTTGGATTTCTATGGATTCATATTTCGAAGATGCCAGAGCCCGCGCCCTTGCGGTCAGGTCGAAAACACCGTTCCGGATCGACAAGGGCCAAACCCAGGACTTCAGCCCGAGGCAAATCGAAGCGGTAAGGTTAAAGGGTATTTAAAAAATAATCCATTCAGGTTGCCCAAGAACGTGTGGATCGAAGCACGGATGTTTCTTAGGAGCCTGGGAGGAGGCATGAGATGGCACGGAGACGACGCACATTCGATCCAATCACGTTGGAAATACTCTGGCGAAGATTGATCTCCATCGTGGATGAATCGGATAGTTCCGTCGCCCGGACGGCCTTCTCAAGCCTGCTCAGAGACGCTCACGATTACACCTGCATGTTCACAGACCAGAAAGGTCGGGAACTTGCACAAGGATCGTTTGCCACCCCCGGCCAATCCGGGGCGATGGCCTTGGGAATCAAAAACCTCGTCACCCAACTTCCTTTGGAAACTTACAAACCCGGCGACATCTTTATCACCAATGACCCTTGGGCTCTCGCGGGCCACCTGAATGATGTCTGTGTGATGAGTCCTATATTTTATAGGAATAAAGTGGTGGCTTTCACCGCCTGCGTTTTCCATCATTCGGATATCGGGGGTCGCGTTTCTTCGGACAACCACGATGTCTTTGAAGAAGGACTCTTCATCCCCCTCGTGAAGCTCTACGACGGAGGGGGGCTCAATACGTCCGTGATGGAGATGATCCGATGGAATGTCCGGACGCCCGATGAGGTGATCGGAGATATCCGCTCCCAGATTGCGGCCAATCATGTCTGCTCGGAGAAGATAGGCCAGATGCTCAGGGAAAACGATTTGGAGAGCCTGGATGACCTCGCAGATCAGGTGATCAGCCGGACAGAGAAAAGCATGAGAGAAGAGATCGAGAAGATCCCGGATGGCATCTACCGCGCCGAAGGCATCATCGAACAGATGAAGGGACAACAGGATGTGGTGATTAAAGCCGCCGTGGAAGTGAAAGGAAGCGATATCACGGTCGACCTGGATGGGTCCTCCCCTCAGGTCAATTGGGGCGGCAATGTGGTCTACAACTTCACCTATGCCTATGTGTTTATGGCGATCAAGAGCATGTTCGGACCGGATATACCGAATAACGATGGCTGCGCGAAACCCGTCAAATTGAAAGCTCCCGAAGGGACGGTGGTCCACTGCAAATTTCCTGCGGCCGTGGCGGCCCGGCTTGTGATCGGCCATTACATCACGGAGATCATCTACCGAGCCCTGTCGGAGGTCGCACCGGTCAAGGTGATCGCCGCAAGCGGGGGCACACCTGCTCAGATGAATGTGTTCTACGGGAAAAGGAATGACGGAAGGCCATGGCATTCCGTCATCATCCGGGGCGGTGGAATGGGAGCGAGTTCCCTCAGCGACGGAAATTATGTCTACATCTTCCCTGCGAATGGTGCGAATACGCCCGTTGAGATTTTCGAAAGCGACACACCTCTCATTGTAGAAAACAGAGGGCTCCTTTCTGACTCGGGGGGGCCGGGCAGGATGAAGGGAGGCATCGGGCAAAGAGAAGTCTTCAGAGTGCCCGATGACCAGTATGCCCCCCTTCCGCCCGTGAACTTGGGGATCCAGGCAGGAAGGCACATCCATCCTCCGGAAGGACTTTTCGGCGGCAAACCCGGAGCGAAAGCACAGTTTCTGGTAAACGGAGCGCCCGGAAATCCTTTTGGGTTGACGCAGCTCAAACCAGGGGACGTGGTAACGATCGATGCCGCCGGCGGAGGAGGCTGCGGAAATCCGTTGGACCGCGATCCTGACGCGATAGCGAGAGATGTCATTGAAGGATACGTCAGCCTTGCAAAGGCCAGGGAAGAGTATGGGGTCGTCCTCAACCCTCAAACCTTGAAGGTTGATGAAGAGGTCACCAGAAAGCTCAGAGAGTCATTGAGGAAGGCGATTTGAGTAACCCCACCTGCCCTCCCCTTACCTCAAGGGGAGGGATAACCGTGCTTTGTCCTCCCTTAAATGAAGGGGGGACGGAGGGGGGTTAATAATGAACAGATACTTAATAGACTGCACCGGGGGGATACGATGGGACGGACTTTCATGCCAAACATCAGGACCGAGAGGGAACTGAAACGGATTCAGACAGAAGGGCTCCAATGGACCGTAAGCCATGTTTATAAAAATTCCGAATTCTACCGAAAACGATTTGATGAAGCGGGAGTGAATCCCAGGAATATCAAATCTCTCAAGGATATCTCCAAGCTTCCTTTCACCACCTCGAAAGATCTTCAGGAAGGGTACCCTTTTCCGCTGAGATCCATCCCTTTCGAAAAGATTGTTCGAATCCATGCTTCCTCCGGAACGACCGGAAAGCGAAAAGTCCTCTGCTACACACAGAAGGATATTCATGACTGGGCCAACATGTTCGCCCGCTGTTATGAGATGGCGGGGTTGACCCCGAAGGACCGGATTCAGATCGCCGTGGGATACGGCGTATGGACGGCGGGAGTTGGTTTTCAGCTCGGGGTCGAGCGTTTGGGGGCGATGGCCATCCCCGTCGGCCCGGGCAATATTGATATGCAATGTCAGTTCCTGGAAGATTTTCAATCCACCGTTTTATGCTGCACCGCCTCGATGGGCATCCTCATGGCAGAGGAAATCGAAAAGAGGGGCCTGAGAAACAAAATCGCTCTCAAAAAATTGATCATGGGCTCTGAACGCTCCAGCGATGCCCAGAGAAAGAAGATGAAGGAGCTCCTGGGCGTGGACCATGTCTTCGATATTCCCGGATTGACCGAACTTTATGGCCCCGGCACCGGGCTTGATTGCATCTATCACGAAGGCATCCATTACTGGGCAGACTATTACATCCTCGAACTTCTGGACCCCGAAACACTCCAGCCTGTTCCACCCGGAGAGACGGGGGAGATGGTGATCACAACCCTGAGGAAAGAAGCGGCCCCTCTTGTCCGCTACCGGACCCGTGACCTCACCAAACTCATTCTGAAACGGTGCTCCTGCGGCTCCATCCTCCCAATGCATGACCGATTGTTGGGTCGCTCGGACGATATGTTCATTATCCGGGCGGTCAACGTCTATCCCGGGCAGATTGATCATATCCTCTCCAAAACAAAGGGTGTGGGCAGTGAATACCAGATTCACCTTGATCAAAAAGAAGATGGTAAGGACTATATGACAATCAAGGTCGAAAGGACAGAAGGGGGTCCTCCCGCAGAAGACTCAACCTTGGCCAGATCGATTGAGGAGGAAATCAAAAAACAGATTCTGGTCAGCGGCAAAGTGGAGATCGTCAACTACGGAAGCCTTCCGAGATCGGAACGGAAGAGCAAACGGGTTTTTGATAATCGGGGCGTCTGAAAATTTCAGATTTGAGATTTCAGATTTCAAATTTTAAATGTGAAATTTGCAATTTGAAATAGGAGTCAACCTATGATCCCACAAATAAAGAAAATTCTCTACGCCACGGACTTGAGTAAAAACTCCGTCTACGCATTTCGCTATGCCACAAAAATCGCAGAGAAATATGACGCCGGGATCATCCTTTTACATGTCGTCGAACCCATTCCGCCTATGGCGAGACATTACATGAAAATTTATGTGGATGAGTCTAAATGGGAAGAAAAGATCCAATACGAGCAAGATTTAGCGATTGAGCGGATCCAAAAACGATTACAGGAATTTTGTAAGCAAGAAACCCAAGATGCGCCCCAATGTCTTGCTCAAGTGGTGAGCATCCTCGTTCGTCCGGGATATCCCGTCGAGGAGATATTGAAGGCAGCGGACGAAGAAGATTGCAGCATGATCGTCCTCGGAACCCACGGGAAAGGGTTCTTGAAACAGACTTTTTTGGGGAGTGTGGCCCGCTCGGTATTGGATCGAGCCAAAAGACCGGTGTTTATCGTTCCCCTTCCTTACGGGGAAATCGAAGGAATCCTCGGAGAAATATGATACTTTTAAAATTAGAAAAGGAGGTGGGAGCACTCGAGAAAAAGCTTGACAAATTGGGTTTATTCTATACAGTATACGGCCAATGGCTCATCAGACTTAGAAAGGAGGTCTAGAGAAAATGAGACAGAAATCGATATGCATTTTGATCATTGCGGTATTCCTATTGGGGATTAACTTACTTCCTATTCCTGCTCGGGCCCAAATCAAGCTCACCTATGCAAACTTTCCCCCGGCCCCAACTTTCCCATGTGTCCAGATGGAGGAGTGGAAAAAAGAGGTGGAAAAAAGGACCGGCGGAAAGGTGGCCATCCAAACCTTCCCCGGCAGCACGCTGCTCAATCCGAAAAACATGTTCGAAGGAGTCATCTCCGGGACGGCCGATATCGGTTGTTTAGCCATGAGTTACCAACCGGGCCGTTTTCCCGTCTCCGAGGCGATCGATCAACCGATCGGATTCTCAAGTGCAAAAGCCGCAAGCCTCACCCTTTATGATCTCATCGAGAAATATAAGCCAAAGGAATTTGAACAGGTAAAGATCATCACCCTGTTCACATGCCCGCCGGCGAATATCATGACGATTAAGCCAGTGAGGTCTCTTAAAGATCTAAAAGGGCTTGAGTTGAGGGTGGGGGGAACCCAGGCAGACATTATAAAAAATTTGGGTGGAATACCGGTCGCCATGCCGCAGTCCGATACACCCGAAGCACTCCAGAAGGGTACGGTACAAGGCCACGTCTCTTCGATGGAGGTCCTCAAAGACTTCAATTATGCTTCCTACACCGCGAATGCCACCATCACAAACTTATGGGTGGTCACCTTTAGCGTAGTGATGAATAAAGCGAAGTGGGACGCATTGCCCGACGATGTGAAGAAAGTGATCGACGGCATGAGAAAGGAATGGGCGTTCTGGACAGGAAACTATGTCGACAATCACGTCCAGGAATCGCTCACATGGTCAAAAGAAAAATATAATCTTCAGATCTATGAGCTTCCGGCCGCTGAAAAAGCGGAGGTATCCAAACTTATCAAGCCTCTGATCGACACTTATGTCGAGAGAGTGACGAAAGCCGGGCTGCCCGGCAATCAGATTATGAAGGACGTCTACGCGTTGAAGGAAAAATACGAAAAGCAGTACAAGTAACAAAGGATGGAGTGCCCGGGAAAGTTTCCGGGCACTCCACGGACCGAGAAGGGCGAGGGAAAACCATGAACACTCTCGAAAGGGTAAATGATTTCCTCAACAAGATCCTGATGTTCTTAGGCAGTGTCGCCGTCCTCCTCCTGATGTCCATTGCGACCGTGAATGCATCTCTAAGAATCCCTTTTATTAAATCGACCTGGCGAGGGGCCTATGAAACCGTTGGTTTTTTGGGAGCCCTCGTCATCGCTTTTGCCCTTGGCTACACTCAGAAAAGAAAAGATCATATCGTCGTTGACATCCTGACGGAAAAGTTTCCCAAGAAGGTCAACAGGATTCTCGACGGAATTAATTATTTCATCACGACGGTATTCTTTGCCGTCATCTCGTGGCAGGTATTCGTCTGGGGGATGAAGGTGTCGAAATCAGGAGAGGTTTCGGAAACCCTAAAGATCGTCTTTCATCCGTTTATCTACGGTGTTTCCTTTGGATTCGCAGTCTTCTCACTCACCCTGATTATCGATTTTATCAACAACCTAAGAAACAAGGAGGGCTAAGCAACAGATGGAAGGTCCGATCGTTGGAGTCTATGGAATTCTTCTCATGTTCATCGTCCTCTTCCTCCTCAGGATTCCTGTCGGCTTTACGATGGCATTGGTCGGGTTTTTAGGGTTCAGTTATGTGGCCGGCTTCAAGGCAGCCCTTGGAATGATCGGCACCGATATGTGGAATATCTTCTCGAATTATGGTCTGACGGTCATTCCCATGTTCATCCTGGTCGGAGAATTCGCTCACTACGGAGGCTACAACAATACGCTTTATTTTACAACCTACAAATGGTTCGGCCACTATCGCGGAGGGTTGGCCATCACGACGATCATGGCCTGTGCTGCTTTTTCGGCTATCAGCGGCTCGAATACGGCAACGGCGGCGACCATGAGCACCGTGGCCATCCCGGAAATGAAAAAATATAACTACCATCCGATGCTCAACGCAGGGTCCGTCGTGGCCGGTTCCACCCTTGGGGTCATGATCCCTCCGAGCATCGTGCTGGTGGTTTATGCGATCTACACGGGTCAATCCATCGGAAAACTGTTCTTCGGAAATGTGATCCCGAGCGCCATCCTGACCATATTGATCGCGGCCACCGTCATCTATATCTGCCATCGACATCCGGATTGGGGTCCCAAAGGGCCCAAAAGCACCTGGAAGGAAAGATGGAAGGCCCTTCCCGATGCGATCGATATCGTCATCCTATTTCTCATCATCATGGTTGCTCTTTTTACGGGGATGGTGACTGCAACAGAAGCTGCGGCAGCCAGCAGCGCGGTCGGTTTGATTATCTGTGTCATCAGAAAGAAACTGACCTGGAAGGGGTTTGTCGCTTCCTGTGTTGACACGCTTCGCATTTCATGCCTGGTGTTTATGATTGTCGCGGGGGCGACGATTTTCGGCCGTTTTCTTGCCGTGACCCGCCTTCCCTTCGAAGCGGCCTCATGGATCAGTACGCTCGCGTTGCCGAATTGGATGCTCCTCTGGATCATCCTCATCTGCTATATGATCGGCGGTTGTGTCATGGATGCCCTTGCCTTTCTCCTGATCTCTCTCCCCATCTTTTACCCGATTATTGAAAGAATGGGCTACGACCCGATCTGGTACGGACAGATTATTACGATCACCACGACCATGGGAGCCCTCATGCCACCGATCGGGATCTGTTGCTATGTCGTCGCGGGGATGGCGAAGGACATTCCCATCGGAACGGTTTTCAAGGGTGCCGTGTACTATATCCCGACTTACATCATTGCGAATATTCTCCTGTGTCTCTCCCCCTACTGGACCGTTTTGGTTTTATCCGATCTCGTGAAATAAGAATGAGCCCCGCATTCAGCCTCCCCGATGGGGAATACCTGGAAAGGGGATATCGGAGGCTTTCATGAAAAAGTTTGATTATTTTAGACCCAAAACCCTCGAAGAAGCACTCCGCCTTCTTGCTCAGCACGGGGAAAAGGCGAAATTGATCGCGGGCGGGACGGACGTCATCGTCATGATCAAACAGAAAGCGATGGCTCCCGATGTCCTCATCTCTTTACAAGGAATCCCGGGGCTCGACCAGATTCAATACAATGGATCTCTAAGCCTCGGCCCTATGGTCACTCACCGGGCGATTGAGAAGTCTGCGGTCATCAGAGAAAATTTCTCCGCCTTAGCGGATGCGGTCGATGATCTCGGCTCCATCCAGATTCGGAACGTAGCGACCCTTGGGGGTAACCTATGTACGGCTGCCCCTTCCGCAGATACGGCCACCCCCCTTCTGGTCCTCAGAACCCAGGTCAAGATCAAAAGCGCTCAGGAAGAGCGAACCCTTCCCATTGAGGAATTCTTCAAAGGACCGGGAGAAACCGCGTTGAAAACGGGTGAAATGGTTAAAGAGCTGTCGATCCCTAAGCCTTTGCCCAATACCGGTTCCGCTTACTATAAGCTTCAGAGGCGGCTTGCTTTAGACCTTCCCATCCTCGGGGTCTCCGTCCTTCTTTCACTCGACAAAGATAAGGTGACCTGTTCCGACCTGCTTTGTACAGCCTCGCCTATTTCAACCATCCTTCATAAAATGGAGGAAGATGAAATTCTTTGCAGGGAGGTAAGGATTGCTCTGGGAGTGGCGGCGCCGACCCCGATGAGGGCGGTGAAAGCCGAGGCCCTTCTCAGGGGGAAAACATTGAGTGACGAACTCCTGGAGGAGGCGGCCAATACCGCTTCACAAGAAGCCCAGCCGAGGGACACCCTGCGAGGCGAGGCGTGGTACCGCAGAGACATGGTCAGAGTCCTGGTGAAACGGATGGCGATGAAATCCATCGAGAGAGTGGTCCAGCCTGAAGAGACCATCTTCCCGGAAAGGCTGTGGTGAATTATCATCTCTTATGAAACGCAAGTTAATTTTAAATTCGAAGCACGAAATCCGAAATTCGAAACAAGCACGAATGACCAAAATAGAAAATTCAAAACAGAAGAAGGATTAGCGATTTGGAAATTTGCTCATTGGAAGTTTGAGTTTGTTTCGGATTTCAATATTCGGATTTCGGATTTTTAGATGGCGAAGGAGCTTAAACGATGAAAAAGACGCTGTGTTTCACATTGAATGGTGAGCCTGTGGAGGTGGAAATAGAGCCTTATCTCACCCTCCTGCAATTATTGAGAGACAAATTGGAGCTGACGGGAACCAAAGAAGGGTGTGGGATGGGGGAATGCGGCGCCTGCACCGTTCTTTTAGACGGAAAATCCGTCAATTCCTGCATCTTCCCTGCCATGGAGGTGGACGGGAAGAGTGTGATCACCATTGAGGGCTTGACCGATGCCCAGGGAAAACTCCATCCTCTTCAGAAGGCCTTTATCGATTACGGAGCCATCCAGTGTGGTTTCTGTACGCCGGGTATGGTCCTCTCCGCCAAGGCGCTCCTGGATGAGAACCCAAAACCAACCGAGGCGGAGATTCGAACAGGGATAGCCGGAAATCTGTGCCGCTGCACGGGTTACCTCCAAATCGTTCAGGCCATCAAAGCAGCCAGCGGACAGACATAATTTCGAAGCACGAAATCCGAAATTCGAAACAATTTCAAATGACCAAAACTCAAAATTCGAAAACATATGACTTAGAAGATCGTACACTCAATTTCGCAAGAAAGGTTAGAACCTTTATAAAGAAATTGTCCAAGACAATAGGGAATATTGAAGATGGGAAGCAACTTATCAAGGCCTCTGGTTCTGTCGGTGCGAATTATATCGAAGCTAATGAGGCGCTAAGCAAGAAAGATTTTATTATGAGGATAAAGATCTGTCGTAAAGAAGCGAAAGAAAGCCGATATTGGTTAAGGTTAATCGATCCTTGTGATGAACTAGAGCATGAGAGTGATCGAAAAGATTTAGAGAACGAAGCTTCAGAACTTATGAATATTTTTGGGTCTATTTTGCGGAAAAGTGAATAAAGTTTTGGAAATTTGATCATTCGAGTTTGGAATTTGTTTCGAGTTTCGATATTCGAATTTCGGATTTGTAAGCATGGAGGTTTGTCATGGAAGAGTTTATCAACGTTGGAAAGCGAATCCCCAAGATGGACGGAGAAGAAAAGGTCACGGGGAAAGCGGTCTATATTCACGACCTGAAGATGCCCGGGATGCTTTATGGAAAAATTCTTTACAGCTCCCATCCCCATGCGAAGATAAAAAGTATCGATACCTCTCGGGCGGAGAAACTTCCCGGGGTGAAGGCTGTTCTAACGGGCTACAACATTCCTCCCGTCAAGTTTGGCGTTTACAAAGACAACATTCCTCTCAAAGCCAATAAGGTGTGCTCTCTACGGGATGAGGTCGCTGCGGTCGCTGCCACCGATCCAGACATTGCTGAAGAGGCTCTGAATCTCATCAAGGTCGAATATGAAATGCTTCCCGCCATCTTCGACCCCGAAGAGGCCATGAAAGACGGCGCCATCCTGATCCATGAAGACCATGTGGGAGGAAAAGAAAAAAAACCGACCAACGTTCTTAATCTCCCCTGGAGGCTGATCGCGGGAGATGTGGACGAGGCGAAAAAGAATTCCGCCTACGTGGCCGAAGATCGTTTCAGAGTAACCTGGGTTGCTCATTGTTGTCTCGGAACGAGTGGCTGTGTGGCTCAGTTCGACTCGAAGAATAATCTTACCATGTACAGCATCACTCAGATTCCATCGCTCGCTCAGCGGGATTATACGGACGCCCTTGCCGTCATGGGATTAAAGGACAAGAAGGTTCGTGTGATCAAAACGATGATCGGCGGCGGATTTGGAAGCAAACTCGACACCTATGCCTTCGAGTATATCGCCATCTTATTGGCTCACAAGACCCGAAAACCCGTCAAGATCCTCTTCGATCGCGAAGAGGAGTTTTTTGCCACCTCGCCCAGGCAACCGGCGATCATCGACATCGCCCAGGGTTGCACGAAGGATGGAAGGCTGACCTTTCGCGACATTCGAATGATCCTCGACAACGGAGCTTATACTTCCTGGGGGGCGACCACGCCCTCGGTGATGATGATGCCCATCTCCTCTCTATACAAGGTTCCCAATGTTCGGTATGTCGCCAAGTGCGTCTATACCAACAACACCTATTCTCAAGCCATGAGAGGATATGGAAATCCCCAGGCGACCTTTGCGATCGATTCCCAGATTGACATCCTGGCCGAGATGGCAGGGATAGACCCTCTGGACTTCAGGATGAGAAATGCCAACACCCCCGGTGAAGTGACGCCCCAGAATTTCAAGATCAGTACCTGCGGCCTGAGGGAGTGCATCGATGTCGTGGCCGAAAAGTTGGATTGGCGCCAGAACCGGGGAAGAAGAGATGGGAGAGGAATCGGGATGGCTTCGATGATCCATGTCGGTGGAGGCGCCCGGGTCTATAAATCGGACGGTTGCGGCACGATCATCAAAATCGACGACTTCGGGACGGTCAACGTCATCACCGGTGCGACCGATATGGGACAGGGCTCGGATACCGTGATCGCTCAAATCACCGCCGAAGAGCTCGGCGTCAAGGTAGAAGATGTGGTGGTCACCCATACGGATACGGATATCTGCCCCTGGGACGTCGGAGCCCACGCAAGTCGAACCACTTTTGTGGCCGGGAATTCTGCCCGGGGTGCAGCGAAGAAAGTGAAGAGGCAACTGCTCGAGGTGGCAGCCAAGTCCTTGGGTGAAAGCCCCGATGATCTGGATATCCGGGATCGAACGATCTTTTCAAAAAAAGATCCCGAGAAGAAGTCTCCTCTCGGAAAGGCGCTCAGAGCGGCCCACTATACCGCCGGCGGAAGCATGATCATGGCGGACTACTTTTACGATCCGACCAACGAGAATTTGGACCGCGAATTCAAGGGAAATCTCTCGGTCACCTATGCCTTTGGAACACACGGCGTGGAAGTTGAGGTCGACAAGGAAACCGGCCAGGTGAAAATCCTGAAGTATATTGCCGCCCACGACGTAGGGAAAGCGATCAATCCCATGCTCCTGGAAGGCCAGGTTTATGGCGGGGCCACCATGGGAATCGGTTATGCCTTGACGGAAAGACTCATCCTGAAGGAGGGCAAGGTGATGAATTCAAACTTCCTTGACTATAAGATGCTCACCGCGAAGGATGTTCCCAACATTGAACCGATCGTCGTCGAAACGAACGATCCCTTCGGCCCCTTCGGCGCTAAAGGAATCGGCGAGCCGGGATCGGTCCCGACCGCGCCGGCCATCGCCAATGCCATTTACGATGCGGTGGGCGTGAGAATTAAGGATCTCCCCATCACCCCGGAAAAGGTATTAGCTGCCCTCAAAGAAAAGCCCAATCAAAGATAACGGAAGATTGGACCGGATTTAATCCATCACTCCGTTCCTCCTTATTCCACTCGGATTCCTGCCTCTTATTTTGGATTGGCTTTTGTCATTCGGCACGGCGAAAGTCCCCAGTCCTATCCTGAGTCTTTTCCAATTTGAACCGGGGAGATTGCTCTCGGGGGAATTACCGTCTCGTCGCCCCAGGTTCCGCCTGCATGTCTCCGAAGGTTGCTGCCCCTTCCTTGGATGAAAAAAAGGCGCCGCATTTGGGACATCTAAACATCGTGCCCTTCGATGTCTCCTGGGCGGTCCATGAACACCCGAAACAAAACAGGGACGTGACAGCCATGAGACAAAAGATCTTCAGCCAACGACGCATAGAAAAGATTCCTCCTTTTTATTCCATTCTCCCATTGGTATTATGCGAGAAATCTTGAGACCCATCAACAGCTCTGAACAATTACCCTTATGACAAAGCGAGCTCCGCCCCCTCCCCGCCCGGCTATTGCCATAAAGAAAAACTTCATTTATAGTTTCGAGAGTCTTACCAGACATCATTAGAGGAGGGAATGAGATTATGAGAATGACCAGGTTATCCGTATTCGTATGGGGGGTTGTTGCACTGGGAATGGTAATGACGAGTTGTTCAAAACCGCCTGAAGCAGAAAAAGAGGCTGCCAAGAAGGCGATGAATGCCGCTCTCTCCGCCGGCGCAGATCAATACGCTACGGCTGAACTGGATGCTGCCAACAAGGTATGGGATACCGCAGAATCGCAGATGAAAGAGGAAAAGTACAAGGAAGCGAAAGAGAGCTATATCGGGGCCAAGGCTGCTTTTGAAAAGGCGACCGCAGCCGTTGCAGCAGGAAAGAAGGCCGCTGCCGATCAGGCGAGCGCAGAAAAAGAGGCTGCCAAAAAGGCGATGGACGCCGCTCTTTCCGCCGGCGCAGATAAATACGCCTCTGCCGATATGGAAGCCGCCAGGAAAATCTGGGACACCGCGGAATCCCAGATGAAAGAAGAGAAATATAAGCAAGCGAAAGAAAACTATATCGAGTCGAAGGGGGCCTTTGAAAAAGCGGCCGCAGCCGTTCAACTCGGAAGGAAGGTTCTTGCCGATCAGGCCAAGGCGGCCCTGAAAACCGTTGAGGGGGAATGGAAGAAATTGCAGACCACGGCCAAAAAAATGGAAAAGAAATTGAAAGACAAGAAACAAGCCTGGGCCGCCGATGCCAAAGCGATCAAAGAAGGCCTGGGGAAGGCAAAAAAGATGATGGCCTCGGCGCCTGCTGAAGCGAAAGCGCAATTGAATACGCTGAAAACCATGATCGATCGGTGGGAAGACACCTTTAAGGAAATGGCGGCTGCCTCTCCCTCAAAAGCAAAGACTGCCAAAAAGAAGAAATAACTGAAAGCTTCCGCCTCTGCTTAAGCTGCGGCGGGCGGGCAGGGCTCAAAGCTGAACGCTGAGAAGATCACCCACAACGGGGGCATCGCCCGAAGAGCATGGGTATTGGTTTGAGGATCAAAAGGCTAAGGATAAGAACTAAGGTTTTATAGATTTTTGGCCTTCGGAGAACCCTTTCTCAAATACCTTGAGACTTGCTTCCCGGAACTTCTGGGGGGTTGCCCGTTCGATGGCATCTTTGAGTTTATCCTGGGGAAAAGGAAACCTGGGATGGGACGCAGCGAAACCAATGAGGGCGATGTTGGCCGATTGAGGCGATCCCATTTCCTTCGCGAGCCGATCCGCTCCAACCACATAGGTGTCGATCTTTTTTTCCTTCAGGTAGGCGGCGATTTCCCGGTTCAAATCATTCGGATTTGAGGCATTGATAAAACAGAGACCGCCGTCTCGACCGTTCGAAGATGGCTTGAGATAGTGAAGCGTTTTATAAGCTTCATTCCTTTCGAGGGACAGAAGGATATCCGCACTCCCCTTCTTGACCAGAGGACTTTCGAAACTTCCAATTTTCAAATGGGTCATCACCGATCCTCCCCGCTGGCTCATCCCGTGGTCTTCCGAACCAATGAGGGGATACCCTCCCTGAAGGGCAAAGGCCGCAAAAATCCGTGTCATCAAAAGAACGCCCTGCCCACCCACACCCGAAATGATCATCTGAATATTCATCTCAATATCCTTTGATTAAATCCGAAATCCGAAGTTGTCTAAACTCTAAACACTAAACCCTAAATCCTAAACAAATCCAAAATATAAAACTCAAAACGTAATTCCGACCTCTCAACAATTGGATCAAGCTTTTCTAAATCATGCGATTTTGAGTTTTGTGGTTTGGACATTTGGGTTTGTTTAGAGTTTAGGATTTAACATCCTTGTTTCGAGTTTCGCCTGCCTGCACGAAGCCGCTTCGGCGAAGGCAGGGATTTCGTGCTTCGAATTTAGTATTTCTCGGCGCGCCATCCCGTCAAGAACAAATCTTAGATCAACTGACCCGATAGATTCCTTCCTGACAGCAGACGTGCGCGCAGAGCCCGCAGTCCACGCAGGTTAAACGATCGATCTTCACCCGACCGTCCTCGCCTCTGATCAAGGAGGGGCATTCGAATCGTTTGAGACAGTACCCGCAGCCAACGCAGGCCCCCACGGCCGGCATGTCGATTGCTGAGGTCGGACATTCCCGCGCACAAACCCGGCAGCCTGTACACTTGCTGTAATCGATGACATAACGGTCTTCGACCCTGGAAATCGCTCCCTCAGGGCACTGGATCATACAAGTGTCGCATTGACAGCAAGCCTCCTCTTGATAGACAGGCAAAAGGGACTTGTCCATCTCTCCGCTTTTTACCTGCGGAAGGCCCTTTTCTGGCGGAGGCACATGACGGATGTCCACCTTGACGGGGTTTACCTTGAGCTGCTCTTTTTGATAGATGATGCAGGGATAGCGAGCGATGAGAACAGCCATTCCACCCTCTCGCTGCCGGGTATATTTATATGCTTTTTCCACTTCCTCGATCATCCCCTTCATATCGTAAGGCTTGACAACCCGGAGGTACTTGACACCGCATCCCTTAACCAAGGCTTCAAGAGAAAGGGACTGACCAGAATGACCGTCCGCCGTCACTCCGGATTCTGGAGTGGGCTGCATTCCCGTCATGGCCACAATGGAATTATCAAGGATCAGAAGGATGAATTTGGCTCCATTATAGACCGCATTCAGGAGTCCCTGGGCACCGGAGTGATAGAACGTCGAATCCCCAATGGTCGCAATAATGGGGACGTCCTTGCCGTCCTGATGATAGGCTTGGTAGAGGCCGCTGGCAAAAGTGATTGCAGCCCCCATGTCGTGACAGGTATCGACCGACTCCAAATTCATCCCCAGGGTGTAGCAGCCGATGTCGCTCGGAAAGATTCCGTTCGGGAAGGCTTTCTTAATGGCAAAGAAAGAAGCTCGATGGGGACATCCTGAGCAAAGGGTCGGTCGACGAATGGACAACCCAAGCCCGGCCACCAACTTCTCAAGAGGTCCTGAAGCAGGAATCTCCCCGACGGGGATGGAGAACTCTTTACACAGATCTGAGATCACTTTGGTAATGACCTCCGGAAGCATTTCCCCTTCGTTGGGAATCCTTCCGTCCAACCTTCCGGTGATTTTTGATTTGTCACGTATCTGAAGCTCGATCACCGGCTCTGTTTCTTCGAGGATCAGGACGTGATCACATTTCTCAATAAACGCCCCTACGATCGCAGCGGGAAAGGGGAACGGAGTTCCGATTTTTAGAATCGGAATCTCTTCCCGGAGGCCCATCTCACCGACGATATCCCGGGCAATCGCATAGCCGATCCCCCCGGCCACGATTCCCAAACGAGCTTTTTCCCGGTCGTGCTCGATGAAATTAAGAGAGGTCATGGCATTGAACTCTTCGGCAATCTTTTGGAGCTTACCGTTGAGCTCCTTATGCAGGAGGAATCGATACCTGGGGGTTGCGCTCCATCGCTGGGGATTGCGCTGAAAATCAGCGATCCTTTCAACTTTGCGAATGGGATTGAACGTGACGGTTTGCTGGGCATGAGAAACCCGCAACACGGGGCGGAGAATAACAGGAATCTGGTATTTTTCCGAAAGATCGAATGCGATGGGTAACATCTGCTGGGCTTCTTTCGGATTCGCCGGATCAAAAACCGGGACCTTTGCAAACATGGCCATGAAGCGGCTATCCTGTTCCGTCTGGGAGGAGAAGGGACCAGGGTCGTCGCAACTGATAACGATGAACCCTCCAATCGTTCCAATATAAGCGGCGCTCATCAGAGGGTCCGTCGCGACATTGAGCCCTACTTGCTTCATCGCCACCGCGGCTCTTTTACCCGTATAAGAGGCGACCAAGGCGTTCTCGAAGGCAACTTTCTCATTCGTGGACCACTCGACGTAGATCTCCAGATTATTTTCCTTTTTGAAACGGACGACTGCGGGCAGGATTTCCGAGCTGGGAGTCCCCGGATAGGCTGCAAAAAATTGACACCCGCTCTCCACGATCCCCCTGGCAATCACTTCGTTTCCGAGTAAAACCCTTTTTTCCTCTTCCGACATCCTGAACCTCCCCCCACCCATGCCCTCCCCACCGAGACCGTGTGCCACAATTACAAACAGCACAAAATAGGATGGAAGAGGCGATCGGGTGGAAAAGTCTTAGAGCGGCAACCTTTTACACATGAGATTCAGACACTCCATATCCGTGAGATGACTCACTTTCTACAACCACCGATTAGCCATTCCTAAAAGACCGCATTCTAAGACTTTGGAACCCGATTGTCTCTTCCACCCGCGCCGCAATTGCGACACAGCCTCCGAGGGAAGCGACGGAAGGGATGCACATTTTTTCGACTCATTTTAACCGATACGATTGAGGACCTCAATTCCCTTCAGAAGAGTCTCATCCGATGCGGCAAATGAGACCCGAACATGCGTATTTCTTTTCGAAAAAACGCTCCCGGGCACAATAAAGAGGTTCTGTTGAATGGCCTTCTCTACAAAGACCTCTCCGTTTCCTCCCGGGACCTCAGGAAAGATGTAAAAAGCACCTTGTGGCTTTTGGACACGAAACTTTTCTTTGAGTCCGTTGTAGATCAAATCTCTCTTCTTCTTATAACCCTCAATATAATCCTTCACGTTGAAGTCCAAGGCCTTGATCGCTGCTTTCTGAGCAAAAGAGTTGACACTGGAGAATGTATATTGCTGGAGAGTGATCATCTGCTGGAGGATTTCCTTGGGACCGGCCGCGTAGCCCAGTCGCCATCCGGTCATTCCCCAACCTTTTGAGAATCCACCCAGCGTCAATGTGTTCTCATAGAATTGTCCGATACACGGGCAGGAAGAGGTGTCGAAAACAAAGTTATCGTAGATGTCATCGGAGAGAATTAAAAGGTTTCTCTCCCGGGCGATCCTGACCGCACTCACCAGGTCTTCCTCTGGATAGATGGCCCCGGAAGGATTATTCGGACTGTTGATGATAATCAACTTCGTTTTCTTCGATAATTTCTTGACGAATTCTTCTTCCCTTAATCGGAAATCGGGATACGTGTCGACAAAGACGGGAATCCCTCCCATCAGAAGAACTTGATACTCATACATCACAAAAAATGGATCGGGGATGATGACTTCATCCCCCGGG
>Ga0335070_10002094_pt1 | contig 23248 bp, 24 predicted proteins | sample Lox_Sample_13_FD_206722 | JGI IMG/M metagenome (GOLD analysis project Ga0335070, IMG submission 206722) | Soil microbial communities from Loxahatchee National Wildlife Refuge, Florida, United States - Lox_Sample_1.3 | ecosystem: Environmental > Terrestrial > Soil > Wetlands | place: USA...
CATTGAAGGCGGGGAACACGCCGAAGAAGGATCGGCCCACGTACGTCGCCGTGATGCAGGAAGTGGCCACGTAGAGGAGACTCCGTGGGCCGACCACCGCCATCATCAGCTCGATCGCGAACACGACGCCGCCGATGGGCGTGTTGAAGGTGGCGGCGATGCCGCTCCCCGCGCCCGCGGCGATCAGCATGGCCCGCTGCCGCGCCGGCATGGCGATGATCTGCCCCACCGTGGAGCCGAAGGCGGCGCCGATCTGGATGATCGGGCCCTCCCGGCCCACGGAGCCGCCGCTGCCGATGGAGATGGCGGAGGCGAGGGACTTCACCGCGGCGACCACGGGCCGGATCCGGCCGTCGTGGTAGTAGATGGCGTCCATCACCTCCGGCACGCCGTGTCCCTTGGCCTCCGGCGCGAACGTCTTGACGAGAAAGGCGACCACGACCGCGCCCGCGACGGGCACGAGGATGATGCCGGGCCCCCACGGTGAAGGACCGCTGTGGAGATTGGCGTCGTAGCCGAACGACAGCCGGCCGTGAAAGGCGAGATCGTGAATGGCGGCGATCATGGCGCGGAACACCACCGCCCCGAAGCCCGCGATGAGGCCGATGGCGACGGCGGAGCCGCTCATGATCCACCAGGCTACGGAATCCGGCTCGCGCTGCCCCATCGCTCAGCTCTTGCCCAGGAGCTCCTTCGTGATCGCCACCACGCGGTCCGGCTCGAAGCCGAACCGCTTCTGCAGCTCCTTGAGGGGCGCGGAGGCGCCGAACGTCTTCATCCCGATCACGCGGCCCGACGTGCCGACGTAGCGCTCCCAGCCGAAGGTCGAGGCCTGCTCGATGGCGACCCGCGCCGTCACGTCCGGGGGCAGGACCTGATCACGATACGCCTCGGGCTGATGATCGAAGATGTCCCAGGAGGGCATGGACACCACGCGCGACCGGATGCCCTCCGCGATCAGCTTCTCGTGGGCCTCCGCGGCCAGGGAGAGCTCGCTTCCCGTCGCGATGAGGATGACCTCCGGCTTCCCGCCGGGCGCATCGGCGAAGACATAGGCGCCGCGGGACACCCCGGACGCCGGCGCGTAGCGGCTGCGATCGAGCGTGGGCAGGGGCTGGCGAGAGAGCACGAGCACCGTCGGCTCGTGGCGCAGCTGCATGATGTAGCGATACGCCTCGACCACCTCGTTGGCGTCCCCGGGCCGGATGGTGCAGAGCCCGGGAATGGCGCGCATCGACGCCAGGTGCTCCACGGGCTGGTGCGTCGGGCCGTCTTCGCCGTCGCCCATGGCGTCGTGCGTGAACACGAAGAGCGTGGGCAACTCCATGAGCGCGGAGAGCCGGATGGCCGGCCGCGCGTAGTCGCTGAAGATGAAGAAGGTGGCGCCGAACGAGCGCAGCTTGGACAGCGACATGCCGTTGACGATGGCCGCCATCGAGTGCTCGCGGATGCCGAAGTGGAAGTTCTTCCCACCGTAGCTGCCGGGCTCGAAGCTGCCCGCGCCCGGGTACTTGAGGGTCGTCTTGTTCGAGGAGCCGAGATCGGCGGAGCCGCCGAGGAGCCACGGGATGTTCTGGGCGAGCACGTTCAACACCTGCCCGGAGGCATCTCGCCCCGCCATGCCCTTCGGATCGGCGGGGAAGACGGGGAGATTCCTGTCCCAGCCCGCGGGGAGCTCGCGCCGCTGCATCAGCTCGATCTCCGTGGCGAGGTCCGGATGCTTCGCCTTGTAGGCGGCGAAGAGCGCCGTCCACGCGCGGCGCGCCTCCGCTCCGCGGGCGCCGATGCCCGCCGCGAAGCGCTCGTAGACGCCGTCGGGGACGAGGAACTTCGCATCCTCGGGCCAGCCGTAGGCGCGCTTGGTGAGCTTCACCTCGTCGTCGCCGAGCGGCTCGCCGTGCGCCTCCGCCGTGTCCTGCTTGTGGGGTGAGCCGTAGCCGATGTGGCTGTCGAGGATGAGGAACGTCGGCCGCCCGGTCGTCTTCTGGAACACGCCGAGGGCGTGCTCGATCCGGTCGATGTCGTTGGCGTCGCCCACGCGGAGCACGTTCCAGCCGTAGCCCATGAAGCGGGCCGCGATGTCCTCCGTGAAGGTGATGTCCGTGTGGCCTTCGATCGTGATGTGGTTGTTGTCGTAGATCCAGCACAGGTTGTCGAGAGCGAGGTGGCCCGCGATCGAGGCCGCCTCCGAGGAGATGCCCTCCATCATGCAGCCGTCGCCGCACACGGCGTAGATTCGGTAGTCGAAGACGTTGAAGTCGGGACGGTTGTAGCGGTTGGCCAGCCACTTCTGCGCGATGGCCATGCCCACGCTGGTCGCCACGCCCTGTCCCAGCGGCCCGGAGGTGGTCTCCACGCCGGAGACCAGGTGGTATTCCGGATGTCCCGGCGCCTTGCTGTCGATCTGGCGGAAGCGCCGGATGTCGTCCAGCGTCACCGACGGCTGACCCAGGCGCTCGTAGTCGGCGTCCACCGCTTGCGTGCGCGTGAGATGGAGCACGGACCACAGGAGCATCGAGGCGTGGCCGTTACTGAGCACGAAGCGGTCGCGATTCGGCCAGATAGGATCCTGCGGATCGAACTGCATCACGCGGTTCCAGATCGTGTAGACGAGGGGCGCCAGCGCCATCGGCGTGCCGGGGTGGCCTGACTTCGCCGCCTGCACCGCATCGATCGACAGCGTGCGGATGGTGTTGATGGCCAGCAGATCGAGGTTCGCGTCAGTCATGGCTCCGCCTTTCGCGCTAGCCGGCACGGCGCTCTGCTTCGAGGGCGGCCACCTTGCCGAGCCGTCGCCGGTGCCGCTCCGCCCCGCTGAACTGGGCCGCGAGAAACGCCTGGATCAGGTCCCACGCCAGCTCCGGTCCGATCGTCCGCCCGCCGAGGCAGAGCACGTTGATGTTGTCGTCCTCCACGCCCTGGCGGGCGGCGAAGTGATCCTGGATGAGGCAGGCGCGGACGCCCGGGATCTTGTTGACGCTCACGGCGATGCCGACGCCGCTGCCGCAGATTGCGATGCCGCGCTCCACCGTACCTGCCACCAGCGCGCGGCCGAGCGGGGTGGCGAAGTCAGGGTAGTCGTCGGCCGGGTCGAACGCGCGGGCGCCGAAGTCCGTGACCTCGTGTCCGGCTGCCCGGAGCCGGCCCGCCATGTCCTCTTTGAGGTGAAACCCGCCGTGATCGGCCGCAAGACCCACGCGCATGTCGAGGCTCCGTGCTCAGCGGAATGCGAAGAAGCCCGTCACCGCCCCGCAGAGGACGAGGAGGGCTGGATTGATCTGGGTCCGGACGAGCAGGACGAACATGACCGCGGCGATCACCACGCCGGTTCCGGTGGACGGCGCATCACGTCGCGTGCGCCGCGGCCGCGCGGTCGGCCAGCACGAGCGCCTGCGCCTGGCGCACGCGGCCGGCCGGAATCGCCGGATCGGCGGCCAGCAGGCGGGGCAGCACCGGCGCCTTCTCGCCGCCGGTCACCACCCACAGGATGCGCCGGGCGCGGTCGAGCGCCGGGTATGTCAGCGTCATGCGCCGCCGTCCCTGGTAGGCCGTGGTCGTGAGCGCAACGTCCCGGTCCTTCACGTCGAGCACCGGATCGCCCGGCACCAGGGAGGCCGTGTGGCCATCGGGACCGAGCCCCAGGTGCGCGAGATCGAGAACGGGCGGGGCGCCCGCGATGCGCGCGAGGAGCTGTGCATACGCCATGGCGGCCCCCTCGCTGTCCTTCGACTCCACCGCCATGGCGTGGATCTGCTCCGCGGGCAGCGGCGCGTGCTCGAGCAGGCTCTCGCGGAGGTGCGTCAGGTTGCGGTCGGGATCCCCGGCGGGCGCGATCCGCTCGTCGACCTGCGCCACGTGCACGCTCTTCCACGGCACGTCCTGCGCGGCCAGGAGGCGCAGCATCTGCCAGGGCGTGTGCCCGCCGCTCACCGCCATCACGAAGCGGCCGCGCGCGGCCACCGCGGCCCGGGCTTCGGCAGCGATGATCTCCGCCGCCTTCTTCGCCACCGCGTCGCCGTCGGCGAGGATCTCAGCCTTCACGCGGTCACCGTGGGATTCTGCCAGCCGCCCGGAGGCGTCACGCTCGGCCCCATCTCCTTGGGCCCCCACGTACCCGGCTCGTACTCGTAGACCGGCGTGCCGGTCTTGAGCACTGGATCCACGATGCGCCAGGCCTCCTCCACGTTGTCCTCGCGGGCGAAGAGCGTGGGATCCCCGGCCATGGCGTCGCCGAGCACGCGCTCGTACGCGTCCATCTCGCCCGCGCCCGGATGCCGGCTCGCCACCATCTCGGCCGTCATGCACGTGCTCTCCGTGCCCGGCTTGAGGCTGTTGGCGCCGATGGCGATGGTGATGTCGGGGCTGATACGCATCCGGCAGTAGTTGGACGTGAGGTCGTAGCCCTCGAACATGGTCGGGGGCCGCCTGAGCCGCACCACGACTTCCGTGCACGTCACGGGCAGGCACTTGCCGGCGCGGATGTAGAACGGCACGCCCTTCCAGCGCCACGAGTCGATGTCGAGCCGGAGCGCGGCGAAGGTCTCCACCTTGGAGTCCGGGGCCACGCCACCCTCCTTGCGATAGCCGCGGAACTGCCCGCGCACGAGATTCTGGGCGATGAGGGACGGGATGGCCTTCAGCACCTTGACCTTCTCGTCGCGCGTCGACTCGCTGTCGGGCCGCACCGGCGGCTCCATGGCGAGATGCATCAGGACCTGGAACAGGTGGTTCTGGACCACGTCGCGGATGGTGCCCGTCTGGTCGTAGAAGGCCCCGCGGCCCTGCACGCCGAAATCCTCGGCCATGGTGATCTGCACGCTCTCGACGCAGTTCCGGTTCCAGAACGACTCGAAGAGCGAGTTGGCGAACCGGAAGAAGAGCAGGTTGTGCACCGGTCCCTTGCCGAGATAGTGGTCGATGCGGAAGATGGCCGTCTCGTCGAAGGTGCCGAGGAGGATCCGGTTGAGCTCGCGCGCGGAGCCGAGGTCCGTCCCGAAAGGCTTCTCGATGATGACGCGCGCGTCCTTCGCGCAGCCCGCCTTGCCGAGCTGCTCCACCGCGAGCCCGAAGAGGACGGGCGGGATGGCGAGATAGTGCGCGGGCCGCTGCGCGGAGCCCAGCTCCTTGCGGATGGCCTGGAAGGTCGCCGCGTCCTTGTAGTCGCCGTCCACGTAGCGCAGGAGGCTCGAGAGCTTGGCGAAGGCCGCGGGGTCGACGCCCCCGGCGTGCTTCTCCAGGCTGTCCTTGGCCCGGGCCTTGAGCTGCTCGAGGCCCCAGCCCGCCTTGGCCACGCCGATGACCGGCGCGTCCAGGTGCCCGCGCTTGATCATGGCCTGGAGCGACGGGAAGATCTTCTTGTAGGCGAGGTCGCCGGTGGCGCCGAAGAAGACCAGCGCGTCGGAGCGCGCGGGGCTCATGTGCCGGCCGGCTTCTCGATGTGGCCACCGAACTCGTAGCGCATGGCCGAGAGCAGCTTGTCGGCGAAGTCCGCCTCCCCGCGCGACGCGAACCGCTCGTAGAGCGCGGCCGCCAGCACGTGCGCGGGCACCGCCTCGTCGATGGCGGCCTTGATGGTCCAGCGCCCCTCGCCGGAATCCGACACGCGGCCTTCGAACCCCTTGAGCACCGGGTCCTTGACGAGAGCGGCGGCCGTCAGGTCGAGGAGCCACGACGCGATGACGCTGCCGCGGCGCCACACCTCGGCGATGTCGGGCAGGTTGAGATCGTACTGGTAGTGCTCGGGGTCGCGCAGGGGCGTCGTCTCCGCGTCGATCTCGTGGCTCCGCTTGCCGACATTCGCGGAGCGCAGGATGCCCAGCCCCTCGGCGTAGGCGGCCATGATGCCGTACTCGATGCCGTTGTGGACCATCTTGACGAAGTGCCCGGCGCCGTTCGGACCGCAGTGGAGATACCCCTGCTCCGAGGTGCCGCCCATCTTCTCGCGCCCGGGCGTACGGTCGATGTTGCCCGGGCCGGGCGCCAGCCGCGCGAAGATCGGATCGAGGCGCTTCACCACGTCGGGCTCGCCGCCGATCATCATGCAGTAGCCGCGCTCGAGGCCCCACACGCCGCCGCTCGTCCCCACGTCCACGTAGTGGATCCCCTTGGACGCGAGGTCCTTGGCGCGGCGGATGTCGTCGATGTAGTACGAGTTGCCGCCATCGATGAGGATGTCGCCGCGCTCCAGCAGCGGGAGCAGATCCGCGATGCTCTTGTCCACCACCGCCGCCGGCACCATGAGCCACACGGCACGGGGCTTGTCGAGCTTCTTGACGAAGTCGGCGAGCGACGCGGATCCCACGGCCTTCTCCTGCACCAGCTCCTGCACCGTCTTCGCCGACATGTCGAACACCACGCACTGATGACCGCCCTTGATGAGCCGGCGCACCATGTTCGCGCCCATCCGACCGAGTCCGATCATTCCGAGCTGCATGGCTGGTCTCCTTAGGCTTTCCTGAGCTTGCGATAGCGGCGGATGAGGGCGTTCGTGGAGCTGTCGTGCGCGAGCGACGGCTCCGCGCCGGCCTCGAGCTCGCCGATGATGCGCTGGGCGAGCACCTTGCCCAGCTCGACGCCCCACTGGTCGAACGAGTCGATGCCCCAGATCGTCCCCTGCGTGAACACGGAGTGCTCGTAGAGGGCCACGAGCTTGCCGAGCGCCTGCGGGGTCAGCCGATCGAGGAGGATGGTGTTCGACGGCCGGTTGCCCTCGAAGACGCGATGGGGCACGAGCCAGTCCGGCGTGCCCTCGGCCTTCACCTCCGCCGCCGTCTTGCCGAACGCCAGCGCCTCCGTCTGCGCGAACACGTTGGCGATCAGCATGTCGTGGTGAGGCGGAAGCGGGTTCAGCGTGTGCTCGAAGCCGATGAAGTCGCACGGGATGAGCCGGGTACCCTGGTGGATGAGCTGGTAGAACGAGTGCTGCCCGTTCGTCCCCGGCTCGCCCCAGTAGATGGGCCCGGTGTCGTAGTCGACCCGCGCGCCGTCGAGGGTGACGTGCTTGCCGTTCGACTCCATGGTGAGCTGCTGCAGATATGCGGGGAAGCGCTTCAAATACTGCTCGTAGGGCAGGACGGCCACCGTCTGGGCCCCGAAGAAGTCGTTGTACCAGACCGCGAGAAGCCCCAGGAGCACGGGCAGGTTGCGCTCGAAGGGCGCGGTGCGGAAGTGCTCGTCCACCTCGTGGAACCCGTCCAGCATCGCCCGGAAGTGCTCCGGCCCCACCGCGAGCATGGTGGAGAGGCCAATGGCCGAATCCATCGAGTAGCGCCCGCCCACCCAGTCCCAGAAGCCGAACATGTTGGCGGTATCGATGCCGAACTCCGACACCTTGGCGGTATTGGTCGAGACGGCCACGAAGTGCTTGGCGATCGCCTTCGGATCGCCCCCCAGCCCCTTGAGGGCCCACTCACGCGCGCTGGCCGCATTGGTCATGGTCTCGAGGGTGGTGAACGTCTTCGAGGAGATGACGAAGAGCGTCTCGCCGGGATCGAGGTCCCCGGTGGCCTCCGCGAAGTCGGTGCCGTCGACGTTGGAGACGAAGCGAAACGTCATGCTCCGCTCGCTGTAGTGCCGGAGGGCTTCGTAGGCCATCACGGGGCCGAGATCGGATCCGCCGATGCCGATGTTGATGACGTTCCGGATCCGCTTGCCCGTATGGCCCTTCCACGTCCCGCTCCGCACGCGGAGCGCGAACTCCGCCATCTTGTCGAGGACGGCGTGCACCTGCGGCACCACGTTCTCGCCGTCCACGACGATCGACGCCGTTCGAGGAGCGCGCAGAGCCACGTGAAGCACGGCGCGTGTCTCCGTGACGTTGATCTTCTCGCCGCGGAACATGGCGTCGATGCGCTGGCGCAGCCCCGACTCCTCGGCGAGCCGGAGGAGCAGCGCGAGCGTCTCGTCGGTCACGCGCTGCTTCGAATAGTCGAGGTAGAGCCCGGCCGCCTCGAGCGTGAGCCGCTCGCCGCGCCTGGGGTCCTTCGCGAAGAGATCGCGCAGGTGCAGGTCGCGCACCTTCTGGTAGTGACGGTGGAGCTCCTTCCAGGCCGACCGCGAGGTCAGGGGTACCGTGGTCATCGCAGCCTCGCTTTCTTGTCCTCCCAGAGCCGGAATCCGCCCACGAACGCGTTGGCGTTCTTGCCTTGCCGCGTCCCGGGAGGCAGCTCCTTCAGCTTCTTCACGTTGCCGCCTCCCAGCACGACGTCGTCCGGCTCGAGGGCGGCCACGAGCTGAGCCACGACTTTCGTGACGTCGCGCCGCCATTTCTTCTTCCCGCGCTTCTTGAGGCCGCGCAGTCCCACGTAATCCTCGTAGGTGCCCTTGCGGTACGGCAGGTGCGCGAGCTCCATCGGCTCCATGATGCCGTCGGCGATCACGGTGGAGCCGAGACCCGTGCCGAGGCCCAGGAAGAGCATCTTGCCGCCCTTGTAGCTCCCCAGCGCCTGCATGGCCGCGTCGTTGATGACCTTCACGGGCTTCCCGAAGGCCTTGCGAAAGTCGAACCCGACCCATCCCCGGCCGAGATTCTTCGGCTCCGCCACCGGGTGACCGTGCACGACCATGCCCGGGTAGCCGATGGACACGACGTCGTACTTCCATCCCCGCGCGAGCGCCTTCACCCCGACCACCATCTCCTTGGGTGTCATCTTGGGCCCCGAGATGAACTTCCGCGGCTCTGTCTGGCCGGTGGCCAGGAGCTTGACGTGCGTGCCGCCGATGTCGACCGCGAGGACACTGGCCATCACACTCGGAGGGGGGCTCCGCCCCCCTTCCGAACCTCCCCCCCCAAACGGATTGCGCGGGCGAAGCCCGCGCTCGAGACGGAGCACCAAACACTTGGTGCTTTTGATACGCAGCCAGCCCGCTGACATGTGGACATCCGCTAGCCCTTTCCGAGAGCGGCGCTCTTCGAGTTGATCACCTCCATGAGCTCGTGCCACGAGTTCACGAAGGACTTCGCCCCTTCTTCCTGCAGCTGTGCTGCGAGGGCGTCGACGTCGATGCCCGCCTTGCCGAACTCGGCGAGCACGGCCTCGCAGTCGCCGCCGTCGAGGGTCATCGCGGGTCCGATCTCTCCGTGGTCCGCGAGAGCCTTCAGGGTGCCCTCCGGCATCGTGTTCACGGTGTACGGCGCGGCCAGCGCCTTCACGTAGAGCACGTCGGAGGCCTGCGGATCCTTCGTGCCCGTGCTCGCCCAGAGCGGGCGCTGCGGGCGGGCGCCAAAGTTGAAGGCGCGCTGCCACGCCGGCGACTTGAAGAGCTCGTGCGCGGCCTTGTAGGTGCGCTTGGCGATCGCAATGCCCAGGCGATTCTTGAGTGCCGGAGGCACCCGGGATGCCACCGCCGCATCCCATCGGCTCACGAAGAGCGAGCCGACGGATCCCACCAGCGGGTTGAGCCCGGCCGCGATGCGGCGGTTGATCCCGCGCATGTACGCCTCCGCGGCAGCCATGTATTGCTCGCGCGAGAAGAGCAGGGTCACATTGATGGGTATGCCCGCGAAGATCGCCTCCTCGATGGCGGGCAAGCCTTCACGCGTGCCGGGGATCTTGATGAGGAGATTGGGCCGGCCCGCGCGCGCGTGCAGGCTCTTGGCGGCGGCCAGCGTGCTGGCGGTGTCGTAGGCGAGGAGGGGCGACACCTCCAGCGACACCCATCCGTCCACGCCGTTCGTGCGGTCCCACACCGGTCGGAAGAGATCGGCAGCGCGGGTCAGATCGTCGATGGCCAGCTCGAAGAACAGCGCCTCGCCCGACTTGCCCTCCGCCCCCTTCTGCCGGATGGCGGCGTCGTACGCCGTGCTCTTCTTGATGGCCTGGTCGAAGATCGTGGGGTTCGAGGTGAGGCCGGTGACGGACAGCTCGTCGATGTACCGCTTGAGCGTGCCGTTGTCGAGGATGTCGCGCGTGATGTTGTCGAGCCAGAGGCTCTGTCCGAGCTCGTGCAGCTGCTGCGTCGCTTTCATGGCGTCACCTCTTTGAGGGTCACAGACCCACGTGACTGGTGTCGTCCCAGAGCTGGATCACCGGCCGCGCGCGCGTGTGCTCGTAGCCGAGGGCGCTCAGGCTCGCCGTCCGAAGTAAGAAGTACCGGGCCGCGCCGGGCGCGAGCCCGAGCCAGCGCGCCCCGATCACGCGCAGGATGTGCCCGCTCGAGAACAGCAGCACGTCGCCCTCGATGGCGCGGGCCTTCTGCACCACGCGATCGGCCCGCACGCCCACCTCGTCCGGGCTCTCGCCGTCGGGGCAGCCGTCGCGGAAGAGGTCCCAGTCGGGACGCTCCGCGTGGATGTCGGCGCTGGTGCGCCCCTCGTACCGCCCATAGTTCCACTCGAAGAGATCGGGATCCACCTGGGCGACGTCGCCGAAGCCCGCCCGCGCACACGTGCGGGCGGCGCGCTGGAGCGGGCTCGTGAAGATCTTGACGAAGCGCTGGCCCTTGAGACGGTGGCCGAGATAGTCAGCCTGGCGCTCGCCTGCCTCGGTCAGTGGCAGGTCGGTCAAGCCCGTGTGCTGGCCGGACAGGCTCCAAGCCGTCTCCCCGTGCCGGGCGAGATAGAGAACGGGCAACCCATCGCTCACGATCTGGCGCTCCTCGAGGGATCCTGTGGCTGCAGGCAAACTATACTACCGTCGCCTGGTTGTCGCCCGGGGAAGGTCGGGCCGCTCCGCGCCCGACACACGGATGTAACAACTCATGTTGCTGGCATCCCGGAGGATCGGATGGCTACGCTCAGAATAGGCATTGTCGGCTCGCGCTTTGCGGCCCATCTGCACCTCCTCGCGTACCGCCGCCTCTACGGCGTGGAGGCTCGGCTGGTGGCCGTTACTTCGCCCACGCCGGAGCGGCGCGACGCGTTCGCCCGCGAGAGCGGCGCCACGGCCTATCCCGATCTCGCGGCGATGCTGCCCCACGTCGACATCGTCGACATATGCTCGCCTCCCGCCGCGCACGAGCCGGTTGCGCTGCAGGCCATCGAAGCGGGGAAGCACGTCGTCATCGAGAAGCCATTCACCGGCGCCTTCCGTCCCGAGGCCGGCAAGCAAGTGCTGCTTCAAGACGCCCTCGCCAGCGCCGACCGCATCGTGGAAGCGGCGCGCCGCCGCGGCGTCGTCCTCGGATATGCGGAGAACTGGATCTACGCTCCTGCCGTCCAGAAGGAGCGCGAGATCATCGAGAAGACCGACGCGCAGATCCTGTGGATGCTGGGCGGCGAGTCGCACAGCGGCTCGCACTCGCCGGTGTACGGGATCTGGCGCCACGCTGGCGGCGGCTCGCTCGTGGGCAAGGGCTGCCATCCCCTGACGGCCTGTCTCTACCTCAAGGCGGTCGAAGGCCGCGCGCGGGCCGGCCGGGCCATCCGGCCCGCCACCGTGTCGTGCCGCGTGCACGACATCACGCGCCTGCCCGGCTATCGCAACAAGGGCTTTCTGCGCACCGACTACGACGACGTGGAGGACTACAGCCAGCTCCACGTCACCTTCGACGACGGCACCGTGGCGGACGTGTTCGCTACCGAGCTCGTGCTGGGCGGCGTGCACAACTGGCTCGAGGTGTTCGCGAACAACCACCGGACCACGTGCCGGCTCAACCCGGTGAACCTGCTCGACACCTACAATCCCGAGGCGGCGCAGTTCCGCGACGTCTACGTGGTGGAGAAGACGGGCACCAAGGAAGGCTGGAGCCATCCCGCGGCGGACGAGGAGTGGCAGCAGGGCTTCTACGCCGAGATCCAGGACTTCGTGGAGTGCTGCGTGGAGGGCCGGCGGCCGCAGGCAGATGCCGAGATCGCCCGCGACACCGTGGCCGCGCTTTACGCCGGCTATCTCTCGGCCGAGCGCAAGGGTGCCGAGGTCGAGATCCCTACTTGATGGCGATCACGCTCAAGGAAAGAGGTCGGCTGTGCGTATGGTGACGTCCGACCGGATCAATGGCGACACGGTGGAATCGAGCCCCAGCGTCCGCACCGACCCGTAGCGCCAGCCGAACGCCGCGCCGGGATCCGACACCGGATCCCGGTAGACCTCGAGCACCCGATCGACGAGGTTCACGATCCAGTAGTCGGCGAGGCCGGCCCTCGCATAGAGACTGCCCTTGTGGCTTCGGTCGAAAGCCAGGCTGGATTCGCTCACCTCGACGACGAGCGCGGGCCTCGCCGGATGGGCCGCAACGTAGTCGCGGAAGGTCCCGGGGACTACCGCTATGTCCGGCTCGGGCTCGGATTCGTCGTCGAGCGCCAGCGGCCCCTGACCGCGCACGGTCCATCCGTCGCCAAAGGCGGCTCGCATCGCCTCCTCGACGGCCTGGATGGCGGAGAAGTGATAGGTGCCCTGTGGCTCCGCCACGAAGAGCTGGCCGCCGAGCAGCTCGATCGGATCGCGAGGCTGGAAGAATCCCCTCTCGATCAGGTGATCGTACTGGGCGCGCGTCCACCGATACGTCCTGACCTCTTCCATGCCGTGAGGCTAGCTATCGACTCACAGCGTGTCAATGTCTCGATCCTGATACAGGCGGTTGAGGCCCTGTGCCCAAAAGCGCCTGCGCAGAGGGATGTTCGCGCTAGACTTGGCCGCTGGCAGCAGGGCCGCTCCGCGGGAGGTTCCGATGCGCAGTTGCACCCAGTGGCTGCAGAAGATCGTCGTGATGCTCGTGCTCGTGGTCTGCGCTCCCTCCATCGCGTGGGCCCAGCTCGATGCGCCGCCGACGTACGCAGGCGATCTCTGGACAGTTCCACCTGGGCCTCAACGTCGAAGACGCGGTGGAGCTCTACGACAACGCCGTGCTCACTCCGTGGCTCAACCTGAGCGCGAGCATGCAGGTTGTGGATTCCGCGGTCGGCAAGACCATCAGCTCGAACGGACGCCTTGTCGACATGCCCACGTCCGTGGTCGGCGGCCTCCGCATGTACATCCGCTTCTAGCATCTCTGCCGCCGGTCGTGCGCGGTATCCGAAACAGCTTGCGGAAGGAGCCGATTGCGCTAGACTTGGCCGCTGGCAGCGAGGAGTGTCGCTTGACGGAGGTTGCGATGCGTGGAACCAGGAGCTGGCGGCAGACGATCCGCTTCGTAGCTGTACTCCTGCTGTTTGCTCCCTCCCTCGCGCAGGCGCAGATCGACCCTCCGCCAACCTACGCGGGCGATCTCTGGTCGCGTCCACGACTCACGGGCGACTGGTTCGGGGGCCGCGACTGGCTGGCCAAGCACGGCGTGACCTTCGACCTCGACCTGACCCAGGTCCTCCAGGGCGTCTCGTCGGGACGCAGCACCGGCGTGTCCTACGACGGTATCGTCAACTACGAGATCAACACCGACACCGGCAAGATGGGGCTCTGGCCGGGCGGTTTTTTCAAGATTCAGGCCTACACCACGTATGGGACCACGGCCAACATCGGATCCGGCGCCTTCGTGCCCGTGAACGTGATCGGCATCCTGCCGCAGCCCGACGACAACACCGCGACCGCGCTCATGAACCTCACCTTCGCGCAGTTCCTGAGCACATGGTTCGGCATCGCGGTCGGAAAGTTCAACACGCTCAGCGGGGACGACAACGCCTTCGCCCACAACTTGAATACCCAGTTCCTCAACACGGCTCTCAACTTCAACCCAGTCCTCGCCCTGGCCCCCTTCTCCGCCTACGGAGGAACCCTGATCTTTCTGCCGTGGAAAGGTGCCCTCTTCACGGTCTCGGTGATCGACCCGAGCGGCACGGGGACTAACAACGACATCTCCCAGGCTTTCAATGACGGCGTGGGGGTGGGATCGGAAGGACGTGTAGAGATCAAGCCCTTCGGGTTGGTCGGGCATCAGGACCTCGGCTTTTACTGGGCCGACAAGACACGCCTGTCGGTGAGTCAGGATCCGTCCAACATCGCGCGACTCCTCGTGGCGAAAAGGTTCCCGCGCTTCCAGGATCCCGGACCCCTCCTCCGGGAGCTTATCGAGCGCTTCCGGCCCGACCTGCTCGCGCCCGTGCAGCCGGCCAAGACGGAAGGCAGCACGTGGGCCGTGTACTATAACTTCGACCAGTACCTCTGGAGCCCCGAGGGTCATCCGGACCGCGGCGTGGGCATGTTCTTCAGGTTCGGCATGTCCGACGGCAATCCCAATCCCGTGAGGTACGCGTGGAACGTCGGCCTCCAGGCCAACGGAGTCATCCCGAGCCGGCCCCAGGACAGCATCGGTCTCGGCTGGGCGCGCACCCAGCTCAGCACCGAGTTCGTGCCATTTATCCGCCAGGAGTTCCGCATCGGCCTCAACCTCGAGAATGCGGTGGAGCTCTACTACAATGCCGTGCTCACGCCGTGGCTCAACCTGAGCGCCAGCATGCAGGTCGTGGATTCCGCGGTCACCAAGGTCAGGTCGAGCGGGCACCTCGTCGACATGCCCACGTCCGTGGTCGGCGGCCTCCGCATGTACGTCCGCTTCTAGGATCGCGAGAGTGAAGCTACGCGACCTGGGAGTCGCGGGGGCGCGTCTCGCGATGGCCACGCTCCTGGCGGGCTGCGCGACCGAGTACAAGAAGGTCGAGGAGAACCTCAACAAGCCGCCCATCAACTGCTTCACCGCCGAGGGCGACATCCGCGTCCTCCAGAGCGAGAAGGCGAATGTCGTCCAGCAGATGGCCGCGGGGCTCCAGACGATCGTGCCGACCAGCATCGTGGTCGGCCTCGCCACGGGCACGTCGAAGACGAACGCCCAGGTGGAGAGCGGCGAGTACAACCGGATGATCGACGCGCGGATCGCCGAGATCAAGTCCGTGTGCGGGCTGCCCTAGGGGCCCGCGACAGGAGGAGAGAGACCAGACATGAGGTCGAGGACAGGACTCGTGAGCGCCGCCGCGGCGGGCGTGCTGGGGCTCCTGCTCGGGGGGTGCGCCAGCTCGGTGAAGCTGAGCTCGGAGAAGATGTGCACGGCCGCCGGGGGCACCTACATGGCCGGCGTGTGCAACGCGGGGACCAACCAGCGGACGGGCGTCCAGATGTGCCAGGCCCATGGCGGCGTCTTCGACTCCGTCCTCGACATGTGCGAGATCCCCGGCTCCAGCAAGTAGCGGGCAGACGGGCCCCCGGTCCCCCCAGCTGGCGGCCTCCAGAGATCTTCCGGAAATCGTCCAGTTGGGCTAAGATGCCCGCTGGCGCTGTCATCGGGTGCAGGCCTTGGGGAGCCGAACGGGCGGGGCCATAGGGGTCTCGGACCAAAGCAGCCGGAAGTTCATATAACCAACAGGAGGCAACAACGATGGGTTCGAGGAAGATGCTGATGACCATGGTGGCCCTGCTGGCCCTCCCGCTCGCGGCGTGTGGCGGCACCATCAAGAAGAGCTCGAGCTCGCTCTGCACCGCCGCCGGCGGCACGTACGCGAACGGCACCTGCAACCCAGGCCAGCCGAACATGAAGACCGCCAAGCAGATGTGCGACGCGCACGGCGGCGTGTTCGACAGCGTCCTCGACCTGTGCGATATGCCCGGCGACAAGTAGTCCCGACAGAGGATTCCCCGATCCAACCCCCGTCGGGGCTCCTCCCCCGGCGGGGGCTCCCCTCCTGCCCGGCGCCGTAGAACGTCTTCCGGGACGCGTGCAAACATCTCTTGCAATCAGCGCAATTGCGCTAAGATACGCCGCGACGATGCCACCGGAGCGACGGTAGCGCCGGACGGGCGGAGGCCATGGGGTCTCTGACCGAAAACCGCGAGACGTGCATCAACAAACAGGAGGTAACGATGCGTTCCACGAAAACGCTGATAGCCATGGTGGCCCTGCTGGCGCTCCCGCTCGCAGCGTGCTCGAGCACCGCCAAGATCCGCTCGTCCCGGCTCTGCACCGCCGCCGGCGGCACGTACGCGAATGGTACCTGCGACCCTGGCAAGCCGGGGAGCCAGAAGACCGCCAAGCAGATGTGCGATGCGCACGGCGGCATCTACGACAGCGTTCTCGACATGTGCGAGATGCCCGGCGACAAATAGCCGGACCTGATCCCTTGACCGCCCGCCCGCCGAGGGCCAGGCCCTCGGCGGGCGCCTCACTCCTCCGGTCGATTCGAGACACCTCATGAAGTTCGGCCTCGCGCTCTCCGTGCAGCATGCGCCCGAGGACTCGCAGACCCTGCGCTTTCGCGAGCACCTCGAGCAGGTGCGGCTGGCTTCGGCCGTCGGCTTCGATTCGGTGTGGGCCAGCCAGCACTACCTGTCCGATCCCTTCAGCTACTTCCAGCCGCTCCCCGTCCTGGCTCGCGTGGCGGCCGAGGCCGGGACGATGGCGCTCGGGACCGGGGTCCTGCTCCTGCCGCTGCATCATCCCGTCGAGATCGCCGAGCAGGTGGCCACGCTCGACGTGATCTCGGGCGGGCGCTTCATCTTCGGAGTCGGGCTCGGCTACCGCGACGTCGAGACAGAGGCCATGGGGCAGGATCCACGGGAGCGGGTGGGCCGATTCACGGAGGGGCTCGAGGTCATCGAGCGGCTCTGGACCGGCGAGCCGGTGAGCTACACGGGCCGGCACTTCATGCTGAGAGACGTGCGCATCTCCATGCCGCCCGAGCAGCGTCCCCGCCCGCCGATCTGGCTCGCGGCCAACGCGAACGGCGGCGTCAGGCGCGCGGCCCGACTCGGCGACGCGTGGCTCATGAACCCGCACACGACGCTCGAGACCCTGGAGCGCCAGCTCGCGCTGTTCCGCGAGACGCGGCGAGCGCTCGGCAGGCCGCCCGCCGCGGAGATCCCGCTCATCAAGGAATGCTTCGTCGCGCCGGACCGGACGACCGCCGTGGCCGAAGCGCGGCCCTTCCTCGGGGCCAAGTACGAAGCCTACCGCCGGTGGGAGCAGGACAAGGCCCTCCCCGCCGGCGAGACGTTCGCCTCCGACTTCGAGGCGCTCGCCCGCGACCGCTTCCTGCTCGGCGACCCCGCCAAGGTGCGGGAAGACATCGCCCGATATCGCGAGCGCCTCGGAGTGACGATGCTGATCGTGCGGGTCCAGTGGCCCAGGATGGAGCAGACCAAGGTCCTGCGCTCCATCCGCCTGCTGGGCGAGCAGGTCTTCCCTCACCTGCGCTGAGCACTCCGGGAAGGGCTCCCGCCCCCGGAGCTTCTACCGGGCGAGCGCCTTCTTCTTCCACAGCTCCCACGGCCGGCCGATGGTCCCCGTGATCGAGGCCTGCGCCCGCTTTGCCTCTTCGGGATCGAGGAACGTGACGGGCCCGCCGAGCGCCATGGCCTGGGCTTGCAGCCGCGCGTTCACCTCCGTGTAGACGCTCCGGAAGACGGCGTCGGGTATGTTGCTCCCGACGATCACCGCGCCGTGGCCGCGCATGAGCACGACCGGGCCCGCCCCCAGCGATCCCGCCAGCGCCCGTCCGAGCGCGGCGTCCCGGATGAGCATGTCGGTGGCGGGGTCGCCCGCATTGCGAATCTCGAACACGGGCACGCCGGGCCAGAGGAACGCGCTCATGTGATAGAGGGGGCGGAGCGGCGCCGCCGTCACCCCGAACGGGATCACCGAGGGCGAGTGATTGTGGACGATGGCGCGCACGTCCGGGCGCACGCGATAGATCTCGCCGTGGATGAAGCGCTCGAGATACACGGCCCGCCCGCGGGCCTCCACCGGAACGCTGTCGAGGTCGTCATGATGTCCGCCGCGGTCACCAGCTCGGGCGCGATGGAGCGCGACATCAGGTAGCGGTCGGCGGCCTTGTCGTGCCGCACGCTCACGTGGCCATAGCCGTCCACCACGCCCTGGTCGACCAGGATGCGATTGGCCGCCACCAGATCCTCGATCAGCTTCGGATCGGCGGGCCCGGCCGTGGCGGGCGGCGCCTGCGTGCCTACGACGCGGGCACGAGCGAGGACGAGCGCGGCCGCGGTCCCGCCCATGAGCACTCGACGCCGACTGATGCCTTTCATGGTGTGTTCCTCCCGGAGTTTCGTCGCGGCGGATCCGCCGTCCTCTTGCCGCGAGAATCGGCCTGGTCTATCCTGCCGCTGCCGCCGCGGGGCATCTTCGCGAGCGGGCCGACTTCACGCCCCTGGGAGGACCAGCGTCATGGCCGTCGTCGTCGCCGAGCCCTACGAGTTCTCGTTCGATCCGAAGACCACCGCGCTCCTGATGATCGACTTCCAGCGGGATTTCGTGGATCCAGGCGGCTTCGGCGAAGCGTTGGGCAATGACGTCTCCCTCCTGCGGCGCGCCGTTCCGCCCGCCGAGCGCGTGCTCGAAGCGGCGCGGCGCCGCGGGCTTCTCGTCATCCACACGCGCGAAGGACACCGGCCCGACCTCACGGACTGCCCGCCCGCGAAGAAGGCACGCGGCCGCCTGAAGGCCGGCATCGGCGACCCCGGTCCCATGGGCCGCATCCTCGTGCGCGGCGAGGAGGGCCACGACATCGTCAAGGAGCTCTATCCGGTGGAGGGCGAGCCCGTGGTGGACAAGCCGGGCAAGGGTGCCTTCTTCGCCACGGATCTCGACGGCATCCTCAAGAATCGCGGCATCCGCCAGCTCGTGGTGTGCGGGGTGACCACGGAGGTGTGCGTCAACACCACCGTGCGCGAGGCCAACGACCGCGGCTACGACTGCCTCGTGCTCGAGGACTGCGTGGCCTCCTACTTTCCGGAATTCCAGAAGGCCGCCCTCGCCATGGTCAAGGCCCAGGGCGGCATCTTCGGCTGGGTGTCGGACTCGAGGCACTTCCTCGAGGCCCTGAGCACGGCGCGGTAAACTCGGAGTGACGGGAGGTCGCATGGCGAGCGCGTCGACCAACGCAGAGGCTCCACGCTGGTGGGTGCCGGGAGACTGGAACGCATTTTTCGGCCTCTTCACCAACGTGGTGCTCAACGTCATCGTCCTCACCGGCCTGACGCTGGGTGTGGTGAAGCTTCCCGGCGACGTCGTCTTCGGCCGCATCCTCCCCGCGCTGGCCGTCGCGCTGCCGCTCGGCAACATCTACTACGCGTGGCTGGCCTACGGCCTGGCCAGGAGCGAGCGGCGCAATACCGTCACGGCCATGCCGTACGGCCCCAGCGTGCCGCACATGTTCATCGTCGTGTTCCTCATCATGCTTCCCGTTGCCATCCGCACGGGCAACCCGGTGGCGGCGTGGCAGGCCGGGCTGGCGTGGTGCTTCGTCATCGGCATCATCATCCTGCTGGGCGCGTTCGTCGGCCCCGCCATCCGGAGATACACGCCACGGGCGGCCATGCTCGGCACGCTGGCCGGCATCTCGATCACGTTCATCTCGATGCGGCCAGCCTTCCAGAGCTGGGAGGTGCCGTGGATCGCCTTCATCTCGCTCGCCATCATCATGGTGAGCTGGATGGCCAACGTCTCGCTGCCCGGCAATGTGCCCGGCGGGCTTGCCGCGGTCATCATCGGGACGGCGGTGGCCTGGATCGCCGCGATGCTCGGGTGGTCCGGCCTGATGCAGGCCACGGAAGTCGGCAAGGCGCTCGGCCAGTTCGGGCTGCGCCTGCCCATTCCCTCGGGCGACGTCTTCGTCGGGCTGCATGACATCGGCCCCCTGCTCGTGACCGCCATTCCTCTCGGCATCTACAACTTCACCGAGGGCATGAACAACGTCGAGAGCGCGGAGGCGGCGGGCGACAGCTACAGCCTCCGGAAGATCCTGCTCGCCGACGGCGTGGGCGCGGTGGTGGGCTCCATCCTGGGCAGCCCCTTCCCTCCCGCCGTGTACATCGGCCACCCCGGCTGGAAGGCCGTGGGCGGGCGCATCGGCTATTCCCTCGTCACGGGCATCTGCGTCGGGCTGGTGTGCTTCCTGGGGCTGGTGGCCCTGCTCCTCGCCGTCATCCCGCTCGTGGCGATTCTGCCCATCCTGCTCTACATCGGCGTCGTCATCGGCGCCCAGGCCTTTCAGGCCACGCCGCGTGAGCACGCGCCGGCCGTGGTGTTCGCGCTCATCCCCAACATCGCGTCCTGGGGCCAGGTGCTCGTGGACGGCGCGCTCAACGCGGCCGGTACCAGCGCGGAGAAGGTGGGCATGGCCGCGCTCGGCGCGTCCGGCGTCGTCTATCGCGGCATGGAGCTCCTGGGCGGCGGCGCGATCCTGGCCGGCATGATTCTGGGTGCCGTGGCCGCGTTCATCATCGACCGCGACTTCGATCGCGCCGCCATCTACGCGCTGGCCGGCTGCGTGCTCGCGTTCTTCGGCTTCATCCACGGCGCCAAGCTCGGCATCGGCGAGTCGTCGGGCGTGGCGCTGGGCTACCTGCTCTTCTCGCTCATCTGCTGGGCGCTCGCGCGGCGGGCCGGCGCCGCCCCACGGTAGCCCGACCGCCCCGCGGCGCGCCACTGTCGGCCCGCTTGCCGGGTCCGATCATCCCAGGACTGCCGAGCCGCGTAACTGCCCGAAGTGACTGACTGTGCGGATGCATCCCCGCCGTGAACGTCGAGACCAGCAGCTCCCCCTGGCGACATCGAGGCGCTCCTCCCGGTGCAGCACGACGTGATGGCAGGCTTCGCGGCGTTGTATCCTCACGTGGGAGTGGTCCAGGAGGAACCATGGACATCTCGGGCAGCACCGCGCTCGTCACTGGAGGCGCAGGCTTCATCGGAAAGGAGCTGGCCCGGGCGCTGCTCGTCCGCCAATGCCGTGTGCGCACGCTCGATGAGCGACCGGTCGAGGAGGAGGGCGTGGAGGCCGTCCAGGGTGACGTGCGGGACGCCCCGACGTGGGCCCGGGCACTCGCTGGCGTCGACATCGTCTTCCACCTCGCGGCGGCCGTGGGAGCCGACACGGATGCCCGCCGCTATCTGGACGTCAATGCAGGCGGCACCGCCGAGCTCTTCCGTGCCCTCGACGGCAGTCTCCGGAGCGTGCGGAAGGTGGTCGTTGCCTCCTCGCTCGGCGTGTACGGGGAAGGCAGCTACCGGTGCGAGCGTGACGGTCTCCAGCACCCCGAGCTGCGGCTGCGAGCTCAGCTCGAGCAACGCCGCTGGGAGCCCTCCTGTCCGGCCTGCGGAGAAAGCCTTGCGTGGATGCCGACCAGCGAGGACGCCGTCACCGCTCCCGTCTCCGCGTACGCCGTATCCAAGTACGCGGCGGAGCGGCTGGCCCTCTTCATGGGGCGCCGGATCGAGGTGTCCGCGGTGGCCCTGCGCTATGCCGTCGTCTACGGAGCCGGCCAGCCGCTCGCGAATCCGTACAGCACGGTGATCACGGCCTTCGCCACACGGCTCGCCCAGGGAGAAGCGCCGGTGCTCTACGAGGACGGCGCCCAGCGGCGCGACTTCGTCTACGTGGACGACGTCGTGCGCGCCACCCTGCTCGCGGCCGAGGACGAGCGCGCGGATTTCCACGTGTTCAACGTAGGAACCGGTCAGGGTTGCACCGTCCGCGAGCTCGCCGACGGGCTCGCGCAACGCTTCGGCTGGACCAGGTCCATCGAGGCCAGCCAGGAGTTTCGCGTGGGTGACTACCGGCATCTCGTCCTCGACACGGCCAGGCTCCGCGCGCTCGGCTGGGACGTCTCGGTGCCGCTCGACGAGGGGCTCGACCGCTTCGTGCACTGGCTGCGCCGGGAGAGCGGCGCGCGGTCGCGCTAGGTCAGGCCACGTCCCTCTTCGCCTGCGGCGGCGCGGGAGCCAGCGGCGGGCGGATGCCTTCGACGCTCACGCGCACGCGATAGAGCGCGCTGCGCGCGGTGAGATAGAGCGCGCGGCCATCGGGATCGCCCCAGGCGACGTTGGCCGGCTCGAGCGGCGTGCGGATCACGCCCAGGACGCGCGCGCGGGGATCCACGATCCAGAGCCCGCGCGGACCGGTGAGGTAGAGGTTGCCCTGCTGGTCCACCTTCAGGCCGTCCGGCTCCTGGCCCGGCTCGAAGGTCAGATCGAGAAAGAGCTGGCCGTTGGCGAGCGAGCCATCCGGCTCGACCTCGTAGCGCATCCAGATCTTCCGCCGCGGATCGGAGTTGCCCACGTAGAGGTACCTCTCGTCGGGCGAAAAGGCCAGGCCGTTGGGGCGGCGGAGATCGTCCGTCACCAGCGTGAGCCGGCCGGCGGCCCACCGGTACACGCCGTTCCACGGGAGCTCCTTGGCCGGATCCGCGTCCTCGAGCGGCAATCCGTGCGGCGGATCGGTGAAGTACAGCGCGCCGTCGGATCGGTAGACCAGGTCGTTGGGGCTGTTCAGGCGCCGGCCCTCGAAGCGGTCCGCGAGCACGGTGAGCGTGCCATCCGGCTCCTGGCGCGTCACGCGCCGATTGCCGGCTTCGCAGATCGTGAGCCGCCCCTCCGCGTCGAGGGTCATGCCGTTCGAGCCCATGGATCTCCCGGGCGGAACGTCCGCGGCGCTATAGCCTGTGCGCGTTCGCAGCACGGATGCGCCCTCGGCCGGATGCCACTTGCGGATCACGTTGTGCGGCAGGTCGGCGAAGAGGAGGTAGCCGCCGGGCATCCACACCGGGCCTTCGGTGAACGCGAAGCCGCCGGCGAGCTGCTCGACCTTCGCGTCGTGAGGAACGAGCGCCTCGAGCTCGGGTGTCCACGGCTCCACGTGTCCGGCCTGATTCCGGTTCGCCGGCCGGCCCGCCGACAGGCCGGGCATGCGCCGAACCGTGCGCAGCGCGCCCGCCATCCGCCGGCGCAGCCTCCCCGGAGTCCAGAGGGCGGTCAGGTAGGGCCCGGCTGCCCTCAGGCCCTCCTGGCGAAGCAGCCGCAGCAGGATACGGGTAGCCTCGAGCCGCCTGCCCGTGAGCCCATACGCATAGGCGTCGTAGGCCATGGCGCGCACCTGCGCGCGCACCCGGCGCTCGATGCGCTGCCGGTCGGCGGCGCCGCATCGGCCGGCATGGCTCCGGAGCGCGCGCAGGAGATCCCACCCCCACACGAGGCCGCGCCGATCGACGGGGCCGGACATGCTGTCTGGTCGCTCCCGATATCGGGCCAGCAGGTCGCCGTGCACGGTGACCGGAAACCGCTGGGCGATGCGCAGGTAGCAGTCGTAGTCCTGCACTTTCGAGTCCGCGAACGGCCCGATCTCGCGCAGCACGCGGCGGGGGATGAGCACCTGGGCGGGCGCGCATATCTGGTTCGCGTCGATCAGCTCCTCGTGATACCGGCCGGTGATCTCTCGCTCCGGCGAGGCCAGGAGGCGGTGCTGCCAGGTGAGTCCCAGAAGCCGTCCCGTGTCGGGGCACGCAGCGCTGAACCCGACTCCGTCGCACGCGATCAGTCCGGATTCCGGATGGCGCTCGGCCACGGCCACTTGCGTAACCAGCTTCTCCGGGAGCCAAAG
>Ga0335070_10002095_pt1 | contig 23246 bp, 21 predicted proteins | sample Lox_Sample_13_FD_206722 | JGI IMG/M metagenome (GOLD analysis project Ga0335070, IMG submission 206722) | Soil microbial communities from Loxahatchee National Wildlife Refuge, Florida, United States - Lox_Sample_1.3 | ecosystem: Environmental > Terrestrial > Soil > Wetlands | place: USA...
CGAATACGTTCGCGAGATCATTTTAAGATGAACTTCCTGCTTGTCTTGAACACCGGACTGTCAGTCGACTGAGCCCGGGTCGGGGCAGGTGCGCCTGCGCTTCAGGGAAGGTGCGCATCGAGGCCAATCAGTGATTTCCACTCCAGGGGAGCTTCCCATGAGCAAGATCGCAGTGACCTCGCCTGAGCTCGCGCCGCCGGTCGGCCCGTTTTCCCAGGCGATCGAAGTCGGTGGCTTCCTCTACTGCAGCGGCCAGGTCGGTCAGGACCCGGCCACGGGCAAAGTGGTCGAGGGAGGTATCGCGGCCGAGACGGAGCGCGTCCTTCAGAATCTCGCAGCCGTTCTCAAGGCGGCCGGCAGGGATTTCGCCGATGTGGTGCGCGCCGGCGTGTATCTCACCAGCATGAGCGACTTCGTCGCGATGAATGGCATCTACGCAAGGTACTTCAGTCAACCATTCCCCGCCCGCACCACGATCGCGGTGGCCGCCCTGCCGCTCGGGGCCTGCGTTGAGATCGACCTTGTCGTCAGGGTGTGAGGCGACAACCCGAGGTTGATCCCATGAGGTACCCGTTTCACATGGTCGATGTCTTCAGTTCGACACCATTCGGGGGCAATCAACTCGCGGTTCTCCCCGACGCCGTAAGGAGATCCAAAATCCGCGCGGTGGCGGTTCGACTCCGCCCATGGCCAGGCCAACCTGTCCTAAGGCAGGTCGACCCGCAGTATCGAGTGTTCGAAGGTGTCGGCGACCGCCAGTGATACCGGAGTGCCTTGCGACAGCACGGCCAGACCGTGCGGTGAGTTGATCTTGGCCGGCAGGCCACCGGGCACGGTTTCAATCGGCAAGGCCGGTGAACCGGCGATCGTCGTGACGGTGCCCCCAGGCGTGACTTGCAGTATCACTGAATTGCCCACGTCCCCCACATAAAGGTTGCCGTCACCGCCCACGACAATGGCCGGGAGGCGATTGGACAGCCCAGTGCCCACGAGCAGCACGGGCATGTGCGTGTCCGTCATCGAATAAATCGCGCCCACACCGCTGGTGAACGGATGGCCACCCGTAATGTAGATCGTGCCGTTTGAGGCGACGGTGATTCCACTCGCGCCCGACAGGGTCGCGATCTTGGCTGCCTGTCCTCCGCTGGGTCCGGTCTCGTAAACGCCGGTGCGATCCGTGATGAATACGTTGCCTGTCGAGTCGACTGCGACCCCCGCAATCTGAGTGAACATGCCGGTCGCGAAAGTGCTGACAACGCCTGCGGGCGTCACCTTGCGCACAGCCTCATTAAGCAGGTCCGTCACGTACAGGTTGCCATCCGCATCGATTGCGATGCCCTGCGGATACGAGAACGTGGCGGACTGTCCGGGACCGTTGGCGGAGCCCGGAGTGCCCGGTATGCCGGCAAGCGTGCTCACCGAGCCGGCCGGTGTGATCTTGCGGATCACGTAATTGAAAGTGTCGGCAACGTAGAGATTGCCCGCGGCGTCCGCAACCACGCCAATCGGCTCACAGAATGTTGCCTGAGCCGCTGGACCGTCCGTGTGACCTTCATGTGGCGTTTGCCCCGCAACTGTCGTCACCACTCCGGCGGGCGTGATCTTGCGAATGAGGGCGTTGTAATAGTCTGCGACATAGAGATTGCCGGACGGATCGAGCACAAGGCCGGTTGGTTGAAAGAGCCGCGCCTGCTGACCCGTTCCATCGGCTGCGCCGATCATTCCCGGCGAGCCCGCGAATGTGGTCACTGCGCCAGTGCTCGTAACCTTGCGAATGGTGTCGTGGCAATAATCGGCTACATAGGAGGTTCCGTCGGGCAGTGTCGCGATGGCGGTTGCACCCGTCGTGCCGATGAAGTTTGCGCCGAAGTAAAAAGGAATACATCCGAACTCGGCCGCTGATCCCTGTCCATCGGCGCTGCCGTGCATGCCCGGTGTGCCGGCCAGAGTCGAGACGACCGGTCCCGCGCTGACCTCTTCGACGGTGGTGTCATTGGCGACGAAAATGTTCTGAGCCGTATCGAACGACAGACCGGCGATTGGACCGGCGGGCATGCTGACCAGCTGGGCTGGCGCAGGGCCGGCTACGGTGGTATCGAGTGTAAAGATTGACCCGGTACTGCAAGCATCATCGCCCACGTAGAGAAGCGTTCCCGAGACGGCGAGACTTTCGATACAGTTGAAAGCCGCCGAGAAGATGCTCATCGAGGCACCGGAATTGATGCGCCACACGGTATTGCCTGCGTAGTCGGCGGCATACAGATTGCCACCAGCATCCAGGGCAAGTGCGTAGGGATAGCACAGCAGTGCATTCGAGCCGACGCCGGCCTGTTCGCCGCAGGTTCGCGGCGAACCCACGAGCGTCGATACGTCGCCCGCCGGTGTGATCTTGCGTATGGCATTGTAATCGGCGACGTAAAGGTTTCCCGCGCCATCGAGCGCAAGCGACGTGGGCCCCCAGAATCGAGCCTGCGCGGCGGGCCCATCGGCATAGCCCTGTCCGCCAATCTGGCCTGCGATCACGGAAACACCGGTGACGCGAAGGGCGGCCCCGGAGCTCGTCACGCTGCCGCCGGCGTTGCTGACAACCACAGTGTATGAATCGCCATTGTTGGCGGAGGTCGCCGGGGACAGCGAGTAGGAGGACGAAGTGGCGCCTGCTATGGCCTGTCCGTTCCGGTCCCACTGATAGCCCGTAGCGCCCGTTGCCACGACCGTGAATGTCGCTGTGGACCCCGCGTTAACCGTCTGGCTTGCCGGCTGCGCAGTGATGGTTGGAGGCGGCGTGCTGGCAACGCCGCCACCGCCACCGCCGCAAGCGGCGAGGCAAATCAAGACTCCGCCCGCAAGTGCCTTTGCGATCGACATGCGATTCCCCCGATGCAACTCCTATCAAGGAGTTTGCGTGTGTTTATTCACATGGATACTAGAGGAAATGGGGCGAGATTCGGGTACCACTCGTCGATCCGGCGCCATGGGGCCCGACTGCGAGGGGCATGTTGCAGCGCAGCAACTGGTTTAGTAGGTCCGTGACTGAGTCTTCGTCCGTTGCGCAATGAAATCGGCGATGACGCCATCCAGCAACGTAAGAGGGACGTTGCCATTCGTCACGACAGCGTCATCGAACTTGCGGAGGTCGAAGCGGTTTCCCAACGCCTTCCGTGTCTCATCGCGAAGGCGGTTAATTTCTGTGTGCCCGACCTTGTAACCGCACGCCTGACCGGGCCACACGCAGTACCGGTCAACTTCCTGCTGCACCTCGAGAACCGTCGATCCGTTGGTGGTCGCGAACCACTGCGTGGCCTTATCGCGCGTCCAACGCTTCGCATGAATGCCAGTATCCACAACCAGTCGGCACGCGCGAAACGCCAAGGACTGCAGGTATCCGAGCTTGCCGAGCGGATCGCCTTCGTAGACACCAAGCTCATCGGCAAGCTGTTCAGCGTAGAGGGCCCAGCCTTCGGAATACGCGTTGAACTGCATGAGTGAGCGAATGAGCGGCAGTTTGTAATCGTACTCACCCTGCCAGACATGTCCGGGGATGCCTTCGTGATAGGTCAGCGTGGACAGTGCGTAACGTGGCCAGATCGAGGTGTCGCGCAGATTGATGTAGTACATCCCAGGCTGCGAGCCGTCGATAGTTCCTGGCCCCGCATATCCGTCGGGCGCGCCGTTTTCGATCGAGGGCGGTACGCGCTTCACGATCAGATTACCGCGCACGAGGGTTGCGAACGCTCTGGGTAGTCGCGTGCGTATGTCAGCGATGCGGCCATTCACGTAATCGAGGATCTGCTGACGACCTGCATCGGTGTTCGGAAACTGGTAGCGGGGATCCTTGCCGAGTGCGGTCATGCGTTCGCCCGGAGTACCCTTCGTGAGCCCCTGAGCCCGAAGCAGCGGCTCCATGCGATCCTGCAGTTGCCGCAGCTGTTCCAGGCCCAGCTTGTGGACCTCTTCCGGAGTCAGATTGGTCGTGGTGCCCGCGCGCAGTGCCCACGCGTAATAGGCTTCTCCGTCCGGCAGCTTCCAGGCGCCTGCATCGGACGTCGCGTGCTCGCGCTGGCGTTTCATCTCGGCGATCTGCCGATCCATGGCAGGCGCGATCTTCGATTGCGCAATCTTCGCTGCCTGAGAACCCGCATCCTTACGGTAGGTCTCGGCGCGCCTGGCGAACCCGGCCACGATTCCCCATTCTGCGATCGGGATCTGACGCGCGACGGTCAGCTGATGAACCACCTTGTCGAGCAGGAAATCCGGAAGCTGCACACCGCCGGCGCTGTCGTGCGCCAAACGGACATTCTCATCGTCAATCGCCCGGCCGTAGGCCTCGAGCCGGGTCAGATAGGAGTCGACATCCGCCGCATTGGCGATGTCGTGATGGCTGTCGAGGAAATCCGGAATCTCGACGAAAGCACCGGTGTTCTGCGCTACGACGTACGGAGTGTTACGGTAGGAGATCGTGTGATTCAGCATGGCGACGTCGCCGTACGGAAAGTGGAATCCTTCCACCGCCAGCCGATGCGCTGTCGCAACCACGTCAAGATTGAGCCGTACTGCACTGGTGAGTTTGGATCGATCCACGGCCTCGAGCTGCTTGAGTCGGGCGGCGGCGCCAGCGGATGCCCGGCGGATTCCCTCGAGCGAATGATCGGAAAGGCGCGACTTCAGGGCCGATCGCGGGCCCTTGTCGAGCCCGAGATAAGAGGCGCTCTCTGGATATTCCCTGAGCAGCTCCTCGGCCATCTGCGTCAGCAGTTCGGTAGCGGCGGGACTGCCCGCGGGAGTCTGGGAGGGGGCCGGCTCCGCCCAGACCGGCAGGCCTCGCAAGGCGGCCAGGGTGCCCATGCCCAGCAGAACACTGCGGCGATCGATAGTCATTGGAGCCTCTGAGAAACGGCGGTGCGGCATGCTATCGCCCTCAGGGCAAAGACCCAATAGCGGCACGCTTCATCAAAATGAGCACGGGAGACGTCAAAGCCGCGGAGGGTGACGGATCAACTTGTCGAAGTGTGGATCGTCCTTGAGTAGAAGCCAGACCGGTTCCGGATCGTCCCAAAGGATCGTAGGTGCGGCGAACGGCACGCGCAGCAGCCGGTTGACCTCCGCGTAGGCTTCGTCGGTTCGCCCAGCGCGCGCCAGAACGACGCTGCGATAGAAAGACACCGAGGGTCCGTTCACCGGGTCGAGAGACTCGGGCCAGTGCTCATGCGCCTGCTCGATCGTCGCGATGGCAGCGGCGTGCTCGCCAAGCATCGACTGCACCAGGGCCAGCTGCTTGAAGATCTCGTCGGCATCATGGTTCGCCGCTTGCAGCTTCTGCGCCAGGTCTCGCTCAAGGGTCCGGAATCGTTGCTCGGCTTGCGCCCCATCGCCTGCCGCTCGGTATAGGAACGCGAGGTTCTCCGCTCGTTTTACCGGGTCGGCATCAGGGCGCGCTTCCCATGATGCAATGGCATCCCGAATGCGTCCCTCACCTTGGGCAATCTGTGCATCCACGCTGCGGCGCGTGTCATCGTCCAGGATTTTGTTGCTGAGCAGGTCCCGCAACGGCCCCAGGCTCTGTGTCGAGAACGCGCTGATGCGCGCCCAAGCGAGGTAGCCGTCTTGCTGGGTTGGGAAGCGCGCCCGGAAGATCTTCGTCAGCTCGAGCGCCTCCGGGTAGCGCCGCAACGCAAGCAGCGTAATGAATGCGTTGGGAGAGTAGGCTTCATTGAGCGGATCGAGATCGCTGGCGCGCTGAAAGTACGGTATCGACTCGGCCATGCGTCCGCGCCGACGCAGAACGAATCCCATGGCCTGAAGAGCGGCCGGTGAGTTCGGGCGCAGCCGTGCCACTGGCTCCAGATCCGAGAACGCCTGATCCAGGTCCCTGACAACGTAGAGTTCGTACAGGCCCCGCGCCAGGCGTGCATCGACCAGCTTCGGATCGACGGCGAGCGCGCGCTCGAAGGCGAGCTTGGCGCGCTCGCCATCACTGGCCTGTTCGGTGCTCACGAATGCCAGGGTATGCACGCGCGACAGCAGCGCCTGTGCATCGGCAAACTCCGGATCGAGGCGCACTGCCTCCTCAAGCAGTCGTGCCGGCTCCACCACGCCGCTGTCGTCACCGGGTGCCGATTGCATGAACAGCGACTCGGCTTTCAGGTAGTCGCGGTAGGCATCGCCATTGTTGGTGCCGACACGCTCCAACTCGCCACGTTCGTGGGCCGACAAGGTGGCGGTGAGTGCTTCGGCGACCGCCCGGGCCACCTCGCTCTGCAGGCTAAGGAGGTGGTCGAGGTCGCGGTCGTAGTTGGTGGCCAGCAGATGACTGTCGGTGCGAGCGTCGATCAGCTGTGTACTGAGCCGCAGCACGTTGCCGTCGCGACGCACTGAACCCTCCAGCACGGTGCCCACCCCCAGCCGGCTGCTGATTTCGTGCATATCGGGCCGCACTCCGCGGTAGCTTGCCACCGAGGCGCGCGATATGACCTTCAGATCGCGAATGCGCGCCAGTGCGTTCAGGACCTCCTCGTGCAATCCCTCCGCGAGGTAGGCATCTTCCGGGCGGCCGGTGAGGTTCTCGAACGGCAGGACTGCAATCGACTTGCGGTCCGCAGCGCGACCTGTGGCGTCGTGACGTGCCATGCCCCGCAGCAGCCAGCCGATTCCGCAAGCCGCTGCCACCGCAACCAGCACTAGTGCAATGGGACCCACGCGTGCGCGCCGCGGACTGACGGGCAAGACGGCCATCGGGACCGCCGGCGCGGAGGTTCTCGGGCCGCCGTCTGCGAGCCCGCCTGGGGGCGCGGGCAAGGGTGGCTGGAGCGGAGGTTGCTGCTCGGTACCGACTTGCGCGATGAAGCGGTATCCGCGACGCGGAAGAGTCTCGATATAGCGGGGTGTTTCGGCGACGTCACCGAGAGCCACGCGCAGCTTGCGCACCGCGGTGTTCAGGCCGGTATCGAAGTCCACCACGCCCTTGGGCCAGAGCAGGCCAATCAGGTGCTCCCGGGTCACGACTCGCCCGGCTTGAGCGATGAGTTCCCTCAGGAGCAGGGCAGGCTGCTCCTGGAGGCGGATGCGGGTGTCGGCGCGCTCGAGATCCCCCGATTCCGGGTCGAAGACCCACTCCCCGAAGCGCAGTTTTGTCTCGTTCACACGCGCTTTAGCGTCTGTTCACAGTTAAGTCAGCGACAGATCATCCCCGGTCCATGGAGTGCCGCAGCAGCGGCGCTCAGTCTCCAGCGCGCAACGGCCGACGGACCACGGTTTCGCAGCATGGGCCCGGCGGCCAAGCCCTTTCACCCTCAACTGGAGACTGCCATGAATCGCCTTTCCACGCTGATGATGATCACCGTGTTCTTCCTCGCCTTCCAGACCGCCCGGGGCGCCGAGCCCAGCGACGTGCCAGCGGTCGAAGTCCACTATGCCGATCTGGATCTGACGCGGTCCGCAGGAATTGCGGCTCTGTATGGGCGCCTGAAGTCGGCTGCGGAAACGGCTTGCGGGTACTTCGCAGCCACCCGTGACCTGGAGATCACGGCGCGAACCAGGGAGTGCGTGCACACCGCCCTGATGACGGCCGTAGCGAAAGTGGATCGTCCCGCCCTGAGTGCCTACTACCGGGCGCATTCCGACCCTCGCAACGCACCCGCCCAGGTGGCGAATAAGTAGGCTCACTGACCTCAGCCCGGCGTGCGGGGGTGTCCGGGGGAGGGCCCCCGTAACCGGGGCAGTTGGCGGCGGCTGCCCCGGCCCCCGACGGCGGGGAGTGGGCTACCTACGTCGAAAGCGAAGTGCCCGTTAAGACGCCCCGGTGGTGGTGCATCACGCTCGCTCACACATCAAGACTTTCCGATCGGTAGTCCCGGTCTCGGAGCCCCGAAAGTTGGCCAGCCGGCTCGATAGTCCGCTTGCGCTTCATCCTCAAGGCGGAGGCCCGCATTCGCCGCTTGCGTCGCACACGAACACACCGCCACACGATGCGCCGGGCGGAAGTGTTCATGGCAGGTGGCAAACTCCCGGCGAGCGTCCCGTCGCTGCCGCAGGATTTCACGGAAGCCCTGCGCTCCGAGCTCGCGACATTCCAGTGAGACCGGCATGGGTCTGCACCGTTGCCCGGATCGAGGGTCGCAGTCTCACCCGAGCTTCGGCGGTACGTTTGCGTTCAGCCGAAACTGATTCGTCGGATCGTACTTGGCCTTGAGGGCGACCAGTCGTTCGAAGTTGGCTCCGTAGTTCTCGCGGTATCCGGCCATCGTGACGTCCGGATCGACATAGTTCGTGTAGAAGCCCTGGGTCAGTCGTTCCAGTTCCTTCCAGTTCGCGCGCATCCTGGCCACGTTCTCCTCGAGGTTATCCCGGTTCGGCCAGATGCTGTGGGCGCCGAGCGTGAACTGCATGTCGCGATTGGGGAAGGCCGTTGCGCCCGGCGCCACGCGCCGGTAGGCACCGCCGCAATGATCGAAGAAAACCAGGTACCAGGGCGGCATGCGCTTGAAGGAATCGACGATCTGATCGATGCCGTCATCCTGCAGCTGCATCAGCATGCCGGTCTTCAGATAGTAGTATCCCCCGGGGGCCAGCAACTGATCGGCGCTGGTCTGTATGGTCACGTAGGGCATCGGCGCGATGTCATCCCGCGCCGGCTTGCCGAAAGCCCGCAGCTTTTTGAGCCACGCCTCGCCCTGCGCATGATTGCCTGACCAGCACACCTCGATATCGATCACCGGGCCGTCCGGTCCCGTGAAGAGGGCAGGCGCCAGATTGACGACCTCGGGCGCATCCACCGCCATGTCACGGTAGTACCGCATCACATCGCGCGCCTGGGCTATCGGCCAGGTCAGACCGCCACCCAGGATGATCGGATCCATGTCATGCAGGCGGTATTCGATCGAAGTGACGACGCCAAAATTGCCGCCGCCACCGCGCAGGCCCCAGAACAGATCGGGGTTTTCCTTGTCGCTCGCCCGGATGAATTGTCCAGCGGCGGTCACGAGATCGAAGGAAGCCACGTTGTCGCAGGCGAGCCCGAAGCGCCGGCCCAGGCGACCGAGGCCGCCACCGAGCGTGAGTCCCGCCGCCCCAGTGTGCGAGACCGTGCCTGCCGTAGTAGCGAGTCTGAAGGCGGCGCACTCATGATCGAGAAGTCCGAGGAGGGAGCCCGACTGAACGTAGGCACGCCTGGCCCGCGGATCGACCCGTACGCCCTGCATGGGTTGCAGGTCGATCATCAGACCGCCGTCGCAGCTCGACTTGCCTGAGTAGCTGTGGCCACCTGCCCGAACCGCGGTCAGCAATTGATGCTCACGGGCAAAGTTGACGGCCTGCTCGACGTCGGAGGCGCCTGTGCAGCGCACAATCAGGGCCGGCTTCTTGTCGAATGACGCGTTCCAGAGGCGACGTGCCCTGTCATAGTCGGGGTTGCCGGCCAGCAGTACATCCCCGCGCAGGTTGGCGGCAAACGCCTCGATGTTCGAACCAGGAAGTACGGTCTCCCCGCCAGACAGCGTTTTGGCCGGCACGTCCCCGACATTCTTGAGTACGGTGGTGAATCCGCGCAGCGGCCAGGTCGCTGCAAGCGTGAGGCCGGCACCGACGAATTGACGTCTTTTCATGTTATTCCCCGTTTTCCCATCGGTAACACAGTAAGCCGAGGCGGGTCAATACACCTCGCTCCTCCTGGAGGTGATCTCGGCAATCACCCGGTTTCCGCGGGAGCAGACCCGGGAGACTGGTGTTGATGCGGCTGGGATCCGGATTCGTCGCAGCGGCATGTCGGTTGGCCTACACGTGCAATCCGAGCGCACACATCACGGCATAGAATCCCTGCACCTGGATACGTACAGTGGTGACCCGTATGTCGCTCTCATTCAAGTCGAAGTTTTCAGTGCTTGCCGCAACCCTGCTCGGCATGACACTCCTCGTTGCCTCGCACGGCGCAGCAGCGAAGGGTTGTATCAAGGGTGCTGTCGTGGGTGGCGTAGCGGGTCATGTCGCTGGCCATCACGCTGTTGCGGGAGCCGCGGCAGGATGTGTGATCGGCCATCACCTGGCCAAGAAGAAGCAGCAGCAGCTTCAACAACAGCAGCAGAACCAGCAGAAGCCGACGCAGCCGCCGGTCCCCGGCGAGCCCGCACCGCAGCAAACTTGAGCCGCTGCTTCGCGAGGCCCGGACAGCCTCCGCCGCGTAACTACGGCACGCCAATCACACTCGATCCGTCACTGCCGTTGACTGCCGGGGGCCGCTTCCGCTGCCAGCGGTTGTTGGCTGCGTAATCCCGGTCAGCGCCTCCGCATGGCTCCGTCTGCAGCCCATGAGGCCGCCAGCACGTTCACCACGAGCCTTCCCGCCATGATCGACGTGATGCCGTTTGCACTGTCATAGCTCGGTGCCACCTCTACTACGTCCATGCCCACTACCCGGTGCGTTCGTGCGATGTGCTCGAGCACAGGCGCAATTTCGCGGTACAGAATGCCGCCCGGGCATGCAGACATGACCGCCGGCATTTCAGTGGGATCCATTCCGTCGGCATCGATCGTGATGTAGATGGCACTGCCTTCGGGAAGTGTCGCGAGCACGGGTGCCCAGCCTTTTTGGTGCAGCACATGAGCCGGGAAGACGTGAGATCCATAGGCACGCGCGGCCTCGACCTCGCCACGACGGGCGCTGCCGGTCTGGCGCATTCCAACCTGAGTCATGCCGGTCACGTGCTTGCTGCGGCTCGCCCAGCGCAGCGGACTTGAATAGCCACGCGGCACACCGCCGACTTCTTCGCGCCAGTCCAGGTGAGCATCGATGTGGAAGATGTGGACCTTCTCACCGACTGCATCCAGTGCATCGAGAAGAGGAATCGTCACGCCGTGATCCCCGCCCAGGGCAAATACCTGCGCACCTTGCTTCCATAGGTGCCGAACACGGGCGGTGATGGCGGCCGAGAAGTCATCGTAGCTGCCGCCAGCCCAGGCGACATTGCCCAGGTCGATGCAGCGAGGCATGACCTCTGACAGAGGCGTGTCGAGATCGAAGTCCCATTGATCACGACCATAGGAAATCTGTTCCGAATGCAGCCGGATCGCATCCGGTGCGCGCGCCTGGTCGTTGGGGCGCGGGTCGTGCGCATAGGGCTCGCTGTGCTGGATACCGATGAGCGCCACGTCGGCAGACCATTTGTCCGGATCCGTCACTACCGGCCAGTCGAGGAAGCTGCGCACCGGCGCCGAAGTGGGTAGTAGCCTTGTCATGTGCATACCTCTCGCGCTTCAGCGCGCGCTCCCGCGATATTGACCCAGAACCAGAGTACTGCGGCCGCGACCGATGTCGCCGCGCCAAGCGCGAAGATCGCGTGCCACTGATGATTGGCCGAGAGTGCCGCGATCGCCGGCGTGGCGACGACGCCGCCCAGGTTTCCGCCGGTGTTGAGCACCGCCGTCGCCGCCATGGAATCATCCGGTGCGAGCCGCATCGTGACGGACCAGTAGGGACCTTCCATGAGCTCGCAGAAGCCGAAAGCAAGACAAAGCGCCGCGACGGCAAACCAGGCGGTCGGGGCAATACCCGTCAGCCACAGAAACAGTCCGGCGCTCGGAAGTGAAATGAGTGGCAGGATGCGGACACCCCAGCCGGCACCCCAGCGCCCTATCAGGTAGTCGCTCATTCGACCGCCGGCGGCGGTCGCGATCGCTGCGGCAAGGAACGGCAGGCTTGCCATCCAGCCGCTCTCGAGCAGGGTCATCTGACGCTCCTGCCGCAGATACAGGAAGGACCAGAACGTCACCAGATAGAAGACATAGTTCATCAGGAAGTAGGAGACCGTGACCAGCAGGACCTGCGGATCGACGAGTACATGGGCGAGGCGCGACAGACTGAGCTTTTCATCGCAGGTGGTCGCATCCCCGGCAAGCTCTGCAAGCTCGACTTCCGTCACTCGCCGGTGCTCTGCCGGCCGGTCGCGCGCATCGATCTGCCACCAGATGAGGAGCAACAGCGACGGAATGCAGACCGCAGCGAGCGCTGCGCGCCAGCCAAGATGCAGGAGGAGCGCGCTCAGGAGCGGCGGCGTGATGGCACTTCCGACCCAGGCTCCCGTGACCAGGAACCCCTGCGCGAAACCCCAATTGCGTACCGGGAACCAGTTCTTGATCGCACCGGTCGCGACCGGGTAGAGACCCCCCTGCGCGGCACCCAGCACCAGGCGTGCGGCGATCAGAATTGCAATCGCCGCCGTGACGCTCGCCAGCCGGGGAGTGAGTGCGGTGACGGCGGTCGCCAGCAGTGTCGTCACGCCCATCCATGTGAGCGCACGCCGCGGACCTCCATACTCTCCGAGCATGGCCCCGGGTATCTGAAATACGGTGTAGCCCGTGAGGAACACGGTGATCAGCCAACCGAGGACCACCTGATCCAGACCCAGCTCCCGCATCATCGGCTCGGCGGCGATCGCGATGCCGGTCCGTTGCATGTAGCCGAAGATGGAGAAGCCAAACAGGCATCCCAGGATCGACCAGCGAACGCGCCAGCGTCTGCTTTGCTTCATCCGCCCATATCACATGGACCCCGATTACGGCCCGATTTTACCGGCAGTACGGGTGTTTGTCCTACGCCGCCACCGCTGGCGGCCGGTTAGGCTTTGGCCAGTCCTTCGTCATGGCTGAGAAAAGGAGAGGTATATGGGTCGTGGAATCCTGTTGTGGATGCTCGGAGTACCCATTCCCGTGATTCTGTTGCTCGCGATGTGCTCACACCATTGATCACCGCTCGAATCGGCCAAGGAGCACCCATGAGCACCGTCTGGAACGTCGAAACTGGCGCGCCGCTTCCGACTCTGGGTGCTGGCGCGGTAGCGTCGGCTGTGTCCTGGAGGGCCATCTTCGCCGGTGCCCTGGTTGCAGGCTCGGCGACTCTGGTCCTCGTGCTCTTCGGAGCTGGGTTCGGATTTGCAGCCCTCTCCCCTTGGCCACACACGGGCGCGACAGTGACTGCCTTCGCGGCCCGGACGGCCATCGGACTGATCCTGGTCCAGTGGATATCGGCCGCACTGGGCGGCTACATCACGGGCCGCCTGCGCACCCGCTGGACCAGCCTGCACACCCATGAGGTTTTCTTTCGCGATACCGCGCATGGGCTGATCATGTGGGCGACGGCTACACTGATCGTCACGGCAGCAAGCTTCGGTATGGCAACGGCGGCGGCTGAAGCTGCGACGCATACCGCGAGTGCATTGGGAGGAGCGGCTGCTGTTGCAGCAGCTGCTTCCACCGGCCAATCGGCCAGCGAAGGTTATGACATCGATGTGCTGTTGAGGCCCACGACTTCCCAGGCCGCGCAGTCATCGCCTGCAGGAATGGACTACGCTCGCGCGCAGGTCATGCGCATCCTGGCCCAGGGGTTCGCGACCGGCAGCATTCCCGAGATAGATCGGGTCTATCTGGCGTCACTCGTCGGCTCTCACACCGGTGCGACGCCTGCGGATGCCGAGAGGCGCGTGGATACCCTGATCGCCAAAGCACAGCAAGCTGGACTACGCGCCCGCGAGGCCGCCGATGCGGCACGCAAGGCCGGCGTGGAGGCCTCGTTGTTCACCGCGTTTTCCATGTTGATCGGAGCCTTCATCGCCAGCGTTTCCGCGGCTCTTGGCGGTCGCTTGCGGGATCTGCATCCCTGAGTCTGGGACCGGCATACCCACTCGGCAATCGGTTGCGTCCATCTACCGGGGCGGATACCGTTGACTGCACCAACATCCTGCGCGCCGGCGGTGCTGACGGACTGAATCCGCCGCGCAGCCGCTGTGCGCTTCTACATGCTTTGCGCCCTCATGTAAGATCGTCCCGGCAGCCACGGACTGGGAAACCACATGAGCCGGAAAAACAACCTCGCACGATCCCTCATCATCCTGGGCGCGATCGTCCTGTTCCTCAGCGCTGCCATGCATTGCTTCGCGGGGTATCCTCGGGTTGCCGCGGCCGTCAGCGAATCAAACCTGAGTCCCGTGCTGAAGGTGGCGGTTCGCACAACATTCCTGCTGGCGGGCTGGAACTGGCTTGCCGTCGGGGTCATCGCGTTGCTTGCGGCTGTACGTGTCATCCCCGGCGGCCGGCTGCTGATCCTCCTTCTCGGCGCGTCGGTGGCCGTGGAGACGGCATTGAGTCTGTCCATGATGGGGCCATTCATCGGCGATGAGTTGCTGGGAGCTGCCGCGGCGCTGCTTCTTGCCGGCGGCTTCCTGACCCGGAGTCCACCGGGTTAATGCACGATCGCGATAAGTCGCGTGGGGTGGCTCGCTGGCGCGCCTTCCTCTTTCTCGCCGCCTGGTCGAATCTGGTCCTGTGGGCCCTTTCCGCCTTGCGGGTCACACAGGGGTCCGCATTGCATGTTCCAGCCGATATCGACTGCCGACTCCAGTTGTTGCTCTGCGCTGGGTACGTCTTCTCGTGCGCATTCCGCTCGGTACTGCCCGTTTACGATGTTCCGCGAATCGTCCTCGTGGACTCCTGGCTGTCCAGTGTCGTGGTGGGACGATCCGTAGCGACCCTCGGCGAACTGTGCTTCGCGGCTCAATGGGCACTGATCCTGCATCATCTGGCGCACCTGAGTGGTAGCCCGTTCGGGCAGGCAGCTTCGCTGACGATCGTGCCGCTCATCGTGATCGCGGAGTGCTTCTCCTGGTATGCGGTACTGAGCACCTCGCAACGCGGGCACATCGTTGAGAATTCCCTCTGGGGGGCGTCGGCGGCCCTGCTCATGGCCGGACTGTTCCTCATCGGTACCGACCGACTTATTTCACTCTACCCGCCCATGCTGCTCTGGTGCGTCGGAGGCGTTGCCTACGTCATATTCATGTTCGTGTTCGATGTGCCCATGTACTGGTCGCGGTGGCGCTCCGATCAGGTGGCGGGGCGCCAGTACTTGAGCCTCGCTCAGGGTCTGGCCGACGTGAGTCGGCGATGGCTGGTGTCCTATCGCTGGGAGGACTGGAAGACGGAAGTTCTCTGGATGACGCTGTATTTCACGGGCGGAGTGTGGAGCAGCATTTCAGTGGTGTACGCGTGCCTCGCTCTCACTGGACACGTCACTGACGGATATCCAGGGGTTTACTGGCCGAGGTAATCGTCATGTTTGCTTCGGCGCAGGCGGAATGGGCAACCCCCTGCGCCTGGGGCCCGAGCTGCCGGATCCAGACTTCGTCGGCCTTCTCGATGGAGAGCCGGCGGGCGAGGGCGGTGTAGGAGGTGCCGGAATAGTGACGACCGGCTTGCGCTCGCGGGGCTTCACGGGATCCGTGCTCGGCTCCAGTGCGACTGCAATCCAGTCGGGTTTGGACGCCACCTTGAGATATCCGGTCAGATCCGGCAAGCGCTCGATCTCCGACGCCATGACGGCGGGCTCCGTTCGGATTTGCCTGCTCGTGGTCGTGGACGACATCCACTGCGTCGGTCGGCGAGTCCTGGATTGAGTCGTGTGGAGGACTTCGCGCTGGCCGATGAGCTTGGACGCGAACTCTGCCGTTCCTCCCCGTTCGCTGGCCGAGCATTTGAGGATCAGTGTGTTTCCGCAGTTCTCGACGATCGTGTCGCCGACGCCGCTGCCATAGGTCGCCGAAACTTGCGCGATGGACTGGAAGCCCAGCACGCAGCGGCCGCCAAACTTCCTCAAGCGGGTCAGGGCATCCTTGAGTCCATCGATCTCACCCAGAGCGTCCAGTTCATCCACTATGAACCACAGGTGCTGGTCGCTGACTTGGGCCTCCATCGCCTCGACGATTCCCAGACGCATCCACGCCGAGATCAGGGACGCCAGGGATGCAACCTCGCTGGCGCTGTAGGGCAAGAACAGCACTCCACCTCTGCCACCAGGCTGTCTTGATGCCCCTCCTCTCACCCATTGCCGGACGGACAGGGGTGTCGCCTGCTGAATGGTCGCGTACTGGAGGGCCTGAACGGTTGAGGCCGCAACGGAGCGGATCGATCCAAACATCCGGTCGTTGCCTTCCTGCACGAACGGAGCGGCCGATGTCCCGCTGAGCATGATTCTGAGTTCCTGAATCGGTGTGGTCGTCACGAGGCGGTAGAGCTCTGCATCATTGCGCGCCCCTGCCTTCCTCGCCTGCTGGAGAAGGGCCATGAGGAACGTCCGGGCGTACCCGTTCCACTCCGAATCGCGCCCGCCCCGGTCGGGAATGAGGGCATGGGTGAGCAATTCGATGTCGTTCGCCTGGGTGATCTCACCGAAGAGATCCCACTTGCGCGCCTCGCCATCGAAGGGATTCAGGATCACATCGCGTCCGGGCTCATAGAACCGGCTCAGGTACCCGCCGTCAGGGTCCGCGATGATGGCGCGATCACCGCGGCGCAGGGCCGCGCGCAGTATTTCCTGGATCGCCGTGCTCTTGCCGGTACCGGTGGTGCCTATGAGTTTGAAGTGCTTGGTCTCGTCCTCCGGAGTGAGGGGCACGCCCGCCAGCGTGATCCCGGTCCAACTGTTCTGTCTGCGTGCTGCTGATCGCGGCAGAACGATCGCGCCGCGGCGATGGAGGGGTGCGGATGGAGACCGCCGCGAAGTCAGGTGCCGGCCCAGGAGGTAGCCCGCTGCGCCAAAAACCAGGATCGCCATCAACAGTCGTCCGGGGCTGAAGGGCCCGAATCCCAATCCACGAAACAATGGCGACAGCAGCAGCAAAGCCAGTACCCCGGTGAGGAAGGCGGCGATGGCCCAAAGACAGCAGGGAAGCATGGCGCGCCACGGCACTCGAGCGCGGAAGTTTGCAACCAGGAGCCCTCCGAGTGTGACCAGATAGGCGAGCTCGATCCCACGGGTTCCCTGTGTCAGCATCTGTATGAAATCGGACATGACGGGCTCCTTCAGATCTCCAGATCGTGAGAGAGATCGGACGTCTTGCTGTCGCTGCCATGCGAGTGCGATGTCTCCGATTGCTCGCGAGAAACCGGTGCAGGAGACTTCTGCAGCTCCTTGTGCTTTTCATGCTCGCGGTAAGCCCGCCAGCTCTGTGCGGACTCATCGGCCGTCGGGCCGGCTTCATGCGTCTTGCGGTACTCAACCCAGCGCCTGGCGGCTTCATCTGCCGTCGCGGCAGCGACGTTTTGAGGCCGATGCTCTGCGACTCGTTGCGGGTGCTCGCGACCTTCACGATCGTGGTGCTGTTGGCGATTCTGGTGCTGTTGGCGATTGGGCTCATGCGAGTGGCTCTTGCGTTCCTCATGCTCACGTCTGCGGGGCCCACGTTCTTGTGATCCCTCGTTCAGACGCGTCTTCGCATCTGACTTCTGCCTCGCAACGACGCGAGCGAGTTCCTCGCGCCCCCTCAATCGGGCTTCAACTCTTTCCTGATAGCGTGCGCGGATGGCGTCGCCGGCAACCGTCGGGCCGGTCCGGCGCTCGGTGTAGAGGACCTTTCCGGGAACGGTCGCTACCGGCTCGCGGTTGATCCCCTGCGCCTCAAGACTGCGGTGGTCGACCCGAGCGGAGAGACCCGCTTCCTTCAGGGCTTCGTTGGTCAGTTGTGCCCACCGCTCCCGCAGCCCGAGGTATTCGTCCTTGGAAGGACCGAGACCCCTCTCGTGCCGCTCCCGGCCACCCCATTCAAGAGTGGTGCGGATACCGATGCCCTCCGGTGTGACCTCGCGGGTGGTGCTCATCAGGTGGGCGTGATGATTTCGCGGATCGGCGCCAGGGCGGGGGAGGTGGACCGCCATGTCCACGGCGCAGCGATACTGGTCCGCCAATTCTTGCGCGAAGGCCCGAACGAGCTGACTGCGGCCCGCCGGATTCAGCTCCGGGGGCAAACACACCAGCCACTCCCGGGCCAGCCGTGCATTGCGGTGGACACCGGCATATTCCATGGCGTTCCAGAGTTCGGACCGGTCCTGGGTCCAGGCCATATCGGCCCGATTTTGCAGATCCGACGGGAGGACGACGGCCTTGTCGACTACGTCGCGGCGACCGGAATAGTCGTAGACTTCGCCGGTCCGTTCATCGCGGATTCGCTCGCCGGCACGATAGGCCGCCGCTCGGGTGGATCGAGCTCCTTTCCCTCGGGAGATGTGCGTGACGCGGAGGAAATACGTCGCCATCGTGCGTCCCTGCCACAAAGCGAGCCATCGGATTCTCCTCTACCGCGAGTGGGTTCTCAAGTCTAGACTTCCGCGGGAAGTTGAATGACTGCACGGCAGTGCAGCAGAGTTGACATGAGCCCCGCTTACGCAATTAAAGCCGAGATTCGCGAAACACGAGTGAAGACGTTCGTGTTCACCGCACAGAAAACCATGTATGGGGGCAAGAAAATCGCGGTCGGCGACACGATATTTCTGATCGCAAGCGAGAACGAGGGCGGTCAGGGTCTCATCGCGCGCGGGATCGTAACTGCCGCTGCGGCTGTCCCCAGAAAGCGAGGAATCGCCCGGCAGACTCCCCGCGTCAGCATCACCGTCAGACGAACCGCACTGGCGAAGCGTCCGCTGGGTCGCGGCGATCTCAAGCCCTTCAGGACGTGGAACGACGGTCAGCCGCAGACGGAGCTGAACTTCAAGTTCTACCGTCAGGCGACGAACAAGATCGTCGGGATCTCGGACCAGGCGGCGAAGTTCCTCAATGGCTTCTTCGCGGCAGCAGCCCGGAGCGGTCAGTCGCGCCGCTTGATCAGGAAGAAGTAGGCCAGGATCGCCGTCACCACGGTCAGTCCGCTGACCACGACCAGGAATCCCTCGCTGTGCTGCGCCAGCGGAATGCCTCCCACGTTCATTCCCAGCAGGCCTGCGACGACGTTGATGGGAAGCGCGAGCACGGTGACCAGGGTGAGGATGAACAGTGAGCGATTGATGTGCTCGCTCACCATGGCCGCCAGCTCTTCCTGCAGGAGCTTGAGGCGTTCGGCGAGTGCCGTCGAGTCACCAATCGCGGCCGAGAATTCTTCCGCCGCCTGGCGCAGATCCTCGAGATCCTCGCGGGCGATCCAGGCCGCAGGCCGGTTGAGCAGGCGGAAGAGAGAAGCGGGCTCGGGCGCAAGTAGCCGTTGCAACCGTACAAGCGCCCGACGCAGCGCGGAGAGCTCTCCCCGCGAAACGTTGATCTGACCCGACAGCAGACTGTCCTCGATCGCGTCGACACGCAACGTGGACTGCCGGACGATGTCCGAGAGAACCTCGGCCTGCTCATGGAGCAGATGAGCGAGCAGCTCCGCGGAGGAGCGCAGGTTGTGGCCTCCCCGGACATCTGCGCGCAGCCGATCTACGGAACGCAGTGGCCGCAGGCGTGCGCTGACCAGCAGCTGCGGCTTCAGGCAGATGGTCACGGTAGAGATGCTTGCCGAATCGAACGTCGCGTTGAAGAGAATGTCATGGACGATCGCCACGAGGGCATCCTCGACCATCTCGAGCCGAGTGGAGCCGACCCTTTCGTGCAGTGAGTCGTAGAAGGAGTCTGGCAGGCTCAGGTGCTGGCGCATCCAGCGCTCGGAGGCAGCGTTGGAAAGCGAAAAGTGCAGCCAGATGAACGTCCCGGTCTGCATCTCCTGCGTTGCGACCAGGTGTTCGAGCGCTCCGTCGCAATCGATGGGCTCCGGCGCATGGTCCGGACCGAATCGGTAGCCCCACACCAGGCCACTCTTGTCCGAGCCGTAACCGACGTCATGGGGTTTCAGGGCATTCATCGCAGTGTGGGAATCGGAATCACGGCCACACGGGTTTCCCCTCGGGATCGCGGATCGACTGCCACAGGGCGGGCAGCTGCTCGAGCGCGGCCTTGGGGATCGGGACGTATTCGAGCCTCCGCGCCACGGGCTCGCCCTCGTGCAGCGCCCAGTCGAAGAACCGCAGCAGCTCGTGCATGCGCTCAGGCACTGGGGTGCGCCGGTCGATCAGAATGAAACTCGCACCGGTGATGGGCCAGCTGCCCGGTCCGAGGGCATCGCTGGGCAACTGTCCCATCGAGCCAATGGAGGTCCAACTGGCGGCATCGGCCGCCGCCCGAAAGGTGTCGTGTCCCGCGTGCACGAAGACTCCACTGCGATTCCTGACAGCGACGTCGCTCAGATGGTGATCGTGGGCGAAATAGTACTCCACGTAGCCGATCGCGAAACGCGTCCGTTGCACATACGAGGCGACGCCTTCATTCCCCGATCCGGCGATGCCCGTGGGCCACCGCGGGGTGAGGGACGCGCCCACGGCGGTGCGCCAAAGATCGCTGGAGCGCGAGAGAAAGTCGGTCCAGAGCAGCGAGCTCCCGGACGGATCGCTTCGATGCACGACCGTGATATGGGCGCCGGGAAGCGCGATGTCGGGATTGAGAGCCGCTATCGAAGCGTCATTCCACCGCTGGATCCTTCCCAGGTAGATGTCGGCGAGAACTGCACCCGTCATCCGGAGCTGCCCGGGCCGGATGCCCGTGATGTTGATGACGGGTACCACTCCGCCGACAATGACCGGGAACTGCACCAGTCCTGCTGACTCCAGCTCGATGGCACTGAGGGGCGCATCGGAGGCACCGAAGTCGACCTGTCGGCCGCGGATGCGCTCCAGACCCCGGCCCGAGCCCACCGCCTCGTAGATCACCTGGACGTCGTGATTCTGACCGTATTCGGCAGCCCAGGCTTCATAGAGGGGCGCCGGAAAAGTCGCTCCCGCGCCCTGGATCCTGACCGATGCAGGAGCCGCCGCCGAGATGCCGAGCGCGCCCGCCGCGATCGCGACACCCAGTACGCCCGCCGCAGCCCGACGAGCCACCCGCTCAATCGCTCCTCCGCGCCTTTCGATCCTCTGCGATTGCATGCAGGTCATTGTGACATGCACCGGCGCGGATCGCCGGGAGCGCTCGGGTGCCGACCGGGCTGTCATCTTTCCATAGCAATCGCTGGTTAGGTTACGCGGTTGCCCTTCCCATTCTGTCTGCAAGGATCCGGCTTGTCCCGAAGACGCTCGCGCGCTGCCCCGCCCCTGTTGATCCTGGGAGTGGGGAGCGCGGCCGCCTGGGCCGGACACCCCATGCTCAGCGAGGACACGGGCACTCAGGGGAAGCACAATTTCGAACTCGAAGTGGGTTACGCGTGGAGCCGGCAGGCGGGTGACCGCAATGTCCTCCTGCAGCCGCAGCTGTCCTGGGGCGCCTCGACCACCCTCGACCTGATCGTCCAGCCCTCATGGATCATCGACCAGGCCGGCGACGCGAGTGAGCGCGGCTTCGGGGACACGAACCTTGATGCGAAGTGGCGCTTTTACGGCAGTGCCCCCTGGTCTCTCGCCATCCGTGCGGGACTGAGCGCGCCAACTGCTCGCGACGATCTGGGCCTGCGGCACGACCGCCTCAGCCCGCACGCGATCCTGGTCGCAACAGGTGACTTCACGCCTTTCACGCTGGATGCGAATGTCGGTTACGGGCGTGCACCGGCCGATGCCAGTCAGCGCGGTGACCTGTATCACTTCTCCGCCGCGATCACCGTGGAGTCCGCCCAGCATCTCTTCTTGATCCTGGATACATCGGTGGATTCCAACCCGGACCGCACGGACAAGAGCTTCGCGGCGGTTTCGCTGCTCGGGGTCATTTACACCGTCCGGCCCGGACTGGACGTCGACGCCGGATTTCGGGGCAGGCTCAACGCCACGGGACCGGCACAGCAGTGGCTGCTGGGCATCACGTTCCGCGGCGCACCGTAACGTAGTAGCCCGCACCCCGGTTATGGACGTCCCCGCCGACAGCATCGAGCCGCCGCCGGCAGCAAACCCAACGGGGATCAGGCCGAATCCGGCGTGACATCCTGAGCACAGGATGATCGCACGTAGTGCTCACCCGCTGTTCTGGTCCCAGGCCTTGATCGCTTCGGTGTGATCGCGTCCATAACCGAGCGCATCGCGCGCCGATTCGAAGCGCTGGCTGATCAGGCGCGTCACCGGTGCATCGAGATGCAGGTCGCGGGCCAGGTCGGCGGCGATACGCACATCCTTGGCCAACAGCCCCAGCTGGAATCCGGTCGCGAACTTGCCTCCGACGACGTGCTCCTGCAACACCACATCGGTGTGAAAGCTGCGGCCCGTGGAGACGTTCATGATCTCCACGATCCGTTTGGGATCGAGACCAAAGCGCTGTCCGGCCAGCAGCGCCTCCGCGCAGGCCGCGAAGCCGGCCGCCGCCACGAAGTTGTTGAGTGCTTTCATGGCATGTCCACTGCCGAGACCACCGGTGTCGAACAGCCGATCACCCATCGCGCGCAGCAGAGGTCTGGCGCGTTCCATGGCGGCCGGATCGTCACCACCGATCATGATGGTGAGCGTGCCCTGCACGGCGCGCGGCACCCCACCGGAAACCGGCGCATCGATCAGCGGGATCCTGTGGGCCAAGAGCTCCGCGCCGAGCGCCCGAGTGCCCGTCGGGTCCGACGAACTCATGTCGATGGCAATCGTGCCGGGTCGAAGTCGCTTTGCCAGTCCCTCGCGCAGGTACAGGTCCCGCACGACCAGTCCCGTCGGCAGCATGGTCACGACGAACTCGGACTCGCCCAGTTCCTCCAGGTTCGCAGCGGCGCGGCAGTTGTTTACTGTTGCGACCTTCTGCGCGCGTTCAGGTGCGCTGTCGTAAACAGTAAGCGTGTGCCCCGCGCGCGCGATGCACGCAGCCATGGGTGTTCCCATTGCGCCAATCCCGACGAGAGCGACCTTCATCGCCTGGGCTCGCTATGGCGCGCGAGTGCTTCCGCCGCTGCCGCGAAGGCTTCAACTCCGCACGGCACTCCAGCATAGACGACGGTGTGCAGGATGGTTTCGCGGATCTCTTCGACACTGCAGCCGTTCGCCAGTGCACCGAGCACGTGCGCCTTGATCTGGTTGGGCTTGGTCATCGCGGTGAGTGCGGCCAGTGTGATCAGGCTGCGAGTCTTGCGATCCAGTCCGGGCCGCGTCCACGTGTCACCGAAACAGTAACGGGTGACCAGATCCTCGAACGGTCGGTTGAAGTCGGTGGCCTGAGCGTAGCGCTCTTCGGCGCCGCCAGACCCGAACATCTCATGCCGCACTTGCATGCCCGCGGTGAACAGGCTGTCCTTGGGTTCGCTCACGCCTCATCTCCTGCCATCGATTCTGGCTCGCGAGCTTGGGCCCAATGGCCGCGGGCCGCAAGTCAGGCCCGGATGCAGGCTCGGCCTGCGACCCGCCTGTACCCCACGAGACCCAGCAATGCCAGCAGCGCTCCGAGGCAGGCCAGCGGATACTTGATCGAGTAGACGACGGGCCACAACACACCCCGCATCATCGCGCGCAGCCAGTCG
>Ga0335070_10002096_pt1 | contig 23244 bp, 27 predicted proteins | sample Lox_Sample_13_FD_206722 | JGI IMG/M metagenome (GOLD analysis project Ga0335070, IMG submission 206722) | Soil microbial communities from Loxahatchee National Wildlife Refuge, Florida, United States - Lox_Sample_1.3 | ecosystem: Environmental > Terrestrial > Soil > Wetlands | place: USA...
ATGGTCATACCCCTGACCGCCGTAATCAATAGCTTCTTTACCGACCTGGAGGCAATCTCCACCACTTTCCTTTACAGTGCAATCGTATCCGGATTGATCGGCGACCTTGCCATGCGCTATCTCATATTGAGGTGTGGTGTGTACGGGCCCTTGATCCCGTCCTCCAATACCTGACAAGAAAACACGGGCGCCGGCAAAGCAACCTGTTTGAAGAGAGTAAGTGATTGCGAGGTTATATGAAATAGAGGTAAGATTCTCTTGGCAAGATCAGTAACCAATAAGGGGAGGTTACCATGAGAAGCGTAAGAGTCGTTGTTTTTGTATCGGTTTTTTTCTTCATCTTTTCATCCACTCTTCTCGCTGCAGGAAAGATAGTCATGCCCGTATACACGCCGGGCGCGGGAGGAACTGCGTACCTCGTGGGCGGCGCAATGACCGCTGTCATCAACAAGTATGTTCCGGACGTGCAGTTGATGGTGGAAGCAACAGGCGGGACAGCTGCCATGACAAAGCTCATGCAGGAAAAATCTGAAAAGAATCAGCCGTCGTTCGGCGTGCCTGACTCAAAGGTGACGCTCGTGGCATATAAGGGGGAGCCTCCTTTCAACAAACCCATGACTGCTCAGAAGGCGGTTGTCTTCACGCATGGGGCGGGTCTCAATCTCGTGGTGGCGCCGAAGTCGCCCATAAAATCCTACACGGATCTCAAAGGTAAAAGAGTGGGGGTCGGTGCCGCCGGAAGCGGAACAGCGCAGATGGGCATGCAGCTGATAGAGGACCACGGTGTAACTCCTAACATGTACAAGCCTCTCTGGCTGGGATACAACGAAGTAGTTGAGGGCATCCAGGATGGAAGCATCGACGCTGGTTTCATATCCGGTACATACCCTGTCGCAGCTATCCAGCAACTGGCCTTTGAAACACCGATCAGGGTCATACCCGTCGATCCCGCTGTCTTGAAAAAAATATTGGCGGTCAGCCCGTGGTTTTACGAATTCGTGCTGCAGCCCAATTCCTACAAGGGAATCACACAGGCTACGCCGATACTGGTTTTCGGCAGCTTCTTAAGCGCCAGTGACAAGGTCGATACAGACCTCATGTACAGAATGATGCACGTCATATTCGATCACAGGGACGAGCTGCTCGCTGTATGCCCGGGCATGAAAGAGATGAACCTTCAAAACGCGACCAAAACCATCGCCATTCCTTTCCATCCGGGCGCCGTGAAATATTACAAAGAGAAGGGGGTAATGAAATAAAAGGCATAGTGTAAAAAGGTCGGGGCAGGCAGGAAAGAGAACGGGGGCAAGATGGCGAGCTTCGTCACACGAGCACGGATCATAACCTTTATCGGCGTCTTGATGGCCCTTTTCCACCTCTACACCGCCGGAGTTCGTCTCTACCCGGCCATGCAGCAGCGAACCACGCACCTCGTCTTTGCCCTGGTACTCGTATTTCTGGTTTTTCCGTTCAGAAAAACAGACGCCAAAAAAACCAGTACTTTTTACTCGGTCCTGGACATAGTACTCGTATTCCTAGCCATCTTCATCGGCCTCTACGTGATGTTCGATTACGAGAATATATCCGCAAGGGCGGGAGGTCCAAACACACTCGACTCCATCGTAAGCCTGATTGCCATTGTACTCGTTATCGAGGCAACGCGACGTATTATGGGGTGGGCGATGTGCATCATTATCTTCTGCGCCCTTGCCTATGCAGTGTTCGGAGCCTATCTGCCGCCGGTCATGGCCCACAGCGGCTACACCTTTGAGAGAATCGTCACACATATGTTCCTGAGCACCGACGGTATCCTGGGGGTGTCGCTGGCGGTCTCAGCAACGGTGATTATTGTATTTCTCATTTTTGGCGCGCTCCTCGAAGCAACGGGCGCAACCTCTTCTCTCACCGCCATCGGCTTGAGCCTTTTTGGAAAGTTCAAAGGCGGAGCGGCGAAGGCAGCCGTTCTGGGAAGCTGTCTCTTCGGCATGATGACCGGGAGCCAGACGGCGAATGTCGCGGCCGTGGGGACACTCACCATACCTTTGATGATGAGGGCCGGGTACAAGCCCATGATGGCAGGCGCAATCGAAGCGCTGGCCTCGACCGGAGGCATGCTTGTCCCGCCTGTCATGGGCGCCGCAGCCTTCATTATACCGGAGATGGTCGGCGGAACCTACGTGGACGTTATGAAAGCGGCAATTATCCCGGGTCTGCTTTATTACGTCGCTGTGTTCATGTTCATACAGATACAGGCGTCGAAGCTGGGGCTGGCCAAGCTTTCAAAAGCTGAACTGCCAAATGCCATCGTCCAGCTCAAGGAGAATGCGCAACTCTTTATACCGATCCTCGCCATCCTCTATATGCTCCTTGTCGCAGGTGCAACCACGAAGAAGGCCGGTTTCTGGGCGGTCATCGTGCTCATTGCTGTCAGCATGATCAGGAAGAGGACCAGGTTGGGCCCCTCAAAACTGGCGACCGCACTCGCCCAAGGCGCGAGGAACGCTCTCATCGTGGCCATGGCGTGCGCATCCGCAGGGATCATTGAAGGCGTCCTCAATCTCACCGGTATGGGGCTCCGGTTTTCCGAGGTCCTTATCTACTGCGCGGGCGGCAACACCCTTGTCCTGCTCTTCCTCACGATGATGGCGTCCTTGGTCATCGGCCTGCCCCTGCCCCCGGTCACCGCGTATCTGATATTGGCCATCCTTGCGGCTCCTGCGCTCATCAAGAACGGTGTGAACCCGATGGCCGCACACCTCTTTATCTTTTTCTTCGGGGTTCTGGGCAATATTACCCCTCCTTCGGCGCCATGTTCCTTTGCAGCAGCTGGCATTGCCAAGACCGACCCGCTGAAGACAACGAACCTGGCCTTCCTGATTTCCGCGCCCACGTATATTGTCCCTTACATGGTGGTCTACTCGCCGGAGCTGATGTTCAATGGGCCGCTGGTTTACACGCTCTTCCGCATCATAACCGCCTTCTTCGCCATCGCCGCCATGTCCATGGCCTTTCTTGGCTACCTCGGAGGTAACCTCGGAATAATTGCCCGCCTGGTCGTGCTCCTGAGTGGCCTCCTCATGATCCCCAACCATTTCATGCTCAACATCTTCGGCTATGCGGTATTGCTTGGTATCCTTTACCGGGAAAAGATCTATCCCCTGATAGGCGTGAAGGGCGGGTAGAAAGATCCGGCGAAAAAAACGGACGGGCAAGATGGAAAGCTCAAACGTTTCAGATAACTATTTCGGAAATTAATTTAAGAGATACAAACTTTCCTGAAGACAGCGTTTCCTTCTTCTGCGCAACCTTCGCTTTAGTCCTTACCTCAACCTGCTTTATCTTTTTCCTGTTGTTCTACAGGCCTTCTTTCCTCAGCTCTTCAAGCAGGGCCTTCTGTCTGTCGGTGAGCCGCTTGGGGACATCGATCGTGACCTCTACGTACTCATCGCCCACTGCCTTGCCCGCAGAAGCCACGCCGAGTCCTTTCATGCGGACTTTGGTTGAAGCCTTGACGCCCGGCGGGATCGTTATCTGCTTGGAGCCGTCGATAGTCGGCACCTCTACTGTTCCGCCGAGACAAGCATCGCTGAACCTTATCTCCTTAGTGACATAGAGATCATTGTCAACCCGCCTGAACACAGGATGTTCTCCAACCTTGATGGTCACGTAAAGGTCTCCGGCCCTCCCTGTGTATGGATCCTTACTTCCTTTCCCCTGGAGACGCAAGCGCTGGCCCGAATTGATCCCCCTGGGTACCTTGACCTTGATCTCCTCGGTTCCTTGAGGTCCGCTGAACGAGAGCCTTTTCTCCGATCCTCTGATGGCGTCCATGAAGGGGATTTCCAGCTCATAATGAAGATCGAGCTCTCCCGCAGGCCTTTGCTCCCTCGCGGCAAAATCTCGAGGGTCGAAATCGAATCCGCGCCTGCTTCCTCTGCCCTGTTCCCTTCCCGGTTGTCTGCCGCCAAAAATGATGCTGAATAGATCCTTGTTCCCGAAACCAAGGTCTTTAAAAAGATCACCAATATTGAAACCACGGTAAATATCTTCCTGAGAATATCTCTGCTGGAAGCCGCTCATACCGTATGTGTCGTACTGCTGTCGTTTCTCCTTGTCGCTGAGCACTGCGTACGCTTCATTGATCTCCTTGAAACGCTCTTCTGCCTGCTTGTTGCCCGGGTTCCGGTCAGGGTGATATTTCATGGCCAGCTTTCGGTAAGCCTTCTTTATGTCGTCTTCAGCGGCATTCTTCTGCACTCCGAGGAGCTCGTAATAATCTTTTTTAGCTGCCATAGACACCACCTATAAAGGAAGTATGCTCGCCGACATTGCGGCCGAGGGCTTCAGCAACGGTTTTGCACTTTACCTTGAGGATGTAGAGAACGGGTCTCTCAACGTGAAATTCTGATATAGCTTCATAATTGGCCATACCCTTGGCAATGACCAAGGCATCGCTCTCCCACATGTCCTTGATCGGGCCTGCCATTCGTTCTCTTCTCATGCCCACTTCATCCGTACCCGTCGAGATGATGTTTGCGAACAGGTCACGAAGGCCATAATGCTCCACGTCAGGCAGGGACAGGTCATTTTGCGCCGGAGCCTCCTTGACCGCATAATAGACATTTTTCGCACGGTTTGTCAGGAAACGGATCAACGGTAGATCGAAGAAAAAATCTCCTACGTTGTCCCCGAAGATTAATACCTTGCTTCCCGCACTCTTAATCAGTTCCTGGATGCTCTCCACATCACTCAGAAAGTGGAAGTCTGATACGTTGTAGCTACCCTCAAAATAGTCATGGGAATTGCCCAGGCACGAATATTTGAGCAAGCCCTCAAGATCCGGAGAGAAGAGCCTTTGGAACTTCTCTGCCGCTTCTCTGGCCTGACAGAACTCTGCGGCCTTCTTTGCGGCAAAAGGATCTGTCACTCCTGTCTGCTCCCTTATGAACTTGAGAACCTGGTTTGAAATCTCTGTCGGATTCTTCGAAGGGCTGTAAAGCCGGTCAATAAGGTGAAAACATCGTTCGGTCAGCGCGCCGTTGGCGTCTGAAAAAGAAACAATCTGCCGGGCAAAATCTTGAAGGCACGCGTAACACCGTTCTCTTGCTTTCATGCGTCCTTGTAAAGATATACCCAATGCCTCTACAATTCAAATATAAGAAATAGTATAATTGTGTCGAGATTACAAAGCGATGCCAATTTGCATTCAAGATGGAGACCGTTGCCACCCGCGAATGAAGAGTCCGGCGGATCGCGGGTCCCCGGCTAAAACAGTCTGGGTAGGCGCACGCGTACCCGGCGGTACGTCGAGTAAGAACAGGCCGACGGGCAACGAAGGTATGCGCTTGAAGGCAAATTGGCAGAAGGGGTTCCATGCCCATCTATGAGTATTACTGTGATCGCTGCAAAAAGGTGTCTTCTTTCTTGCTCCTGCGAGCTACGGAAGAGATTGAGCCTCACTGCAAGAGCTGCAAATCAAAGGACGTCCGGCGCATTCTCTCCCGCGTGACCGTTTTGAAAAGCGAGGAGAGCAGGATGGAGAGTCTGCTGGACCCGAGCAAGTTGTCCGACCTGGATGAGAAAGATCCCAGGAGCGTGGAAAAGCTTATGAGGCGTATGGGCCGGGAGTTTGGAGACGAGCTGGGAGAGGGCTTTGAGCAGGAGATGGAAGAGGCTCTGTCCGAATCAGATTCTAGCCCGCAAGAAGATCTCTAATCGGCCCTTTACCTTCTCGCAAGACCCTTACCTCATCATCTACCAGGCTTATCACCGTCGACGGTTCACCCGGAATGAGACCGCCGTCAATCACCAGGGAGACGGCGCCCTTCAGGTACCGGTCGATATCTTTGGGATCAGTGAGTAAGCCGAGGGTCGGACTCTTGGCGCTCGTGTTGATGAGAGGCCTTTCCAGAAGACGCGTGAGCGCTATAGGTACAGGATGGTTAGGCATTCTCACCCCCACCTCTTTTTTGCCTGACATCAAGAGGCGGGGTATGATCCTCCTTGCTCTGAGAACGAATGTGTAAGGCCCGGGAAGAAAGGCCTTGAGAACGCGGAAAGCAAAATCGCTCATCACCGCGTAAATACTGATCTCCTTAAAATCCTTGAAAATCACGCTGAGCGGTCTCACCTCATTGAGACCCCGTATCTCATAGAGGCGCCTGATGGCCTTTATGTTGAAGAGATCGCAGCCAAGCCCGTAGAAAGTGTCCGTCGGGTAGGCAATAATTTCGCCGTTTCGTAAAGCCGCGAGGATCGCGTCAGTCGCCCTTTTTTTGGGTCTCGAGGGATTCCATTCCAGAATCATCGCTTCCTCCCAACATAACGGGCGACAGCCCGCTTCTTATCCTGGAACAGGAATGTACCCTCCTCATAGAAGAGGAGATCGAGGCCCATAAAATAGCCGATGAGCTCTCCATCATGCAGTTGGTAATCCGGATTACGAAAACGATCAATGGCGTTTTGCGTTTGCAGAAACGTTTCGTACATCAGGATGCCGCCGGGGCGGAGTAACGAAGTCAGTTCGTGCATGATCTCCCGGACAAGGAAGTAAAAAACGAGGACGGCACCCGCAGAGCCCTTCTTGAATGGGAGGCGGTAAGCATCGCCGTAGGTTGGAAAAATCTGCAGCCCGCGACCGGATGCTTCCTGCAAAGCCATTCTTATCCCTTCCCATGATCGGTCGAGGCCGCAACAGAACCACCCCTTCTCCGCGAACAGGAAGAGATCGCGTCCCGTGCCCATGGCAATATCGATTACGGGTGATCCTGGTGAGACCATGCTCCAGAAGCGGCTTACGAGCGGGTGGGGGTGCAGGGAGCCTGAGTAGAAGCCCTCACGGTATCTCTTATCCCAATCACTCATCGGAATACATTCCTCGCGTTGAGATGGAGCAGTTTTTGTCTGTTTTTCTCTTCCAGGAGATCGAAGTCACGCGCATATCTTTTGTACGAGAGGAGCGGGTAATCGGACCCGAAGAGCACCTTGTCCGGCATATACTGCGCCATGAATCCGTAGACCTCTTTGGCGTAAAGTAATGGCACGGCTGCCAGATCGTAGAAGACGCGGGCAAAAGCCTTTTTGATCTCCGGCATGAATTCGTAGAAGCAGATACCCCCTCCGAGATGAGACAGAATCACTACGAGCTCCGGGTGAACTTCGACGAAAGCCACCAGTTCCTGGAAGTCCATCTTGGTCTTGCCGTGATAGACATGGCCTACTTGCTCATTCACATGAATCATGAGAGGCAAGTGGTTCTTTCCGGCGTAGTCCGCAAGACTGTCGAGTGCCTTTCTTTCCTTGGCGCCGAAGCCAGTCTCGTAGAAAGCGAGTTCCCCGATTCCTCGCGCACCGAGCCCGAAAGAGCGTGCGGTCTCGGCAAGAGCGAAGCTCTCGTCTTCCACACCCACCATGGCAAAGGGGATCAGCTTCGGGTCGCGTTGGGCGGAATCCAGAATATAATCGTTGCACGCAGTAATCAGAGCGATGTCCTTGAAAGGAAAAGCCGTAATCACCGCGCGGTCGATCTGCTCTTCGGTCATATACCGTCCGAGATCGACCACATCCGCCATGCGCGCCTTGGGGTTTGCATAAAGCAAAGAGAAGCGAACGTCACTCGACGCAATCCGATCCCTCATCTTTATGACATCGGGAGGGAAGATATGCGTATGGGCATCGATAACAGGCATCTATACCCCTATTATAAGGCTTCTGCGGCGGTTTAGAAATAGATTTAAGTAATAGATTTCTGGCCTGTTTGGTGATATAAACAGAAAATATGTCGTTGAAAATCGTTTTTCTTGATTGCGACGGGACGCTCACTACGGTCAAAAGCAGCTGGGAGTATCTTCACCGCAGGCTCGGTCTGTGGGACAATAACGCGGATAAATTCCAGCGTCTCTTCCGCGAAGGAAAGATTGACTACTACGAATTCTGTAAGCGGGATGCCCTTGTCTGGAAAGGGCTCCCGGTGGAACAGGTCATGGCCGTGATAGAAGAGATCCCATACCATGAGGGAGCACGGGAATTGACTGGTTGGCTACAGGCCGAAGGCATTCTGTCGGTGATCCTGTCAACGGGTCTTTCTTTTCTGGTCGAACGGGTTAGGAAAGAACTGGGGATCACCCGTGCCCTTTCCAACGAAGTACTTGTGCACGGAAGTCGGCTTACAGGCGAAATCAAAATTCACGTTGAGCACGACAACAAAGGGTACTGGGTAGGGCGCATATTGCGCGAGCTGGGCATTGCGCCCGAAGAGGCAGCAGCAATAGGGGACGGTGAAGGAGACAAGGGCATGTTCGAGTCGGTTGGCCTTTCGATCGGCTTTCACCCGCATTCGAAGATTCTTCCCTTAGTTGACCATGCAATCCACAACGGTTCGCTCGCTTCAGCAGCGGATCTCTTGGGACAGCACAGGTGAAAAGCCTGACGCGCCTGACCCTTCTGTTTCTATTATCCCTCTTTGTCATTCTGGAAGGATGTGCACCGAAAAAAATAAAGGTCTACGAGGGGCTGCCACCGAAAGGCGAAGCCATAGTGCAGTACGCCGCAGGCTTACTCGGCAGGTCCTACAAGCCTGGAGGGAAGGGCCCCGACGCCTTTGACTGCAGCGGATTCGTTTATTACGTGTATGGGCGCTTCGATATCAAGGTACCGTACACCACAGAAGAACTAGTCCATACAGGCTATCAGGTGGCGAGAGAGAACGTACAGGCAGGCGATCTCGCGATCTTCACCATAAAGCGGAGCTACCACATCGGCATCATGATGAATGAACGGGAGTTTGTGCACGCATCCTCATCAAGAGGGGTTGCGGTTGGAAACCTCGACCTCTCCTATTGGCGAAGAAGCCTTTCACATTTTAGAAGGATTCTCTGAGGCGGTAACCGGAAAGCTTCAATGTTTCTTCAAGTACTCGTTTACGTCGCTAATCCTGTAATAACCGCCTTTGACGTACTGCAGGACTTTCTTGAAGAGGGACTTCTGGACGTAACCGGGAACTTCTACGATCCTCGCCCCTGACGGCTCCAGAAACCACGAGGAAGGGTAGCCCCGTACCCCGTAAAGCGTTGCGATGTCCGTTGTTTTGTCTATGTCGATACGCACGTAAATAAAGTCTTTCTTGAGCATGGTCTCGATCTCTGTGTCTCCGAGGACAGACCTGTCCATCATTCTGCAGTAAGGTCACCCATCAGTGTAAAAGTAAAGGTAAAGCGGCTTGTTCTGGTCTTTGGCCGCCCTGACGCCTTCCTGATAGGTGATTGAATCAGCCGGCGTTGATGAGAGGAACACGGCGGTTAGCAAAAGAGAAAGAACTAAAAATCGGCGCACCACGTATTTTAGTACTAAATTACTCAAGAATCAATACCCTGCCCAAGAACCTTACAAGAAAAATTTCGTTGGCGGGGGGTTGACAAAGGAGGGGAATGTAAATATATTATTGCTGGCAATCATCACCTTCGATTGCTAACAGACTTATAATTGATGAAAGGAGTGTGATACGATGAAGATCAAACCGTTACAGGACAGGCTCGTTATTAAGAGGATCGAGGAGGAGGAGAAAACCAAAGGTGGCATTATCATTCCCGACTCGGCCAAAGAAAAGCCTCAGGAAGGGCGCGTCGTTGCAATAGGAGACGGCAAAACGTTAGAAAGTGGGCAGAAAGCACCATTGACCGTGAAACCCGGGGACAAAATCCTCTTTGGCAAGTATTCCGGGACCGAGATCAAAATTGACGGCGAGGAACATCTCATCCTGCGGGAAGAAGATGTCCTTGCTATTGTTCAAGACTAAAGGAAGGAGGGAATAAGGATGGCTAAGGAAATAATGTACGATCAGAAAGCGAGGGATTCACTTCTCAAAGGCGTGAACACGCTCGCCGATGCGGTGAAGGTGACTCTCGGTCCGAAAGGCAGGAACGTGATTCTGGAGAAAACCTTCGGGTCTCCATCGGTTACAAAAGACGGTGTAACCGTGGCTAAGGAGATAGAACTGGAAGACAAGTTCGAGAACATGGGCGCTCAGATGGTCAAAGAGGTTGCAAGCAAGACATCTGATGTTGCTGGCGACGGCACGACCACGGCCACCGTTCTTGCCCAGGCGATTTACAGGGAAGGCGTGAAGCTCGTTGCCGCGGGCCACAACCCCATGGAATTGAAGAGGGGCATCGAGAAGGCTGTTGAAACGGTTGTTGAAGAGCTGAAGAAGCTCTCCAAGCCGACCAAGGATCAGAAAGAGATTGCTCAGGTCGGAACGATTTCTGCCAACAACGATGAGACCATCGGCAACATTATAGCCGAGGCGATGGGCAAGGTCGGCAAAGAGGGCGTCATTACTGTGGAAGAAGCAAAAGCCATAGAGACGAGCCTTGAAATCGTTGAAGGTATGCAGTTTGATAAGGGGTATATCTCTCCCTACTTTGTTACCAACCCGGAGAAGATGGAAGCAGTGCTCGATGAGCCGCTCATCCTTATCAATGAGAAGAAGATAAGCACGATGAAAGACCTGCTGCCCGTTCTCGAGCAGGTGGCCAAGATGGGCAGATCCCTCCTGATCATATCGGAAGATGTGGAGGGTGAGGCGCTTGCCACGCTGGTTGTGAACAAACTGAGAGGCACCCTGAAGGTTGCGGCGGTAAAGGCACCTGGCTTTGGTGAAAGAAGAAAGGCAATGCTTGAGGATATCGCAATCCTTACGGGTGGCCAGATGATTTCCGAAGAGCTCGGTATCAAGCTGGAAAGCATCACCGCAAAAGACCTGGGCTCCGCAAAGAGAATCGTAATTGATAAAGACAACACGACAATCGTGGACGGCGCAGGAGAGAAGAAAGAGATCGAAGGACGCGTGAAGCAGATAAGGACCCAGGTTGAAGAGACGACATCCGACTACGACAGGGAGAAGCTCCAGGAAAGGCTGGCAAAACTCGTGGGCGGCGTTGCCGTGATCAATGTCGGCGCAGCTACGGAATCAGAGATGAAGGAGAAGAAAGCCCGCGTTGAGGACGCGCTTAATGCTACCAAGGCTGCCGTGGAAGAAGGTGTTATCCCTGGCGGCGGCGTTGGCTTCATCCGCTCCTTGATAAAGGTTGAGAAGCTCAAACTGGAAGGCGAGCAGCAGGGTGGCGTCAAGATCGTCGCGAAGGCCCTGGAAGAGCCCATCAGGTGGATAGCCAATAATGCAGGGTATGATGGCTCGATCGTGACGGAGAAAGTGAGGAACGGCAAAGGGAACTACGGCTTTGACGCAGCGAAAGAGGTTTATGTAGACGACATGATGGACGCCGGCATCATCGATCCGACAAAGGTCGCGCGCACGGCACTGCAGAATGCTGCCTCGGTTGCCTCGCTCCTGCTCACCACTGATGCTATGATCGCTGAGAAACCGAAGGAAAAGGCGCCATTTCCGCCAATGCCTCCGGGTGGTGGAATGGGTGACATGTATTAAGAATAAGAACCCGTTGCGGGTTACGAGTTACAAGATAAGGGGGCTTCGGCCCCCTTTTCTCTTGGGTCAAGGGGCATGGGGCACAAGTGCAGGGTCATGGGGCATGGGTCACGGGTCAAGGGTAAGCTGGACCAATACTTTTGAAGACTAAGGTACCATGAAGATAAACCACCGTGAACAAACGAGGTTCGCGGGTCGTGGTTTCCGTGACCCTTGCCCCATGACCCGTGACCCTATTTTTGTATGGCTACTTCCCCTGCCCGTCCTTCAACGAAACCGAATCCGATCTCATGCACGGGTAACGGGCCTAGCGCCTGGACCTCCAGCGCAATCTCGACCAGTAGACTGTACGTAAACCCTCTAGCTTTTGTTTCCCGGATAAATGATTCTAAAAACCCGGTCCAGTTCTTGCCCTCAAGCTCGGAATGCACCGTAAGAATATTGATCCCGTCTGTTAGCGAATCGACAAAAAACCGCGTGAGAGTTTCCTGGTCGTTTCCCTTGATTCCCACAGCTTCATCGAGTGTGGGGAGGGTTGTGGGGACCTGCGGTACCTTGAAGGTCGTTCGGCCTAACCTAGGCAGAAATATCGACGTGCCGCGAACATCACTTGTGTAGATAAACCCTTTCTCCTCGAACCATGCCAGGGCATGTTCATTGATCACCCAGCCAGGCGCGGCAAAGGAGCGTGGGTCGCTGCCCATCACTCCTTTGTACACGGATGCAGCTTCGGCTAATATTTTCCGGGTACGTTCATGGTTCAGTGCTCTGATGTGGTCGTGCCAGTAGACGTGATCGAGCCCATGGATGCCCACCTCATGCCCTTCGTCCGCGAGGCCGCGTAAGAGGCCTGCATTCTTGAGGGCGATGTTGGGTCCGGGGAGAAGAAGCCCGTACAGGAGCGTCTTGACGCCATAGGTATCTATGACCCCAACGCGGCTTGCCTTCGACAGAAAGCCACGTTTTGTGAAGACTCGCTTTACGGTCCAGCCCGTGTGATCTTTCCCCATGGGCACAAAAAAACTCGCGCGCACCCCGTGCTTTCTGAAGAGCGCAGCGAGCCTGGGGACACCCTGTTTCATGCCCTCGCAGGTGTCCACATCCACTTTCAGGCCTATGATGCGAGTCATACGAAAACAGTGGCCAGTGACCAGTTGCCAGTAAGCAGTAAGCAGTAAGCAGTAAGCAGTTCTGATTTCTTCAACTTGCAACCTGTAACCTGTAACCTGTAACGGGTTTTTCTTTACTCATCGATCTTTGTGTTCGATTCAAGATAATACTCGATGGTCTTCCTGAGCGCAGTGTCAAGGTCGACTTTGGGCTCCCAGCCGATAATCTCCCGCGCCTTCCGGATCGAAGGGACCCTGAAATCGATGTCCTGGTATCCCTTGCCGTAGTATTCCCCGGATGAAACCTCGACAATCTCAGAGAATTTCTTGTTCTGTTTGGTAGTCGGGTGGCTCATGAAGAGCTCTTTCAACTTGTGGGCAAGCTGCTTTATCGTTGCCTCGTTCTTAGGGTTGCCGATGTTGAATATCTGCCCATCGCACGCGCCATTCTTATTTTCGATGATTTTCATCAGGCAGGCGATGCCATCGTCAACGTAAGTGAAACAGCGCTTCTGCATGCCGCCGTCAACCAGTTTTATGGTATCACCGCGGAAGAGGCTTGATATGAACTGTGTGACTACCCTCGAGCTCCCTTCCTTTTCGGGCTCTAGGGTAAGGTCATCAAGCTTCGGGCCGATCCAGTTGAAAGGCCGGAAGCAGGTGAACTTGAGTCCCTTCTCAAAGCTGTACGCCCAGATAACTCGGTCCAGCAGCTGTTTGGACGCGCTGTAGATCCACCGCTGCATACGTATGGGCCCAGTCACCAGGGGGCTCGCGTCTTCGTCAAACTCCTTGTCCGGGCACATGCCGTACACCTCAGAGGTCGACGGGAATATCAACCTCTTTCCGTACTTCACACAGAGTCTCACGATTTGCAGGTTCTGTTCGAAGTCGAGCTCGAAGACTTTGAGCGGTTCCTTCACGTACGTAGCTGGTGTGGCGATGGCCACGAGGGGTAGTACCACGTCACACTTCTTGATGTGGTACTCAATCCATTCTTTATTTATGGAGATGTCTCCTTCAACAAAGTGGAAGCACTTCTGGCCATGACACTTCTCCAGCTTGTCTTCGCGGATATCCATCCCGTATAATTCCCAGTCTGTCTGGCCGAGGATCTTCTCAGCCAGGCTATTTCCGATAAATCCATTGATTCCCAATATGAGTACTTTCACGAAGCGCCTCCTAAACGTTTGCCTTGGAGCTGATGAGCCTCCACAAATATTTCCGCTGAGGCTTCAGATTCCCCGTTAAGCTGTACCGAGATGAGCCTGATAGCCCCCTTATCAGTGGCCACAAGTAAGGGGTTCGTTGAGATAAACGTACCGCTCGGGGCGGTGTGCCGGATTTGCACGGGCTCTGCCCTCCAGATAAAAAGCTTCTTCCCTTCCATAAAAGTAAAGGCCCCAGGATAAGGGTGCGTAACCGCCCTGATCAGGTTATATATGGTGAGGGCATCATGTGACCAATCTATCAGTCCATCCTCCGGTCTTCTTCCCCCGTAATACGAAGGAGGGCCTGTTTGCGCCATTCGTGGAAAGCTGCCGGAGAGGAGCTGTGGAAGTATATCCCTCATCAACAGGCGGGCTGCGGATGCCAGCTTGAGAAAGAGACTGTGCGCTGTGTCGTCAAAAGCGATCTCTACTTCCTTCTGGGCCACAATATCGCCTGCGTCAGGTTTTGCTTCCATCACATGAAGCGTGACCCCGCTTTTTTGCTCGCCCTTTATCAGTACCCAGTTGACCGGGCAGCGGCCGCGGAACTTGGGTAACAGGGATCCGTGCAGATTGAGCGCCGCGACCCTTGCCGTATCGAGCATTTCCTGCGGTATCATATACCGGTAATAGAATGAGAAGATGAAATCGGGAGAGAGCGTTTTGAGAAGGTCGATCCATCTGCTGTCACGCAGCCTCTCGGGATCGTAAACGGGGATGGACTGCTTAAGAGCCAGTTCGACCGGCCTCCTGAACCATATCTCCTCCCCGGGGTCGTCCTTATGGGTGAAGAGACAAACAACCTCCATGCCCGATGCAAGCACTTCTTCGAGGCAGACATACCCTATCTCATGGTAGCCGAAGACGGCCGCCTTCACAGAAGCTCCTTCTTGACAATAAAGCGCGGCCTGCCCCGTACCTGCTGATATATTCTTCCTATGTATTCGCCGATGACACCGAGGGCGAAAATCATCACGCCCATGAAAACGAAATTTATGGCAAACAGCGTGAATACACCTTCAACCTCAGGGCCGACAATCAGACGCCGGACGATCAGAAAAAGGGCGAAAGCGACACCGATCAAGGCGATGACAACCCCGAGCATGCCTATGAACTGGATAGGTAGAAGTGAAAACCCTGTCATCAGGTCAAAGTTGAGATGCAAGAGACGGAAGAGGCTGTACTTTGTCATGCCCTTCTTGCGCGCCTCATGCCGCACCTCGATCTCAATAACTTTTCTTGCAAAGGTGGCAGCCAAAGCAGGGATGAAGCTGGCCGACTCCCCACACATATTCATAGAATCGACAATGTCTCTGCTATACGCCCGAAGCATGCATCCGTAATCGCGAAGTCTCAAGCCCACCAGTTTGGCGGTAATGAGATTGACTATGTACGATGGCAGCGTTCTGAAGATGGAATCCTTTCTGTCCTTTCGGTATGTCCCGACCACTTCAAAGCCTTCATCGATCTTCGCCACTAACTTCGGTATCTCTTCAGGAGGATTCTGGAGATCGGCATCTATGGTGATCACCATGTTGCCGCGTGAGCGCTCCATGCCCGCGAAAAGAGCCATGTGCTGTCCGTAATTCCGGTTGAATTCGACTACCCTGATATGGTTGTCCTGACCGTGAAACTCCTCCAACATCTGCTGGGTGCCGTCAGTGCTTCCGTCGTTTATATAAATGATCTCGTATGTTCTTCCCAGTGAGGCTAAAGACTTATGCAACCGTTCGTTGAGCTCGCGAAGAGACTCTTCCTCATTAAGGATCGGCACCAGTACCGAGATGTCCACCTTATCCATGATCAGCCCCACGTCTCAAATCTGCTTTGGCGTTCAACACGTTACAGTTTTATAGGCTAATATGAGCAATTTTTCAATAGGTTCTTCCAAAAAGGGCCCAAAATGTGGTTAAAAATAGACGAAGCATTGACTTTGGTACTGCCGTATCGTATTCTACTCTACTCATTCGGACACATCGGGGCTTGGTCCATGTCCCGATTCCAGATACGTTTGACATTTTTTACCATATTTTATACGTTACCTTATCGCTACCCATGGACAACGGCAAGAGTAAAGAAAATTTGTACGAAGAAGCGAAGAGTAATCACACCTCGCTCGACAGAAGATTACAGATGTTGCTCAAGAAACCTTTTCTGACAGAAAGCGAGGAAATAGAGGTACGCGAACTCAAGAAAAAAAAGCTCTACTATAAAGACCTTATGGAGAGGCTGAAAAAGGGACAGCAGGAGGCGTAAGAGAAACGGGAGCATGAAGAAGAACGGAGCACAGATATTCGTTGAATCCCTCAAGATGGAAGGCGTTGATACCATTTTTTGCTATCCGGGTGGAGCGGTCCTTTACATCACCGATGCGCTCTTCGAAGCAGACATACGCCAGGTCCTCGTCAGACACGAACAGGGGGCTGTCCACGCGGCGGACGGCTATGCCCGCGCCTCAGGAAAGGTGGGTGTGGCTCTTGTCACGTCCGGTCCTGGTGCAACGAATACGGTCACAGGCATAGCAAGCGCCTATATGGACTCCGTGCCACTTGTCGTTTTCTCAGGGCAGGTGGCTACCATGCTGATAGGGAACGATGCGTTTCAGGAGGCTGACATTGTCGGCATCACCCGTCCCTGCACCAAGCATAACTACCTTGTCAAAGATGTGAAAGATCTGGCAAGGATAATAAAGGAAGCATTCTATATTGCGCGTTCGGGAAGGCCAGGCCCTGTGCTCGTCGACATACCCAAGGACGTCTCGGCAGCCATGGCAGAATTTAAATATCCTGAGAAGGTCCATATCCGGAGCTATCAGCCGACATACGCGGGACATCCCGGTCAGATCAAAAGAGCTGTTAAGCTGATTCTGTCTTCCAAAAAACCGATACTTTACACCGGCGGGGGCATAATCGCATCGGAGGCGTCGGACGAACTGCTTGCCTTTGCAGAAGCGCTTTCTCTGCCGGTCAGCAACACGCTCATGGGGCTCGGTGGTTTCCCGGGCAGTCATCCGCAGTTCCTCGGCATGCTCGGCATGCACGGCACCTATGCTGCCAACATGGCACTAATGCAGTCCGATGTTCTGATCGCTATAGGTGCGCGTTTTGATGACCGTGCCACAGGCAGGACAGACAGCTTTGCGCCTCACGCTAAGATTATCCACGTTGACATTGACCCGACCTCCATCAGCAAAAATATTCGGGTGGACGTCCCCATCGTAGGCGATGCGAAAAACGTGCTGAAGAAGATGCTGGAAACAATCGAGGAGGAAAAGGCTGTCGTGCGCGAATACAAGCATGGCATCGCCGAGTGGCTTGGCCTGCTGGATGACTGGAAGAAGAAATTTCCTCTCGGATACACGAAGGGCAGAATACTTAAGCCCCAGTATGTTATAGAGCGAATCTACGAGCTTACCAAGGGCAAGGCGATCATTGCCACAGAAGTAGGCCAGAACCAGATGTGGACTGCCCAGTTCTATAAATTCATGAAGCCCCGAACGATTCTCACGTCAGGAGGACTGGGCACCATGGGGTATGGTTTTCCTGCCGCATTGGGTGCTCAGGCAGCACACCCGGACATGCTGGTCGTAAATATAGCAGGCGACGGCAGCATCCAGATGAATATCCAGGAGCTGGCAACTGCAGTGCAGTTCTGCCTGCCTGTCAAGGTAGTAATCCTTAACAATGGCTGTCTCGGGATGGTGAGACAGTGGCAGCAGTTCTTTTATGAGAAGAGATACTCCTGCTCCCTGCTCGAATGTACACCCGATTTTGTGAAATTGGCTGAAGCTTATGGAGCTGTGGGGTATGAGATAGAGGACGAGAAGGAAGTGGACAAGGTTCTCAAGAAGGCCTTCAGCAACGGAAAGCCGACATTTATTGATGTGCATGTGGATCCCGAGGAATGCGTCTACCCTATGGTACCTGCTGGCGCGCCGCTCAATGAGATGGTGCTTGTGTGAGGGAGATGGTGCGGGTATGAGGGAGGGCACGTGAGACATGTCATATCGGTCCTTGTAGAGAATGAGTTTGGTGTCCTTGCCCGAGTTGCGGGCCTCTTCAGCGGAAGAGGTTTCAACATAGAGAGTCTCTGCGTGGCTGAGACCCTCGATCCGACAGTGTCTTCGATGACAATCGTAACGAGGGGAAGCGAAGCGATCCTGGAGCAGATCCTCAAGCAGCTCAACAAGCTCATAAACGTGATAAAAGTGGTTGATTTTCAGGAAGTGGAACATGTGTCACGCGAGATGGTACTGGTCAAGGTGAATGCAACGGAACGTAACCGGGAAGAGATCCTCCGGATGACCGAAATATTTCGAGGACGGGTCATTGATGTGTCAGCCAGGACGTACACGGTTGAGATCACGGGTACGGAAGAGAAGATCAAGGCTTTTCTGACCCTCGTCAAACCCCTGGGCATTAAAGAGCTGGTAAGGACAGGCGCTGTCGCCATGATCAGGGGGGAGAAGATGATACAGGTGAAAGAAAAGACCGATAGTGTCAAGAGTTCTATGAAAATTACAGAAGACGCGTGAAAGCAACCTTCCTTACATTAGCGAGCACGGCTCGCGAGAAGGGGAGGCTCCACGGGCTTTGCCCGAGGAGGGGGCGACGTGAGCCCCAGTAAATGAGCCCAAAGGAGGAAATGATGGTTAAGGTTTACTACGATGGTGACGCGAACCTCGCAGAGCTCAAAGGGAAAAAAGTAGCGATTATCGGCTACGGAAGCCAGGGTCATGCCCAGGCTCAGAACCTGAGGGATTCGGGCGTTCAGGTGATTGTGGCAGAGCTTAAGGGCACGAAGAACTACGACCTTGCCATTGAGCACGGCTTCAAACCGACGACCGCAAAGCTGGCTTCTGAGCAGGCAGACATTATTCAGATCCTTGCGCCTGACCAGACTCAGGCCGCTCTGTACCGGAGTGAGATCAGAGACAGCCTGAAGAAAGGAAAGACGCTCGTCTTTTCTCATGGTTTCAACATCCACTTCGGTCAGATCGTGCCGCCGGCAGATATAGACGTGATCATGGTTGCGCCCAAAGGCCCGGGCCATCTGGTGAGAAGGGAGTTTGAGCGTGGCGCCGGCGTGCCCTCCCTGATCGCGATCTACCAGGATTACTCGGGTAAGGCCAAGAAAAAGGCACTTGCGTATGCCAGAGGCATAGGTGCCACACGGGCGGGTGTTCTTGAGACCACCTTCGCCGAAGAGACGGAAACAGACCTGTTCGGCGAGCAGGCTGTCCTCTGCGGAGGCGCATCAGAACTGGTCCGCGCCGGCTTTGACACACTCGTTGCAGCAGGATACCAGCCTGAGATCGCCTACTTTGAGTGTCTTCACGAGCTGAAGCTGATCGTTGATCTCATGTACGAGGGAGGCATCTCATACATGCGCTATTCCATCAGTGATACAGCCGAGTATGGCGATCTCACGAGAGGCAGGCGAATCATCTCTCCCGAGACAAGGGCCGAGATGCAAAGGATACTGAAAGAGATCCAGTCAGGTGAGTTCGCCAGAGAGTGGATACTCGAAAACATGGCTGGAAGGCCCGTTTATAACGCACTCAAGAAGAAAGACGGCGAACACCTGATCGAACAGGTGGGTGCCAAGCTCCGTGCAATGATGAGCTGGATCGGGAGAAAGGATTGAGGGAGTTTCCTCTTGCGAAGGAGGGACTGATTTTTGTTCTGCCTTCTCTCCTGCTGTCCCTCCTTTTTCTCTTCTTTCATCTCTACATCCTGTCACTGATTTTTATTTTACTTTTCCTCTTCTTTACCTATTTCTTCAGGAATCCGAAAAGAAGAGGTCAGAGCAGTGCTGCCGAGCTCATAGCCCCTGCAGACGGAAAAGTGATGGGCATAGAAGAGCTGAGCGAAGAGGATTTTCTGAAAGGTCGAGCGCAGCGCGTCTCCACGTTCATGGGCCTGGCCGACGTACATGTGAACCGGGCTCCGTGCGAAGGGGTCGTGAGTCGCGTAAGTCACAAGCCGGGCCGCTACGGACTTGCTTTCAAGAAAGAAGTGGACAAGGAAAATGAGCGAAATTACATTCTCCTCGAAAAGGAAAACGAGAGACTGCTCGTTGTGCAGATCGCCGGATTTCTTGCCCGGCGCATCTCGTGCTGGGTTCGCGAAAAAGATACGGTCAGAAAGGGCGATCCCCTTGGTATCATTGCTTTCGGCTCGAGAGTAGACATTTACATTCCGCCTGGGTACGAAATTATGGTACAATTAGGCCAGAAAGTGAAAAGCGGTTTGACGACGCTGGCAAGAAAAGGGGGCAGGACATGAAGGGCATGAAGAGAAGAAAACGAAGAGGGGTTTATTTACTACCCAATCTTCTGACGACCGCAAGCCTTTTCTGCGGGTTTTATTCCATTGTCGCCACGATAGATAAAAAATTTACTTACGCCTGCGTAGCAATTTTTCTGTCCTGCCTGTTCGACGCTCTTGATGGCAGAGTAGCTAGGATAACTGGTTCGGCGAGCAAGTTCGGTGTCGAGTACGACTCTCTCGCGGATGCGATAGCCTTTGGCGTGGCGCCGGGATTACTCGTTTACATGTGGGCACTCAAAGGGTACGGCAGGTTCGGCTGGCTTGCAGCTTTCCTGTATGTGACGTGCGGCGCGCTCAGGCTCGCCCGGTTCAACACGCAGGTCGAGACGGTTCAAAAGAAACAGTTTCTGGGTCTCCCTATCCCCGCGGCAGCGGCCACGATCGCGGGGTGCATCCTCTTTTTTACCGAATATGGTCCCTTGCTCGAGACCAAGCGTATTTTCATGCCAATACTTGTGTACTCGCTCGCTTTTCTCATGGTGAGCAATGTCCGGTACCACACATTCAAGGACATGGCATACTTTAGAAATAGACCCTTCGAGTCGATTGTTGTTGCTGTTCTGCTCTTCGTGATCATTCTCATCGAACCGGAGATTATGCTCTTTGTGATTACCTTCGGCTATGTGCTATCCGGTCCGATCCTCCGTCTAGTTAGGGGGAGGAGGGCTATTCCTGAAGAGCATGCCCATCCGAGAGAAAATTTAGCAAAGCAAGATGGTCATCTATAAACGCGTCTTCTGAAAGATACCTTGCCTTGTAGGCAACGAAGCCCACTCCTGAGGCCTCGGCAGTCTGCTTATCCACGTCGGAGTCTCCCACAAAGAGGACTTCTTTCTTGTTCAGATTAAAAGCCGAGACTATTTTTTCTACAGATTCGGCGTGCGGCTTTGGGTGCTGGACATCGAGCGCCGTCACCACCATATCGAAATAGGGCTGCAGCCCAAACCTCTCTATGATGTGTCTCATCGATGTGGTCCTGTTGGTGCTTATTGCTGTTACGATTTTTCTCTGCCGCAGAATTGTTAAGGCCTCCAGCAGATGTGGCTCCATGACAAGATATTCGACGAACTGTTTCAGGTCCACGTTGTGCCTCAGAAATTCCAGAGTCCTTTTTTCTTCTTCACTGTTCTCGAAAAGAAAGTGGATGGCTTCGAACACGGTGTGCGTGTGGCAGTAATCCAGCTCCTTTTTTGTCAGCGGCTTTCTGCCCATGGAGACACAGATGTGACTGTAGAGTCTCCGGTTTGCTTCGAGGGAATCAAAAAGAACCCCGTCACAGTCGTAAATCACGCACCTGATCTCTCGTTTATCTTTTCGAGAACCCATAGGATTCCAGCCTTTCGCTCACCGTTCTGTATTCGCGCATTATAGGGCAGCAGACCACAGGCTTCAGATGTTCGATCACGATGTTTCCCTGAACATCGAGGATCTGCTCGTCCACATGGGCTTCGGCGATCTCGCCGATGACAAGTGTATGACTACCCAGGGAATGCGTTTCATGGACTTCACATTCCAGGCTCACGATTGCCTCGTTGATGATCGGAGGAGTGACTTTCTTGGAAGACATTTTCGTCAGCTTCGCGTTTGCAAAGTGATCGCTCGTGATCCCTGCCATCGTGGCACAGGCATCTATCTGCCGCAACAGGCTCTCATGGGGGATGTTCACGGTAAACTCCCCGTATCTCTTGATAAGGGCGTATGAGTGGGTTTGCGCTCTCACGGAGATCCCCAGCATCGGGGGCTCGGCATTGACAACCCCGGCCCAGGCTACCATGGTGATGTGAGAGAGCTTCATGTCGCCTGATACAACCAGCACACACGGTGTCGGAAAGAGGGCTGTTACCGGTCCCAATAAACGTTTCATAGCCTTGAAAGTCTAATGAGATTCGACCCAACAATCAAGGACAAAGTTGGCGGGAATAGCTTGTAATGCTGGTTTTTACTACCCAACCCGTGGTAGACTGATCGGACCTAAATAAGGAGGATTTCATGGTTACGGCTTCGATTCCGGAATGGGGTGAATTAGCACTGGAGTATCTCTTGGTTGACTTTAATGGCACGACCGCATTTAACGGTCAGATGAAACAAGTTGTGAGGGAGCTTCTTGACGAGGTTTCTAAACACGTGAAAGTCTATGTAGTCTCTTTAGATACCTATGAGAGCATCGACAAAGAAGCCGAGGGCAGCTTCACCATAAGGAAGGTGTCGAGCGGTAGTGACAAGGCAGATCTGGTTCGGCATCTTGGACCCGAACACGTGGTAGCCATCGGTAATGGCGCAAACGATGCGATGATGCTGCGCGAGGCGGCCTTGGGCATAGCAGTCATCGGTGAGGAAGGAAGTGCCGCATCTGTTCTTAAGGAAGCGGATATTGTTGTGACAGATATAACTCACGCGCTGGATCTCATTTTACATCCGGAAAGGTTAGTAGCCACCCTGAGAGAGTAAACCCTTACCTGTGATTATTTCTTCCCGCTGAAATAATCACCCAGTAAACCCCTGCTGTGCTCATCGTCGTGGCAATACACACAGAGGTTCTCCCAGTTAGAACCATCAGGCGGGTTGTTGTTCGGGTTGCCGTCCCTGTGGTGCACGGTGAGAAGGTGCTGGTCCTTGTAATCGAATTCCCTTGCGCACTTGGCGCAGATGAGGCCATGAATCTTCAAAGAACGCTCCCTGTAGCCGCCCGCAGGCCCAACCTGTCTTGCCTCCCTCACAATCTCGTCAACGGATTTTGTCGGCCCTGATTTTCCCTGCGCCGGCCTCTTACGGATTGTATATCCTTTGTTTCTCATTCGTTCCCCTCTAATCAATTTTAAAGCCAGCAGAACCGGCGTTGATTGCCGGTCCTGCTGCATGCGCTGTATGGCCAGGCTGAATTTTGATGCATAACGAGGCGCTCCGAAGCCTGGACTACGAAGGCGTACCTTGGGATACGTCGGTTTCCGAATTGTACTTGCGGGGTACCCGGGCGCTCACGCACTCTCTTCCCGGGTCGCCGCAACGATGTTAGGCGCAAAAGACAGCCTGACATATCAGTCGGCAAGGTCTGCCACGCTCTCAATCCCTGCTGCCTCGCCAAGATAGTCCTTGAGGTTGGGTTGAATCACGGCCGGCTTGATGCACTTCTCAACATACTGCCGGGTACC
>Ga0335070_10002097_pt1 | contig 23241 bp, 21 predicted proteins | sample Lox_Sample_13_FD_206722 | JGI IMG/M metagenome (GOLD analysis project Ga0335070, IMG submission 206722) | Soil microbial communities from Loxahatchee National Wildlife Refuge, Florida, United States - Lox_Sample_1.3 | ecosystem: Environmental > Terrestrial > Soil > Wetlands | place: USA...
CTCCTTCAGAATGCTTACAATCTGTTCCTCTGTATACCGCGTCTTCTTCATCCCTGCCTCCTTGTTCGAGTGTCCTATTATGTCAACACTCTACTTACAAGTGGCACATTTTTCGGGGGACAGGTCCTCAGCATCCGATGAAACTCCAAAGTTCCTGCGGGTAATGTCATATCATGAGTGCCGAAACCGGCCGTAGAAAGACCTTCAAAGCATACGCGATATAACACGAGACCCGGGATACTACACCTCCACGTAGCGAAGAATATAACGGCCAGTCGGGCTCCTGCGCGCTGCGCTACTGAGATATACAGCCCCGAAAGTCTCTCAACCTGAGTTTGACTAAGTTGCTATTTCCTGCAGCACCTCAGGGTGTTTTGCGGCAATGAGAAGCAGTGTCTTGGCCGCTCCAGAGGGGTTTCGACGGCCCTGTTCCCAGTCACGCAGAGTACGGGGAGAAATGCCAAGCAGTTCTGCAAATTTCTCTTGCGATAAGCCTGCACGAGACCGCGCCTCAGCAACGAGTTTACGGTCAGCCGGAATAATTTCGTCTTTCTCCACAGTCCCGTCTCTTCTTGTCACCATGCGGCGCAGAGAACCATCAGGCTGCGGAACAAATGTCGTCTTTCGCGCCCAATTTGCACGACCGCCCTTTTCAATTGTCTCCATATAACGCTTGAGTGCTTCTTTAGCTTTGCTCATGAAGAAATACCTCCTTGATTCGTTTAAGCCACGCGCGAGGGACGTCATCGCGTTCCTGTTCTGATACATATCGACCTGTCTCACCTAAGACCTTCGCCATTTATGTATTCTCCATCATCTTTGAGTGACCGCAAAACACTGTGAGCTATCCACCTTTCCGATTATCCTCAAACATCTCGGCAGGCATCTGGTGCCGTAATTGCCACACCATCTTGATTGGACGTTCATTTTCGTAGCTGACACGCTCGGCAGGTCCAAGATAGGTGAACGGTACGGTAAAACCATTATATCTTTTTTTGTCTCTGGCAAATATTAGAATCGTGTAGCCTCTCTGCTCATGCTGAATCAGGTTCTGGCCCGTTTCGGACTGTTGCGCCGTGTTTGATTGTGACTCCCAATGCAACAGTTCTCTACTTATAGGATAATCGGCATACATGGTACTCGGAGAAAATTCTCGTTCCGTTTTCTGATAGGTGATTAAGAGCACATATGCCCTTATTGTAGGAAAGTGAATAACTCCGACACCTCTTTGGCCTGCTGTTTGGAGTGTTGCCTGTCCTAAGCCGGCCAGGATGTCTGTGCTTCCGTATTGAGCATGCAGTTCAAAAGGGCAGGCAAAGGGCAGAACAGGAATGTGTCCACTGACATCTGAATTATCTTGAGACCAAGCAAGAACTTCGTCCAGATCAGCAAGTATCGAAGGATTGTTTGCAAGTCTTCTAAACGCATTTTCAAGGGACGTTATGCCGAGATTGCTTCCTTTGTCTCCCCATATCCGATAGTAAATTGACATAGCAGAATCTCCAGTAAGTGTTATAGCCTCGCTGACAGCTCCCTGCGAAATCTTGGCAATAACATTACGCAATAGCGCAACTTCTTTTGGGCCGCTGATGAATGCTGCCCGCACCAGTGTCTTTTTGAGCCGCGCCAGATCAGGATCAGTTGGAATCGAAGACAATTGTGCTTTTGCCTTCCATCCACTCCATGTCTCACTGACAAGTAGAGTCTCAGGCTCGTAATCATGGTAGCGGACGAAATTGCCGAAGGTCAGTTCCTGCCCGGTCTCGCTGGTGAATGTTTGAAGTCTATCGGGCACTTGAACCGATAACCGTCCAAGGTTTTCCCTGATGTTCTCCAGAACATACTGGCGAGATAGACGGTCGAGTTGCACTGAGCAGCCAGCGGGGAGATGGGGGAAATCAAGCTCCACTTCTTTATCAATTGAGAAGCGGTGTCGCGGCAGGAGCGCCTTGAGTTTGGTGTCGATTCGGTAGCGGCGGTGGGTCTGGCCAACAAAATCCAGTACGGTTAGGCAATCCTTGCCAGGCGCATGGCGTAAGCCACGTCCCAATTGCTGGAGGAAGACGGTCAGGCTTTCAGTGGGGCGGAGAAAGAGGACGGTGTTTACCTCAGGAACGTCAACACCTTCGCTTAGTTTGTCGACGGTGAAGAGAAAGGTGAGCCGCCCAGCCTTCAGACCATCCAACAATTCCTGACAGCGTCCGTCTTCAACTCCTGAGACAAATGCGCCTGACGGAATCCCTTGCGTGTTGAACATATCTGCCATGAAAACAGCATGCTTGATGGTGACGCAGAAACCAACCCCTTTGATTGTGCTCAGATCAGGTTCATAGCGATTGAGCGCTGTGAGAATGGCATCAACACGCTGTTTGGCCCGGGCATGATCCATAACATAGACATTTTCCAAGGCAGTTGCATCATATTTGCCGTTGCGCCAGAACTGATCCTGATTGAGGGCAACTGGGTCAGCCACGCCAAAATAATGGAAGGGGCAGAGAAGCTTTTCCTCTAATGCTTCGGGCAGGCGAATTTCGGCGGCAAAACGGTTGCCGAAATCAGCAGCGACATTGTCGCCGTCCATGCGCTCAGGGGTTGCAGTCAAACCGAGAAGAATCTTTGGAGAAAAGTTTTCGAATATTGGCCGATAACTTGACGCAGTGCCATGATGGGCCTCATCGACAACGATGTAGTCGTAAAAGTCTCTTCCCACCTGTTCCCAGAGGCGCCGACTCGCGAGCATCCCTATTGAACAGAACAGATGCTCCAGGCGATTGGCCTGATATGAGCCTACCAACAACTCACCGAAATTCTGGTCCCGCAGGACATTACTGAAGGTTGCCCGTGCCTGTTCAAGAATCTCCTGGCGGTGGGCTACGAATAATAGCTTTGCCTGTCTTTGTTTTTGCTGAAAGAAATGTTTAAAGTCAAATGCAGCAACCACTGTCTTTCCGGTACCGGTAGCTGCAATAACGAGATTGCTCAAACGGCCATGAACGCTACGTTCCCGTTCCAGAGCTTCTAAGATGCGCTCCTGAAAAGGGTGCGGACGAAGATCAAAAAACACCGCAGGACCAGTTCTATGTGGATTACGGGCACGGTCAATGGCGGTACGGAAGAGAGACGGATTGTCAGGATCAAAAGGCAGGAACTCACGGCTATTCCAATAAGTCTCAAACTCAATGGTAAATTTTTCAAGAATATGACGCATGTCTTGGGCTGTTACCTTTAGATTCCATTCCAGTCCGCTGGTAATTGCGGCATGAGACATATTAGCAGAACCTATGTAGGCAGTAGAGAATCCGGTGTTACGCCTGAAATGATACGCCTTGGCATGTAGTCTGGTCCGCTCAATGTCGTAGGAAATACGGACATCGACGTTCGGCATCCGGGCCAGCCACTCCACAGCCGGAGCGTCAGAGGCACCCATGTAGGAGGTCGTTATCAGCCGAACCGGAATATGGCGATCACGCAAATCCTCAAAAGCTGGCATTAATAAGCGCAACCCGGACCATTTAATGAAAGACACTAGGATGTCCACCCCATCGGCAGACCGCATCTCTTCGTGTAATTCATGGGCAAGTTGTGGTTCCTGGGGGGAGCCGGTAAAAAGACTGCTTTCTGATATCGGGGTGTGAGGCCGGGGGATACCTGAAGTCCCATAATTTGGAGGGGTAACTTCAAGGAGTACCGGCTTATGTTCTGGGATTAGTCTATGCTTTTCAAGATGGCCTCTGCCTGTCTCTCTATCAACTTGACCAAGTATCTTGTTGCATAGTGCAAGTCGTCTTTCAGGATCGGACTCTTCTCTCAGAGCCTGCTCAAGCACCTTTGCAACGAAAGTAGCATAGCGGGCCGGTTGCTCTTCTGGATCAAGTTTCCCAAATATCGCTCTTAGTTCTGGATACTGGGCAAGCACATCGCGGAGGTATTCATCAAGAAGAACTTCGTAAATACCGTAGGCAATTGGCTTCATGGAATAGCAGCTTTGAGACTATCGATGTAAGTTTGAATTACAGGCAAATCGGCATCAGCCCAATCAAGAGTATGCAGGTCTTCCGGCGGTAGCCAGGTAAAAGCTGCATGTTCATGCAACGTTATTTCGCCGGATGCTATTGTGCAAACAAACGGATGAAGTGTGACAGTAAAGGTGTGGTAGCTATGCTTATGCTGAGGCAATGCGCGCTCCACGGTTATATAAAGCCCAAGTTCCTCAATAAGTTCGCGTTGCAAACATTCAGCCGGCAGCTCGCCGGGCGCGATTTTGCCTCCGGGGAATTCCCACTTCAGAGGCAGGCTCATCGTGGTGCTTCGCTGTGTTGCAAGCACTGCGCCGCCTCTTTCAATGATTGCGCAAGCAACCTGTATATGTTTCATGTTTAATTTCTATGCCCTCATGTCCACGTCATGGACATATCCTAAAAACGTGTCCAAATAAGCCTGTTTTATGGACATGTCCACATGTTTGCAACATCGACACAGCTCTCTTCTTAAACGGCGTAATAACCCGCCAGTTGTTACACCATTTAGTAGCATTACACTATTCTCTGCCATCTCGCGGACCGGCCTTTGCCAATAGTTTTAATCTTGCCCTGATCCCGCAATTTAAACAGCAGTGCCCTCGCATCTCAAAGTTGAACCACCGTTACGCCTTCGATGCCCTTGAAATGCTTCTTGTCAAAGGTATGTATCTCATGTGCTCCTTTCTCCTGGGCGAATGCTGCGATCCACGCGTCCACAAGATCAACCCTCTCGGCCCTGTACCGCTTAAGAGCAGAGCGGACGATCACGTCATCAGGAACCGTGAGGCCGGGTGTATTCAGGATCGAGTCCACGAGGTCGGCGATCTCTCCAGCCTCCATCCGATAGAAACTCTCAAGCACCCAGACGAGTTCTGCAACGGCAATGGCCGGCATAAGAATATGGACCTCGCCTTTACCCGCCTTTTTTAGGAGCGCATCGACAACCTGCGCCTTACGCGCATCATCATTAACAAGGTATCTGATGAGCAGGTTCGTATCGATAACGATCCGTTTAGTCTTATCCACTCTGAGCGCCCTTTTTCCCGACGTATTCTTTTGCCGTTTTTCTCATGTCCTCAAAGTCAGCACGCCTCTGCCTGTCTTTCAGAACTCCCTTGAAATCCTGAAGCGTCTTTGCGGTCTTCACAACGAGCTTTTCATCTTCTTTCTCGAAGACCACAATGCTGCCGGTCTGGATGTGGAGCAAGTCCCTCACCTCTTTCGGCAAAGTGATCTGTCCCTTGGATGTAACCTTAGCAAGCGCTGTCATAGTATCTCCTTACAATATTAAGTTACCTTACATAGAATTATATGAAAGGAGATCGCAAAAAGCAAGAGGCTTGTCAGGAATATCAAATCTCTCTTTCAGGGCGGTCCTTCTCGAATTTTACCAATATATCATCGGGACAAGAGCGTATTACCGGAACAAATTCAATTTCTTCTGACAAAGGGGACTCTTTTCCTTTACGGTACATGAATACTGCTGCCAGGAATCAGCAGTTCTCCGGTTTCAGGATCCTGACCGATTATGTCGATTCTCCTTTTGTCTCCGGAATATATTGGATCGTCCAAAGAGTAAGCGATTATCGGCCTTAATCCTCTTCCTGCATATTCAAGCGTTCTGAATAAGTAACCAATGAACGAGCCGGAATAGCGGTAGCGACGTATACAGCCCGCGATGCTGTTCTGGATCAATTGATCATAGCCCCTCCAGCAAGAAATTTTCGGACAATGCTCGATCCAGTCCTCAATAGTGAACCTGAGCAACTTTATAATCTCCCGTTTGGCTGCTGTATTTCCCCTTTGGGCAATTCTTACCAGTGCGATGCTGATGATGTCCCGTATGTACTTATCATTCTTGTCTGCCGGGGCAATGAAAGTATAAAGTTTGTCGTGATATTTTTGGAGAACCGTTCCAACCTCAGCCTTATTCCGGTATGGTTTCGACCCATTCCGGCGCCGTCTGTTCCATCTCCTTGGGAATTCAGGAGCCAGGGCGCGAGTAATCCTGTCCCAGTCTATGCCGCTGGTTTCGATTCTTATGTTTTTCTGGATAAACCGGTAAATATAGGGAGCACGCAGCCGGACCCAGGAACTATTGAAAGTATCAGGTCGCTCCTTTATCAGCAGATTGTTTATGGTCCTGACGGCAGACTCAAAATCCATAGCATTAACTTTATAGCAGAACAGAAGAACCAAAACGTACGGATTCTCATGAGGGCTTGCAAGTGGCATCGCTGCGAGACCGTCTGCTTTTCGCCATATATACCCTTCCTCTCATCCTTCTGACGATTCCTCTGGCAACATTCTCGGGCACCCCGTAGTAATAGAAAACCTCACTCGCTACCCTCTCAAGTGTGAGCCTTCCCTTCGCATTCAGGTATCTGTTCAGAACATAACGCTCAGGCTTCGTCAGTTCCACATCCCGGACGAGTTTTTCCCTTCGAGCCTTTGACCTGATCTGCCTGAGACTCTCTCTGATCCACTCCGTATCCTTCCATATTCGGCTAAGGCGTGACAGAAAGGCCATGTCCTCATCGGTCAGGACCTTTTGAATAACTCCACGCTTGTTAAGGATCTTCAGGGACTTCCTGGTAAATCCAAACTCATCCATAAGCTTTTCCAGAGTCATTTTTCATCTCCTTTCTCAAATCTCACAGTGTCACGCTGATAACAAAAATTATCGAAGCCAACACTGTCACGGACCAACAAACGACGTTATTTCCATCTTTCAAAATCCTCAGAAGTAATAACCGACGGGGCAACCCCTCCCTGCCGCCGGAAAGTGGCCAGAAAGACCGCCACAAAACTGGCCAGGAAAATGGTAAGTAGCCAGTTTGCGGTTGCCCCTCCGGTTATTTATACAAGTAAGTAATGAGAATTTCAGAGGTGACATGAAAGAAATGCAATTTGAGAAACGGAATATCTACACCAATGACCACTTTGTTATGGACGACGTCTATATGGATCACTACGCAAAGGTCTGCGGTGTCTATGCGACATGTGTGTATATGGGCCTCTGCCGCTATGCAGACAGAATAACTCAGTCCTGTTCCCCGAGAATTTCCCTCCTGGCCGATAAACTGAATATCTCGACGAGGCAGGTCATCAGGGTGCTGAAGATTCTGGAGTATTACAAAATCATCAGAATTGAGAGGACACCGGGAGAGGTCAATAAATACTTGCTCATCGACAGTAAGTATTGGAAACCTATAAAGTCCTTGCAACAGGCTATGACTAAGGGACACCGGTGTCACAGAGATACCAGTGCCTCACAGACACTCCCCTATGTCAGTCAGACACCACCCCTGTGACTGATAGACACCAGACCCGTGACTGACAGGCACACTAAGGATTTTTATTATAAGGATTCTTATCTTAAGGATTTAAATATATATACCCCTCTCACCCGAAAATACCGATTAATGATATCAGGTAGTCCTTACGGCACCAGATACGAAGAGGACCAGGAAAGTCCCTCTCAAAAGAATTGTGAAAGTGATACCCTTACGCCCCACGAATCTTGAATAGCTCGATAAAGATACACCCACCGGAAAAGTTGCCCCCCTGGTAATAATCAAGAGATATGGAGAGACTGATGGACATATGTGAAGTGTCCGAGATGCTTGGTGTGACGAAGGCCACGATCTATTCCTGGACTTCTCAGAAAAAGATACCTCACGTGAAGCTCAGCAGGCGCCTTCTTAAATTCAGAGAGAGGGAGATTAAGGACTGGATCGCCGAGAAATCCGTCATCGTGGATTCTACACGCCTGCCCGATAAGACAAGGAGGGCTCACACACGGAAAACAACGCCCCGGCAATTGGGGAGTGATCACATAGAGGGCATTATTCGGAATGCAAAGGAAGAGGTCTTTCATGGTCGCTAATACCCTGCCATTTCAGTGCTATAATAGGGCAGGTATTTTCAAGCCTTGTTTGGTCCCGGAAAGGAGGAAGGATTAATTATGGGACTATACAGGCGTAAGGATTCTGATATCTGGTGGATGTCTTTTTCTGTCAACAACGTTCGTCACCGCAGGACCACCGAGACATCAGATCGAAAACTGGCAGAGAAGATATATGCAAAGGTGCAGACACAGATCACCGAAGGAAAATGGTTTGAGCTTGACGCCGGAAGACAGCACACATTTGATGAGATGATGGAGAAATACTTGCGGGAATATTCGAGGGTTCACAAAGCAGAGTCGACATACAGAAAGGATAAGGCCCTCCTTGGTCATCTCAATAAAGTCTTCTCGGGTCTCACGCTCAATCAGATTACGTCGAGGATGATTACGGAGTACAAGACGAGTCGTCTTACAAAGGGAGCCTCACCCGCTACGGTTCGGAACGAACTTCGGCTTCTCAGCCATTCCTTCAATGTCGCGATGAAGCAGTGGGAGTGGGTCAGCAATAACCCTACGATGAGAGTCAGCTTCAGAGAGTTGAAGGCGAAGACCATCAACCGGTGGCTGGCAGAAGAAGAAGAGGAAGCACTTCTGAAGGCCGTCGAGGACAGGCTTTATGGTCAGCTACGGGACATTGTTATTGTAGCGCTCAACACCGGCATGAGTCAGGAAGAGATCCTCAAGCTCCAGTGGCGGAACGTAGACCTCTTCAGGAAGACGATTACCACGACGCGGCAAAAGACGAACCGCACGCGTACGATCCCGATCAATAACACTGTTTTTGAACTGCTTAAGCAGAGGATGAAAGTTAAGCCGATCATCGGAAGCGGGTGTAATGTATTTTTCAACGGCGCGGGCAATATGATTGATGCAGCCAAACTCAAGAGGGCATTTATTGCTGCGGTAGAAGCTGCAAAGATCGAGGATTTCAGGTTCCATGACCTGAGGCATACCTTTGCCACAAGACTCGTCCAAAGGGGCGTTGATCTTTACAAGGTTGCCAAGCTGTTAGGGCATGCCGATGTATCAACGACTCAACGATATGCCCATCACTACCCCGAGAGCCTGAGGGATGGAGTTGAAATTCTCGACAGTCTGAACGTAAGACGCGCCACGGAACAAACGATTTGTCACGATTTTGTCACGGTCGACGGTATCGAGGAACAAAACGGTGTCAGGGCCACTTTCTAACGCTTTGATTTGTAAGGAAGAAGAATGGTGCCCCCTGCAGGAATCGAACCTGCGGCACCAGGTTTAGGAAACCTGTGCTCTATCCTACTGAGCTAAGGGGGCTCTGTGGTTGCGCTCGTATTATACAATAAATGGTGATGCCTTGCTCAAGGCCGCTTTACAGAGACGGTGACATCAGTTCGAAAGCCTTTCTTACTGCATCCTCTGCGTTCTCAGCCCTTACAACGCCCTTCACTTCCCATGTATTAATTCCAATAACAGGCTTTCCCATCTTCAGCCCAAGGGCGATCTCAGAGAGGGTTCCATATTCACCTCCGACAGCTATCAGTACCCGGGCAGATCGGGCTATGATGACATTCCTCCCTTCCCCGAACCCCGTCGGTATGGCGATATCAATGTAGGGGTTTGCGTCATCGCTTTGGTTGTGAGGCAGGATTCCGACGGTTACGCCGCCCCCGGCCTTTGCGCCCCTGGCAGCAGCCTCCATAACGCCGCCGAGCCCTCCGCAGACCAGGACTGCTCCCCCTTCGGCGATAAGTCTGCCCACCTCCTCGGCCGTCTTGAGTGTCCTCTCATCTGCCTTACCGGCGCCGATGACTGCGATCATCTTCCGGTTCATCACAGTATCACTTTAGATGGAACAAAAGAATATGTCAACAGACTGAATGGATTGAAGATTCCCTGAAGAAACTGATACAATCCTTGGTGGATAAGATGAACCTTGATGTTTTCACCACGGAGGAACGATGCATTTTTCTGAAGAAGAACTGAAGAGATACCATAGGCAGATGATGATGGAAGGTTGGGGCGAGGCGACGCAGAAGAAACTCAAAGACGCTACTGTCTTTATCGCAGGGGCAGGCGGCCTGGGCTCGCCGGTTTCGATCTACCTTGCTGTTGCCGGGGTAGGTCACATGAGGATCTGCGACTTCGACACCCCTGACTGGACGAACCTGAACCGCCAGATTCTCCATGACCATACGAGAATTGGCGTCAACAAGGCGATCTCAGCGCAGATTACCATCAGGAAACTGAACCACAGTATCAAGGTTACCGCCTTTACCGATAAGATAGTGGCCGAGAATGTTGATGAACTCGTGGGAGATGCGCAGATCATTCTTGACTGTATGGACAATTTCCCCACGAGGTATCTCCTGAACGAATCGGCCATTAGAAAGAAGATCCCCCTCGTTTATGGCAGCATATGGGGTATGGACGGGAGACTCTCCTTTATAAAGTCTCCCGAAACACCATGTCTCCGCTGCCTCTTTCCCGAGGCGCCCCCCAGTGAGACTTTCCCCGTCCTAGGCACGACTCCGGGCGTTATCGGATCTCTCCAGGCTCTTGAAACGATCAAGTACCTGACGGGCATAGGAACGAACATCAAAGGGAAGCTCCTTGTATGGGACGGCGCTAAGACTGAATTCAGGACCTTCAAGGCACGGAGAGACTCGCATTGTCCGGCCTGCGGAGACCTTGCATAGAGGAGAAAGTTAATGGCAAGGTCAAGAGATACCTAATCTCAACCTTGCCTTAACCTTTAAGGTTGGTCGGGGCGAGAGGATTCGAACCTCCGACTTCACGGTCCCGAACCGTGCGCGCTACCAGACTGCGCTACGCCCCGAATTGCCGGCCTAGGCCTGGAAGATCGGACGCTGCTTGACCAGCTGAGACTGAGTGAAATTATACCACATTCTTAAACCTTTCCCGCACGCTTCATGATACGCGAAAAGTGGCGGGAGCGTGTGGGAATCGAACCCACCCTGCCAGTTTGTGGCCGGCAACACTGGATTTGAAGTCCAGGAGGGACACCAGAACCCTATGCGCTCCCAGTGATGTGACTTATTGATAATACAGCATTTTCAGCGCCAGCGCAAGCGCCCCCATCATCCTTTCTGTTCCCACTGCAGTAGAATTGTAGCAGTCATCCAATGCCTTAATGCGCAACCGTCAGACTAGCAGGACAGTGACGAGCATGCCGCTCTCGGTCATTTTGATGGATCTATGCCCCATAAATCCTGAAATGGTATAGAGGTCAACTCTCGACCGAACAAGCCGGGTTGCGAAGGTGTGGTGCAGATCGTGGAAATGTAAGTCTTCGGGCTTCCACTTCACGAATGTCGTTGTAACCCTTTCGTTTATATCAACAGGGGTTGACGGTCGGAAAGCTCTGAAGCACTGAGCATGGCGTTCACCACCCCGCCTGACCTACGCCGACTCCACGTGAGACGACTGACCTGTGCGCACCCTCACGCGGCATGCAACGCCGTCAGAACTCGCTGAACTCGTTCATGTAGTGCGAGCGGTACGCCACCCGGCGCTGGGTCAGGTTGACGTTCCAGGACGCAAAGTCGGCCAGTGATCGTGGAGGGAAGCGCAGACGGTGGAACATGGAGCTCCACGAGTACATCTCGCGCTGCATCCGCTTCACACCGTCCATCAACTGCTCCTGGGTCATGAGTTTGGGGTGGAAGTAACAGTGAACGCCGGCCCATCGCTCGAGGTTGAGCTCATCCAGGATGGCGCCATCGGCTTTCATACGGTCATAGATCGGCGTGCCGCGCAAGGGCGCCAGGAGGTTGAAATAGGCAGCCGGAACCTTGTGTTTCTGCACGAACTCGAGCGTCGTGGACAGCACCTCGAGATCATCTGTATCGCCGCCGAGCACGAAGTTGAAGGAATAGCTTATGTTGCGCTCGTTCAGGTTCTTGATCATCTCCACGTAGGTCTGGACGTGGTTGAAGTCCTTGTGCATGGTCTTCAACGTCTTCTGGGAAACGCTCTCGATCCCCATGTTGACGTGGAGCAGCCCCGAGCGCTTCGCCAGGTCGAGGAATTCCTCGTCGAGACCGAAGCGCGGTGAGAACAGCGCCGACCAATGGATCTTGAGCGGGATCAGTTTCTCTAGGAGCTCCACCGTGTGGGCCTTGTGGCCCACGAACTGGCTGGCGGCGAAGAAGATGTGGCGTGACCCACACTTCTTGATCTCCTCGACGACTTCGTCAGCGGGGCGACAGCGCCAGCCGTAGTCGCCGTTCAGTCGCCGCTCGGCGCAGAAGTCACAGGTGTAGGGGCAGCCACGAGACTGCTGGATGACGTACGGACTGTAAAAGACGTGGTGCTTCCGGTTCAGCAGATCCCAGCGCGGCGTCGGCAGGCCGACGAGACTCGCAGGCTCCTTGCGCTTGTAGAATCCCTGCAGGCGCCCCGCCGCGGCGTCCGCGAGCATCTGCGGAAAGATTTCCTCGCCCTCGCCGATGCAAACGGCGGCGGCGTGGTCGGCCATCTCTTCGTGGTAGAAGGTTGCATGGGGCCCGCCCATCAGAACGGTAACCCCTCTCTCGCGGAACCTGTCGGCAACCTCGAAGGCCCTGAGTGAGGTCACGGTGCGCACCGTGATAGCGACAACGTCGTATCGACCGTCGTAATCTGGCTCGTCGATCTCGTCGTCGCACAGCATCACGTGCCAATTATCCGGGGCCATCGCTGCCAGGTAGGGCATGACAGCACCGACCACCTTGCGCTTGCGGATCCGGAGAGGTCGGCGATCGTCGCGGGAACGGTAGGTAGCCGCCTGAATGATCAGCAGTCTAGGCACGAAGACACCCTCCCCAGGCCGGTGGCTGGCCCTGTTTCAGATTCATGTCCGTCGCTTCCTCCCTGGCCTCCATCCGGTACCTTTGCAATTTTGGCATCTCGTGTTGTCCTTCCATCCTCTAACTCTCAATACTTCTAATGATACCACTAGGAGTTCAGAAAGGAAAGTAAACGGGAGCGATTATGATGTCCGCAGGCTTTTCGGTTTTCATCTGACCGTTTCAGGGCCTGCGAATTGTTATTGTCGTGATATAAATCCCGGGCATCCCTCAAATCCCCTGCAGCCGGCCTTCCGCAAACGGCATTCAGCATTGACGCAGGTGTTCGGACTCAGGGAAACCCTTTCCCCGGAACATACCCGATGAGACTTCTCTCGATTGTCATGTCCCCGACGGTCCCTGTTCATTATCACGATGTGCCGACTAATACCGGTAAGGGGCAATTTCATCGTTACCATTTCATAATCGATCCCCGTTCCTTCTATTCCGGCCAGTTCTTCTTTCACCTTTGGCCCCTTACTCATTATGATCCTCCCATCCTTCTTCGTAACGGGGGAGGCCTTTTCCCAGAAGTCTTTTAAAGTAAAGAGTGCCCGCGTTACAGCCACGTCGACCACGGGGGATCCCGTCTCCTCAATGCGCTTCTCTATGATCTCAACGCTATCAAGGCCGAGGAGGTGAACGACATGTCTGAGAAAGGTCGCCCTTTTACGCGATGGCTCAAGGAGATAGAGTTTGATCTCGGGTCTTACGATCTTCAGGGGTATTCCGGGAAACCCTGCGCCACTGCCGACATCCATCACGCTTATCTCGCCAAGGGGAAGGCCCTTCAAATAGAGGAGGGAATCCATGAAATGCTTTATGATGATATCCTCGTCCCCTTTCATCGAGGTGAGATTGTAAGCCCTGTTCCATCTCTTGAGCTCGGCAAGATATACCGAAAAAGGCAGGATATGGTCTGGGGTATGAGCTAAAGACAACTCTCTCAGGCCTTCTTCAATAAGGGATTCCGGCGATGAAAAAGGCACCCCCCCGCGCCGGGAAGGCGGAAATGCTCGGGCTGGCGAATTCACTGCCCGGCCTTGCGAAGTCCCTTCTCGATCGTGACGAGGAGAAGGGAAAGGGCAGCCGGGGTGACTCCCGGGATCCTGCTTGCCTGGCCAATACTCGCCGGCCGTATCTCCTGAAGTTTCAGGACGATCTCTCGCGAGAGTCCGCTGACGGAGGTGTAGTTAAACTCCTCGGGTATCCTCTTGTTATCCATTCTCTTCAGCCTTTCAGCCGCCTCTACCTGTCGCTGGATGTACCCATGATATTTGACCTGTATCTCGACCTCGTCCCTGATCTCGCCGGTCAGCGGGTTTTCAGGCCCTTCGATCGCTTCTATGAGATCATATTTCACTTCAGGCCTTTTCAGGAGCTGCTCAAGGGTGATGTCTTCCTTCAGGGGAGCCGTCTTCAGAGCGATCAGCTCCTCATTTACCTGCTGAGGCTTGACACGCGTGGTCCGGAGACGAGTTGTCTCTGCATCCAGGAGACTCTGTTTTTCCCTGAAACGCTCAAAGGTCTCCTCATTAAGGAGCGAGATGGCATGTCCCTTTTCCATGAGCCTCAGGTCGGCATTGTCATGCCTCAGGAGGAGGCGGTATTCCGCTCTTGACGTGAACATCCTGTAAGGCTCTGTTGTGCCCTTCGTGACGAGATCGTCTATGAGTACGCCTGTGTATGCCTCATGCCGTCCGAGGATGAGCGGTTCTCTCCCCTGGAGCTTCAGGGAGGCGTTGATGCCGGCCATGAGCCCCTGTGCCGCAGCCTCCTCGTACCCCGATGTGCCGTTGATCTGTCCGGCAAGGAATAAGCCGTCGATGTTTTTTGTCTCAAGGCTGTGTTTCAGTTGGGTGGGATAAACAAAGTCATACTCGATCGCATAGGCAGGTCGCATAATCTCAGCTTCTTCCAGCCCAGGTATCGATCTGACGATCTTCAGCTGAACGTCATACGGCAGGCTCGTCGAAATGCCGTTCGCATAGTATTCTTTTGTCACGAGTCCCTCGGGTTCAAGGAAGACCTGGTGTCTTTCCTTATCAGCGAACTTCACCACCTTGTCTTCGATAGACGGACAATACCGGGGGCCGATGGACTTGATCCTTCCGCTGTAAAGCGGTGAGCGGTTGAGGTTCTCCCGAATGATCCTATGGGTCCCTTCGTTCGTATACGTTATGAAGCAGGGCAGCTGTGGATTGGTGATCTTTTCCGTGCTGTAGGAAAACGGCAAAGGAGGCTCATCTCCGCACTGGACTTCGGTCCTCGCAAAATCGATCGACTTTGCATCCAGTCTCGGCGGCGTGCCGGTCTTCAGTCTTCCCATTTCAAGGCCGGCCTCCAGCAGGGAGTCAGAAAGGCCGAGGGACGGAAACTCTCCTGCCCTGCCCGAGGGGAAATTGTTAAGACCGATATGGATCAGCCCCTTCAGGAATGTCCCTGTCGTTACCACAATAGACCGCGCCCCATAAAAGACACCGAGCAATGTCAGGACGCCTCTTACCTTTCCGTCTTCGACGAGGATCTTCTCAATGGACGCCTGCTTGATGAAAAGGTTCTCCTGCGATTCCATGACCTCTCTCATCCCGAGACGGTAGATAACCCTGTCGGCCTGGGCCCTGAGGGACCACACCGCTGGCCCCTTTGACCTGTTGAGCATCCTGAACTGTATCCCTGCCCTGTCGGTGTTCCTTGCCATTTCTCCGCCGAGGGCATCGATCTCCCTCACGAGATGTCCCTTTGCAAGGCCGCCGATTGCCGGATTACAGGACATCTGGGCTATGGTGTCGAGGTTCATCGTAAAGATGCACGTTGCCATCCCCATGCGGGCAGAGGCGAGGGCTGCCTCACATCCTGCATGGCCTGCACCGATAACAACGACGTCGTAATCAGAGTTTTTGATCATGGTCCTCTTCCCGGCAGTCCTGGCAGGGATACTACCTCAGCTTCTTCAGGAGGCAGACAGCGTATGCAGCTATCCCTTCACCTCTCCCCACAAAACCCATCCCCTCATCGGTCTTCGCCTTAATATTGATAATGCCCGATGGAATTCCCGACCGAGACATGGCTTCTCTCATCGCCTCGCCATAGGGGGCGAGCCGTGGTCTCTCAGCAAGGATGGTTGAGTCTATCCAGGCCATACCATATCCATTGACGAGCGCCAGATCGGCGACGTACCTCAGCATCTCTACGCTTGAGGCGTCCTTCCATTGCGGATCAGAATCGGGAAAGTGCCTTCCGATATCACCGAGCCCCAGGGCGCCCAGGATCGCATCGATAACTGCGTGGCAGAGGACATCTCCGTCAGAGTGTCCCAGGAGCCCTTTTTTGTAAGGGATATCCACTCCGCCAATGATGAGCTTCCTGCCTTCCACCAGCCTGTGAGAGTCATAGCCGATGCCGATTCTCATATCAGATGCCCAGCCTTTTCTTCAGCAACATCTCTGCCACGGAGATATCCTCGGATGTCGTGATTTTGATGTTTTCATAGGATCCCATGATGACCTTCACCTTTCCCCCGTTCCTTTCCACGAGGACCGAGTCATCGGTCCCATAGAATCTTTCTGCCGTCGCCTTCTCATAAGCCCCCATGAGGGAGCGGAGCAAAAAGACCTGAGGTGTCTGTGCCGCCCAGAGGGTGTCACGGTTCAGGGTTTTTCTGACCACACAGCCAGCTCCCTGGCCCGCCGATTCGCCGTCGACCGGCTCTACTTCCTTTATGGTATCTTTTACGGGAACCGCCGTTACGACGCCATCGACGCCTCTCATGGCGCTGAGGGCGCATCGTATACTCTCCGCATCAATGAAGGGCCTCACACCGTCGTGGACAATTACAATATCGGCCTCACCGTTCACGAGCTTCAGGCCGTTGTAAACTGAGTCCTGCCTCTCGCGGCCGCCGGGTGCGATCCGTCTGATCTTAGAGAAATGGTACCCCTCAACAATATCAGCACCGGCCGCTATATCAGATTCCTTGATAACAGGGATGATCTCGGTAATCTCTTCAACGCGGTGAAGGGCTTCTAAGGTCCAGACGATAAGAGGTCTGTTCAGAACCAGGGTGAATGGTTTATTGGTGCCGGGGCCAAGCCTCTTGCCGAGACCGGCTGTCGGCACAATGGCTATGATCTTCTCCTCCATCGGGATCTATCGTACCGCCTTGTACTCTTCTCTCTCGTATTCTTCCCGCGTCTTCGAGAAGATCATCCTGCCGGCTGTCGTCTGGAGGACGCTCGTAACGGTAACCTCGGCATTCTTCCCGATGATCTTCCTTCCATTTTCGACGACGACCATTGTCCCGTCATCGAGGTAGGCAACCCCCTGATTGTATTCCTTGCCCTCCTTGATGACAAAGACCTTCAGGGTCTCTCCGGGGAGAACAACGGGCTTCAGGGCGTTCGCCAGCTCGTTGATATTCAGCACCGAGACACCCTGAAGCTCGGCCACCTTGTTGAGATTAAAGTCATTCGTTATCACCTTCGCGTCGTAGACCCTGGCGAGGGCTACAAGCTTTGCATCGACCTCTTTGATCTTCGGAAAATCCTCATCCGTTATCCTCACCGTTATGTGGGCCATCTTCTGGATCCTGTGGAGGATGTCAAGCCCCCTCCGTCCCCTCGCTCTTTTCAGGGAGTCAGGAGAATCGGCTACGTGCTGCAGCTCCTGCAGGATAAACTGGGGGAGGAGAAATACGCCATCGAGAAAGCCCGCCTCACAGACATCGGCTATCCTCCCGTCGATAATAACGCTGGTATCGAGGATATTGAGATGGGCTTCTGTCTCCTTCCCTCTCAGGATCCTGAAGAGACCGGGGATGGTAAGGGTCTCCCCTCTCTTGAGGCCGATGAGGAGGCCGCCATACCCGCATAACGAGTTCAGCGCGAAAGAGACGAAGGACAGGTCGGTGAGTATCATCCCGAGAGGAAAGAGAAGGAGGTTTGCAAAGATAAGTCCGACAGAGAGACCCGCAATCCCTCCAATGATCTTTCCGACAGCAACGGATCGGAAGAGCCTCTCAAGGACGAGTGCAAGGATTCCGCAGAAAAAACCAATGCCTATCCCTTCGGGGAGGGAATTGTATCTGAGCCCCATAATATAGCCAGAGAAGAGAAATAAGAGAACCACAAAGGCCCGAATGATCATCAGCATCGGCATCACCTCCTTTCCTGTGCCGTCATCGGTTTATCGCAAGGTAGAATCTTCTGCCGCTCCGGTTCACAAAAAGGAGCGCCGTGTCGCCCGATTGTATGGAAGAGGTGACTTTTTTGAATTCCTCGACGTTCGACACCCTTTTCCTGTCAATCTCCTGAATCACGTCACCTTTCTTCAGTCCCGCATCATCTGCGGCACTCCCCTGCTCGACCCTAACAACGACAACACCCTTCTCTTCAAAGCCGAGGCCGAGTTGTTTCGCAATCTCCTTTGTCAGGTCCTTCACCGTGATTCCGGAAAATGCGTTCTTCTGCATATCCTCAGGCGATATCTCCTGCTGGGTACCCGCCATTTCCTTGGGAAGTTCAGCAATGATCGTCTTAAGGGTATAGGTCTTGCCGGTCCTGAGGACCTTTAAGGTCACCTCGGAACCGGTCTTGCTCTGGGCTACACTGTTCCGCAGAGCACCGACGCTCGTAACCTCCTTGCCGTTGAATTCAAGGATGATATCGCCTCTCATGATCCCTGCCTTTTCAGCAGGGCTGCCTTTAGTGACGTCGCTTACCAGGGCGCCCTTCGAATCCTGAATGCCGAATTTCTGTGATAGCTCCGGAGTAATCTCCTGGATCGAGACCCCGAGCCACCCCCTCACAATCTTGCCCTGTTTCATGAGTTGTTCCATAACGAGTTTGGTCATATTGCTCGGGACAGCGAAACCGATGCCCTGATATCCGCCCGTTCTCGAAAAAATAGCGGTATTGATGCCGATGAGTTCTCCTTTTATGTTGACGAGGGGCCCTCCTGAGTTGCCGGGGTTGATCGCAGCGTCAGTCTGGATAAAATCCTCATAATCGGCAATTCCGACGTTGGCCCTGCCGACTGCGCTGATGATCCCCATCGTTACCGTATGGCTCAGACCAAAAGGATTTCCTATCGCCAGCACAAACTCACCTACCTGAAGCCCGTCAGAATCACCCCAGGGTATTGTCGGCAGGTTGTCGGCAGATATCTTTACCACCGCTATGTCGGTCTTCGGGTCTGAACCCACGACCTTTCCCCTGAAACTCCTCTTGTCATAAAGGGTCACCCTGATGTCTTCGGACTGCTCAACAACGTGGTTGTTCGTAATAATGTATCCGTCCTTCGTCACGATAACCCCGGACCCCAGGCTCTGTTCCTTCCATTTCTTGGGCAAACCGAAGTCATGAAAGGGATTGAAAAAATCAAAGAAGGGATCCTCGGAGAAGGGCGATGTGTCCCGACGGATGACCTTTGTGGATGAGATATTGACCACAGCAGGTGAGACAGCGCTCACGATTTCAGAGAAGGCCCGGCTCGTCTCAAGGATCTGACCGGGCACCCTCGGGGTAAAAGGGGCACGGACTGTGGTGGGAGATACCATCTTGCCGAGCATATAGAAGGACAGTCCCCCGAGGAGAAAGCCTGTCAAGAGGATGGCGATAGCGGCAAAGACCCTTTTTCTCATTATCTATTAATTATACTAATCAGGATATAACGTTGTAAAGCGAACTTGACCAAAGAACAATTCATAATATATCCTAAAAAACCGAGCTAGAGGTTAACGACAAAATGCAGATTGCAATGTTTGGGCCGTGGACAGAAGAATTCCGGATGTTCCCCTTGCGATCTTTATTTTACATTTTATTTTTACGGAGGTTCCGATGTTAAAACGCTATCTGCTCGCTCCAGGACCGACACCCGTGCCTTCTGAGGCGCTCCTTGCGATGGCGATGCCGATCATACATCACAGGTCACCAGACTTCCTGCCTGTGCTCGACGCAGCCAAGAAGGGTCTCCAATGGCTTTACCAGACGAAAAACGACGTCCTCATCCTGAGTTCTTCGGGGACGGGGGGGATGGTTGGTTCTGTGAACAACTTCTTCAGCCCCGGGGACAGGGTCCTTGTCATCAACGCGGGAAACTTCGGTGAGCGATGGACAAAGATCTGCAATTCCTACGGACTCTCCGTCAACGAGCTGAAGATTGACTGGGGATATACCGTGAAGCCTCACGACGTCGAAAGGGCATTGAAAAGCGACCCCTCGATAAAGGGTGTCTTTGTTCAGGCCTCGGAGACCTCGACGGGTGTCTATCACGACATAGAGTCCCTTGCGACGATCGTAAGACAGTATGATGACACGATCTTCGTCGTCGATGCGATCTCCGCCCTCGTCGCCCATGACCTGAAGATGGACGCATGGGGCATCGACGTCTTGATCGGCGGCTCTCAGAAAGGTCTCATGCTTCCTCCCGGCCTGGCCTTTGTGGGTGTGAGCGACAAGGCCTGGAAGTTTGCCGACAAGGCAAGATGCCCGAGGTTCTACTTCAATTTCAAGAAAGAGCGGGAATCCCTTGCAAAGAACCAGACGAATTTTACCTCTCCCGTGACCCTCATCATCGGACTGAACGAGTGTCTGAAACTTCTCCAGAAGGAGGGGCTGGAAAAGGCCCTTGAGCGCCACAGGAGACTGGCTGATGCCACGAGGAAGGCAATGAAGACCCTGGGGCTTGAACTCTTCACAAAGGAGTCGCCCAGCAATTCCGTGACTGCTATTCAGGCCCCCGATGGTCTCGATGGCCAGGAGATCTACAAGAATCTCAGGGTTAACTATGGGATTACCGCTGCCGGCGGACAGGGACAGGCCAAGGGGAAGATATTCAGGATCGCCCATCTCGGGTATGCTGATACCTTCGATATTATTACGGCAATCGCAGGGGTTGAGATGGTCCTGAAGTCCATGGGATATCCTATCAAGCTCGGGTCCGGAGTTGCTGTTGCCCAAGAGATCTTGATGAAATAGCCAAGGAGGATGGATGAAGGTTCTCGTTAGCGACAAGCTCTCCCCCACAGGGATCGAGATACTGAAGAAGGCGGGCCTCGATGTTGATCTCAGGACCGGCATGAGTCCCGAGGAACTGAAAGCATGCATCGGTCAATACCATGGTCTCATCATAAGAAGCGCGACAAAGGTCACGGCTGATATCCTCGAGGCAGCGGAAAACCTGAAGGTCGTCGGAAGGGCAGGTTCGGGTCTTGACAACGTCGATAAGGTTGCCGCCACAAAGAAGGGCATTGTCGTTATGAACACGCCCGGAGGCAATACCGTTACAACGGCAGAACACACCATAGCCCTTATGTTCGCCCTGGCGAGACAGATACCCCAGGCAACGGCATCGATGAAGGTGGGAAAATGGGATAAGAAGCGTTTCATGGGCGTTGAACTCTTCAGCAAGACCCTGGGGATACTGGGGCTTGGGAATATCGGTAAAGAGGTTGCCAAGAGGGCCCTCGGCCTTCAGATGCATGTTATCGCCTATGACCCTTACCTCAGCGAAGAAAACGCAAAAGAGATGGGGATCGAAAAGGTGGAGCTGCCGACGCTCTTCAGCAGGGCGGATTTTATCACGATCCATACGCCGATTACCGCCGATACGAGGAACCTCTTCAACAAGAAGACCTTCCAGGGTATGAAAGACGGGGTGAGAATAATAAATTGTGCGAGGGGCGGTATCATAAACGAGGCTGATCTCTACGAAGCTCTCAAGAGCGGCAAGGTTGCCGGGGCGGCCCTCGATGTCTTCGAAAAGGAGCCTCCTGGCGACAGTCCTCTCCTTACCCTCGATAATGTGGTCTGCACGCCCCATCTCGGCGCCTCGACAGAGGAGGCCCAGGAGAAAGTCGCCATAGCCGTTGCCGAGCAGGTGGCTGATTATCTTGTGAACGGGGTTATCAGGCATGCCGTGAACTTCCCTTCTGTTCCCTTGGAGCAGGTTCCACGGCTGCAGCCGTATTTGACTATCGCTGAAAGACTCGGCAGCTTTGCATCGCAGGTCTTCGAAGGCGCCATCACCGAAGTAACCATCGAATACCGGGGCGAGGCCTCAGAGCTGAACACTGCGCCGGTAACGATCGCCCTGCTGAAGGGATTCCTGACGCCCATCCTTGAAGAGACGGTCAATTTCGTCAACGCTCCCATCATTGCCAAAGAGCGGGGAATCGAGGTCAGAGAGATGAAGAGCGCCGACGCAGGAGATTACCAGAGTATGATCGTCCTCAGGGTCAGGACAGACGGAAAGGAAAACCGGCTCGCCGGAACCCTGCTCAGCAGGAGGGACCCGAGGATCGTTAATATCAATAATTTCCCCGTCGAGATTTTCCCGGAAGGAAATATGTTATTCATCTACAACAACGATAGGCCCGGTGTTATCGGCAATATCGGCTCCTATCTCGGTAGATGCAATATCAATATAGCGAGAATGCATTTCGGGAGGGAAGAAGCGGGGGGGATGGCGATATCGGTAGTCAGCATCGATGGGCCGATAACGCAGGATCAGATCGAAGAGATGAAGAAGCTGCCCAACATCCTTTCGATAAAGGTCGTCGCGCTCTGAGCATTGCACCCCAATCCGAAATGAGTGATGAACTGAAAGAACATTATTGTGCGGTACTCTTGTTTGAAGAGACGAGGTAAGTCATGTCTGCTGTCGTGATCGTCGGAGCACAATGGGGAGATGAAGGCAAGGGGAAACTCGTCGATGTCCTCACCGAAGGGGCGGATGTTGTCGCCAGGTACCAGGGCGGCCATAATGCCGGGCATACCGTAGTAATCAAAAACGAAAAATATGTCCTCCATCTCATCCCCTCAGGCATACTCCATAGAGACAAGCTTTGCATCATCGGCAATGGCGTCGTTATCGAACCCTCCGCACTCATAGACGAGATAAGGGGCCTGAAAGAGAGGGAGATCGAAGTCGATCAGAACCTCATGATCAGCAAGAATGCTCACCTCATCATGCCCTATCACATTGCGATCGACAACGCCCACGAAAACCTGAGAGGATCAAAGAAGATCGGCACGACAGGAAGGGGCATAGGCCCGGCCTATGTTGATAAGATGGCCCGGAGCGGTATACGCGTTGCCGATCTCTATTATCCAAAGATCTTTAGGGAGAAACTCGAAACAGCCCTGGCCGAAGTAAACAGTACACTCCAGGGGCGCTACAAGAGGGAAGGCTTCACTGTCCAGGAGGTCTTCGACAGATATTCTGGGTATGCCGAAACGATCTCCCGTTATGTCGCCGACACGGATATCGTCATCAATGATATGATCAGAGAAAAAAGGAAGGTGCTCTTTGAGGGGGCTCAGGGAACACTCCTCGACATCGATCACGGCACCTACCCCTTTGTCACGTCCTCAAGCGCAGCAGCAGGCGGCGCCTGCACCGGGCTCGGTGTCGGCCCGACAAAGATCGGGAGGGTCCTCGGCGTTGTAAAGGCGTACACAACAAGGGTCGGCTCAGGACCTTTCCC
>Ga0335070_10002098_pt1 | contig 23237 bp, 23 predicted proteins | sample Lox_Sample_13_FD_206722 | JGI IMG/M metagenome (GOLD analysis project Ga0335070, IMG submission 206722) | Soil microbial communities from Loxahatchee National Wildlife Refuge, Florida, United States - Lox_Sample_1.3 | ecosystem: Environmental > Terrestrial > Soil > Wetlands | place: USA...
CGCCCCTTTCTCAAACTTGTTGAAGATCTCCTGAATCTCTTTTCCCCCTCCAAACCTCGATGGGAGGAGCTTGATTTTTCCCTTTCGAAACATCTTCAACCCTAATCCGGCATCCTTGAAAAAATCTTTGGTTTTTGATTTTAACTGGATGATGAGGCTCAGCTCGTGGATACGGCCTTTCGATTTAATCGTATCCAAGAAGACAGAATGGAAGAGGGGAATGTCCTTTTCCCCCGGCTCGGCACCGGAACGAATCGCCAAGCTCCGCAAGGCATCCATGACCCTGGCGATGTCGATATCGTTTGGACACCGAACGCTGCAGGTATAGCACGAGGCGCAGATCCAGATCGTTTTTGAAGTGAGAACCTTTTCCCGATGGCCGTACTGGATACGGCGGAGCATCTGATTGGGGAGGATATCCATCGCATAGGCGATGGGACATCCTGCCGAACATTTCTGGCACTGAAAACAGGTCTGAATCTTTTCCCCGCTGGCCTGAATGACTTCAGACAGGAAGGGATTGTCCTTCTGGTTTACCTGTACGTTTCGATCCATCATCTACCCCTTGACCCTGGATGGGAGGACTTTCCAGGATAGCCTGAGTTCCCTCGTGAACGGGGAGTTCAATCGTAAAGGTCGTCCCTTCGCCCACCTTACTCCTCACACCGATCTTACCCCCGTGATCCTCGACGATGCCGTAAGAAGTGGCGAGGCCCAACCCCGTCCCCTTTCCCACTTCTTTCGTCGTGAAGAAAGGATCGAAGATCCGGGTGAAGTTTTCTTCAGGGATTCCCTCACCCGTGTCTGTGAATTCCACAAAGACTGTTTCTTGGTCCGGGGCAGGGGAAGTGGTAATGGTGAGTGTCCCATTGCCGTGCATCGCCTCCGCCGCATTCACAATGATATTCATGAAGACCTGTTTTAATTGACTAGCGTTTCCCTTTACAAATGGTAAGAAAGGATCAAATTTCTTGATGATCTGGATATTGTGAAACAGCGCCTGATTGACCAAGAAGAACAGACCGTCGTTAATGGCACGGTTAATATCCGTAGGTTCCATCTTCGGTTCTGTCTGACGAGCGAATTCCAATAGACTCTTCACGATCTCCTTACACCGGCCCGCCTCTTGTACGATTCGGGCCAAATCACCTCGTCTTTGATCTTCTTCAGGAAGATCCTCCAACATCAGACTGGAATAGATAAGGATTCCGCCTAAAGGATTGTTGATTTCATGCGCAATGCCGGCCGCAAGTTTTCCAAGAGAAGCCATCTTCTCCGAGCTGACCAATTGGAGATGGGTGTCCTGAAGTTTCTTCTCCATCATGAGACGGGATCTCAAGTCTGTAAAAATACCGACACTGGCGATTTCCTTGCCTTTTCCGTCGTAGATGAGGGCGGCTGATAATTGAACGTGTATTTCTTCTCCAAACTTGTTGAGGACGTTCAACTGGGTCGGAATAAATTTTCCAATGCCACCATATTCCGGGCTCCGAAGTTTCACCATAATATCTTTGGCTACGCCCTCCGGATAGATCTTTGTGATATGGAGTTTGCCAATCACTTCTTCCGGGGTATACCCGGTCAAAGATTCCGCCCCCTTGTTGAAGATAAAAATATTTCCCTTCATGTCTGCGGCGATAATCCCATCCACAGAGCTTTCAATCAAATTCATGAAAAATTGGTTGGCATCGCGAAGTTCGTTTTCGATCCGTTTTCTCTCGGAGATATCAAAGTTAATGCCTTGGTAACCAACCACTTCTCCTTTTTCATTCTTAATAGGATAGCCAGTCAGCAAGATGGTTAACTTTTCCCCATTCTTCTTTTTGAATTCCACCTCCATGTCTTTTACGTAGCCATCCCTTCTTATCCTCTCTTGAAGCACCTTCCGATCTTCAGGGTTCACATAGAGGTCATGGGCGATGTCTATATTGAGGAATTCATCCTTGGTAGGGTATTCCAGCATATCGAGAAGGGCCTGGTTACAGTCTAAAAACTTGCCTCCCTTGGAGCTGATGAAAAGACCGTGTCTCACTCTTTCGAAGAGGTTCCTGAGTTTCTCCTCGGAAGCTTTGAGATCCTTTTCGAATTTTTTCCGATCTGTGATGTCGCGGATATAAGCATAGGTTTTGACCTCTCCCTTATCAGACTTGGCCAGGGCAATACAGACCTCTGCATTTTTGATTTGTCCCCGAGGCGTCAGGATATTCATTTCGGTACAGAGCTTTTCGCCCATGCCCACCCCGCGGGTGACCGTCCCCTCAAGAAACTCTTTGTCTTCCTTACCGATCACGGTGAAAAAATTTCTTCCAATCAAATCCCCTTTGGGAATCCCTGTAATTTCGGAAGCCATCTGATTGGCAAAAATTATTTTAAACGCTTGATCAAAGACCACGATCCCGTCGTCCCCCATCTCCGCAATCTTCTCAAACTGCTGGGTCACCTCCCCGATCCTTCGTTCCATTCTCTTCGATTCCGTAGTATCCCGGAGATAGGCGTAACCTTTTCGGACTCCCTGCGGCGTTATGGCCAGGGCGATACAAACCTCGGCCTCTTTGACCTCACCGGAGGACGTGACCAGTTGCACCTCCGCGCAGGTCTTTTCTCCGTAACGATCAGGATGGATGAATAAATCTTCGACAAAGGAATGATAGCGGTTCCCTAAAAGGGAAAGGATGGTCATTGTCAATAATGCCTCATGTGAATATCCGGTGATTTCCGAGGCCATCCGATTTGCGAATTCGATCCGGTGTGTTTCGCCGAATACCAGAATTCCGTCGTTACCCAATTCGGCGATGGACTGAAACATCTCTGCCCGCATGCCTTTATTCTTGGCAAGGGAGACCGGGTCACTGGAGGCTTTCTTTTTTAGAGGAGAAGATTTTTTGCTCTGCATCCTTTTCTCAAAGCAACAGACGAGAAACGCAGGGTCCTTCCTGACTTCATGTTGATAGTATTGAGCAGGCACACCCTTCACAATCCCACATGGTCCAGGAGAGCAGGGACCAATTTCTCCCATCCGATGGGGATGATTTGAACACCTTGAGCGACGGGTTTCAGTGCCCTGATCAGCTCACCGGCGATTTCGATGCTTGCCCTCTGTTTATCCGAAGCTTTCATTAACTGGTCGATGATGGAATCCGGGATGGAGGTTCCTTCCACATGCTTATTAATGTACCGGGCCATGCCAACGGATTTGAGCAGGGTGATCCCTGCAATGATGGGAACCTTGAAATGGGCAACCTTTTTCGCAAAGGTCTCAAAGAGACTCAAATCATAAACCGAGTTGGTAAAGAAGAAATCCACCCCCATCCGTATCTTCTTTTCCATGTCCAGGATCTCCAAATCGAGGACATGTCCTTTCGCCCCGGCATTGACCTGGGCGCCCACACAAAATTGGGGCTTTCCAAGCAGATCGTTTCCCATGAGGTCGTAGCCCTCCTGGAGGCGCTTGGCTGCATTGAGCAGGCCCATCACATCGAGATCAAAGACGGGTTGCGCTTCGAAATGATCTCCAATGGAGGGAGGGTCGCCCTGGAGGAGCAAGATATTTGTCAACCCCAAAGCTGAAGCGTCTAAGAGTTCGGATTGAAGGGCCAACCGATTCCGATCGCTACAGGAGATATTGAAGATCGACTCCATTCCCTTACTCTTCAGCAGGGTACAAACCGAAAGGGATCCGATTCTCATGATCGCATTCTGAAGCTCGGGCACATTGATCGCATCGACCCTTCCCCGAAGGAGTTCAGCGTTTTCAAAAAGTTCGGAAAGATTGTTGCCCTTGGGCGGCTGAAGTTCAGCGACAACGACGAATTTGCCAGATTCTAATCGCTCCTTAAGTGACATTTTCTTTCTCCTCTCTCCCACCTTGAGGGAGGTGACGATCGACTCCTTCAGGGGGATCAGGCAGGTCTTGTTGTTTTAGCCCGGCCCCAAAAGGGTAAATAAATTGAATCGGAGGATCTGCTCGAGAGAGAGGATCCTCCTCTCTACGCCAATACCCCAATTTTACGTATCAATTGCCCAATGGAAGTTCGTGGGCATAGGAAATGAATTACCTAAAAATTATAAAACCTTGGAGGAAAATCTGTCAAGTTTCACGGCCACCCCCTCTACGAAGACCTGACACGGATTCTCTGCCTGACCGAGAGTCCGCCTCCTTGAAAAATCAATCCAAACACAAGCAATTTAAATCCAGTCCAAGAGAAAAGTCAATTATTGTAAGTGCAAAATAGTCTTTTCGCAAAAGGTCTTTATTTCGCGTACCTTTTCTTAAAGGCTTCCTGAACCACAGTTCCCTGAGTTTGATTTCGCCATTCCCTGGCGGGTTTCACTTTCAGGATGTTTTCCAATCTGTTTTGTTCCTTCAAACGCTTGTGGATCTCAAACCAGGCACAAGGAGTGTCTTTGCTCACTTCACATTTTCCGTCAATAGAGGTCCCCCCGCAGGGACCGTTGAAAAGACTTTTCGCGCATCTTGTAACAGGGCATATTCCTCCTGTCTCTCCCAGGACGCACTCCCTGCAAGCACGACAATTTTCTTCAAACCATCCAATATCTCTGTCTATGCCGATAAAAGTGGTGTTCACAGCGGGAAAGGCAGGTTTGGTAGGATATCGGTCGGCAAGAAACTGAACCCCGGCTCCACAGGCCATCGACAACAGGGCATCGTAGGGCTTCGCTGTCTCATCCAATTCCGGATAAAAATCGGCATTGCACTGTCGCTCAATGGTAAACCCATCTACCTGGCATGAGACCCCTTCCTGTTTGAAGGCATTTTGGAGTTCTTCGTTCAGGAGTCCGACCTCCCTCTGGCCACCCGCCATGCAGATGGACGTGCACCCTCCACAACCCACATTCAAGACCTTCCTGAACTTACCTATCATTTCTTTGATCTCGTCAAAAGGTTTTCTTTCTCCGACAATCATTTTTTCCTCCTGTCACGCTGATGACACCTATTTTTAGAAATCTGTGAAATCTCGTATGGTCATCTGTTTAATCATTTTCTTACATGACATCCCCCACAATACTGGGGACCCGTTTTCTTCTTTTCCTTCTGATACTTCGCGTGGCAACCGATGCACTGTTTATGAAAGGCCTGTTCGACATTGAGCCCGGACTTCGAGCCATGGCAATTGAGGCAACGGACGTCCTTATTCCCCTCCTCAAGTTTACTTTCATCCAGGATGTTTTTCCCATTTTCATAAATGTGATGGCAGTCCTTGCACGACAGCCCGGCTTCAACGTGGCGGTTATGAAGAAGCGTCACCGCAGGTCGGGTCTTTCCTTCCAATACAATCTTATCGGGTTGTGCCCAGAGAGGAGATCCGGCCAAGACCAGTAGAGCGACAGCGATCAGAACCCGGCAGCCGATCGTTTTCATACTTTTCTCCTTAAGAGCAAATCGCTTCTTCATCACAACCAGCTCTCCGATGATACCTCATCCAGTTGAGGATAGATATCCTGAGACCTGAGAATGGTTCGGGCAAAGGAGATCATACTCGGGATATGAATGCCGATGGGGCAATAACAGCGGCCACAGAGCACGCAGTTTCTCCACACGATGCCCTTCATCTCCGTCAACAGCTTCCGGTCCACCTTGCCCCTTTTCCTGTATAATTTGCCCAGGGAGTTGATCGCCTTATAAGAAGGCATGTATTGGGGATCTTTATGATGTTCCGTATAGAGAAAACAGCTTTCGGCACAAAGACTGCAATGGGCGCAATAAGATAAATAGCGCTTCATTTTGGCTTTTCTTCGGTCGAGCATCTCTTTGATCCGTTTCGTGTCAACCGGTTTCACTTCCTGATTGGGCATACGGTTCTCCATTTCGAAAGATCCTTTCTATGACCAGGCTCTGGCTCCCTTTGCGAAACTGTATTCACTTCCGATGAAGAAGCGGTAGAGGAAGAAAAAGAGCATGTGCCCGAGCTTCGTAAATGGAATGGTAATGAGCATGACTTCCCCTGCCAGGATGTGGAGCGTGATCACGGTATCGTAATTGAACCACTGGCGGTAGGCGAGGTATCCTGTCAGGAAAGGTGCCAGGGCAATAAGCAAAATCACATAGTCATAGAGGCCTGTGATCGCTCTGACCCGGGCCAGAAAGAGGCGGCGAGCAAGAAAAAAGGCTACACAGATCACCACGACCAAAGTCAAGATATCAGTCACCGACTCGGGCAGGCTCCAGAGACTAACTGCCCAGGATTGGTGCAAGAGCATGTTATGCCCGAGAAGAAAAATGGGCACGGCGATGAGGAGGACATGGAAGATGGAGGTCATCACCGTCATCTGCGGATCCGTTTTCCACATGGTTCCGTTCAGAGAAGCAAGGCAAAGTGAAACCCATTTCCCGGCGGTCTTCTTTTCGGACTTTACTTCCACGGGCGGATAGACCCATTCCTTTTTCTTAGTTAATCTGAAAAACTGGATGACTTGGTATATCAGCCCCAAAATAAATATGATCAACGAAATCGAGATGAGCTGCCCCCGAATAAAATCGATCATGAGTATCTCCTTCTGGTTTAGAATCTCCCTTAGCTGTCGGCCTTCCGCACTACCGATACACCGTGGGCGGGCAGGCTAGCGCCGGTCATCGCTTACACATTGGGCCTGGGTATCAGTTTAGCTCGCTCTGCAATTTCCGGGACCCTATGCTCCCATTCGATGGCCATTAGATGAATTCCACGAACCCCTTTGATCTCTCTCAATTCTTCAATCTGTTCAACGCAGATTTTAATCCCTTCTTCGGCGCCCTTCTTTGCATTCACGACGCGATTGATGATCTCGTCAGGGATGATGATGCCGGAGACATTCTTCGCCATATATCGAGCCATACCGCCTGATTTAAGAGGAGTGACTCCCGCCAGGATATTGACCTTTTCGGTCAGTCCCATGTCATTGGCCTGTTTCATCCATTCCCGGAACCTCTTCATATCATAAATGCACTGGGTCTGGATGAAATCTGCACCGGCGTTAACCTTTTTTGCTAAACGAAAAACTCGCCATTCAAAAGGTTCGGCAAAGGGATTCTCGGCAGCGCCAATAAACATCTGGGGTGCTCCATCGATCTCATCACCGTTTAGAAACTTTTTGTCGTCGCGCATCCCTTTGACCATGCTGACGAGTTGAATAGAGTCGATGTCGAAAACGCCTTTGGTAAGAGGATGGTTGCCGAATTGTTGGTGGTCGCCCGAGAGACAGAGCATATTTCGGATACCATGAGCGTAAGCTCCCAGGATGTCGCTCTGCATGGCAATGCGGTTACGATCGCGGCAAACCATCTGATAGTTCGGCTCCAAACCTTCCTGAATGGCAACCAGGGCAGCGCCCCAGCTTGACATTCGAACGACAGCGGTCTGGTTATCTGTGATGTTCACCGCATCAACGATCCCTTTTAAATAACTTGCCTTTTTTCGGATCGCCTCCACATTGGCTCCTTGAGGCGGCCCGAGTTCTCCCGTGAACGCAAAGTGTCCGGCTTCAAGAACCCTTTCAAGACGACTCCCAGATTTCATGGGCGAGCTCCTTCCTTAGATTCTTCTCGATCGATTTCTCTGATTTCCTTCATGTGCTCTTGCAATACGGGGGTATAAATTAATTATTCCCTATATCCTGAGATTCAACAATAGAGGGCTATGGGAAATTATTCACAAAAATTTGTAGATTATTTCGCATATTTTGTCAAGCGAAATATGTCATTCCTGAGCACATCTTTTTTCTTGAATAATTCTGCAGTGATGTTAAGAAGTTAAACGGAGAAAAGTATGACGAATTTAAGAAAGAAAAGTCTTGAATGGGAGGCTTTTTTTAGTGACTTCTGAAGAGCCGGACGTGCTGACCCTGGCTGCCCTCTATGCTGGGCTGAAGAGTCCGCTGGCCAGGTTTTTCCCGGTTACGGTTCTGAAGTTTTTTGTGATGATTTCTTCAACTTTCGTTAGATCTCTGGAGTATCCGTTCTCTTGCATATTAACCAACCAATCTGCCTCATAGAGGATTTGAAAATTGAGGCTCTCTCTTTCTCTGGGATGATGATGGTGCCCGATGATATCGCAGATCTCGTAAACGATTGTTCTCTGGACATTCAACTTCATTAGGATTTCTTCTGCAGCTGCTTTTCCTTCTCTTGCCTGGTCTTCCTCGGATGCGGTTCCTTTTTTTCGCTCCGCCTCTTTGATTCCGATATCGTGGAGATACGCAGCCCCGAGCACTACGAGCGGATGACCACCTTCTATTTTCAGAATCTCCTCTGCGTATTGGGCTACCTTGAGAGCATGGTTAACACGCCTCGTGTCCGGCCCAAAATATTTCCTCATCTCCGAGGCAATCCTCTCCCTCAGTCGATTATTCTTTTCTTCTTTCGTTTTGGCCTTCATCTCTTCCGGCAATCCCTCGATGCAGCTATCCCCGTAAGGGCACCACTCGGCACATCCAAAGTCGATCTTTGGATTGACGATGACGTGACCACACCGACATTTTCTCTTCGCGTCAAACTTAAAAAATTCCACTCCGTAGCCACATTTTGGGCACGAAATTTCAAAAACATCATCGGGCTTCCAGAACATCGGATCTTGGCCAGGGCATCTCATCGTTTTGTCCTCCTTCTCTCCTTTTGAGAAAATACTAACGCTTCGTTAAAAGATTGTCCTTGACTTAAGTCAAATCAACCCCTGAATTTGATTCCACCCCTCACCCCATCCCTCTCCCCCGGCGGGGAGAGGGGAGGGGCGAGGGGGAAAGTGAGATTTAGAGCGATTATTGATTTGCGTGTCATGACTTCAGCGAGACTCTGACGGTATGTAGACCCTCGGTTACGAGGACAACGGTTTGTCTACTTTGCAACTCAGGGCTTTAGCCCTGAAAAATCAGCCCTGAAGGACTGAGTTACAGGGTTTTTGTCTTTCCGGTGTCCTGATATCCCTGCCTACCGGCAGGCAGGCACTAACTGATAATCTGATATGCTGATATCCGCCGAGAAAGCATAGGCAGTTGAGTAGTATTTTCCAGCGTGTTATGCTAAAAAAAGTGGTTAGAAAAGAGGGGTTTGTGGAGAAGCATAAAGTCACATTTCTTCCCGATAAAAAGGTGATAGAGGTAGACGAAGGTGCCCTCTTGTTGGAGGCAGCGGAGAAGGCAGGGGTCTATCTCAACAGCCTTTGTGGAGGGGAGGGGGTCTGTGGTAAATGTCGCGTTCAGATTATCAAAGGCAATGCAAAAGTAAATGGGCACTCCGTTGCCTTTTTTACGAAAGAAGAAATTGAAAAAGGTTATGTCCTTGCCTGCCAGACGCCCGTTAAGGAAGATTTCGAGGTCTTGATTCCTCCGGAGTCTCGTCTCGAAGAAGAACAGATCTTGGGTGAGTCGCGTGAGAATAAGCAAAAGACATGGAGGGAAAGCCCTCCTATCCACTATAGCGAGCCGGATTGGGTTTCCCTACATAAGAGACCGAGTGACCCGGCATCTCTCTTCGAACCTCTGACAAACAAAATATATCTGGAACTTCCAAGGCCTACTATTGACGACAATATTCCGGATACAGGTCGCATCGTGAGGGAGCTTCGGAAGAAACTTAAGTATGGTTCCTATGAGGTGACTCTATCGTGCCTGCGGGAGCTGTCTACAAAAATTCGCCGCTCTGATTGGAAAATTACTGCCACACTCTCCAGATGCAATGGCATGGGACAAATCCTGCAAGTGGAAGAAGGCGATACGACAGGCAGGCATTATGGAGTGGCCGTGGATGTAGGCACCACGACAGTGGTCGCTCAGTTAGTGGACGTCAGAACGGGCAAAGTGATTGGGGTGGAGGGCAATCACAACCTGCAGGCTCGATATGGTGAAGATGTTTTGTCGAGGATCGCCTTTGTCTGCGGGAAGGGTTCCCTGGACGTCCTTCAAAAGGCCGTTATCGAAAACATCAACAAATTAATCGAGACTTTAGCCGGAGCGAAGGGAATAAGGATTGAAGATATCACCAGCATGGCGGTTGCTGGAAATACTACAATGAGTCATATTCTCCTGGGATTGATGCCCTGCTCCATCAGAGATGATCCGTATGTGCCCACGGTCGATCTCTATCCTCCGGTATCAGCGAAGGAGATCGGAATTCACATCAATTCTCAAGGGGTTGTCCAGGTCCTGCCAAGCATCGCAAGCTATATCGGCGGCGATACAGTGGCCGGAGTCCTTGCCTGCGATATGGCGGATAGGCCTGCGACAACCTGTTTGATCGATATTGGCACAAACGGGGAGATCGTCATCGGAAATAATGAGTGGATGCTTTCCTGCTCGGCCTCTGCCGGTCCTGCATTTGAGGGAGGGGATACGAAGTGGGGGATGCGGGCAACGAAGGGAGCGATAGAAAAAGTCGAGCTGGTTGACGGGAAGGTCCGCTATGAGACGATTGGTAAGGTCAAACCGAGGGGGATTTGCGGCTCCGGACTGATCGATCTTATTTATGAGTTGGCCAGGAATAAAATCTTAGAGATCGATGCCAGATTTTCTCAGTCGCTGCGAGACAGACGAATTGTGCAGGGAGAGAATGGATTGGAATACATCGTGGCCTTTCCCGAAGAAACAGAGACAGGCGAAGCTCTGACCATTGCTCAAACCGATATCGATAATATTATGAGGTCCAAGGCAGCGATCTTCGCTGCCATCAAATCGCTCGGCGATTATGCAGGGCTAAGCTTCGACAAGCTTGAGAAGATCTATGTAGCAGGTGGTTTTGGGAACTACCTCAATATTGAAAAGGCGGTCGGCATCGGGTTGCTTCCAGATATCCCGAGGGAGCGAATAGAGTTTGTTGGTAACAGTTCTCTGATGGGAGCACGAATGACTCTTCTCTCCTTTCACGCCTTCGAGAAAGCCGTTGGGATCTCCCAATCGATTACCAATATCGAACTTTCTAAGTTCGCTCTCTTTGCCGATGAGTATATGGCATCGCTCTATCTTCCTCACATCGATCGGGAACGCCTTTTCCCATCGGTAAAGCTTTGAGCAGCCCTTTATGGTAGGGAACGCATATATCCGTTCCCTACAGAAAGGACCTATTGAGTATGTTAACGCCAAAAGTTGAACTGCTATCGATTACCCCGAATGCAGAGAAGCTGATAGAGGCTGCTGGCCGTACGTCCTATATGTCATTTGATAAACAGGGCGAGGAAAGCGAGAAACGGTTCATACGGATGCTCGTCAAAAGCGGACACCACTCCGTTTTAGAGCATGCCCATGCGACGTTCAGGATTTCAGGCGCATCCAGATCATTTACCCATCAGTTGGTGAGGCATCGGTTATGCTCCATTATCCAGCAATCGCAGAGATATGTTGATGAAAGCAGTTTTAACTATATCGAGCCTGATTCCATTAAAAACAAACCGGAGGCCCATTCTGTTTTTATCGATTTCATGAATAAGGCGAAAGAAGCCTATCTAAAGCTAAACAAATTAAGGATTAAGAAGGAAGATGCAAGGTATGTTTTGCCCAACGCAGTGGAAAGCCAGATTGTTGTGAGCGCGAATTTCCGCGAGTGGCGGCATGTTATTGATCTGAGAGGGAAAGCGCAATCTCAGTGGGAGATAAGAAGGGTGGCCATCGAGATTTTAAAAATATTAAAGAAACATGCCCCGAATGTATTTGGAGATTTCGAGATAGACGAAGAAAAAGAGATCGTGAAAGAAGCTTAAGAGTAGAACACCCTACCTAAAACCTCAAGAATCCCACCGTTGTATTTTCCATTGACAAAACATACTCACGGACTTAGAATTTCTCAAAAATGAAACTATAAGCTGTATTGCCGGCCGGGCCGCGGGGCACTATTACACCGACCGATCGTTGGGCGGGCTCCGTCTCGCCCGTGCTGGCAAACTTCGCTCAACCCAGCCGTTAGGATTTATAATCAATGAGGACTAAAGAACTCATCATCAAGTCGGAAGAACTCATTCAGTGGCTGGACAAGCACATTGATGGCATTGAAATCAGTTCGGAGGAGCGAACAAGGCTTGCTGCCGGGTGTCTTGATACAGCGCTCGAACATCATCAAGCAATTCTGCTATTGGTCTCGAGATCACTTTTCGGCTCTGCGTTTGCTCTTGTTCGCCTTCTTTTTGAGGCATACATCAGGGGCATATGGCTACATCGATGCGCCTCTGATTCCGAGCTAGAACTATTCAAGGCTGAGAAACTCGATAAGAAGTTTGGTACATTTATTCAGGAAATTGAGAGAATTGAAGGCTTCGAGGAATGCGTTTTGTCAAACGCAAAGCTCAAGTCATGGAGTGCAATGAACAGCTACACGCATACCGGTTTCATGCAAATTGTTAGACGAAACACAGCATCCGCCATTGAGCCAAACTACACTGAAGGTGAAATCCTTGAGGCGCTTAACTTCGCGAATGCGATTGGTTTGCTCTCAGCGCTCGAAATCTCTCATTTGGCAGGGAGCGAAGAGCTTGCGAATTCTATTCTTGAGCAAGCAAAAGGAATAGGGCCAAATTCCAAACCATGAGATGCAGTGGATCGCCGATGACCGGCTTCGATTGTCCCAGGCCTTAGCGAAAAAAAATACAGACGATATGGAAGATATTATAATCCTCGAATGGAAATTTTCCCCTCCAGAATACTTTGAAGAACCTATCTACATCAAACGGAATGACTACGTAATGACGATCGAAAATGGGACGGTCGAGGCACGGATAAGACCTGAGATATATGATAAAGATCAAAGCATGCGGGATAGACTTCATAGTTCCCTGAACGACCGGTTTCTAGGAGTCCAGTTATTCTCACATAAGCCATATGAGTTGTCCAAGTCTTCAATGTATCGTTTGCATCCCGATGGTCGGAGAGACATTACAATATTTCCGGAGCCTATTGTTGTCAAGATGTCCATTGGGGAAGCCGACTTTATTGTTAAGGACAAAGATGGAAATGTAATAAGGAATTCAAAGCGGGAAAGGATTCAAAAGAAACAAGAGTTGGCGGAGCTTGCCCAGAAGTATCGCCAGAAAGATCCTTTCGTTGCCTCCATCCTACGGAGCAACAATGACGGCGTAAATGACCCCGACAATGAGTTAGTGCATTTGTATGAGATCCGAGAATCGATAGCAAAACGGTTCGGAGGAGAGTCAGCAGCACAAAGTGTGCTCGGTATTAGCCGGAAACAATGGTCAAGATTAGGGAACCTTGCCAATGACGAGCCTCTAAAACAGGGAAGGCACAGGGGCAAGAATCCTGGAGTACTACGAGATGCCACGAAGGAGGAGTTAGAAGAAGCGCGCGCTATAGCTAGTAATCTCGTTGAGGCTTATTTAGATTATTTGGAAAGTACGAATTGATTTTCGCTAACAAACGGCTGCCGTCGGATCCCCGAAGAACCCGTCTTTCGTGGCCCTTCGTTATGGGGGGTGAAAAGATAAGAGATGAAGAAGATATATACAGCTCGTAATCCTGTCGACGCTCATCTTTTCAAGGGGGCCCTGGAGGGCGAGCAGATTGAGGCGATCGTTCAGGGCGACTTCTTCTGGGGTGCTCGCGGAGAGATTCCCGTTACTCCTGAAACCTGCCCATCTGTCTGGATCGTTAACGATGCCGATTATGAAAAGGCAGTACAAGTCGTCGAGGATTTTAGATCACAAGAATCTATTGGACATATTCAAACTGAAGAATGGGAGTGCGACAACTGCAATGAAACCAACGAGGGGCATTTTCTTGAATGCTGGCAATGCGGCGCCTTACGGAAGAAATCCTAATGAAAGAAGAGTCGTTGCAGAAGAATATGCTTGATCGGATCGCCGACAAATCCAGCTCCCGGTGATCCCAGCGTTATGGGTTGGTGAGCATGCTCAGTCTAAAACAAATGACGGTCGGGAAGCAGGAGGGTAAGAGATGATTACGGACGAGGAGCTTAGCAAGGGGCTGTTAATTCTACGAGTAATTTGGCTTGGGATGTTGGGGTCGCTGGCAATCTATTTGTTAATAGGGCTTGTGATCGCAACAAATCTGAAGACCTCGACGGATGAGGGTACATATGCTGTCCTTAAACCGGTTCTTTACATATTTACAGTTGTTGTCCTAATTACTACAAGGTACGTCACGAAGTATATCTTGTCCGCCAAAGGCCAACAAAAGCAGGCGACTCCGAGTTTCCAGCAGCCAGCGCTTCGGAGCTTCCAGCACCTGGCACTTCAAAAGTACACAACTGCGATGATTTTAGCATGGGCCTTGTCAGAAAGTATCGGGGTTTTTGGCCTCGTCCTCTTTCTCCCGGGAAAGAACCGCATGGACCTGTACCTGCTCATATCGATTTCTGCCGCTGCCATGTTGATATACCGTCCAAGAAAAGACGAGGTTATTGGCCTATCCCAAGAGGGTTGGGAGACCCGAAGCACTGGCTGAGAAGCAGTATAACTTCCGGATTGGCTCCGTCATAAAAGATCGAGGAGCTTAATAAAGCTCTCAGCATAGCGTTGGATATTCGAAATCTTAAAAGATAACAAATCACTGTATCGGATGGCTAATAGCCACCGCTGACCTAATTCGGTCTGCCTATTGACATCTTGGTTTATAGTTGTACAATTGTCTATGGAAGAAAATGGAGAAGATAATGGATATCGTAATTGACACTTCTGCTTTGCTTGCGGTTATCGTAGCGGAACCAGAGCGAGATAGGATCGTTAGACTGACGACGGGCCATACTCTCATCGGCCCTGGATCAATCACCTGGGAAATTGGGAATGCCTTCTCGGCCATGCTAAAGCAACAACGTTTTGGGTTAGCTGAAGCCCAACAGGGGGTGAAGATCTTTAACGCTATCCCCCTGCGTTTTGTTAGAGTGGATTTGAATAATGCCATTTCCATCGCCTATGAAACCAAAGTATATGCTTACGATGCGTACTTTCTTGACTGTGCCGTCCGTCACGCTGCACCTTTGTTAACCCTGGATCACGCCCTAGAGCGTGCCGCGATGAAACTTGGCGTTAAATTGATGGAGGTTTGAAATGCGAGTCTACACCTATTCTGAAGCGAGGCAGAAGCTTTCTAGTATCTTAGACAAGGCGGAATCGATGGGGAAAGTGATCATTCGAAGAAAAGATGGAAGGACCTTTGCACTGATCCCTGAGCAGACACGTAGGTCCCCTCTGGATGTTCCTTCAGTCAAAGCAACTGTTTCTACTGAAGAAGTTGTTGAAATTGTAAGAAAAGAGAGAAGCAGAACAAGAGGGTGGAGGCGACGCGTGTAACCCTTCGCGCTCACTCATGCATTATGCCAGAGGAGAATAAACAGATCCCCTGTTAGGTTTTGTTGACGACCTAGGAGTTTGACTTTCTTGTCATCTTCGAAGAAACTTCTTTGGTGAGTTTTAGGGCTTTTTCGGCTAAATGCTCTGAGACGGTGGAAAGACCACAGCTTTGAGAGAGAAGCGAGTTTTTCATCAGGACTTCTTCCGGGATTCCTTCTTTAATCAAGAGTCCTATCTTTTCCTCCAGACTTTTAAGTAGGTTTGAAGTTGTTTCTTGTTCCAAAAACTCATCCTCCGCAGGGACGATTCCCCACGCTAATATCCCACCCTTGAGAAGAAATCCTTTTAGCTCAGAAGCATAAGCGAGCATGTTGGGGAAAAATCTGTAAGCGTCGAAGTGGATCACCTTGATACCGGTTTCCATGATCACGGACCAGTCCGTGGCCCCGCAGATATGGATTCCAGATAGACCCTGAAGGATGGAGGCGACTCGGTTCAGACATTCAATAATCTCATCTTTTCCGAGGTTCATGCTGATCGACCCATAGCCGGTCAGAAGAGGCTCGTCAAAAAAGATAAGTGTTTCAGCTCCGGGAGCAGCCTCCTTCAGCTTCTTTTCCTGCCACCTTGCCTTTAAGGCGGTGATCTTCAAAAACATCTCCTTCAAGTTAGGGTCGTAAAGGATGGGTATCTTTTTTTCATCCGACACGCCTAAACCAAACGTGATGGGTCCGGTGATCTGTCCCTTGACCAGTAAGGGTTTCCTGGCTTTTAGGAGTTCCAAAAAGGCATAGAAACCGGAGGCATATTCTTTTCCGATTGTAAAATCATCGAGATGGTCTTGAGAAGAGGCTTCGTAAAATTTTTCCCATTCGGGAGCCGGATTAAAAGGAGAACGGAAATAGATTTTTTCACTATCTACCACGACCCCCGGCATGCCTTCGGTAAACTGTGCGAGCATTCCTTCCCGAAAGTCCCTGGATGGAAGTTGTGGCCAGCAAGGAGAATCTGGAAAATAATTGAATACGACCTCAGTCGCCTTAAAAGGGTCTCTATAAGGCAGGCTGCCGATTCCAATGGGCAAAAAGGGTTTAATCGTCATTTTAATCCGTATCTCTTCTTCAATATCTGTGACATCTCCGGCAGAAAGGAGAAGGCTTTCTCTACGATCTTCTCTTCGATATTGGTGACTTTGGATCTCTCCGTCGCTTCGATCGTGAGCTCGACGAGACAGCATCTGGCCGGTGCGATCAATGCCTGCTGGGCAATCTGGTCCAGCGAGAGATCCGTGTTTTCAGAAACGACCTCCCAATAACCGGAGAGGAGGGATGCTAACTTTTCAGGGGTTTGAGCCTCCAGGGTTTTCAATTCGGTGGGGATGATACCCCACGAGATGACGCCTCCTTTCTTGATAAAGTCCGCAACGCTCAGTGTATATTCCTTGGGCATGAAACCGATCTGAAAAGCATCGAAAGAAAGGATCTCTACTCCCAATTCCAATAGGTAAGGGAGGTTGACTTCAGCGCAAAGGTGCATTCCTTTCGGTCCTTCTATTCCTTGGATGAATTGATAGTAGTCCTCCTTGGCCTGCTGGTCATTATATCCTGAAAGACCGCTGAAGACATAACCCAAACCGGGCTCATCCACCCAGACAAATGCGTTGTGATTTTTCGCCTTCAGTTCATGATACTGGAGGTTCACCTTTTTCTGGATAAAGTCGAAAAGGATCGACTTCACCTCATCATTGTAGATGATTGGTTTTAAATTTTCGTCGAGTACCTTAAAACCAAAACTAACGGGTCCGGTGATCTGGCCTCTGATGGCCCTATAGCGCTCGAGATCCCTGGAGAGAAACTTCTGGAAAACGGCGGAATACTCCGGAGTGAGCGCATAAGTTTCTGTTTGTTCCATCTTTGTAAAATAATCCTCAAGGCTTTCTTGAAACTTCTCGGTATGAAAGGAGAGCCTTCCCTTTTCAAAATTGATCTCTATGCCGGGGAAATTCTGAGAGGTCTGGACATACATATCCTCGTACAAGCTGACATGGGGAAGCTGCGGCCAGAAGGGGATGTCCAGACCCAGGGCGAGGTCGAGAGCTTTGTCCACATCCTTATGGGGCATGATGCCCATGGCAGTGGTACCGCATGCTGCTTGAAAGATCATCGAGAAACCTCATGTGGAGGAAGCTTCTTTGGCCAGATTGACAAATTTCCAGACGAGAATTTCGGTCAGGACGCAAACATCTTCGCTCGCCAGGTAATGGCGGATGTTACCATCGAATAGAATATTTCCCCCGTGAGGAACTTCGTCATCTCCTTTCCAGATGATGAAATAGATCCGGGCCATCGGAAAGGCGTCGATGGCTACCGAGGCATCGCCATAGGTCGATCTCTGGGCTCCAAATTTTTGGCCAACATCAAGAAGCAATTCTGGCCTGTGGCCGAAGCACTTCAGGATGGGATCCAAGTTCCTTTGCACAAACACGGGAGAATAGAACTTTCCTCCTTCGATCTGGCCATACGTGATGAGTTTATTAGTGAAGGGCGCGCCGCTTGCCTTCGTCAGATAATGGAGGATCAATATCTGATCCTTGATCGGTACCTCCTCTTCTTTATTCTTCAGGAGAACATCGCCGGTTGAGATCGTGACTTGGTAGAGACGGTTTAGATACTGGATCAGAACGTGATCGTCATCGATTCGAGTCGCCCCGCTATTGCGGCATATTTCTTCGGCCTTCATGCCGGAAAGCTTTTTGATAGCAAGATTGAGAGCCAGCTCAAAGCTTTGCTTGGAGATATCCTCATACGAGCACATAACCCGCCTCCCGCAATATTTTTTTGACAGAAATGGCAGAAGGAGAATCTTCCGGAATGTTCAATAAGGATTCACCTTTTAGATTGTATTCCCTGACCAGGGGATCGTTCGAAACCCTTCCCAGGTACCTCTCCCCGCTCTTTAATAAATAGGTTTCAATCTCATCGTTAAATCGGTAATTCCCAACAAGATAAAAATTGTTGTAAGTGATGTTCACACCTTTGGTCACATATTTGATCCGGTCGATATGTTTTGCCGATTTTTCAGAAGGGTCCAGGACGACAAAAAGATCGTTGATATCGGGTGTGATTTTTCGGTTGAGATGCTCCAACCCAGCCGGCGAATCGACGACGACCATCTCGTAATTCTTGTGAAGATTCCTGATCGACTCCTTGATGAGCTCGTCGGGCAGGCAGTAACAGCCGGCGGCGAGCTTGGTTCCCAATGTGATGAGGTCGAACTTCTCACCCTTGTAGAGAATCGTCTCGTCTTCGATTTTACGTTTCAACAGATCGGGCACGTCCTTTGTGTCTTTGCCCTTTCCAATCACATCGAAGAGTGCGTCGGCGACCGTCCATTTACCTTCTTTGTCCAAATCGACCCCAAGCATCTTGGCCAGACTTCCATCCGGGTCGAGGTCGATGAGGAGGAGAGGGGTTGCTTTGATATATTTTGTAAATAAGGCGGTAAAGGTCGATTTCCCCGTTCCGCCCCTGCCAGTAACGACATTGATCTTTCCCATTTCTAAATGCTCCACGAATAGAATAAGCGAATAACACGAATGACGACGAATAAATTGAATATATCGTCATTCGTGAAATTCGATGTCATTCGCATCATTCGCCTTCCTAAATCAACCCCGCTTTCTCCAGGATTCCTCTCACCGAGCGACAAGCCGGTGAATCCTCGGGGAGTGTTCGCAGGGATTCCCCTTTCAGGTTGAACTCTTCCACTTTTTTATCATAGGCGATCCTTCCCAAAAAGGTTTCACCCGTCTCCTTTAAGTAACGCTCCGCTTCTTCATCGAACATATAATTCGCTAGGACGTAGAATTGATTATACATCATACCGACCTCTTTTAGAATGGCCTTCACCTTCTTCACGTGAATCATTGATTTGTCTGAAGGATCGAGGATTACAAAGAGGTCATCGACCTGCGAGACGATATTGCGATTGAGGTGTTCGAGGCCTGCCGGGGAGTCGATGACGAGATTCTGGTAATTTTTTGAGAGCTGGGAGATAATCCTCCTCAACAGGTGATCCGGGAAACAATAGCACCCTTCAAGGTCTTTCGTCCCGAGCGTCAGGACATCGAAGCCCTTCCCTTCGTATAAACAATCCGCCCAGATCAATCCCTTGAAACGGTCCTCCACGGGTGTAAGAGGACTTCCTCCGCCTTGCCGCTCTTTCACGGAATCATAGAGCGCCTCAACGATCGTCCGTTTGCATTCCTTCTGGAGATCCAATCCGAGCATATCGGCCAGGCTCAGGTCGGGATCGAGATCAATCAGAAGAGACGGAGAACTGAGATATCGACTCATTAGAGCGACAAACGTGGATTTGCCCGCTCCTCCTCTGCCCGTAGAAACAATTCTCCTCGTCATTGTTTTGGGCCCTCCTTCGGTTGAGTTTTCCCCGCCATTGGGACCTTGGGAAGCTTGCTAACAGGCGAGATCTTTGCCACAGCGTTATATTCATGAGGGCATACCTCCAGGCAGGTTCCGCATTTTGAGCACTTCTCTTGATCGATGTATTTGACCTCTCCCTTTCCCCCTTTGATCGCTTCGGTGGGGCATACCAAAACGCAGTGCTCGCATGCCCGGTCACATTTATCGGGAAGAATATAGTAGGCGATCAGGTCCTTACAGACCAGCGCAGGGCAACGTTTTTCGAGAATGTGAGCCTTGTATTCATCACCAAAGTAGCGCAGTGTGGTCAGAACAGGATTGGGAGCCGAGCGTCCCAGACCGCAAAGGGATCCCATTTTGACGTCTTCGGCCAATTCTTTGAGAAGCTGAAGGTCTTTTTCTCTCGCCCTGCCGGCGCAGATCTCCTCAAGGATGCTCAAGAGCTGCACCGTGCCCATCCGGCACATGGTGCATTTGCCGCAGGATTCTTTTGTGGTGAAATCGAGAAAGAATCGGGCCGTATCCACAGCGCAATCGTCCTCATCCATGAAGATCATTCCGCCCGATCCCATCATCGACCCTGTTTCATAAAGGGAATCGAAATCGACGGGCAGGTCGATCAAGCTTTCAGGAATGCAGCCACCCGAGGGACCACCGATCTGGACCGCTTTCAAGCGTCTTTCATTCGACATGCCGCCGGCAATATCGTAGACCATGGTTCTCAGTGTTGTCCCCATGGGAACTTCGGTCAGACCCGGATACCGGATCTTCCCCGCGAGGGTAAATACGGCTGTGCCCGTGTTTTTCTCCGTTCCAATCGAAGCAAACTCCTCTGCTCCATGAGCGACAATCAATGGGACAAAGGAGAAGGTCTTCACGTTATTCAAAAGGGTAGGGCACCCCCACAGACCGGATTCCGCAAGGCGCGGCGGCCTCACTCTGGGTTCACTCCTTCTTCCCTCCATGGCTGCGACCAGAGCCGTTGCCTCTCCAGAGACAAATGCTCCGGCCCCTTCTGCAATTTTAATCTGGAAACTGAAGCCGCTGCCGAGAATATTCTCGCCCAGGACACCAATCTCTTCTGCCTGTTCCAAAGCTTTCCTGACACGTTCAATGGCCAGCGGATACTCAGCACGGACATAGATGAAGCCTTGTTGGGCTCCCACGGCATAACCGGCAATGATCATGCCTTCGATCATTTGTTGCGGATCGCTCTCCAGAATGACCCTGTCCATAAAGGCGCCCGGGTCCCCCTCATCCGCATTACAAACGACGTACTTTGTCTTGTCTGTGGTCTTGTGGCATGAATCCCATTTGAGGCCGGTATAGAATCCAGCTCCTCCTCTTCCCCGAAGTGCTGACTTCTTCACCTCTTCGATGATCTCTTCGGGCTCCATTCTCAGCGCCTTCTCTATTGCAGTATAACCCCCGTTGGCAATATAATCATCGATGTTCTCGGGGTCAACATAGCCACAGTGGCGCAAGATGAGGCGACGTTCATGTTCAAACCTTGAGAGCTCTGGAATAGAGGGTGTTCCCTTTTGATCGACCTCAAAAGTCCCCAAGGCAAGCTCGAGACATGGATCGTCACCCAGGAGATAACCTTCCACAAGACGGGGAACCAAATCCGGGCTGATGTTGTGATAGGCAATGCGAAGTTCGGGTTTGGAGATAATGACGAGGGGTTCAGCGTAGCATAAGCCGATGCACCCTACCTGGAGGATGGGCAGATCAACTCCCTGCCGTGCCAGTTCGTTCTTAAATGCATCGATGACATCCAAAGCACCTGCTGCCCTTCCACAGGTAGCAGTTCCAACGAAGACATGGACACCCTTCTCTAAGGCTTCCCAATGGGCATTCGCCCTTTTTCTAATCTCCTCAAATGACAATCTTCCTCTTTGCAGCACTGCAGACCCCGTATTTGATGTGGGGCCTACTCATTCTGTAGGGGTTTGCTCTTCTTGCTCTTCCCGTCTGTATGGAATTAAAGATTCCTCCACCTTAAAAGGAGACATCTTAGGATGAATCTTATCCTTGATTACCGTTACGGGAGCCAGCATGCAACAACCGATACAGGCCACTCTCTCGAGACTGAAATGACCGTCTCCTGAGGTTTCCCCCACTTTGATTTTAAGCTCTCGCTCCAGAGCCTCTAAAACTAAGCGACCGCCTGCGAGATGGCAGGCGGTCCCCATGCAAACCTTCACATGATTTTTACCCAGAGGGGTCAGTCGAAATTGGTTAAAAAAAGTGGCGACCCCCCAGACATCCGTGGGCTTCATCCCCAGAAATCCTGCCACGGTCAGCATCGCTTCTTTTGGAAGATATCCAAACTCTTTCTGAACCTCAAGCAAGATGGGGATGAGGCCGTTTCGCTCTCCTCGATGCTTCTCAAGAATATGGGAGAGCTGCTCTTCTTTCTCGTTCATTTCTTCAATGTCTTGACATATTCCGGTAGAAAGGTACCAATCCCTGCAGCCTCTCTCGGGCCGATCACCACTTCCCAACCTGGCAACGCATCTTCCAACTCCCCTTTGATCCTTGCCACCCTTCCGGGGAGTACGATCTTCTTATTCTTCACTTTGCTCTCAATTCCTGATTTCTTGACCATGGCACCGACTTGATCACCCGAGAATTTGCCTGCGGCCCAACCTGTCAGAACACCGAGTCCTTCCGCATCCTTGACGAGTAAATAGGCTGGGATCTTGGTGGCTTCAATCGCCGAATAAACGATGAAATAGGTGAGGGCCCAATTCGAAGTGATGAGGACCGGGGCATTGGCATCCGGCTCCAACACTTCGTAGTATTTCTCTTCCACTGCCATCGGGAAACGAGGATCGGTATAAATATTGAGACGTTCCACCAGAAGAGGAAGAAGGGAGTACTGGTCTAAATCGGAAAGAACGATCAGGGCAGCAAATTTATTTACAAAGGCAGAGGCCGTGAGGGCTTCCTTCAAACCATCCTTTGCCATGAAGCATGGAAAGGCGATGGTGGGGTAACCGAGGGGTCTGAACCCCTGTTTCAAGGCTGCCCTTCTGATGAAGGTTTGATCCCTGATGGCGTCGAGCAAATTTTTGGAACCCGGGTCGAGGATGGCATCATCGACTCCAGCCTCTTTCAATTTCATCGTCAAAGGAATCAGTTCCTCGATGCTTGCTGCTCGAACACCGACAGGGGTCGGCTTCGCCTTAATTTTTGGAATGGCCTGATCGATATTCTCCTTTGTGATCGGGTAGAGGAGAGGCTTTTTATCAGCGCACAGATCCCGCGCGGCAAATAAGGTGTCGAGATCCTCAGAGATGAGAATCATCCCGAGATTGGTTGAAGCCGCCTTTTTAACCAGGGCGAGGAATTTGTTTTTATCTCCAGATTCGAATCGAAGGGCAAGAAGCTCCGCCTTCAGGGTTAAACCGACCCATGGAAACTGGAGCTCTTTGAGCTTCTTGATCTTCTCATCCACCTTGGCATCGCTCTCTTTGTCAGAGATGAGAACGGCAATACCCGGCGGATGGACGTAGGTCTTTTCGTGTCGATAGATCACCTCTTCATTTCCGAC
>Ga0335070_10002099_pt1 | contig 23237 bp, 19 predicted proteins | sample Lox_Sample_13_FD_206722 | JGI IMG/M metagenome (GOLD analysis project Ga0335070, IMG submission 206722) | Soil microbial communities from Loxahatchee National Wildlife Refuge, Florida, United States - Lox_Sample_1.3 | ecosystem: Environmental > Terrestrial > Soil > Wetlands | place: USA...
GACCCGCGTTCGGATTGCTTGTCACCATCTCTGTCTCAATCAGTGCGGGAGCAATGGCGTTGACCGTAATTCCCTCTTTCACAAATGCCGATGCACAGGAATGCGTCAGCCCGATAATTCCCGCCTTGGATGCAGCGTAATGCGCTCCAACAGCGCCACCCGTCTGTGCTGCAACCGAAGAGAGATTGATGATTCGTCCCCACTGGTTTCGCCTCATGCCGCCAATCACAGCCTGGGTCACCAGGAACACCGACTTAAGGTTAACGCTTAGCATTTCGTCCCATTCGGTCTCCGTAATCTCCCCGAATTTTCGCGGACGAGCGATCCCGGCGTTGTTGACCAGGATTTCGATGCTCCCGAGTTCCGCCTCCACCTCGGCAATCATATGTTTCACGTCAGCGGCGACCGAAACGTCGGCTTGAACCACAACAGCCCTTCTACCAAGCCTCCGGATTTCGCCACACACTGCCTTTGCCGCATCGACGCGCTCACGACAGTTGACTGCAAGGTCAGCCCCCGCCTTCGCCAGCGCCACGGCAACTGCAGCTCCGATCCCTCGGCTACCTCCCGTGACAAGAGCAACGCGATTCTTGAGATCTTCCATGCCATAATTCTATGAGAACCACGCCGCCTGTGCGTTTGTCAGGAAGAGTAAGCTTTTAGAATGAATCTGTGAAAAGAATCTGCGTGTTTTGCGGATCCAGCGCGGGCCTTCGTCCTGAGTACCGCGCCGCCGCCGAAATGATGGGCCGCGCCCTCGTTAAGCGCAACCTTGAGCTTGTCTACGGCGGTGGCAAAGTAGGCCTGATGGGAGCATTGGCGGACGCGGTGCTGACCTCAGGCGGCAAGGCAATCGGCGTCATTCCCGAAAATCTGATGGCTCGCGAGATCGCCCATACGGCATTGACTAAGCTTCACATCGTGCGCTCGATGCATGAACGCAAGGCGCTCATGGCCGACCTGTCCGATGCTTTCATAGCGATGCCCGGCGCGTTCGGGACGTTAGACGAGTTCTTCGAAGTGCTTACGTGGTCCCAACTCGGGCTCCATTCAAAGCCCTGCGGCCTCCTCGATGTCATGAATTTCTACTCGCCCTTACTCCAGATGTTGGACCATGCAGTTGATGAGAGGTTCTTGAAGGTCGAGAATCGCAACCTGGTTCTGACTCGTGATTCCGTCGAAGAATTGTTGGAAGCGCTCGCTCAGTGGCGGCCCATCCGGGTCGAGAAGTGGCTGGATCCGGAAACTACGTGAAGAAGCCGCGGACTCCTTGCCTCCGCCGAATTTTCGGCAAACAACAGTTTCAAAGTAAGTTCAGGCGGCCGCGGTCACTACTTGAAATCTCACTGGAATGTCTCCCCATGCGCGCTTCCGCGTCGTTATAGAGTCGGAAAATTGTTCCGGATGGTCGCCGGGCGTACAGTTCGCCTGTATGGCGGGAGTAACTATTTTTCGCGGGGCGCGGGGTGCCGCACGAGAAACCGGGCACCCCTTATGGCGTGAGGGGCACCCGCACCAGAACCGCATCATCGACGCGCACAATGAGTTCGGAAAATTTCAGCTTCCCAACATTATGCATCGCTTCATACCGCGGATTAAGCGACTCGACATTCACTCGCAATTGGCCTTTCGGATCTTCAGGCACGTCGAACATCACGTGCACATCCGGCACACCGTCGCCGTCAATGTCGACGAGATCGGAGACTCGAGGAGGCAGCGTGCCCGCCGGCTTCCAATCGAGCTGCACGAATGGTCTTTCCGGCTGGAGCATGTGCGGAGCGACCGGCCGGTGAATATCAATCGCATAGCCAGCCATCTGGACTGTCCGAACCATTGGCCCGCCGTTGTACGTCTCAGAGACGTGTAGACCCAGGCTGGCGAATCCTTTAGTGAAAGCTCCCAATAACACAAACGGCACCAGCACTGCTGCGAGAACTGTTAGTCCCGCTGCCGTGTAGCCGAATTTTGCAATAGGCAGTTTCATAAGGAGCCTCTTCGCTGCGTAACCTTCGATCTCAAGCCGCTCGTTCCCTCTTTAAACCACGACATGCAGAATCGTCGCCAACCCTTGGGCAATTATGCTGCCTCCAAACATGATCGCCATCGCCCAAGCGGCGTACAAAAACATCAGCCGTGCGCGTTCGGGCTTCACCGCAACTTCCGTCCCGCGTATGTGCCAGACCACCGCGTCTCGAGGACACGAGTCGACGCACGCCCCACACTTCATGCAAGACATCAACGTCTCGCCCTTGCCAATCGACTCATCGTTCAGCGAGAGCGTCGGGCAACTCTTCTGGCACAGCACGCACGGGACGCACCGCTCCCGGTCGATCTTGATATCGAAAACACTCGTCTTATTGAAGATCGATTGGAACGCGCCGAACGGGCACAGAAAGCTGCATTGCGTTCTCTTCTTTGTCAGCCACGGCAGAACGATCACCAGGGCGCCGAACGCGACCACGAAGATTCCGTTCTGCACCAATCCCAGCGTATTGCGCGCGGCAACGTATTCCGAGACAGCCTTGAACGGACAAAGCCACATGCAATATGCCGGCTCAAACAGCGCCAGGGACATCAGCACCATCACCAGCAGCACAGCCCACGGGCCATAACGCCACCGCGGATCGATCTTCCGAATCTCTGCCTTCGAAGGCACCGCCGCCACGCCCTCTTCAATTCCGCCGAAGAAGCACACATAGCTGCACCATCCCTTGCCGACCACAATCGTCATCGCCAGCCACAAACCCGCCATCGCCGCCATGCCCGCGCCTGACATGCCTCCGCCGGGCAGGATCGACCCCGGAAAAACAACGGTCTTGGTCAGGGCAGCCGGCAGGATGAGCATGGGAATCGGCAGGTAACAAAACGGCGTGCGCCCGGCAATCATCTCCTCGATCGGAATTCCCATCGTGCCGCGCATCACCATCACGTTGTGGATGAAGCCCACCGGAAAAAGCAATCCCATAGCGACAAAGAACCACCGCCGCCACCGATAAGTAGCGCTCGTCCGCATCATCATGAAGAAGAGCGCGATCATGAAGGTCGCCGTGATCCCTCCGCCAATCTGCTCCGCGCGATTCGGATGCCGAAACCATCCCGTGAACATGAGCGCCGACCAGATAGCAATTGGCAGGGTCAACAGAAGAGACTTGCCGGTTCCGCGAAACTCCCGCCCGAGGGGTAAAGAAGCGTTAGTAGCCATATCGAATTCCAATCAGCGTGCTCAATCCGATCACAAGGTAGTAGAGAGCGATCAGCACCATCGCCATCCGAGCCACCGTGATGACAGCTTCGTTGCGCTTGATCCAGCCCATGCCCGCGAGCGGCACGAACCAGACAGTAGTACCGACAAAGAACACACCAAAGAAAAGAAGAGCCGCGGCAACGCTCGCCATCTCGGCCGCGCGCACTCCAGCCGCCACAAACGGAGGACAAAGGCTGACGCCGGTCAGAAACCCCAAAACCGCCGCGCCGGGGATCGCGTGATTTCGAGGAGCGCCAATCGTCACAAGCTGGGTCGCCGCCGGCCCGTGTGCACAAGCGCGTCCCACCGCATGGGCAAAACGCAGCAGCACGCATGCCAGCAGAATGTGAATCAGCGCAAAGAGGAAAGCTCGTTTCGGCGCAGCGAACGTAAGCAGCGCTCCCGCCGCCCAAGCCGTCGCCGCAAAGAGCAAATATCCAGCAAGCCGGGCGGCCAGAAAAAGAGCGAGATAACGGCTGTTGAGCTTTAGTCCAGAGCGCTCGGCCAGCAAAGACGGCACCAGCACCGGTCCGCACGAAGCAATGCAAGCCGGTCCCGATGCCAGACCGAGCACAAATGCCTCGCCGAATACCGATACCGCAGCCACGATCCAACAATCTATTACCGGCAGCGCCATTAGTCTGTGACGCGCGGCACTGGTCCGCTGTTTATGAATGGAATGTGAGTACGAGACGTAGCACGAGCGAGCAGTTCTCGGCGGCCGCAGCGGCAGTTCTCAGCGATCTCCGCGTTTCAAGGTTTTCGAAGTAAGCGCAAATCCGCGCCCGTCATTTCTGACGGCTCGGTCACGCCCAGCATCCCCAGGATAGTCGGCGAAATATCGCGCAGCGACCCATTCGGCTTCAGCGTGAACTGTTTCGCGTTTTCGGCGATCACAATGAACGGCACCGGATTCGTAGTGTGCGCCGTATGCGGCCCTCCGGTGGCAGGATCGATCATCATCTCCGCATTCCCATGATCCGCCGTGATCAGCATCGCGCCCCCGCGAGCGCGAACCGCCTTTTCAATCTCGCCCAGGCAGGCATCCACCGTTTCGACGGCCTTTATGGTCGGCTCGATCTTCCCCGAATGCCCAACCATATCCGCATTTGCGAAATTCACGATGATCACGTCAAACGTCCCGTCATTCGTGGCCTTCACCACCGCCTCGGCAATGCCAGCCGCGCTCATCTCCGGCTTCAAATCGTAAGTTGCCACCTTCGGCGAAGGAACCAGCACGCGATCTTCTCCTGGGAACGGCTGCTCCACACCGCCATTAAAGAAGTACGTGACGTGCGCATACTTCTCCGTCTCGGCCACGCGCAGGTTGCGCATGTTCATGCCGCCCATAACGTTTGCCAGAATATTTGCCATCGACTCCGGCGGAATCACGATGGGCAACGCAAAATTCTTGTCGTACTGAGTCATGCACACATAGTGCAGATTGCGCGGCACCCGGTCGCGCGGAATCGTCGCGTCCAATTCGGCTGCCCCCGGAAGATCGCTCCCGCCACGTTCATTCAACGCGCTGTTCCGGCAAAGCGCCCGCGTAATCTCGCGCACGCGGTCCGCCCGAAAATTAAAGCAGATGCAAGAGTCGTCATCGCCAATGGTCGACGTAGCGCGGGCACCCCCGCCCGCGGCTTTTGACTCTTCGACTGTAAACGGCACCACAAACTCATCCGTGACGCCCTTGTTGTAAGACTCCTTCATCCCCTGCACGGCGTCGGCGAACGTTCCGCCCTCGGCCTTGCCATAAACCATGTTCTCGTAAGCCTTGGCAACGCGCTCCCACCGCCGGTCGCGATCCATCGCGTAGTAACGGCCATTCACCGTCGCAATCTTGCCGCAGTTGTATTCGCGCATCTTCTGCTGCAGCTGCTCAAGATACCCGGCCCCGTTCGTCGGCAAAGTGTCGCGCCCATCCATAAAGGCATGCACGAACACGCGCTCCAACCCCTGCTGCTTCGCCATCTTGAGCAGTGCATAAAGATGTTCCTGCCGAGAGTGCACGCCGCCATCTGACACCAGCCCAAACAAATGCAACTTCCGCCCGCCAGTCTTCGCGTGCTTCATCGCCCCGAGCAGGACCGGTTGCGAAAAGAACTCGCCATTCTGCACCATCAAATCGATCCGCGTGATATCCATGTGCACAATGCGCCCGGCGCCAATATTCAGGTGCCCGACTTCGCTATTCCCCATCTGCCCCTCCGGCAGCCCAACAAATGGCCCCGAAGTATGAATCAACGTATTCGGATACTCCCGCAGCAGTCGGTCATAAGTAGGCTTGCGTGCAAGCGCAATGGCGTTAGCTTTGGTCTCGGCGCGGTATCCCCAGCCGTCGAGGATGATGAGGATCAGCGGTTTAGGACGGGACAAGATCGGCTCCTTGCTGTTGGCTCTTCACCTTAGATTGAACCGGGCATTCGCATGATCAGCCACGCTTGATCGAGGACAAATCTGAACTTAGCCCCGGCCCCTACGGCTTCAGCCTACTCACCATAGAAAAGGTCTTCAATTTCCGGTGACGGATCATTGAAATCATCTGGCACAGTAAACTCGCCTTTGGCGCCACCAAACACACGCTTCTTAGGCGCCCGCACAAGGCGGATCGTCCGAGGCAATCTGTCTTTCTCGAAGTGGCAGCGAACAGCGCCTCTGACATTCACATTCTGCTCGTCCAACGTATCAGCCTGAGTGAAAATGGAGTGTCCAACCGCACACGCCTCGTACCCGCCATCAGGCGATTCGATGAACGAAAAATAAATCTCGTCGGGCATCTCTAGAATCCCATCCGGTCATCCGCCGAAGGCCCATACGTCGCGGGCAGCGGCACATCGTTCAGCCGCAAATACACCCCCAACTGCGCCCGATGATGCACCAGGTGATTCATGAACATCTGCCGGTACGCCAGAAACTTCGACCCGGCAAAGATCGTCTTCCCGCTGAAGCTGAGCTTCCACGGTTCGTTCCACGCCGCATCGGAAGTTTGCTTGAGCGCAGCCCGCACCTTCTCCGCACCCTCGTCAAAGGCCTTAGCGAGTTGCTCCGGCGATTCGAACCCGGGCCGCGGCCGCGCCGGTCCTACGCCGAAATCGAGTTCCGGCGTCGTCAGGATCGTGTGCCCGAATCCCGGCAGCTCCGCCACATGCGGCGCCAGCTTGCCCAAAGGCATCGACTTCGCGTGCGGCGTGAAATCCGCCTTCATCGGAACGCGCTCCAACAGCGCCCGCGTTTTCTTGGCTTCTTCGTTGAATTCAACCAGTAAGAGATCGTTGATCATCTGTCCTCGCCCTTTCGAACCACCATGTTCGCGGCTGTGATGCGCCGCCCCTACCCGTTATAATTCAGCGCCCGAATCCCCAAAAACGCCGCCGCATCCCCCAACTCTTCTTCGATCCGCAGCAACTGGTTGTATTTTGCAATCCGATCCGTCCGCGACGCCGAGCCCGTCTTGATCTGCCCCGCGCCCGTCGCCACCGCCAGGTCGGCAATAAACGCGTCTTCCGTCTCGCCCGAGCGGTGCGAGATGATCGACGTGTATCCATTGCGACGCGCCAGGTCAATCGCGTCCAGCGTCTCGCTCACCGTTCCGATCTGGTTGACCTTGATCAGAATCGAATTCGCCACGCCCTTCTCGATTCCCTGCTCCAGAAATTCCACATTCGTGACAAACAGATCGTCGCCCACCAACTGAATCTTCCCGCCCAGCTCGCGCGTCAGATTCGCCCAGCCCTCCCAGTCATTCTCCGACAAGCCATCTTCGAGCGACACAATCGGATAATCGTTCGCCCACTTCGCCCAGAACCGCACCATGTCATCCGAGCTCTTCGCCGACTTATCCGACTTCTTGAACACATACTTTCCATCCTGAAAGAACTCGCTCGCCGCCGGATCGAGCGCGATCCCAATCTCCTCGCCCGGCTTGTACCCGGCCTGCGTGATCGCTTCGAGTACCACCTCAATCGCCTCGACATTCGACTTCACCGACGGCGCAAATCCGCCCTCGTCGCCAACCGCCGTGTTGTATCCGCGCTTTTTCAGCACGCCCTTAAGCGTATGAAAAACTTCCACGCCCCACCGCAGCGCCTCTGAAAACGAAGGCGCGCCCACCGGCATCACCATAAACTCCTGGAAGTCGACGTTGTTATCCGCATGCGCTCCGCCATTCAAAATATTCATCATCGGCGTCGGCAACACATTCGCCGCCGCGCCCCCCAGATACCGATACAGTGGCAGTTCGCACGCATTCGCCGCCGCCCGTGCCGCCGCCATCGACACGGCCAGAATCGCATTCGCCCCCAGCCGTCCTTTATTGTCCGTGCCGTCCAGCTCAATCATCTTCCCGTCGAGCGCCCGCTGATTGGCGGCATCCATTCCGGCCACGGCCTCGGCGATCTCGCCATTCACGTTCTCGACCGCCTTCAGCACGCCTTTGCCCTTATAAATATTTTCGTCGCCGTCGCGCAGTTCCACGGCCTCGTGCTCGCCGGTTGACGCTCCACTCGGCACAATGGCGCGAGCGTTCGCTCCGCCATCGAGAAAAATTTCGGCTTCAACTGTGGGGTTGCCGCGAGAATCCAATACCTGCCGTCCGCGAACTTCAGTAATTGAGGTGAGGGGCATGAGAGCTTCCTTTCGAGAATGAATTTGTGTTCGATAAATTGTCCGAGTGAGTCGAAACTAAAAATTATATCGGACTGAGCCGCACAACATTGTGAGGCGTGAACATCATTCCAGGCTGAACCGATCTCAATTCATCGTCCTCAGTGCACCTTAATGCCCAGTGGTTAGGAGTTTCGCGGATGCCATCCCGAATTCCGCGTACCAAGCCCGTTATTGTCCCCAAATTTCACCTCGCTTAAAGTTCATCTCAAGGTACTGATCTCCATATGAAAGACGGCACAGCCACTCTCGAAATCGGCTCGAGGGCGCCAGACTTTACGCTGCCCGCGGCGGATCGCGAAGGCGAGTTCACGCTGAGCAGTTTTCTCGCGCAGGAAAGAGCACTGATTCTAGAGTTTCTGCGCGGTACCTGGTGACCGAACTGCGTCAAGCGCATGGCTCAGTTCGAGTCGCTCAATTCGGAGATTGAGGCGGCGGGTGCGCAGGTAGCGTTCATTGCCGCCGAGAAACGTGACGGCGTGTGGAAGCCGGGAGCGTATTTGCAGAAGCATCCGGTGTCCTGGCCGTTCTTGCTCGATGAGGACCGCGCAGTGATTAGAGCGTACGGACTGCACAATCCACTGGCGCTCGATGCGTTCAATATTGCGCATCCCGCCACGCTGATTGTTGATCGCGAAGCCACGGTTCGCTACATCTATCGCGGCGCAAACCAGCACGACCGGGCCCCGATCAACGATGTACTCGCAACCGCACAGAAAGTTCAGGTTTAGAAAGTCGGGCTCGGGTTCGCATGAATTGCCAAAAAATCGGCACTGTATCCAAAGATCAAAGACTAGAGATTAGGAGGTTCTATGAAAAGACTCGTCGCTCTCACCTGCTTCTGGCTCCTGGCCTCGCTCGCCGCTGCGCAGACTTCCCTGCCCACCGGCACGGCCGTCAAAATGAAACTCGACACTACTCTCGCCACCTTCAGTTCCAAAGCCGGCGACCCGTTCTCGGCCCGCGTCACTGAAGCCGTCATCATGGACGGCAAAACCGTCATCCCCGTCGGCACCACGGTCGAAGGCCGCGTCACCAAGTCGACCGAGCCGCGCCGCATCGCCGGCAAGCCGACCATCGCCATCTTTCCCGAGAACCTCACCCTGCCCGACGGCCAGCGCTTCATGCTGAACGCCACGCTCGTCGACACCAATCGCGGACACGGCACCGACGTCAACACCGAAGGCCAGTTCAAAGGCGCCGGACATGACGGCAAAGACCTGACGGAAATCGGCATGGGCACCGGCGGAGGCATGTTGATCGGCGGCCTCATCGGCGGTGCCAAAGGCGTTTTCATCGGAGGCGCAATCGCAGCGACTGCAACAGTCAGCCATTGGCTAGGCAAGCACCGCTCGGCGACACTGCCGGCAGGAACGGAACTTGTAATGGAACTGAATCGCCCGATGGTAATGACCAGCGCCGCAGCAGGCGGGCAGTAAGTTGATCTTCCAATAGCAAGCCCAATGGCCAATCTTGCGCGCCATGATAGACACGCGAGATTTCAATTGCCTCTTCTTTGACCTGATAGACGGCGATGTAAGGAGGAAAGATTAATTCGCGCCGCCCAGGCATTCGTCCTGTGCGCCCTCGGCGGGGAAACGTCTTCAATGCCTCACAACCAGCATAAATGGCTTTTATGATTTCACGCGCAGCGCTTGGATTGTCTTTCTCAATGCGCCGAAAGATGCGCTCCAGGTCTTCGACCGCAAGGGTCGACCACCTGACTTCCATTAAGACTCGATCAGCCGGCGTAGCCGCTCGCCTGCTTGCTCATGCGTAAGATATTGGCCGCGATCTAAGGCTGCCTCGCCGAGCCTCACCGCTTCAACAAAACGGGCTTCCTCCGCAAGATAGCGACTGATAGCCTCCTGGGCCAGTGCATCCGCGCCTTGCCCTCGCTGGCTGGCGAGTTCCGCCAGTTGGCGCTGCTGCTCGATAGTCAGATTTACTTCCATGACCGCAAGTCTAGAGTCGCTATTTTAGCCTGTCAACGGGACCGAAAGGTCAAAGGTTCGCAGTGCCGAAATCATTACCGCGCGGGCTGGGGCAAATGCCAAAGGGAAATGGCAGACGATCAATGAGCTCCCTATCCTCCCACCGCCATCAAATCTTCCTCCGCCAAAAGCTCCAACTCAATCCATCCCTCCAGCGGCAAAGCATCCACCGGCAGCCGGTTCTTCCACAAGCTGAACCTAACCCGCAGCCGCGTCGTCAACGATTCCCCACTCTTCGCCCCACGGATTTTCTCCAATTCCAGCGGCGCTGCCAAAAGCCACTTCAGCGGCAGCCGAAATTCAAACACGCGCAGCAGGGCCACACGCGGGCTGTCTTCCGCCGGCTCCCGCCCCGCCGTCGCCGAATTCGCAATCTCTCCCTCATACGTCTGCGTCACCTTCCACGACTGAATCTTGCGCTGGTCGACGCTCACATCCAGCCGCAATTCGCGCCGAGGGCTCGTCCCCTGATTCGCCCACGACTCCACGTTAACTACCAATTCAAATTGATCGCCCGGAACCGCCCCCGCAAAATCCAGACGCCCATAAACAAACTTCTCGTCAATCCCCGCATACACGCCATCCATCAAAAATTGCTTGCCATGCATCGACCCCGAGCGCTTATCGGCCGTATGACCCGCCGCGCCCATCCACTCGAAATACCGCACCATGTCGCCCGTAATCCGCGGATGAATGTACGCGCTCTGCGGCGTGAACTCCGGCCGTGAAACCTGCCCCGTAATCGGCTGCGCCAGGTAGTCCGGCGGCACGCCGCCTAGCGCCTGATACACGTTCGACAAATGCTTGCGGTAAAGCTCATCGAAATCGCGGTCATTCGCTGAGTGATGCTCCGGCCCATACCACCAGTTCCAGTCGCTGCCCTCCGCGATCAGAATCTCTTCCCACGCCAGCTTGCGCTGCGCGTCGCTCGCCCCCGGAGCCGCCTGCGCGAAAAATTCCCGCGCTTCATACAAGTAATCCCAAGCCTTGTTGTCTTCGGGCGCCCCGATCCACACATTGAAGTTTGCATTAATCCACGATCCCGGCACCAGCGACTTCAGTTCCGCTTTGTTCTTGTGCCGTGCGATAGCCTCGCTCACCGTCACTGCCTCAATCTGCGGATCGTGCTGCAACGCATCGTAGAACCGCCGCAAAAACTCGCGCCCCGACCGCGGGTAATACTCCCACGCATTCTCGCCGTCGAGGATGATCGGCACCATCGCATCATGTCCCGCGTTGGTAATGGGTTTCGCCGACTCTTTAATCTTGTGGATGAGATTATTTGCGGCGTCCTGCGGCGGCATTCCCGAGTAAACAAACCCAATCAGATCGCTCAGCGTGTGATCGCGGAAGATCAGATTCATCTCCGCCCCGGCATTCTCGTAGCGATAAATCGTGTACAGCCGATGCGCGAGATCGGAGTTCAAATACCCATACCCGTCGCGCGAGAAGAACAACCCGAAGCTCCGTCCCAACACGCCTTCATCGGTCGCCATCCACTTCACGCCGAGCTTGTGCGCGATTCCCAGCACTTCATCCGAGACGCTTCCCTCCGACGGCCACACTCCCTGAGGACGCAATCCAAAAGTCTTCTCGTGCAGGTTCAACCCGCGCTGCAACTGCTCCCGCGCATCCTCTGGATGCCGGAAACGGCTGCGTGGCAAGGGCAGCCCCGCGGTGGATGCGGCTCCCATCTGCGTATCGCAAACCAGCGGCAGAATTGGATGGTAGAAAGGCGAAGTAGAAATCTCGATCGACCCTTTGCGCGCCGCCTCCGCGTGAGCCGGCAAAACCCGCGCCAGCAACTCGCGCTCCCGGGCAATCACGAACCGCTGATCGTCCAGCGAAAAATTCCGCCCCTTGCGGATCAGAGCAACAACGTCTTTCTCTTCAAGAAAGAACTCATCAAACCACCCGACCTGCGACAGCACCTGCAAATCGGTAAGATCCTGCGGCAGAAAATATTTCTCCGCCTTTTCCGCCACCGCCCCCGCGCTGCGCCATTTTTCAAACAACTCCGCATACCGCGGATAGCGCCCAATGACATTTGTCGGGTGCGCCTGAAACAGATACTGCAATGCAAATCGCCGTTCCTCAAGCGTCAGGTCCCGAGCCGGTTTTGCCGCCACCCGCAAGAACGGGTCCTGCGCCTCGCCCGAAACATAATCTTCAATCTGCTGAATCAGCGACGGCACCAGGTTGAACGTCTGGTGGACGTTCGGGAACTCCTCCAGCAGCTTCACCATCCCGTAGTAGTCTTTCAGGGCATGCAGACGAGTCCAGGGCAAACGATACTGCCCCGTAACCAGATCTTTATAATAAGGCTGGTGCTGGTGCCAAAGAACGACGACGCGAACTTTCGCCATGGGATAAGGGTTTCCACCTAAAGTATCGGCAAAAAATCCAGTATGGCATAAGGTACGAACGTCATCCCGTGACAATTCGGCTACACTAGGCTGATCTATGACTCCGAAGATCACATCGGAAGACAGCGCGCTGACCCGCAACGACGTTCGCTACGACGTGTCCCTGCTCTCGCCCGAAGATTTCTACCTTTTCAATGAGGGCAGCCATTACCGCATCTACGATCGGATGGGCGCGCATCTTCACGATGCCAACGGCGTTCAGGGTACGGTCTTTAGTGTCTGGGCGCCGAATGCGCACCACGTCTCTGTCATCGGCAACTTTAACGACTGGAATCCGAAGACGCATCAGTTGCGTACGCGCGGAACTTCAGGTATCTGGGAAGGCTTCATCCCCGGCGTCGGCAAGGGTTCCCTCTACAAGTTTCACATCGTCTCCACCCAACTCGGCTACGAAACCGAGCGCGCCGACCCCGTCGCCATTCTCGACGAAAAGCCTCCGCTGACCGCCTCCGTAGTCTGGGACCTAAACTACAACTGGAACGACCACTCCTACCTGGAACGCCGCGCGAGCCTCAACTCCACGCACTCGCCCATCTCCATCTACGAAGTCCATCTCGGCTCCTGGATGCGCATTCCAGAAGAAGGCAATCGCTCGCTGACCTACCGTGAAATCGCTCCCAAGCTCGCCGACCACGTCAACAAAATGGGCTTCACCCACGTCGAGTTCCTCCCCCTCATGGAGCATCCGTTCTACGGCTCCTGGGGCTATCAGACCACCGGCTATTTCGCGCCCACCGCGCGTTACGGCACGCCGCAAGACCTGATGTATCTGATCGACTATCTCCACCAGCGCAATATCGGCGTCATCCTTGATTGGGTTCCTTCGCACTTCCCTTCCGATGGCCATGGCCTCGCCTTCTTCGACGGCACGCACCTTTTCGAGCACTCCGACACGCGCCAGGGCTTCCATCCAGACTGGAAGACTTTCATCTTCAATTACGGACGCACCGAGGTCTGCAGCTTTCTCCTCTCGAGCGCAATGTTCTGGCTCGACAAGTACCACGCCGACGGCCTTCGCGTTGACGCCGTCGCCTCCATGCTCTATCTCGATTACTCGCGCAAGGAAGGCGAGTGGATCCCCAACCGCTACGGCGGTCGCGAAAATCTCGAAGCTATCGACTTCCTCCGCCGCTTCAATCTCGAAGCCTACGGTGAGCATCCCGACATTCAGACCTACGCCGAAGAATCGACTTCGTATGCCATGGTCTCGCGTCCCACGCATCTCGGCGGCCTGGGCTTCGGCTTCAAATGGGACATGGGCTGGATGCACGACACGCTGCAGTACTTCCAGCAGGACCCGATCCATCGCCAGTATCACCATAACAAGCTCACTTTCCGCATGATCTATTCCTTCCATGAAAACTTCGTCCTGCCGCTCAGCCACGACGAAGTCGTCCACGGCAAGGGTTCGCTCATCGGCAAGATGCCCGGAGACGAATGGCAGCGTTTCGCAAATCTCCGTCTGCTCTTTGCGTGTATGTTTGCGCAGCCCGGCAAGAAGCTTCTCTTCATGGGCGGCGAATTCGGCCAGGTCAGCGAGTGGTCGCACGACCGCAGCCTCGATTGGGACGTGCTTCAATACCCCGTGCACGGCGGCCTCATGAACTGGGTCGAGCAGCTCAACAAGCTCTACGCGCGCGAGCAGTCGATGCACTGGTTCGACAACGATCCTCGGGGCTTCGAGTGGGTCGACTGTAACGATGCTCCTCGTAGCATCGTGTCACTCCTTCGCAAAGGCCAGCACGAAGAAGACTGCACGCTGGTCGTCTGCAATTTCACGCCGGTTCCGCGCCTCGGCTACATGGTCGGAGTTCCCTACGGCGGCTACTGGCGCGAATTGCTCAACAGCGACGGCAAAGAATACGCCGGCAGCGGCATCGGCAACATGGGCGGAACAGAAGCGATTCCGGAGTCAACTCACGGCCGGCCATTCACGCTGCGTTTGACCTTGCCACCGCTCGCGGCGCTTTTCTTAAGGCGTTGAGCGGGCTCGCCAGAGACGCAAGCTAGGCGCAATATCAAGCGATCACAATGCGTGCCGTCTTATTTTCGGACGGCCGGGACGAGCGCCTATTGCGGAGGGTCGCCACCGCACATTCCTCTGTGACCCTTTTCACTGACGCCAAATTACGTATCTGCTCGACTAAATCCGTCCCCCGCTCGGTATCACTTGGGATGCCCAGCTCTCGTGGCGATCGATCCTACTCGACACGCTCCCTTCCCCCCGCCATAGAGAGTTGCTCGAATGCCGCCTTCTAAGGAGCTAGCTATGAATTGCCGAAAGACGACGTGTGCCGTTTCGTTGATATTCCTGCTACTCGCGGTCTCTACCGCCATCGCCATACAACCCCCGAAAGATGACTCCTCAAAGTTCGCGTCGCGAAAGCAAATTCAAACAAAAGCCCGGTCCGTGACTTCTATTGCGCCTTCTCCGGTTCGCAGTGCCGCTTCCACCAGAACCGTCACCGGCCATCGCATCGGTCATTACAAAGACGGCCCGGTGCCACTCGATCTTTCGATCCGCACTGTCGCCGCCTATATCCCAACGGGCGGCACTTATAGCGAGATCGATGGCGTCGGAAACAGCGACGGAACCTTCTCCATCTCCGGTGTCCCGAAAGGCTTTTACCTGCTTCGCCTCGGTGGGCAATATCTCTGGACCAGCAACACGAAGGTCAACGCCGATTACTTCAGCGGCTCCCGGTCGACCGCCACGCCGCCAGTCAACGAGACCACGCTGACTCTTAGTTTTGCGAATTTAAACCCCTGGCAGGAAACCGATTTCTTCGAACTCAGCGACCCTCGCGCTAGTGCCTTTGCGTTGTTCACTACCGCGGATGGCGCCGCTGCTATGACCGGCACTTTCCCATATACCTCGAATCTGAATGACTCTACCCAGGGCGACAAAACATATATCCAGCAGTTGATCACGCAATCCGTTGGCGGGTTCGCCTTCGCCGCCACAGGACGATATTTCAAGCCACGCGATTTTGTGCAATCCGACGGTGGCGATACGGCGCTCAGCGGCACACTCGAAACTGTTGTTCAGGATCGAACATTTCGGGCGAACATCCGCGGCGCGGACCTTGCAGCTTTAGCAGTAGCCGTGAACCCGCGCGCTGTGCTTACTGATACTAGCGTCGCTCTCGATCCTTATCAGGGGAGCCTCGCCAAGGGATTTATCACTGCCAGTCCCGACCTCGTTGCCTACAGCCTGGGCACCGGAGAAACCCCGATGCTGACGGTCAATCAGGATTTCGGCGACGTGCCCTATGGGAATCCGTTTCCGAAGAATTGGCCTCTGTTTTCTGTTTACCAGTACCTCACCGAGACAAACTACCTGTTGCCAGGAACCACTAATCCTGTTTCGATTCTTTGCTATCTCAACGGCAATACAACGATTCTTCCCTCCGAGAGCAATCCAATCGCAGCCTTGATCGGTCCCGTCACCAATCCGACGGTTGGCGGATTCAACTTCTTCGCGAACGAGACTGGTATGGGACTCACACCCGTAGTCGCTTGGACGCCACCCTCTGCCGGCACCGCCCACTTGTATGGTGTTTACGTTTACGAGTTAGACAGCGACGGCGACAATACCGTCTATACCCAGATTGCCCGCCTCTTAACGCAAAACATGTCAATCACGATTCCACCCGGACTGCTCAACCCGGGAGTTGCGTATGTGTTCTTGATCAGAGCATGGTATCGCCCGGGTGTGGACATTCCGCACACGCCATATGCCTTGGGACCAATCGGTGCCAATGCCGATGTGCTGTCAGGTTTGATGTACCCGTAAGCCCGTCACAAAGCCCAGGCTCCCCAGGCGCTCGTTGCTTGCCGACCTGGGCCTTCATATGCCAGCCTCTGGACCTGGAGGTTTGTTGTTTTTTGCACCACTAAAGCGCTAGAGAGGCCGCTGTAGAGACATCGAACGTTCGGTTCCTTACAATTGCGCGCTATGCAAGCCGAAAGTATCCGGGAATTATGTTCGAAGATCGCTTCCGAGAATGATTCGGAAAAACTAGTCGCCTTAATCGCAAGGCTGCGAGTATTACTCGCTGAGAAGAAAACCGAAACCAACGAGTTCATGGGCAGGAACCCGAACTCGAACATTGGACACAATCGAAACTAAGCGAAAACGAGCACTTCACGGCGCACTAGTACCGCGCGGTCGACCGGGTCGGCTACTGTGTCTCTTTGACCCTCAACTCCTGTCCGGCGACAGGAGCCAGAAACGAAATCACAGAGCCCTGCAGCGTAATCTTGCCCGCCTTACGTGCGTCGACTCTTAGGTTGTACTTGAAGTCGCCCCGCTGGAACGCTTCGTCGCCAAGACAAAATGCGACAGTGTCATTATGGGCACCGTGCAACAATGTCTCCTTCGGCGCAAGATTCTTGAGCACGAGCAGGATTTTTCCTGCGTCGTCCCTTTCTTTCCCTTTCTCTTCTTCGCTTTCCTGTTTCTCCGTGTCGCCCACTTCCTGCTCGCGTTCCACCTTCGGCTCAGTCTCCTGCCCCTCGCATAATTTTCCGTTCAGCGTGAATCCAGGAACCAACTGGCGCGCCCGCTCCATTTTGCTCTTAGAGAGATCCCTCACCTCCCACACCGGATCCGCCACTCCGGAGGGTCCCTCTAGCATCGGAGAAGTAATGACCGTCTCTCCCGCTCGTACCTCCCGGCCGTTATCCCGAATCGACAGCCGGCCCACCACTACTGGAAACGCGGCCACTTTTGCCTCCTCGCCGGAACCGGCCGCGATGAACAATGGGCGCGGTCCAGGCTCGGTCGGGTCTGGAATGCGGATGTAGGCAGCGTCTTCTGTTTCCGCAACGATAGTGGCTGCCCGCTCTTCGAAGGCCGCGAAGTCTTTGCTGCTGTCGCCGCTGAAACCTCCGCTGACGGCGCAAAGCTCTCCTTTCATGCACAGCGCTGGCGCTTCGAACGAAGGCGTGGAAGACGCCCCCTTCGTCGGAGCTTGGGAGAAACTAAGCTCTTTTGATACGGAGTGTCCCGCATTCGCATTTTGCCGAAGCGTGATCCTCAGCGATCCGTGTGCTGGCACGATGAATGTGATCGGCCCGTCTGCGGGCCGCGGTTCCTCGCCCGGCGCCTCGAACCGCCAGCCCGCCAGTCGCGATCCTTCCCCGCCAGATTCAAAGGGCACTCGAATGCGGGTAACGTTCACGTCAGGTATGTCATCGTACTGTTCCGAATTCTGAACGAGGATTCCTGAGACCCGTCCTCCCCGACGAAAGTGCGAAGGCAAAATGAGTCCCACTTCATTTCGTGCCGTAGCGGGCGATGCGGCTGCGCCGCTTCCGGTTGTTTCCCGAGCCGTCCCTTTCCGCGCAAGCTCGAGATACTTCATCACCTCGTCATACGTGAATCTTTTTGCACCTCCACCGCCGCCTACCGAGCCCTCTTCCTCACCGGAAGGACACGCGCGTGCACGATAGCCCCGCCCCATCGCATCCCATTCCGCGCAACGGTACGTCCCTTTCCGCGGTTCGTGGATCAGCTTGTGGCCGGATATCTGTTTGCCCGTCTCGTCAAATACCTGAATGAATTCACCCGTAAAGTTTGAGCTCTCGTCATACGTGTGTCGCGACACCTTGCGGAGATTGCCGTTCGGCCAATACGTCGTATCGGTTTGCTGCGGCACGTAATACCCGGGCAGGTATTCATAGTTCACCTTCTGCTGGAGCTTGCCGTCGGGCCCAATCGTTCGCATCTCCGTCGCCTTGTCCGCAGCGTTGAAGTCAGTCTCGATTCTCCCGCCAACTCCGTTCTTCACCACGGCAGTGTGCTGTGCCAGCGCGCTTCCCGCGCAGCACATCAGCAATGCCAACACGCTAATGCTGAGCTTTAAACGGGTGGTCAGCACTTCGTCGTGTGAGCGCACGCTCTCAGCGTTGAGTTCGTAGAGCTTATCGGGAAGCATGAATTTGGAATTGTTTTCGCTCTGAGCCTAAATCGGCCTGGGCCGGACAAGGGGCACCAACTATCGTGCTCGTCCGGGGGAACGAAATCGGAGTGTATCACGACGATCGTCGCTGGTTTTCCGGTTTACGACTTGGTTAACGTCCACATTGTCACTGTCCAGGCCCACCTAGGCCGAAATCCGCTGCAGTATGGGTGAAAAGTCTTGCAGTTAACTACGGTGTTAATAGTTGTATTCTGTATAGTAGTGTGTTTAACTTCATCGATGTTCGCCTTCTCCACGCGAACAATGCCGTAAAAAAGGACCCACCAAAAATTATGACCAGAAAGCCTATCGCTATGATGTTGTGCCTGGCCGCTGCCGCTGTGCTCTCTTGCAGCCTGCCGCTAGTTGCCCAGGACAAAGTTAATCATCCGCAAGCATTCGGCGTTTCAGTTCGCCTGGATGAACTTGCCAAGATGCCTCATGCTCCGTCTTATGGCTTTCATGAAGCGAACCCCGTCCGTCGCATCGCTAAGCATGCTGCCGGCGGCATGGTCGACGCAGCCGAACAGAACTATCCCAATGGCCCGCAAGCAAATTACTCCATCGGCGCGAATTTCCTCGGAGTCGGCAACGGCTTCCCGAACTACAGCGTTCCTGACGCTCCTCCCGACACCAACATGGCCGTCGGCGACACTCAAGTTGTGCAATGGGTGAATACTTCCTACACCGTCTGCTCGAAGACCTCGCCTTACACCTGCGGGCCCGCCATCGAGGGCAACATGCTCTGGTCCAGCCTCAAGGGAAATCCGTTGTGCAAGACCGATAACGACGGCGACATCATCGCGCAGTGGGACGTAACCGCACATCGCTGGCTTCTGACCCAGAACGTCTTCTCTTCTCCCTACGGTGTGTGCGTCGCAATCTCCACCACGAGTGACGCCAACGGCACCTACTACTTGTATCAATTCGGCATCCCTGGCAACGGCTTCCCAGACTATCCAAAGTGGGGAATTTGGCCGACCAACTACGGCCAGGCGAATAACAACTTCGGCACCGGCAGCTTTGTAGGGCCCCTCGTCTGCGTCTACAACCGCACCAAGATGCTCGCCGGCGATTCCTCCGCCGAACAGATTTGCCATCAGTACACCAGCAGCGAAGACAGCTTGCTCCCCGCCGACCAGGATTCCGCCACCAATCCGCCGTCAGGCCAGGATCAGTTCTTCATCGGCAGCCTTGGCGACGTGGATACCTCTCACGTCTCCCTCTACTCGGCCCACATTAACAACCCTTCCGACTGGTCGAAGGGCGCGACTTTCACCGGAGACGGCAACTCCCAACTGCTTCCCATCGCCAGCTTCACCCCCGCTTGCAACGGCAGCTATGGCGGTGCCTGCGTTCCGCAAAAGGGTGTCACCGACAAGGTCGATTCTCTGGGTGATCGCATGATGTACCGCTTCGCCTATTCAAACGACGGCGGCTCCGGTTCGCAGCACTGGCTGGTGAACTGGGACGTGACTGCTTCGGGCGGTCAGAACGGCGTCCGCTGGATGGAAGTCACAGCCCCTACCAGCGTAGTTACCACGAGTGGCGTCAGCGTCTTCCAACAGGGCACGTGGGCTCCCGATGGCAATTGGCGCTGGATGGGCTCACTCACTCGCGACAAGGTGGGAGACATCCTCGTCGGCTATAGCGAGTCCTGCGGCAACAGCTGCCCAGGCGGGTCTTCGATGTTTCCGTCAATTTTCGTCGCCGGACGTGTACCTTCCGACGCAGCGGGCACTCTCGAACCCGAGTTACAGCTTGTGGCCGGTGCAGGCTCGCAGCAGCAAACCGCTAATCGCTGGGGTGACTACAGCTCCATGCGTATCGATCAGGATGGCTGCACCTTTTGGTACACCACCGAGTATTACCTCGTAACCGGGCAATTCGACTGGAGCACCCAAGTCGGATCGTTCAGCTTCCCCGGCTGCAGCGGCGGAGGCGGAGGTCCGGCAGTCAGTTTGTCTCCAACTTCCTTGAAGTGGGGCAAGATCCTCGTCGGCACGACCGCCGCCGGTAAGAAGAAAGTCATCCTCACCAACACCGGCAATGCTGATCTGAACATCAGCACGATCTCCGCCACTGGCGATTTCGCGCTCTTCCCGGTAAAGCAGACCAAGAAAGTTACGCCTTGCGTGAACGGCAGCGTTGTCCACGCTGGTGCGACTTGCGAGATCAAGGTCAGCTTTACTCCAACGCAAGTTGGCACCCGTACCGGCAGCGTTGCCTTCACAGACAACGCCCCAGACAGCCCACAGACCGTGAGCCTGACGGGCACGGGCAAGTAACGAGATAACCCTCCCGCAACAGAAGGGCATCCTGCATCGCAGGATGCCTTTCTTTTTCCTGATCTCTTGACGACCGGAGGGCCGCAGAGCATTTGAAGTGGTGCGTCGGCAGCCACCAAGTTGGTCCCACTAGCCGTGAGGGGTGACCCGTAAGCGGCAGCCAGTAGCGATCTCCGGTGACCCAGTCGCGTCTCTGCAAATCCCACAGCTTCCTTCCATGCTATCCTCCAATCAGCTAGAGCTTCGCGGATGCGGATCCTCACCCGCTACATTTTGGGAGAAGTCGTCTCCCACGCCCTCATCGGCGCCGCTGTCTTCACCTTCATCCTCTTCACCCGTGATTTAGGACGCATCCTCGAACTCGTCGTCCGCAACAGCGCTCCCCTGCCCAGCATCGCGCAAATCTTCTTCTACACCGTGCCGGTCGCCCTCACCTACACCGTCCCCATGGGCGTTCTCGTCGGCATCCTAATCGGCCTCAGCCGCCTCTCCGCCGACAGCGAAGTCACCGCCATGCGCGCCAGCGGACTGAGCGTCTGGTCCTTCCTGCGTGTTTGCTCCATCTTCGTCGTTATCGCTTGGCTGCTCGCGCTTGCCAACAGCGTGTATCTCGCGCCCCGTTCTCTCGCCTCGCTCGACGAACTTCAAAACCGGCTCCGCTCTTCGCAGGCTTCTTTCGAAGTCCAGCCCCGGGTCTTTTACGAAGGCTTTCCTAAGGTCGTTCTCTATGTCGAGGACGTAAAAGCGATGTCCGGTGGCGCCATCTGGAAGGGCGTCTTCCTCGCCGATCTCTCGAATCCTTCCGCTCCCCGCATTACTCTCGCTAAAGAAGGCCTTCTCGTCAGCCAGGGGCCTGATTCCCTCGACCTCCATCTCACTAACGGTTCGACCCACGAGACCGATCCCGTCAATCCCGATCGCTATCAGATTTCCACCTTCGACACCACCGACATCCCCATCCAGATTCCCCAGTCGGCAAATAATCAACAAGCCGAACCAGCGACGCTCGGAGCGATGAAGGTTTCGGAGTTGCTCCGCGTCGCCCGCACCTCCGCCGCCAGCACCCGCCGTTGGACCCTTATCGAATTTCACCGCCGCTTTGCGCTTCCCACGGCCTGTCTCGTTCTTGCTATGGTAGGAATTCCGCTCGGTCTCTCCTCGAAAAAAGGCGGTAAATCGAGCGGGTTCGTCCTCACTATTCTTTTAGTCTTCCTCTACTACTCCCTTTCGCTGATCGGTGTTTCGCTTGCCCGCCAGGCCCGCTTGTCGCCACCCGCCGGCGTTTGGCTTGCCGATCTTCTCTTCCTCGTTGGCGGAGCGTTCCTGCTCTGGCAATCCGAGCGCCGGCCGATCAGCCTCTCGTGGGCACGCCTCAAGAAACCTAAAATCCTTGCGGAAGATACTTCGTCTTTGGCTATCCCCGCCAATGGCGCCCCGCGCAACTCCCGCACACTCGCTGCCCCGCATTTTGTTAAAGATCGCCGCAGCCATCGTGCCGGCTCTCGCCGCGGTCTTAGGAGCTGGCGCCTTTTCAAGATCCAATTCCCCACCATCCTCGATGACTACGTCCTGCGCGATTTCCTGCTCTATCTCGCCATGATCGGCGGCGCCTTCATCATGCTGCTGCTCGTCTTCACGCTCTTCGAACTTCTCGGGGATATCCTGCGCAACAGCATCTCTGTACTTACCGTCGGCGAATATCTGCTCAACGTCACGCCTTATTTTCTCTATTACCCGATCGCTCCCATGAGCATGCTGCTCGCCGTCCTCGTCACATTCGGGCTGCTTTCCCGATCCAACGAAATCATTGCCATTAAGGCGACCGGAATCAGTCTTTATCGAATTATCATTCCGGTCGTTGTCTCCTCTGTCATGCTCGCTGGCGTTCTGTTCTTATCCGACCAGTTCTATCTCCCCTACACCAACAAGCGGCAGGACGAGTTGCGCAATCGCATCAAAGGTAAGCCCCCGCAAACCTACCTCCGTCCCGATCGCAAGTGGATATTCGGACAGCACTCCGATATTTACTACTACCAGCTCTTCGATCCCGACCGCGACACCTTTGGTGGCATTTCGGTCTTCCAGTTCGATCCGCACACGCTCCAGATCACGCGCCGTGTTTCCGCGACCCGTGCGCGCTGGTCCGGGCAGATGAACCGCTGGGTCTACGAGCAAGGCTGGGAGCGCAGTCTGAAAGGCCCTGCCATCGAGGAGTACAGGAAATTCGAAGCGACCACTTTCCCGCAATTCACCGAACCGCCGGCCTATTTCAAAAAGGAAGTCAAGCAGTCGTCGGAGATGAACTACGACGAACTGCGCAGCTACATTCACGACCTCGAGCAGAGTGGCTTCGACGTAGTGCGCTTGCGCGTGCAATTGCAGAAGAAAATCGCCTACCCGCTCATTACATTGGTGATGGCGATCCTGGCGATCCCATTTGCGCTCTCGGCAGGCAAGCGAGGAGCCCTGGCAGGCGTGGCTACCGCCATAGGAATTGGTGTTGTGTATTGGACGATCTCAGGGCTGTTTGAAGCGATGGGAAATCTAAGTCAATTGCCGCCGACGGTCGCAGCCTGGTCGCCAAACCTCGTCTTTGGCTTCATCGGCGGCTATCTGATTCTGAGAATGCCAACCTGAGGTTATTGAGTCATTGA